>JAEAME010000640.1_pt1 | contig 33182 bp, 26 predicted proteins | sample 8958731 | NCBI WGS metagenome assembly JAEAME01 (sample SAMN16933194, study PRJNA681113) | bioreactor sludge metagenome | isolation source: anerobic bioreactor sludge (Control) | place: India:Bengaluru | collected 2018-10-24
TGCAATATTGTGCTTGTTGATTCAGCCGGAAACACATTCGTTTCTGCGGAGATCACCAAGGATATCGAGAAGTATGAACGTTCAGAGGCGGACCAACAACCCGAAAAGGTCGTCCCTCCGGAGCAAATGAGTATGGTCTTTAAGGGCGACGGTGTTCTCATGAAGGTATACCTGATGAGCGTTAACCTTTTTGATCGCGAAACCGATAACGTTCGATTCGAGATCGACCCGATGGTGCTCATCACCTTCACGGAAAACGACGCCGACTAGGCCGAAAGGAGCATGCGTTTGGACTGGCTGGATCGAACCCGAAGCCTTATCGGAGAGGATAACCTGCTCGCCCTCAAGGACGCTTCGGTTGTCGTCGTCGGCTTAGGCGGAGTCGGATCTTATGTAGCGGAGGCAATTGCCCGATGCGGCGTCGGCCGGATGATCCTGATCGATAAAGATCGCGTGGATATCACAAATATCAACCGTCAGCTGATCGCTCTCCGATCGACGGTCGGGGCAATGAAAGCCGACGTGATGAAAGCCCGGATTCTCGATATCAATCCGGAGGCGGTTATAAAATCCTATACTGTCGCATATTCGGAGGAGACGGCGCAAACCTTCGACTTTTCGGGCGTAGATATAATCGTGGATGCGATCGATTCGATCGACGACAAGGTCGCGCTGATCCGAAATGCCGTTTCGGCGGGGATTCCGATCATCAGCAGTATGGGAGCCGGTAATAAAATGAACCCGGGTGCGTTCGAGATTTCTGATCTTTCAAAGACCTCCGTCTGTCCCCTGGCGCGTGTGATGCGCAGACGCCTGCGCGATATCGGGATCGAGCATATTCCCGTCGTCTATTCCAAAGAAACGCCCGTTCGTGGGGAGGGAGTCGGAAGCATTTCGTTTGTTCCTTCGAGTGCGGGACTTCTACTGGCTTCGGAGGCGATCCGCATCCTGATCAACAAAAATAGAAATGGAGGATCCGTCACATGACCCTCGTCAAAAAGCTTTCCCATCTGATCGGAAATACCCCGCTGATTGAACTTCATAAATATTCGGCGTCCCTGAACTGTCTTTCGACGATATGGGGAAAAGCGGAATGCTTTAATCCGCTTTCGTCCGTAAAAGACCGCCTCGCGATGGCGCTGATCGATGACGGCGAGCGCAGAGGAAAAATCACCAAAGAAACGACGATTATCGAACCGACGAGCGGGAATACCGGCATCGGACTGGCATTTATCTGCGCCGAACGCGGGTATCGATTGATTCTTACGATGCCGGAAACGATGAGCATCGAGAGGCGTCAACTCCTGTCGGTTTTCGGCGCCGAGCTGGTCCTGACGCCGGGGTCCGAAGGCATATCCGGCGCAATTCGAAAAGCCGGCGAGCTTCTGGAGTCTATTCCCAACGCATTTACGCCCGGTCAGTTCGTGAACCCTGCAAACCCCCGGGTCCATCGCGAGACGACCGGTCCGGAGATCCTCGCGGACACGGGCGGAAAAATTGATTATTTTGTCGCCGGCGTCGGGACCGGCGGAACGATTACCGGAGCCGGGGAGTATCTGAAGGAGCATTGCCCGGAAGTGAAGGTGATCGCGGTCGAACCCAAGACCTCGCCGGTTCTGTCGGGCGGCCTTCCCGGACCGCATCGGATTCAGGGAATCGGAGCCGGTTTTGTCCCGGCGGTTCTCAATACTGCGATTATTGACGAAGTAATCTGCGTATCGGACGACGAAGCGGTCGGGACTGCCCGTAAGCTTGCGCGGACCGAAGGGCTCCTGGTCGGGATCTCATCGGGCGCGGCGCTTTTCGCGGCGACAAAGCTCGCGATGCGCGAAAATTGCCGCGACAAGAGAATCGTCGTCATCCTTCCGGACGGCGGAGAACGGTATCTGTCCACGGGACTTTGCGATGTATAATAAATAATATTAGCAATCGAAAAGCGCCGGGAGGGAGAGCCGACTTGGATATCAAAAAAGAGACCTTACATTATCTCGGCTATACCGGCCAACGCTTATCGGAAGAGGAGAACCGTCGAATCGACGCGGCGATCTCCGAGGTTTGTGAAGCGGCGTGTCCCGGAACCGTGCACCGGGTATTTCCGATATCACGCGATGAGAAGCGGATTTCGATCCCCGCGGATTTGGATCTCAATTATTCGGATCTGATCTCTTTACTGTCTGATAGCGACGAGGTTCTCGTGCTCGCGGCGACGCTCGGACTGGAACTTGATCGCCGTTTGCGTTATTATGCTAGAACCGACGCTTCGAGGCTGGTCATTATGGATGCGGCGGCAAGTGCCTTGGTCGAACGGGTTTGCGACGATCTTCAGAAAGCGCTGCCGTTTGAAAAATATACTTTTCGATTCAGCCCCGGGTACGGCGATGTTCCGCTTCTTCTGCAGAAGCAGATCGTACGGGTGTTGGAGACACAAAAGCGCATCGGATTGACTTTGACCCGATCGCTGCTCATGGTACCGCAGAAATCGATCACCGGCATCGTCGGGATCGGCGGGGCTTCAAAGAAGAAGAGTTGTGAGGGATGCGCGCTTTTCGATACGTGTGAATTCCGAAAGAGGGGGACGGTATGCTACGCGACGAACGGATAGAAACCAGACAGCGACTACTAGAGAAACTCGGTAAAGAGCTTCTCGTCTTTGACGGTGGCATGGGTTCGCAATTACATGCTCGCGGAAGCCTGCCCGGTGAACTTCCGGAAGAATGTAATATCGATCACTCCGACTGGGTCGTCGATATCCATTCGATTTATCTTGCAAGCGGCGCATCCTGTATTATTACAAACACTTTAGGCAGTAACCGCTTTCACATGGAGGACAGCAAGTATTCGGTCCGCGATGTGATCGAGGCCGCTGTCCGGAACGGTCGTACGGCGATCAAGCGGGAACGCGACCGCTGTGAACACGAGGGGATCGACAAGGACTGCTTTCTGTTTTTTAATATCGGACCGCTCGGACAACTGCTGGCGCCGACCGGAACTCTTTCTTTTGAAGACGCGTATGAAGCGTTTGCGGAGCAGGTCGACATAGTCAGAGATTCGGTCGACGGCGTCCTGATTGAGACAATGAGCGATCCCTACGAGATCAAGGCGGCCGTCCTCGCGGTCAAAGAGCATTCGGACCTTCCGGTCCTTTCATGCATGACGTTTGGTGCAAACGGAAGAACTCTGACCGGAACCAGTCCGGAGGCGGCGGTCACGCTCCTGGAGGGTCTCGGTGTCGACGCGCTGGGAGTCAATTGCTCTTTGGGGCCCAAAGAGCTCGTTCCGGTCGTCGAAAAGATCCTTTCTGTCGCTCGTAAACCCGTGATTGTCGAGCCCAACGCCGGCCTGCCGGTATATAAAGACGGGAAGACCAGTTATAACGTCACCGTCGATGAGTTCGCCGCATATATCAGAGGCTTTGTCGAGTCCGGAATCAGCGCCTTCGGCGGTTGTTGCGGCACGACGCCCGAGTATATCCGCGCTTGTGTCGAAGCCGTGCGCGACACGCCCTTTGCGCCGCGCAGGAACGTTTCAAAGACACGCGTCAGCGGTCCGACGGATTGCCTGCTGATCGGCGATCGTACGATTGTCTGCGGCGAGCGACTGAATCCGACCGGAAAAAGGAAACTCAAGGAAGCGCTTACCGATCACCGCCTCGACGAGGTTTTTTCCGAAGCCATCGCACAGGAGAAGGCCGGTGCGCACGTTCTCGATGTCAATGTCGGGGTTCCCGGTATCGACGAAGCCCGGACGATGACCGAAGTGATCCGCGGGCTTCAGGAGATTATTCGCCTGCCGCTTCAGATCGACAGCTCCGACCCGGAGGTGCTTGAGAAGGCTTGCCGCATCTATAACGGAAAGCCGCTCATAAATTCCGTCAACGGAAAGCAAAGTGTCATGGACGCGATCTTCCCGATCGCGCGAAAATACGGCGGCGCGGTCATCGCGCTGACGATCGATGAAAACGGTGTGCCGGATTCAGCGGCCGCGCGTGTCGCGATTGCCCGCCGGATCATTCAAACCGCCGAGTCCTACGGAATCGATCAATCCGATATCATCGTCGATTGCCTCGTCTTGACCGCGTCGGCACAGCAGGAGGGCGCGCTTCAAACGCTCGAGGCGGTTCGGCGTGTTCGCGAGGAACTCGGGGTCCATACGATCCTCGGGGTCAGCAATATCTCCTTCGGACTTCCGAACCGGCCGCTGATCAATAAGACATTTCTGGGTATGGCACTTTTTGCCGGGCTCAATGTGCCGATCATCAATCCGCTCGACCGGGAACTGATGGGCGTGGTCGATGCCTTTGAAGTGCTTTCGGCAAAAGACCGCGACAGCGCTGACTATGTTCGCCGGCATGCGGAGGATATCGCCGCCGCTGTTCATGGCGCAAACATCGATGCGAATCAATCTGTGAGCAACCCGTCCGCCGGTCTGACATCCCGAGATGAGTCCGTCGGCGCCCTGGTTCGTTCCGGCCGAAAAGATATCATCGCGGATGCCGTCCGGCGCGAACTCTATCATGCTCAACCGCTTGCGATTATTAACGATCTGTTGATTCCCGCTCTTCGTGAAGTCGGAGATCTCTACGAGAAGGGGACAATATTCCTGCCGCAGTTGATCTCCGCCGCAGAGGCAGCCAAAAAGGCCTTCGGCGTCTTGAATGAGCGTATTACGGCTGATGGAAAATCCGAAGGCAAAGGTCCGGTTATTCTCGCGACGGTCGAGGGGGACATCCATGACATCGGTAAAAATATTGTCAAGGTCGTTCTCGAAAGTTACGGATTCACGGTGGTCGATCTGGGAAAAGATGTCCCTTCGGATCAAGTGGTCGCCGCCGCGCGTCAATACCGCCCGAAATTGATCGGACTTTCTGCGCTGATGACAACGACGGTCACTTCCGTGAAAAAGACGATCGAGGCGCTGAAAGACATTTCCGGCATTTGTCCGGTCATCGTCGGCGGCGCCGTGTTGACCGAAGAGGTCGCACGCTCAATCGGCGCGGATTTCTATGCCAAAGACGCGATGGAGACGGTTGCGATCGCCGAATCATTGATATCCGGCGGAAGCAGGGAACAGGTATAGGAGATGGAGATTCGCGTTTTTCGCATGCCGAGAAAATGGACCGTGAATCCCGCACTCAGGTACTACGGAATCGCCGCCATTCTATTTTCGCTGTTGAGTGCCGTCATCCTGTATATTTTTTCGCTCGGATACGGGGGAACCGTCCTTTGGCTTTTCGGAGCGTTATCGATCCTTGCCGGGCTTTTCGGGATCGCAATGACCTTTCTGGGCGCACGACAGGACCCGGAGTTCATCCATTCCTTTGCATTACGCGGAACGGACGAATTATACCACGTGCTGACGTGGATTCCCGGACGGGAAGCGGATTTCAAGACCTTTCCGGACAATCTGACACCGGGAAAACTGCTTGAAAAACGAAAAACGTTCGCAGATGTCGCCGCCTTTGTAGGCTCCGACGAATTTGATCGGTGCGTTCGTGCCTCAATCGAGGAAAAAGTGTCGGATCATCCGCTCCGGCAATATGTAATCACCCGGAGGATGCTGCGACCCAAAATGACCGCTCATTTTTTCGACTACGATGTGATTTCCTACGCGACGGGCTCTGCGTCCAGGCCGAACACAGCCCGTCTCTACCGAAAAAACGACGGTTATGACCGAATCATTCTGATCATAACGGGGATCCGGGAGAACTCCGCCCCGTAACAAGCCCGAAGGCTTTTCGAATTCATCCTGAATCGAATGTGAGATTAAAAAAGTGACCAGACTACGGAAAAAGAAAAACATATCCGCCCGGATGCGCGCGTGCGCGGCGTACTGGTTTGAAGTGCCCGTCGCCAACCGCGGGAATTGGCGGCAGGCGTGCGGCATGCCGGACGACGCGCCTCTTTTCCTTGAACTCGGCTGCGGCAAAGGACGGTTCGCGATCGAAACCGGAAGGAGAAATCCGGAAGTGTGTTTTATCGCCCTCGAAAAGGAAGAATCCGTCATCCTTGCCGCGATTGAAGCCGCCCGGGCGGAAGGCCTGACCAATGTATTTTTTCTCTGCGCCGACGTCGTTCTTTTGAACAATTATTTTGCGCCCGGAGAGATCGACCGTATCTACATCAATTTCTGCGATCCCTGGTCAAGAAAGAACAAGCCGAAGCGCCGCTTGACCTACCGGGAATACCTGAAGACCTATCAGACCCTTCTGAAGCCCGACGGGCAAATTCATTTCAAAACCGACGACGAAAGACTTTTTTTGTTTTCCCTGGAGGAATTCGAAATCGTCGGACTTCAAGTGTGCGCCGTGACCGACGATCTGCACAATAGTCCCTGGAATGACCAAAACATCCGTACGGAATTTGAAGAAAAGTTTGCCGGACAGGGCATCGCAATCCACCGTGCGGAGGCGCATAAGCTTTGATCTGCGGCACAAAAACCCGGGAAGGGTCGTTTTCCGCCCGAAAACGGCATAACCATCGTCAAAAAGTAGACAAACCGGGAAATCCGTTTCGCTAATTTTGTTTCCGTCCCTTCGAAATCCGGTTGTAATCCTATCCTGTTTAAGGTAAAATTTTCATGGTGCAAGGCACCGTTACGAAGTAATAACCCTGAACAGGGGATTTTTAGGAGGAACAGATATGGGCATTAAAGTAGGAATTAACGGTTTCGGACGTATCGGCCGCTTGGTTTTCCGCGCGACCATCGAAAATCCCAACGTTGAAGTGGTCGGCATCAACGACCCGTTCATCGATCCGGCATACATGGGGTATATGCTTCGTTACGATACGGTCCACGGACAATTCAAGGGCACGATTGAGACCGGTGCGGATTCCATCACAGTAGACGGCGAGCATATCAAAGTCTTCGCGTGCATGGAAGCTAAGGATATCGACTGGAAGTCCGTCGGAGCCGATTACATCATCGAGGCGACCGGCGTTTACACCACGACCGAGAAATGCGAAGCACACCTTGTTGGCGGTGCCAAGAAGGTTATCATTACCGCTCCGGCCAAGGATGACACGCCGATGTTCGTCGTGGGCGTTAACGAGCAGAAGTACAACAAGGACATGAAGGTCGTTTCCAATGCGTCCTGCACGACCAACTGCCTGGCTCCGATCGCCAAGATCCTGAACGACAAGTTCGGTATCGTCGAAGGCCTCATGACCACCGTTCACGCGACGACTGCCACCCAGAAGACCGTCGACGGCCCGTCCAAGAAGGACTGGAGAGGCGGACGCGGTGCCGCGTTCAACATCATCCCTTCCTCCACCGGTGCCGCCAAGGCCGTCGGTAAGGTTATCCCCGAGCTCAACGGCAAGTTGACCGGTATGGCCTTCCGCGTTCCGACCGCTGACGTTTCCGTCGTCGACCTGACCGTTCGTCTGGACAAGGGCGCGACCTATGACGAGATCAAGGCCGTCATGAAGGCCGCTTCCGAGAACGAGTTCAAGGGCATCCTCGGCTACACCGAGGACAACGTGGTTTCTTCGGATTTCATTCACGATCCCCGCGCCTCCATCTTCGATGCGGGTGCCGGCATTTCCCTGAACCCGAACTTCGTCAAGGTCGTTTCATGGTACGATAATGAGTGGGGTTATTCCAACATGGTCATTCGCTTGCTTGAGCACATGGCCAAGGTGGACGCCAAGTAATTCAATCTCCGGTTATTTTTCGGAAACCCGACTTCCCGCGGTGCGAACCGCGGGAAGTTTTTTATTTATTAACACTGTAAAAGAATGGTGTCCTTTAAGTTTATTACCGAAGGATGTATAATTAACATAAGATGCAAATGCTCCACCGGAAATGAGGAGGAATGAATTATGGCACTGTTTGACCCCAAAGCGAAGGCGATTTCTCAACTTCAGAAATCGATTGACGAGAAAAACGCCAGCATTGTGAAATACTTTGACGACATCGGGCGACTCTATTACGGTCAATACAAGGATCCTTCGTCGGACGCGTCCAAGGAAATCAATTCAAAATGTGACGCGATTTCCACGCTCTATAAGGATATCGAGGCACACAAGCTTAAGATCCTTTTCGAAAAGGGCCTGAAAATCTGCGCCAATTGCAAGAAAGAGAATCCGCTGGATCACGCATTTTGCGCGGGCTGCGGCAACAAGTTCCCGGAAGGCTCCGACAAACAGGTGGAAATGCCCGTGTCGGAATGTCCCGTCGAGGCAGAGCCGGCGCAGGCCGAGTAGAGTCGGGATCCATTCATTCTTCAACAAAAGAGTGCCGAGGCTCACGCCCCGACACTCTTATCATTTTAGCACAAATAGTTTTTTGATGTCGGACTGTTTGTTACAAGAAATTTCACAACCTTCCGATATAATAAAAATATGAACAGTCCATGGACCGTTCATGAGAACAATAGCCGGAAGGATGTGATTCAATGAAGGTCACTACACAGGGAAACGGAATCCATATCGGACAGAGACTCGAGGAGAAAATTGAATCGAAGCTTTCGAAATTCGAGAAGCATTTCGGAGAGGAAGGAAATTTTAACATCAAAGTCGTTCCGGAAAGAGAACTGAAGAGAGTGGAACTGACGCTCAAACTGCAAAACAGGATTTTCAGAGCGGAAGCCAGAGACGAGGAGATCCTTACCGCCGTTGACCGCACCATTGATAAACTGGAGTCCCAGATCAGACGCCAGAAGACGAGAATTGAGAAGCAGATCCGGGATTATTCCTACGTAAAGGAGTATCTGAAGGATGTTCCGGACGTAGTCGATGAGGTTCAGGAAGAAGAAAAGAAGATCATCAAGCGCAAGTCATTTGAATTGGTACCCATGTCCCCGGACGATGCGGTTTTACAGATGGAGATGCTCGGACACAGCTTTCTGGTTTACCTCGATGCCGAGACCGGAAACGTCTGTGTTGTGTATAAGCGCAAAGACGGTCATTATGGTCTGATTGAGCCAACCTACTGATTCTTTCCTTTCTATGATAAGTTCCGTCTGATGCGCGCGGAGACCGCCCTCTCTTTATGGGGGCGGTCTCTTTTTACTGCCGAGAATGCGCGAGTTTTTATAAAAACATCGTAAGACTCCATTGATCCGAATAAACATTTTGCATTGTCGCTCCCCGACCGGATTGGTATAATAACTTCACGCTCAACGCGACACGAGTACAAAGGAGACATATTGGATAATTATACGAATTTCGACTTTCCCGACCCCCAAAGTATCGAGCGGGAGCTTTGCGCCGGCCTGAATCCGGAACAGGAGGAGGCGGTCCGTCACGACGAGGGCCCTCTTCTGATCCTTGCCGGTGCCGGATCCGGGAAGACCCGCGTGATCACGTATCGCATCGCCTATCTGATCCGCGTCCGGAGAGTCCGGCCATCGTCGATTCTGGCGATTACGTTTACCAACAAGGCGGCGAACGAAATGAAAGAGCGGGTCTTTTCCCTGGTCGGAGACACCGCTTCGTATATGTGGATCGGAACCTTCCACTCGATGTTCGCCCGTATTTTAAGAAGACACGCCGACCTGTTGGGTTTTACGAACCGGTTTTCGATTCTGGATACCGACGATCAGATGAAGATCGTCAAGGAATGTATCAAGGAATGTGACCTGAACGAGAAGGTGTTTATTCCGCGTTCGGTGCTGTCGGAAATCAGCCGGGCCAAAAACGAGATGATCGGTGTGGAGAAATACCGGGAGGAAGCCGGTGCGGAGTACCGGAAACGCAAGATCGCCGAAGTTTACGCGCGGTACCGCGACAAGCTTCTTCGGAATAACAGCATGGACTTCGACGATATTTTGTTTTACACCGTTGAACTTTTTTCCAGTCATCCCGATGTGCTCGAATATTACCGGGAGCAGTTTCGCTATATCCTGGTTGACGAGTATCAGGACACCAATTTCGCCCAGTACCGGATGGTCCGGATGCTCGCGGGAAAGTATGAAAATCTCTGTGTTGTCGGCGATGATGATCAGTCGATCTATTCTTTTCGCGGGGCAAACATACGAAATATCCTCGATTTCGAAAAGGATTTCAAGAAGACCAAGACCGTTAAGCTCGAACGCAACTACCGATCGACCGAGTCCATCCTTCAGGCGGCCAACAGCGTGATCGCACATAACCGAAAGAGAAAGGCCAAGGCCTTGAAAACCGAGATCGGCGGCGGAGATCTGCCGATGCATTTTCGTGCGGACCATCACGGCTCCGAGGCGTATTTTGTCGCCGAGCAGATCCATAAACTGGTCGGAAGCGGTAAATTCCGATACGGGGATATCGCGGTCCTTTATCGCATGAACGCGCTTTCGAGAACAATCGAATCCGCCCTTCGGGAACAGAGAATCCCGTACCGTGTCCTGGGCGGACAGCGTTTTTACGAAAGAAAAGAGATCCGCGACGTAATGGCGTATTTGCGTCTGATCCTGTCGTCCTCGGACGAATATGCCTTTACCCGAATCGTAAATGTTCCGCGCCGCGGGATCGGAGACGTGACCGTTGAAAGGGTCCGGGCGATCGCGCTTGAGAACGGAACCGATTGTCTGAGCGTCTCGGCGCACGCCGACTTATACCCGGATCTGGTGCGATCCGCGGGCAAGCTGAAGCTTTTCGCGGAGATAATCATGAATTTTCGCGAAAAACTCGCTGAAAACATGATGAGTTTTTCGGAATTCATCGAGTATATTCAGGATCAATCCGGCCTCGTACAGGAAATTCTGGATCAGCGGGACCGGAAGGAAGAGACCGTCGACCGACTCGAAAACTTGAAGGAACTACTTTCCGAAGCGGTCGAGTTTGAGGCCAGAAGGAAGAACCCGACGGATATCGACTTCATCGCGGACACCGGCGCGATCGCCGCGGAAGACGAGTTTGTCGTTCGGGATCCGGTTTTTTCAAACGACCTGACCGGCGTGCTTCAGGCGTACCTCGAAAATGCCGCGCTTTATTCGGAAGGTGACGACGATGATTCGTCCGACGATCATGTGCGCCTTCTTACGATCCACAGCGCCAAAGGCCTCGAGTTCGGCGCGGTCTTTCTGATCGGCGTCGAGGAGGGTATCTTTCCCGGCATCCGTTCGATGGACAGCGAGGAAAATATCGAGGAAGAGCGGCGGCTGATGTACGTCGCGATTACACGCGCCAAGAAGAGACTGTTTCTGCTCACCGCAAGAAGCAGAATGTTGTTCGGACAGACGCAGGAGTTGATGCCGTCGCGCTTTATTAAGGAGATCGATCCGAAGTATTTGGAACAGATCGGTACGCAAGCCCGCTCGTTCGCTTCGGACGCCGAAGGGTACGGCTTTTCGAAAAGCGGACGTGACCGGGCACGGACGGAAACGTCCCCGGGGCATTCGACGACCTCCGTTTCAGGCTCGTTTACTAGCTCCGCAGGCACTTCATCCTTCGGCGCCGCATTCGGATTTGCGAAAACAACGCCTCAAGCGGGAAGCGGAAGCTCGGACGGTGAATATCTCGGCCCGGAAGATATCAGCAAGGATATGAGTGTCTATCATCCGCGGTTCGGCAACGGGACAATTAAGACCATCGAGAAGGTCGCGGGAGACGCATTGATATGTATTCATTTTGAGAGCGGATCATCCAAGAATATGCTTCTTCGCCAGGCAAAACTTAAAAAGGCTTGACGAATCGGTTCGTGCGGCACCAACAAATGATATAATCAGATGAGCAAGCGGAGGTGAAGGATGCCTTTTAACGAAGACGATAATCTTTTAATCCGTCAATACGCGAAGTCGGTACCGCCCGGGTCGGATCGTCCCGACTCCGTGGATAACCCGCGCGACCGGGAGCTCCTGACGATGCTTCGTAACGAGCGCGAAGCCCGGCTTTCTCCGTACGCATTCAGAAGCCTGGACAGCCGCGGCAGGGCGGAGCCCGAGGAACCGTGCATGATACGCTCGCCTTTCGAGCGCGATACCGGACGCATCATTTATTCTCAGGCGTTCAGGAGACTTCGGCATAAGACCCAGGTTTTTTTCAATCCCCAGAACGATCACATTTGTTCGCGCATCGAGCATGTAATCTATGTGAACTATATCGCGACGACCATTGCGCGGGCGTTGAATCTGAACCTTGATCTGGTTCAGGCGATCGCGCTCGGGCACGATATCGGACACGCGCCTTTCGGTCATTCGGGAGAACGGGTTTTGGACGAGTGCATCAAGAAACACCGCCCGGATCTGTCATTCAGCCATGAGGCGCACGGTCTGCGCGTGGCGGACATTCTCGCGGGCCGGAATGCGGGCAGAAAGGGCGGGCTGAACTTAACCTTTGAGGTCCGGGACGGCATCGTTTCCCATTGCGGAGAGACATACGGGGAGTACCGTATTTCTCCGGATCGCGATAAGACAACCGGAAGTATCCTGGAGCAGGATACGGCCGGGATTCGAAAACCGGCCACGCTTGAGGGGTGCGTAGTCCGCATAGCGGATAAAATCGCTTACGTCGGCCGGGATATCGAAGACGCAGCGCGCGCCGGAATCCTCGAATTCGAGGATATCCCGCCCGCAATTACGTCGAGGCTCGGCAATTCCAACGCGCGGATCATCAATACGCTCGTCGCGGATATCGTTCATAACAGCATGAATCGGGATGAGATCCGCCTGTCGGACGACGCGGGAGAAGCGATGGAGATGCTCCTGCGGGAGAATGTAAGAAGAATCTACAGTTCCGATAAGATCATGCGATACGAGCAGACCGTCAAAAATACCGTCGAGGCGCTTTTCGACGCGCTATTGGCCGCGATCCCCGAACCGGATCAATCGACGCAATCGGGAAATCCTGTCTACACTGCGCTGGCGGAATACGCGCGCGGTTACCCGAAGGAATCCGCCGATCCCGTAATCATCGTGACCGATTACATCGCAGGGATGACCGACTCCTTCGCGATGCGATGCTTTGAACAAATCTATTGGTTGTGAGGTGAATATGATCGAAACAGTAGCCCCGGATCCGGGTTTGGATACGCCAACCGCGCCGTTTCCTTTCTTTGCTATGTTGGACCGCATGCAGTATATCAACCGATGGGGATTAATGCGCAATAACAGGACCGAGAACATCAAGGAACATTCGATGGATGTTGCGATGGTGGCGCATGCGCTGGCGACGATTCGCAATCAGTTGTTCCGTGATCCGAACACCGAAACAGACCCGCTTCTGGTCATCGGTATTGCCCTTTTCCACGACGCTTCGGAAATCATCACCGGGGATTTGCCGACCCCGATCAAATACCGGAATCCGGAGATCATGAACGCATATAAACGCCTCGAAGACCAAGCGGCAGAACAGCTCCTGCTCCTTCTGCCCGAAGAGATGAGGGGCGAATACAGACGTCTGTTCTGCCCGGATCTCTCGAACCCCCGGGAGGCGGAGGCGAACCGCCTGGTCAAGGCCGCGGACCGGATTTGCGCGTACATCAAATGTGTCTCCGAGGAAAAGTCCGGCAACACCGAATTCATTTCGGCCAAGGCGACAATCTTAGAGTCCATAATGAACCTCGGACTTCCGGAGGCGGATTATTTTATGGCAAACTTTGTTCCGGCATACGGAATGACACTGGATCAAATCAGTGAATAACGACCGAATACGGAGAACAGTCTGATGAAAAAAAGCTATCTGTTTATCGCGATCGCCTCTTTGGCCGTCGGATTCATCGTTTTAGTCGCACTCGGCATCGTCCTCTTTTCCCCCGCCGCACGGGACGGAATTTCGGTCGGGGAAGAGGAGATCATCGTGCGCACCGGCGAAATGATCGGCACCTCGGAATCGCAGGTCATTTGGGCACGTGAGATGGCTTCGCGGCAGTTGAATCTTGCGGACTACGTGCGACTCTCTTTGACCGGTTCGTCCTATCTTCTGAAGGATCGCGACGATGAGACTTTTTCGCGGGATCTCGCTTATATCGCTTACGGCTCCGCAGCTCGTTTTGATGAGATACTCGATATGCTGGAAGGGCGGTCGAGAAATTTTGTCATCGAAAAGGTCATCGCGGACATGGATCGACGATATGCGCCATCCCGTGGCTTCTCCGACGAGAAGGGGACGCAATTGGTTTCTTTTGACGCCGAAACCCCTCTTCAGGATGAGGTCGGATACGTTTTCGGACTTCGTAAAATCTCAGGAACGATCGATATCGACGGCAGCGGCGCGAGAACCGATTTTTTTATTGATGACACCCTGCGACCCGGTAATCTGAGTCTGGTCGAAGATCCCGAAGGAGGGAAGAGTTTTTCGATGACATGGGACGCCCGAAGTGAGGATCCCGGTCTGCATAACGTAAAAGTGCTGCTGCGTACGTCCGACGGAAGAGGCAAGATAATTACGGGCGGGGAGGTGATTGTTCCGAATTTCACAATGATATCAAACGACGGCGTCTTTGAAGGAAGAGTTGCCGAGAGAGAAAATCTTTCCTGGTATGCGTTGGATGCAATGGATCGGGATGCCTATATCAATTTCATTCAGCCCTCGGGAGATATTCGTGTCACGCTGTATAATTTGTATGGCGAAGAGATCGGCAGTAACGATCTGCATGATTTTCCCTGCGAGGTCCTGCGCGGTACACGGCAGGTGAAACTGGCCGGTGAACTGGCGCTCGCGGGTAAAGATGAGAGTTTAAACATATTCTACGTGCGCGTCGAACGCAGTCCGGATGCGACGATGTCTTTGATTGACATCGGTTATACGGTTGTTGTTTCCCGAAATGTCGCGATACACAAGGACGGAAGGATTTTGGCCGTTGTCGATGATATGGGCGCTGTACCGACTCCGATTTCATATCACCCGGTCACGAAGGAGGAAGAACTTACACCGGTTCTTTGTTCCGACGCGAACGGAAACCGATCCGCTTTCGCACGCGAAGACCTCGATTTCCTGCCGGTGAACGGCGTACTTACATCCATGCGGGTCCGTGCCGGGGACGCTGTTTCATCCGTCCGGATTTACCCGGATTTCGGGCATCAGACACGGGACTACGCATATGTGTCCGAGGTCGATTTGACCGAAATCACAATCGATTGTTTACCGGTGGAGGGCTATGCCGCGAAGGTTTCCGTGAGCAACACCAGTCAGGTCACCGATCTGTTCCCGCAGGGCAATAACGAACCGACGCTTCTGGTCGAGGGAAAAAATGACATTTCGGTTCGAATTACTGCATTTGACGGATCGCAGACCGAGTACCGGATATTTTTATTGAACGGGGAGATGAAGGACGAATATGGTGAAACTGTTTTGACACAGTTTCCGAAAGGATACCGAAGCGGACTGTGGCTGATCCACAATCTTTTTCCCGAGTATCGCTTTGAGCCCTTTTCAACCGGCATAGAATGGGATGATCTCGTAACCGCCCAGGACAACAAAGGGACCAGTCTTGCCGACGCGTATTCACATCCTCAGTGGGTGAAGCCTGACAGCATTGTCTATGACGGAGCAGCCTGGAAGGCCGCCAAACGGCAAGTCGTCGAGTACTTCCTCGACCCGCGGAATTTCCTTACTCCCGTCACCGTCTTTCAGTTCGAAAAACTCTCCTTTGATGAAACGGTACATACGCCGAAAGGAATTTCGAATATGGTTTTTGATTCTTTTCTGGATTCCGGCGACCCGAATTACCCGGATATCCTCTTCAAAGCCGGCAAGGAGGTCGGGATCTCGCCGTATTTCCTGGCCAGCCGGATCATTCAGGAAATGGGGCGGGAGGGCCAATCGAAGCTTGCCAGCGGGACATTGGAGGGATATGAAGGTTATTACAATTTTTACAATATCGGATCGACTCCGAACCCGGAGGTGAAAGACGGAGCGCTCATCAACGGAGCGCGTTATGCCCAATGGGGACGCAAGCCGGACGAGCGGGAATTGACGGAGGAAGAGCTCGCGCTTCTGTTGCCCTGGACATCTCCCGAGACGGCCATCAAAGGGGGCGCTCTTTGGATTGCTTCCAGTTACGTTGACATCGGACAGAACACATTGTATTTCCAGAAATTTGACGTGATCGATAATGAGGACGGGCTTTTTATGCATCAGTACGCGCAGAATATTTCGATGGCTTATTCGGAAAGTATGCGTTATTTTTCCGCCTATTTATCGCAGGATATGTTGAGTTCACCATTCCTGTTTATTATCCCGATATACGAAAATATGCCGGAATTTTACGGGGGATTACCGTAACGGTTTGATGAAAAAGGTCGAACGTGTATAATAACTCCTGTCATGCGCATCATGAAGTGGACTGAGAGGCCGTGGAGAATGAAGAGACATAAGAATACGACATTTGTTTCATTCGCCGCGATGGTTCTTACATCCGTGGTCATGTTTTCGTTGTTCGGATTTCTTGTTCAGGCCGACACGGCTGTTACCATCCAACTCCGGACCGACTCGACGCCCGTCGAACCGGGGGCAACGGTAACGGTAGATGTGATGGTCGATACTTTTCCCAATCTGACCCGTATCGGTCCGGTCGAGATTATGTTCGATTCCTCCGACGTATCCTTTTCGGGTCTGGAACGGGGCGAGGATCTCCCGTCCACTTTTGTAATCGAGCAATCGTCAAGCACCGGCGTAATTGCCGTCAGCGCCATCGATGAGACGGTCGAGGCCCAAATATTGGCGAATCAGACCGCACCGACAGCGGATGCGGACGGAAACCCCGTAGCTCCGCCGGCGGATCCGTCAATGAACCGAAGCGAGTCGACCGTACTGTTTCGCATTTATTTTCAGGTATTGGAATCGTCCAAGAGCGAACTGAGGTTTTGGATCAGTAATGCGGCCGGTTTTCGAAACAGCGCGTTCGAATCGGTGACGGTCGACATCGGGGCGCCCGCTTCCATTCCCGTCAACACATTGGTCTCATCGGATGCATCGCTGGCATCCCTTACCGTTGAGGGGGCGACTCTGTCTCCGGTCTTTTCTCCGGGAATTTTCAAATACAGTGCTTCGGTGCCCCGATCGGTGACGGATCTCGTTGTCAATTATGTCCCGGGCAGCCTTTCGTCGCAGGTATTCGTAACCGGTCAAACGGGGTTGACGGTCGGGGATAATATACTGAGAGTCAGCGTATTGGCTCAAGACATGAAGACGACGCTGGAATATACGGTGGTGGTGACCCGGGAGAATAGTTTCGTGCCGCCCGGAGCTACCGTAACCGATTCGTTCGGTGTCACGTATACATTCGAGGATTTCTCCGAGACGCTTTCGATACCGGCGGACTTCTATCAAAGTGAAATTCTGTTGGAGGACCGGATTGTTCCGGCTTTTCGTATGGATGGGATGAAAGATGTACTTCTTTACCTTTCGGCGCCGTCCGGGGAGCCCGGTTTGTATGTCTATTCACCGGCATCGAATACCATTCTTGCTTTCGACGCTCAAAATGTTTTTTTCCGCCTCTCCCAGTTGCTGACCGTCGTTCCGATTCAAGCCGACGTCGCTCTTCCCGAGGGGTTTTCGCCCGCCGTCGTTTCCTTCCGGGGACAATCCGTTCAAGGGTATGTTTCCGGGGACGGAAGGGTTAAGATTTTGTATATGCAGGACGACACGGGGCAGTCCCGTTTCTACACGGTGGATTCCAGGAACAATGACTTATATCCTTATACCGCGGTTAAAAAATCGGAGACACCGGTATTCCTGACCTTGTTTATCATTTTCCTGGTTCTTTCCGTAGCGGAGGCATTGATGCTGGTTCTGGTCATTTTTCAGGTCCGGAAGCGCAGACCCCATACGCCAAAGGTGAGGAGAGTATAGGATGTCATTGAGAGACTTTGTTCGAGGCGGCGATACGCTTTCGCCGCGCAGGAAAAAACAGCGCGAAGTTTTGATGTATCTCCTGTTCGGCGGATTGACCACGTTGGTCTTCGCCGTAGTGTTCCGTTTTTTTCAAGCGGTTTTCGACGGAAAAAGCGATCCGTTCTATCTTTTGCTGATCGTAACGAACACGGTTTCCTGGGTCGTCGCGGTCACATTTGCGTTTCTCACAAATCGCGCGTGGGTATTCAAATCAAAAGGTCCCTTTTTTAAGGAAATGTTTCATTTTTTCTCGGCACGTATCGTATCGCTTGTCCTTTTCGAGACCCTTCTTTTTTTCCTGATGCTTTTTGTGTTTGAAAAGTTGACCGGGATACCCAAGAAGTCAATCGCCGTCGATTTGAACATTATCCGATTCAATTGGGAATTCGTGGTTAAAATGATCAACTCCGTTCTTGCCGTGGTTCCCGCGAATTATTTTTTCAGCAAATGGTTCGTTTTCAAAAAGAAATCCGCTTCGGAACCGCCGGAAAACGGGCCGTCTGAAGTTTTCGATCAGGACGGTTCCGATGAGCGATAAGTCAGTACCGGAGATTTTTCTTTCGGCCAACCGGTTTGGGATCCGGCTCGGGTTGGAGCGGATGCACGCATTGATGCGTTTGCTCGGGGACCGGCACAAAGAGCTTTCCTTCATTCACGTTGCCGGAACCAACGGAAAGGGCTCGGTCGTTTCATTGATCGCCGCGGCGCTTGCAGCCGACGGTCGAAAGGTCGGAATCTATACGTCACCTTATCTGGAGCGATTTTCCGAGCGGATTCGTATTCTGGACGGGACAGAAGGTTTGCTGGGCTACAGAAGAAACGATGCGTACGGGGAGATCCCGGCGGAGGCACTCGGGAGAATCGGAGAACGCATTGCGGAAGCGGTCGACCGAATGCTTTTCGAGGGACAGGAGCACCCGACGGAGTTTGAACTCGTGACGGCGGCCGCGTTTATCTATTTTTCCGAAAACAACTGTGATTGCGTCGTATTGGAGACCGGCCTCGGTGGGAGACTGGATTCGACCAATATTATCGAAGATCCGATTTGCTCGGTAATCACCGCGGTCGGGTACGATCATACGGATTGCCTCGGACAGACGATCGGTCTGATTGCCGGGGAGAAGGCGGGCATTATCAAACCGGGTCGCCCCGTTTTCCTAATGTCTCCGAATGATACACTGTTGTCCGCACATGATGCCCGGGAGGTCAAAAGCGTCATCAAACGCGTGTGTACGAATCTTCGATCGCCGCTTACCGTCGTATCGTCCGATGATATCCTTTCGCGCACGCCGGTCGATGGCGGTCAGCGGCTTGAATTGAGCTTTCTTGAAGCTCCGCTTCTCATTGATTTCATCGGCCGTCATCAAGCGTTGAACGCCGCTCTCGCCGCGCGCGCCGTTATCCCGTCGGTGCCCGAAGAAGCGCTGCGTTACGGTTTTTCCAAAGCGGTATGGAAAGGTCGAAACGAATTAGTTTCCAAAGACCCGATCGTCATCCTGGACGGGGCGCATAATCCGCAAGGAATGGAGGCGTTTTGTCTTGCGCTGAACGAGTCGTACGGCCCTCGATTTTGCACGGTTGCGCCACGCCTGATCATCGGTGTCATGCGCGACAAGGATTACCCTCTGATCGTAAAAGTCCTGCTTCACACCATTTCTTTTCCCTTGCGGGAAGTGATTTGCGTGACCGTCGACCAGAAACGGAGTTTGTCGGGACCGGCGCTTGCCGAGACCTTTTTGAAAGAAATCGAAGGAGATCCGTCGTTTTACAACCGTAAGCCGAGTATGTATAATATTCAGGGCAACATTCTTTCGTCCGAGGATGCGATAGCGGCCAGCAAGGATGCGCTTTCCAGATCACGCGCAGACGGGGCTCCGATCCTGTGCGTCGGATCCCTTTATTTAATCGGACAGATCAGAGCCGAATTTCGGACGATTCGGGAGGAGATGGATTGAATGGATTGGTCTGAAGCCGCCAAATCGGTTCCGCCGGTTGAAAGCCGGGATCTGCTCCGTTTCGGTCTGTCGGTCGAAGAGCAGGAAAACGTCCTGAAGCAATATAACAAAGCGCTGTCCATGGCGTCGTCGGACAGCGCGGATATCGCCGCAATCGCTATGAAAAAATTGCTGACCCGTTTCCCGGACTGGGGAGAGGCCGCCTTATTGTACGGAATATGCCTTGCAAATGACGGTAAACTCAATCGCGCGTCGGCAAGTTTTCGGCACGCGTTGGAAGTCGGTCTGCGATCGGATAAACTGACATATCTGGCGCAAATTTGCGGTCGTGACGCCGGCGTCGAGCTCTCGACCAAGGCCAAGATACCCGATGACAATAATCCGGCCAAAACTCTTCTATCCTCTGTGATTCCGAAATCCAATCCTTTGGTACAGGCCGAAAATCAAATCCGACCGCGTACACATATGCAAGCACCGATCCTGATGAAGGCCTCTCGACACCCGAACCGGGCGAAAATGGCGACGGATCGCGAACGCAGAGAACTCCTCATGCAATCGACTTCCTCAAACGGTGAACTTCCGGACGATGAGATCGATGTGTCGATTCCCAAGACGCCGGCGGAGAAACTCCGTATCGCACTGATTATTCTCGGAAGCGCGGTGCTTCTGACCGGTTTATATTTTCTGACTACTCTCTGGATCCTGCCCGAGATCGACCGGGTCAAGGAGCGAAACCGGGCAGTCGAGCGACTGGAGTATTTGACCGGGGCGCTTGAGGAGAAACGCGCGGATCCCGAAGTTTCCGAAATTCTCCGGCTCTATGAATCCGAATTCGTACCGCCCGAAACAACCGCTGAAGGCCAAGCGTCATAAACAATCAACAAAAATGAACATACGGAGGAAGACATGAAGTACATCAGCACCCGCGGATACCCCGAGAAGTTTTCATCGGCTGAGGTGATCATATCCGGCATCGCTCCGGACGGAGGACTCTTCGTACCCGAGAATATACCGATTCTGACACGCGACGACATCATGGAAATGAAAGACATGCCGTATCCGCTGCTTGCTGCCGAGGTTCTTTCCCGCTACCTGACGGATTTTGAATATTCAAAACTTCGTGAATACTGTGAAATCGCATATTCGGAAGAGAATTTCGGGGAGCCTCCGATCCCGCTGGTTCAGTTGAACAAATACAATCCGAGAGAATTCATTATGGAATTATGGCACGGTCCGACATGCGCTTTCAAGGATGTTGCGTTACAACTTCTTCCGTACCTGATGACTTCTGCGGTGCATATGACCGGAGAGGATCGGAAGATCATGATTCTGACCGCGACGTCCGGAGATACCGGAAAAGCTGCGCTCGAGGGATTCAAGGATATAAAGGATACCGAAGCGGTCGTTTTTTACCCGTCGGACGGGGTCTCCGAGGCACAGCGGCTTCAGATGGCGACGACCGGGGGAGAGAATACCCATGTCATTGCGGTGCGGGGTTGTTTTGACGATACACAAACCGGAGTCAAAAAGATTTTTGCGGACGAGGAACTGCGTAATGAACTGGACGGGCGCGGTTTCATGCTATCTTCCGCCAATTCGATCAACTGGGGCAGATTGGTTCCGCAAATCGCATACTATGTGTACGCGTATGTCTCGCTTCTGAGCCGAGAGTTGTTGGAGGAGGGCGAAAAGATCAATGTCGTCGTTCCGACCGGGAACTTCGGAAATATTTTAGCGGCGTGGTACGCCAAAAGAATGGGCATACCGATCCATAAACTCGTATGCGCGTCGAACCGCAACAAGGTGCTTTCGGACTTTTTTAGAACGGGCGTCTACGACCGGCAAAGGGAATTCTATAAAACGAATTCACCGTCGATGGACATACTGATCTCGTCCAATTTGGAGAGACTCCTTTTTGAAATCTCCGAAAAAGACAGCGAACGGGTGAACCAGTGGATGAAGAGCCTTTCGGAAGAGGGGAAATACTCGGTGGATCCCGTAACGCTTCGGGCACTCCAGACGGCTTTTGTCGGCGGATTCGCGGACGAAGCCGGTATCGCCAAGTCGATCCGCGATACATATGACCGGTGTGACCATGTCATCGATACACACACGGCAGTCGGATTCAATGTTTACGGAAGGTATTATCAGCGATCCGGGGATCAAACGAAGACCGTTTTCGTATCAACGGCAAGCCCGTATAAATTTGTGGAGGCGGTCATGGACTCGCTTTTGGGAAACGGGTACAGTAAGGGCAGGTCGCAGGAGGTTTTAATCCGGGAATTGTGCGAGGAAAGCGGACTTGCGGTTCCTCCCGCGCTGGAAGGACTTGCGGACAAGCCGATACTGCACGATACCGTGATCAATGTCAAAGAGATGATCGATGAGGTTCGAAGACTTATCCCCTGATCGGGTCAGTCTTCCAGAATGAGGCGGACACCGTCGCATAGACGGAAGAAATCCGCGCGAAGGCTCTCCAGATACAGTTTTCCTTGCTCGGTGATGGCATAGAACCGTCTCAGCCGATTGTCCTCCGAGACTTTCTTTCCATGCTCCCGTATGTATCCGAATTTAAGCAACCGGTATATGGCGGGGTAGAGCGTGGTCACGCGATATTGGCCCGAGCTGCGGGACTCGAATACCTGGATCATCTCATATACATACATCGGTTTGGACGATAAAAGACGCAAAATCAACATCTCTACCGTTGCTTTCTTAAAGTTATCCCTCATTCCGGCCGCTGTTCCGCTTTTTGCCGATGATTTCATCATATTATTACCTCAAAAGGTGAGACAATGGACCTTAACTCAATTGTAGCAAAAATTTGACGAATGTCTAGATTGAACCGAGAAGAAGTCGTCTGAAGAAGTATCGGATTCGCCCCCGCGATTTTATGAGGCGCTTTTCGAGACTGCAGGAATAATCGACCATCTTCAGCAAATCCGCTTCGGACGGCTCCTTCAAGGCGAAGCGAAGCCGTATGACGGGACGGAAAATATCACGAATCTGTTCGTTGATCCAAGCGCTATCCATTCGATCGAGAAAAGACGAAATGGTTTCACCCGGCCGGATCAGATAATCCAGATAGGCGTATTGCTTGAGAATGCGTCGATAACAAGCCTCAACCTGAGATGAAATATCCGGGTCGCGTCGCGCAAGACGCTTTTTCAGGGAAGCCGGTCGAAGAAACAGAAGCGCGGAACGAATAAGCACGTAGATCGTGAACAAGAAGACGAGTGCGATCGTCAAACCATAAAACAAGACCGTATTTGAGGAAAGTTGGCCTTTGTTTGCGGATGTGTCGTCCCCGATCGGAGTTACTGTCGGGGGAGGCGTCGGACTGATGATGCCAATTGTTGAACCATTGCTTTCGGGCGCTTCAACATAGCCGATTTCGCTCGTATCGGAGAATAACGGATCGAAAACGACCCACCCGATACCCCGCAGGTAGATCTCGGTCCATGCGTGAGCGGTGGCGTGCGTTGCAATATAGTTGCCGCGAACCGATGTGAAGGGACTGCTCTTGAGGATAAAACCGTTCACATAACGGGCGGGGATCCCCGAGCAGCGGGCAAGTACCGTCATGGCGCTGGCATAATATGTGCAGTACCCCTTCCGGGTTTCAAGAAAATGAGCGACGAAATCGACATTTTCGGGCGGGTTTCCGGGTGTAAGGGTATATTCACAGTTTAGAGTGAGCCACTTTTCGATCGCCAAAGCCTTGGAGTACGGCGAATCAATCCCTGACGTGATTTCTTCCGCACGATCAAGGACAATGCCGGGTATCGTGTCGGGGAGTTGCAGATAGTTTTTTACGCCTTGATCAAAGAACGGGTCATCGGAATCGGATGTCAATTCCTCCAATTTCAACATGTTTATGTCAAAATCGGGAAGGGAGCGATCAAAAAACAAGGTTTCGACCTTGTAGGTCATAAACGTAAACGCGGCATTCGGTACAAAAAGCTCGCCCTGCTCATTGAAAAATGCAGAGGAGTCTTCAATGGTGGCATCGCCGCGAAACTCTTGAAGCTTACCGGAGGAAAACAACGTACTGCCGGACATGACCGTATTGACGGAGAGTTTAACTTTTTGGAGCAGTTTGGAACGCAGCGCGCGTACTTCTTTATTGCCTGAAGGCAGTCCCGCTTGAAATACGTCCTTACGGAGCATAGAGGTGAGAAGACTGTTAAAACGGTACTTGTTAAGGGATTCGCTGTCGTACCAGCTCAAACCGTCGTAGGTGTCATAATAGCTTCCGGCCAAAGGAATCGGGGTTTCGGTATTAACGTAAAGAGCCGGCGTGTTATTCGGGATTACATCTCCGCCCAATCGGACGTCCAGAGGAGAAAAACCGGAAAAAGAAATGTTAAAGATCCCTTTCGGGGTGCCGCTTGAGCTGCCGATCCGGGTAACGTCGGAAATGTCCTGTACCAGATTTACGAGTGATTCGCTCTTCCATTTTCCCTCTTCTTTCGGGGAGGCGGCGAAAGCGATCAGCAAAACGACGGGGATAATCAAGGTTGCCGATACCATGTGGGAGTGTGCCGGCTGTCCTTTTCTTTTGGTATCCAGACGCGCAGACTTCATGCCCTGATATTTCGACAAGGCGACAAAGCCGACAAAGAGGATGAGCGGCAGTAAATCGCCCGCTGTTTCCGGATGAACCACATACAGGTATATTGAGGAACCGATCAACAAGGGCGGCAGGATGAAAAAAACAAACAGTTTTCTGAGAAAAAGAAAACATATCCCCGAGATGATCAGCGCCATTAAGGAACGAAAAACAAAATTAGAGAAGTCGGGGGGCACGAAGGTTTCTTCTGCGGATAAGATCACGGAAAACGGATCAAAATACCGGATATCCAAGAAGAAACTGCGGTCGGAATCGAAGAAAAGGATCACGGCAAGCATGAGCGGTACGACAATACCGACGAGGACAGGAAGGATCCACCATTTTCGGGAAATAATCAGGATCGCGGCGGTTGATGCGGCCGCGAGAAACATACAGGCACTCAGCGAACGAATCGGGTACGTGAACGGCAGAAGGATCCACAACGCAACCACGGTAAGGCCGAACGCACAAATTGCGTCGACCAGCAGGGCACCGTTTTTGAGATTCAGATACTTGATCACCGGCTTAACTCTCCCTGGTCCTGAATAGTTCTCGGGTATCCCCACCGTCAGCGATATACCGGGTGTCGATTTTACCGACCCGATACTCACCGCCGATTATGATCAGCGTGATGTTTTTATCCGCCGGAAAATCATCTTCAAGAAAAGCCAGGACCTCGGCGCTCGCGTGACGGGTGATCAGCGTGATATCCCGATACGCTCCGGCTTCCGCATGTAATACTTGCTGAAGTTTCCCGGAATTTGACTTCCCTTCGAAAATGAGGTGGGCGAGTGTTTCCCGAAACGGATCGATGATGCCGACGGAATCACAAATGAAGGACTCGTCCGGATAGCCGGAAAACCCGAAGCGTGAGGCTTTTCCGCTCAGGACCGTAGTCATACAAAGCGTCGCAGCATACTCACATACCGCGTCCGAATACTTCAGAAGATCAATTCCGGTCAAGCCGTGCGCTGCCGTATCGATCAGGACATAGACGACTTCTCTGGACGGTACATCGAACTGACGGACATATAAACGATGCTGCTGATATGATTTTTTCCAAAGGATCCGCTTGTTCGGGTCTCCGGGACGATAAAGTCGCGAATCCGAGTAGTTTTCGGTATTATCCTCGTTTCTGAGGTTTGAATTGCCGAACACCTTGGCATCCTGTTGCTCGATTTGCATCGAGTCAATTTGGATCACTCTCGGAAGAACGACCAGTTCCGCCATACGGTAGTAGGAGAGTTTTCGCATATCGAACCGGGATGGAACGATACCGAAGATATCGTTGATTAAAATTCGCGTCATTCCGACGTGATACACGCCCCGATAGGGCAGGCGAAGAGGTACATTGAATTTTCTGCCCGAAAACGGGGACAGATTCAAAAGGAGATCGACCTTTTCCGTCGGCGAAGCGACCTCGACATGAATATTCATCATCGACAAAGGAAGGACGGTTTCGTTTCTCAAATCCAATTCCAGTTGAGAGATCTCATCCCGGGTACATTTGACCTGCGTGAGGTTCTGGGTAAAACGGAAAGAATACAGCGTGAAGATATTCAGGAAAAACATGGCGATCATCAAAAACAGTCCGAACAAAAACAGAAAATGAAATACCCGGAAGCCGGTATACAATCCGGCTAAAAGGCAGGTGACCAGCAATATATAAAATATTAGCCGGACGGGTTTCATGAAACGCCCGGGACGCGTATCGCCCGAATGATCGAGCCCAGTACCGATTCGGCAGAATCCTGCGATTGAAATTGCTTACGGCTCAGGACGATCCGGTGCGCCAACACGTGTTGCGCGATCGCTTGTACATCGTCCGGAAGCACATAGTCTCTGCCCCGAAGCATGGCTTCGGCCATGGATGCGTTCATGAGCGCCAATGATCCGCGCGGGCTGACACCGAGTGCGATTTTCTCGCTTGTTCGGGTAGCGGCGGCAATGGCTACGATATAATCGACGATGTGCGAAGAACAGGTAATCTGCGAATGCGCTTCGCGAAGGAATAATATGTCCTCTGCCGTCGCGACCGGAACAAGCGACTTCAGGGGATCCGCTCCCTTTCTGGAGACCAGAACTTCCTTTTCCGCGTCATTGGTCGGATAGCCGAGCGATATTTTCATCAAAAAACGATCCAACTGGGACTCGGGGAGCGGATATGTCCCGATGTGCCCGGCCGGGTTTTGGGTAGCGATCACAAAGAAGGGTTGAGGGACTGGATACGTTTCCCCGTCGATCGTGACATTGCCTTCCTGCATCGCCTCCAAAAGGCTGGATTGCGTCTTGGGGCCGGTACGGTTAATCTCGTCGGCAAGAATGATTTGCGCCATCACGGCCCCGAAATGGACCTCCCGCTCCCCGGTTGCCATGTTGTAGCTGATAAACCCGGTGATGTCGGTCGGCAGAACATCCGGCGTGAATTGGATGCGCCGGAAACTGCAGTCCAGGGAACGTGCCAATGCCGATGCCAATGTCGTTTTTCCAAGGCCGGGAACATCTTCCACAAGAATATGACCGCCGCAAATAATGGTGGCCAATATCATCTCGATTGCGCGGTTATTTCCCGTAAAGGCAATCGAGATGTTATCGCGGATGCGATGGATCAGATCGAGCGGAATTCTTTTGTGCTCCATAATGCTCCTCCGAATGGATGTGCTTCACGATCGCGAGGCAATCCCAAGTAACGTATTAAAAACATATTAGCACAAATGCAGGAGACACTGAGTTTTCCGGTAAAAAAACGTATCTGCGGGATTAACGTTCGTGGATCTCCTCGAAATGAAGCCCCGGATTTCGTTGAAGCGCCCAATCGATCGCCCATTCCGACTCGAAAAGCACGACCGGTTCTTCGTCACGATCAAGGACGATCATCGATGTTGATGTCAGAACCAGTCGCTTGGCGTCGAAGTCGGAAGATCCGCTTCCCGAAACCGGCCAGCGTGCATGGCGATAATTGAGATTCTGCCGGTTGAGTTCAACTCCGTACTCGCTTAAGAGACGGTGCTCCAGCACCTCGAATTGAAGAACGCCGACTACGCCGATGATATAGGTCTCCGTCCCGATTCCCGGTTGTTTATAGAGTTGGACGGCACCCTCCTCGGAAAGTTGTTCGAGGCCTTTCAGAAACTGCTTCCTCTTCATGGAGTCCTTGGGCATCACCCGGGCAAAGTGCTCGGGCGGAAAGACGGGAATATCCTCGAAACGGAAGGAGTCTGCGGCGTCGACGAGCGAATCGCCGATGCGGAAATGTCCCGGATCGAAAAGCCCGATAATATCGCCCGCATAGGCAACGTCGACCAGATTTCTGTCCTGTGCCATAAATTGCTGGGGCTGCGCCAGTTGGATTTTCCTGTTGAGGCGCATATGCTTGACATCCATCCCTTTTTCGAACCGGCCGGAGCAGATTCGAAGGAAGGCCATGCGGTCCCGGTGGTTGGGATCCATATTGGCTTGAATTTTGAAAACGAATCCCGAAAAACGGTCGGTCATCGGATCGACCGTTCCCTTGTCCGTCTTTCTCGGTGTCGGAGGAGGTGCGATCTCCAAAAAGCGGCGCAGAAAAACCTCCACGCCGAAGTTGGTAATCGCGGAGCCAAAGAACACCGGTGTCAATTCTCCGTTCAGGACCTTCTCCTCATCGAAGGGGTCGCCGGCCATATCGAGCAGTTCAATGTCGTTGTTCAGATCGCTGAAATAGGGTTCTCCGAGGATATTCAGCAGTGTCGGGTCTCCGGCGGACGCTTGGATTGTTTCAACCTTACTGGCCCCGTGGTCCTGGATCGCGGTGTTGAACAACAGAACCTGTTCGTTTTCGCGCATATAGACCCCTCTAAAATCGCCGTCCGTCCCGATCGGCCAATTCATCGGCGTCGAACGGATGCCCAGGACCTTTTCGAGCTCGTCGAGGAGATCGAAGGGGCTCTTGGATGCCCGGTCCATCTTGTTGATGAAAGTAAAAATCGGGATTCCGCGCTTGCGGCAGACCGCGAAGAGCTTGATCGTCTGCGCTTCAACGCCTTTGGCGCCGTCAAGGAGCATGACAGCCGCATCCGCGGCACAAAGCGTCCGGTATGTGTCCTCCGAAAAGTCCTGGTGTCCGGGGGTGTCGAGGATGTTAATACAATACCCGTCATAATCAAACTGCATCACGGAGGAGGTCACGGATATGCCGCGCTGCTTCTCGATCTCCATCCAATCCGATGTGGCGTGACGGGAGGCTTTTCTGGCTTTGACGGAACCGGCCAGGTGGATGGCGCCGCCATAGAGGAGGAGCTTTTCCGTCATTGTCGTCTTTCCCGCGTCGGGGTGCGAAATGATGGCAAAGGTCCTTCTGCGCCGGATTTCGTTTTGAAGCGTCTCGCTCATTTTTGTATATTTCTCCTTGATATCGGACCGTAGGTGTTAAAGCCGGTAAATCGTGCTGTGAAGCAAAAAGAAATGCGCTATAATCAATGTAACGGATTCATCCGAAACGAACAGGTGTACAGCCGGTACATTATATCAACACGATCGAGGATGTGGCAAGTAAATTGCCGGGAAATCGATCGGGTTGCGCGAATGATGTTCCGGCGGATCGGAGAGATGATTTATGTCGGATTTGGCGGATACCCGATTGGCTGTTTTAATCGACGCGGACAATGTATCTTCCGGATTCATCCGGCCGATGATCGAGGAGATCGCGCGGTACGGAAATCCGACCATCAAGCGGATATACGGAGACTGGACCAAGCCGCACCTGGGGAGCTGGAAGAATGTGCTTTTGGATTTTGCATTCCAGCCCGTTCAACAGTTCGGTTATACGACCGGAAAGAACGCAACGGATTCGGCGATGATCATCGACGCGATGGATATCCTCTACGCGGAGAAAGTCGACGGGTTCTGTATCGTTTCAAGCGACAGTGATTTTACGCGACTGGCGACGCGCTTGCGCGAGGCCGGGAAGATTGTTTACGGCATCGGCGAGAAAAAGACGCCGACTCCTTTTATCGCTGCGTGTGACCGCTTTATTTACCTGGAAATACTCGGAGCGCGACCGGAAGAAAGCCCGGCTGCCGAGGCGAAGGGAACCTCTCCCGCAAAGAGCGAAAAAGAGCGCAAGGAAGAGAAGAACGGAACTACGGACGCGCGTTCGATCCTGCCGATCGACGAGGATACCATCGACTTAATCACGTCATCCATATCCGACCTCGCCGATGATAACGGCTGGGCGTTTCTCGGAGCGGTCGGCAGTCTGATTCTCAAGAAAAGACCATCGTTTGACTCCAGAAACTACGGATTTTCAAAACTTTCCCAAATGATACGGATTATCGAAAAGGTGCAGAGCGAAGAGCGGATCAACGAGAAAAATCCATTGGTAACACTAGTCTATATTCGAAACATCGAGGACGTATAAGAATGAAGCGCGGCAGTGGCGTTCTTCTTCACATTTCCTCTCTTCCCGGCCCGTACGGCACCGGATGCTTCGGTTCTGAGGCGCGCGATTTCGCGCGCTTGCTCTCAAAGGCCGGTATTTCCTATTGGCAGGTTCTGCCCTTTTCCATTCCCGGCGGATGTGACTCGCCGTATATGAGCGTTTCCGCGTTTGCCGGAAATCCGATGTTGATCGATCCGGAAGAATTACTTGAGAATGGATGGATCACGGGCGGGGAGCTCGACGACCTGAAATCTGAAGGGGATGAGCGAATCACGGATTATGCCATGTGCCGCTCGAAGCGTTCGGTGCTCCTTCGAAAGGCGTATGACCGGATCCCCGATGCGACCCGAAAAGATGTCGAGGCCTTTGCCGACGAACGGGAATGGGTCGGCGATCTTGCGCTCTTTCTTATGCTTCGTAAAATGAACGATGGGCGTCCGTGGTGGGAGTGGGCAGACGAGGATCTGCGACGTCACGATCCTTACTCGCTGGCCGCTTTGCGCGATCGTTACCGCGAAGAGTATTACTTCTACGCATTTGTGCAATATTTGTTTTTTACCCAATGGAGTGCGCTCAAAAAGGAGATCAATGACCTTGGGATCCGTGTTATCGGCGATATTCCGATCTATGTATCGCGCGATTCCGTCGATGTCTGGGCGAATCGTCCGCTGTTTCAGGTCGATGATCAATTGAATTTTTTGAATGTCGCCGGAGTCCCCCCGGATTATTTTTCGGAAAAGGGTCAGTTGTGGGGGAATCCTTTATACGATTGGGCGGCGCATGCCGACGAGGACTACCGGTGGTGGAGAAGCCGGCTGGACAATAATTTCTCCCTGTATGATATGTTGAGGATCGATCATTTCCGGGGATTCAGCTCGTATTGGAGCGTCGGAGCCGATCGTGAGGATGCGATCACCGGTACATGGGAAAAGGGTCCGGGACAGGTGTTTTTCGATCGACTGCGGCTTGATTATCCGGAAGCGCCGATTATCGCCGAGGATCTGGGCGAGGCGACCGAGGAACTTCAGGATTTTCTGGACTCCGCCGGATTTCCCGGAATGCGGGTGTTTCAGTTCGGTTTTGACGAGGAAGAGGACAACAAACATCGACCGCATAACTATTCGAAGTCCTGTGTCGCGTATTCGGGCACGCACGATAATGACACATCCATCGGCTGGTATGAAGCACTTCCCGGAGAAAGCGCGCAGGCCGTGCGGATTTATTGCGGGCTTGACCTCTTCGGGAAACAGAAGAATCGGCCTGAGGCAATCTGCAAAGGGATTATCCGGTCCGTCATGCAGTCTCATGCGGATCTTGTCGTGTTTCCGGCACAGGATATCCTCTATATGGACTCGACCCGAAGAATGAACATCCCGGGAACGCGGGAAGGAAACTGGAGCGTTCGCTTCCTGCGCGAAGAGCTCGCCCGGGTTGATGCGGACTGGCTGATGCGAATGAATCGGCTGACCGGAAGGATCTGAGGAGGACAACACATGGGCGGATATATTCTTGCGATCGATCAGGGAACGACCAGTTCGCGGTGCATGATTTTCGACGATAAAGGGCAATCCGTCGGTTCGGGGAATGCGTCGTTCAAACAATACTATCCGCAACCCGGATGGGTCGAGCACGATCCGGAGGATATCTTCGCGTCGGTCGTCACGTCCATGAACCAGGCGCTCGACCGAAGCGGTCTGAACGCCGCGTCGATCGCCGCGATCGGGATTACCAACCAGAGGGAAACGACGGTGATTTGGGATCGCCTGACAGGTATTCCGATCTATCATGCCATCGTCTGGCAGTGCCGTCGGACCGCTCCGATCTGTGAGGCCTGGAAGAGTCGCGGATGGGAACCGGAGGTCCGGAAGCGGACGGGTCTCGTGATCGACGCGTATTTTTCTGCCGGAAAGATCAAATGGATTCTCGATAATGTCCCCGGCGCGCGTGAACGGGCAGAAACGGGCAACCTGATGTTCGGGACCGTTGATTCCTGGCTTGTATACAAACTGACAGGCGGGCGGATGCATGTAACGGATTATTCAAACGCCTCCAGAACGATGATATTCAATACACAGACACTGGCTTGGGACGAAGAATTGTGCCGGCGTTTCGGGATCCCGATGACAATCCTGCCGAAAGCGCTTCCTTCCTGCTCCGAGTTCGGAATCGTCGCACCGGGTATTCCGGGATTGGAAAAAGTGAAGGGAGTTCGGATAACCGGGATCGCCGGAGATCAGCCGGCTGCACTTTTCGGACAGATGTGTCTGAACGAGGGGGATGTCAAGAATACTTACGGGACAGGGTGCTTTACACTGATGAACACCGGACAGAATCGAATCATTTCTTCCGGAGGACTTCTTACATCGGCGGCGTGGTCCTATGACGGGAAAACCGTCTACGCCTTGGAGGGCAGTGTTTTTCACGCGGGGTCGATCATTTCCTGGCTAAAGGATGAGATGAAGCTGATCGCAACGCCGCGGGAATGCGATGAATTGGCGGAGAGCGTAGCAGACAGCGGCGGCGTTTTTTTGGTGCCGGCATTTTCGGGGCTGGGCGCCCCGTATTGGGATATGTACGCGCGCGGTTGTCTGATCGGACTGACGCGCGGCAGTAACCGGGCGCATATTGCCCGCGCCGCCATCGAGTCGATCGCGTATCAGGTTTATGATTTGATTGAGTTGATGAAGAGAGATTCCGGCTACGAAATCCGGGCGCTCAAGGCCGACGGCGGAGTCAGCGTCAGCAACCTCCTGATGCAGATGCAGGCGGATCTGACCGGAGTCCCCGTCCACCGGTCGCGGGAAAAGGAAACGACCTCTCTGGGTGCCGCTTTTCTGGCCGGATTGACCGCCGGGGTGTGGAGCAAGATGGAAGAGGTCGCGGCACTGTACGCCAGCGACCGCGTATTTACGCCCGCCGCTCCGGAAACTTTTCGGCAGGAACGGATTGACCTTTGGAGAAAGGCCGTTTCCCGCGCATCGATGTGGGCAGAGCCGACAGAACGCTGATTATCCGGTTTTTCCGGGAATATATACTTCGCAGGAGCATTCGTCCGGATGGTCCCAGACGAAGATGTTTTTGCCGTGATACTTTCGCGTGATCCAGAGGCTGACCCAATCTCCGCCGGTCGAAAAAATCATGATCAGCGTGATCAGAAACGAAAACGGGTCCTTCAAAAGGACCGATAATACGCCCAAGGGAACGATGATCAGGAAGAACGGCGCAATCATCGAAAGGCGATATGCTTTCAGCGGAAGGGCCTCAATGCTGTAAGCATAGGGGGTCAGCATTCGCGTACCGATCGTGATGCTCTTTCTTCCTTCTTTCGAAAAAATAAGGAAGAAAAGCAGGTGGATCAGTTCGTGTATAAAAATCAACACGAGAAGCGCGGAAAAGAAAGCGATGAAATAGAGAGGAATATACACGGCACGGCTGTTGACCGA
>JAEAME010000643.1_pt1 | contig 33077 bp, 30 predicted proteins | sample 8958731 | NCBI WGS metagenome assembly JAEAME01 (sample SAMN16933194, study PRJNA681113) | bioreactor sludge metagenome | isolation source: anerobic bioreactor sludge (Control) | place: India:Bengaluru | collected 2018-10-24
GTCCCTGATGCGTGCGCAGCAGAGACTCCTCTTCGGCAAAAAGACTCTGGCTTTCGTATCCCGTATTGACAATTTGATTGCGGACCCAGGAATAGAACAGCAGGGCTCCGGCGACCACCGCGAGGGCCATGATGATTCGCATGAGTTCCGACAACATATGTACGTCGAGCTCATTTTTTATGCCGTAATTCCGCGTTTCGATCCCGTCTGCCCAATCCGTCATCTTAGCCTCCAATCCCCGGGCCGGTACGTGTGTCCCTTGATGCAATCCTGTCAGGCACGCTCAAAGTTTCTCAATGGACCTCAGGCGAGCGCTTCGGGCTCGCGGATTTGCAGAAAGCTCCTCGGGCCCCGGTGTTATGGGGCGGGGAGTTATGAGAAGACCCAATGCCTGCCGGGGGCATTTGCAGAGTTCGGGCGGCGCATCGCAGATGCACTGGCCGGCAAGCTTGCGAAACGTCCTCTTCACAATCCGGTCTTCCAGCGAATGGAAGGCAATGACCGCGATTCTGCCGCCGGTTTTCACAAAACCGAACGCCTCCGAAAGGAATTCCTCCAAACCCTGAAGTTCTTCGTTTACGGCAATACGCAATGCCTGAAATGTCTTTGTCGCAGGGTGGATCCCCTGGTGGCCTCTTACTTTGAAGATCCTGTTGATGATCGACGCCAGCTGAGAGCAGCGCGTGATGGGAGCCTTTTCGCGTTCCTGAACCATGGCTGCCGCGATGCGCCGGGAAAGCCGCTCTTCGCCGTATCGATAAATGATGTTCGCCAGTTCGGCCTCGGATGCGTTATTGACCAGGTCCGCAGCGTTCCATTGCTGCGATCGGTCCATGCGCATGTCAAGCACGGCTTCCGATTGAAAGCTGAAACCGCGCTCCGGGGACGTCAACTGGTAGGAAGAAACACCGAGATCCACAAGGATTCCGTCTACCGGCCGAATTGCCAGATTGTTGAGAATCAGCGGGAGGTTTTTATAATTGTCGTGGAACGTCCGCAGGCTGCCGGCGAATGCCTTCAGGCGAACATGGGCTTTTTCCAGGGATTCCTTGTCCCGATCTATTCCGATCAACAGGCCACCGGGCTGTATCCTCTCCAGTATGGCCTGCGCGTGGCCGCCCATGCCGACTGTGGCGTCGACGTAAATCCCGCCGGGCTTGAGTCGAAGCAGATTGAGCACTTCCTTTGCCATGACGGGGATGTGTTCGTCGTCATGAGTTCTCATACGCTCTGTCATGTTGTTCCGCGCCGCAGCTCGCACCGTGTCCCCGTTTGAAAATCGAGAAGCCGGACTTCAGAAGCCAGAAGTCAGAAAATGATTGCTTGTATGGTGTGCAGTAAAAAGAACTGGAGTCGCCGCTATCTGACTCCTGACTACCGAATTCCGGCCCATTCCTAGAATCCTTGTTCTGCCAGCTTCTCACGCTCCGCAAGGGTGAGAGGGCCTTCCTTGAGACTCTTTCTAAACAACTCCTCATTCCAGACTTCAAGGTGGTCCATCTTCCCGATAACGATGACATCGCCGGATATCTGGGCATCTTCCCGGAGCGATTGCGGGATCAGGATGCGGCCCTGCGGATCCATCTGCGTCAGCAGGCCATAGTAACTGGTAAACCGCTGAAGCTTCATTTTCGCCGGATCCATTCTTGGGGCTTCCTGGAACTTCTGCGCAACTTTCTGCCAAACCGGTATCGGATAGATCTGAGCGCACTGCCCGTCATCGCTGGTTACGTAATAGGTGTTGTCTTCGGTCTCAGGCAAATCTCGGCGAAACTTCGCGGGCAACCGCAGCCGCGATTTGTCGTCGATCTTTGCTGAATATCTACCCCAAAGCATACGAGACTCTTACTAAACCAGATACCCAGTTTATGAAATAGCTTTTCAGTGGAAAGTGCTTATTGGCGGCCCCTTTTAACCACTTCGAACCACCTTTGACCACATCACATTAAGTCGTTTGCTCTCTTTGTGTCAAGGAAAATATTGATCTTGGCTGTATTTTTTCAGGATTTTTCTGCCCTTTGCCCCGAAGCTGGTTCGTGTTGCCTGGTAATTATCTGTTTCAGGTTTCAAGTTTCAGGTGTAAGGTTCCAGGTTTCAGGTTTCAGGTTTCAGGTGTAAGAACCTGCAACCTGTGGATTAAGAATTAAGAATTGTGGGGATAAGAATTGTAAGAATTGTGGACACCCACACTTCCTGACACTTCTTGGCACAGGATTAGTTAAAGGATGCAAAAAAGGCGTAATCAATGGGTGTCCACGATTCCAGGATTCCAGTAATTATCTGTTTCAAGTTCCAGGTTCCAGGTTTCAGGAGTCAGAACCTGCAACCTGTAACCTGTAACCTGTAACCTGCAACCTGCAACCTTAAATCCCTTTCTGTTGCGGCCAAACGAATGCGGACCTGTGGTAACATTACGGCCTCAAATCGAGGATGACGTATGAAGGTTGGAATTGTCGGATTGCCGCTGGTCGGAAAAACCACAATATTCGGACTGCTGACGCAGGGCCGCGTGGATACTTCGTCGTGGGGAAGCGGCCGGGAGGCTCATATCGGCATAGCGCACGTGCCTGATGACCGCGTTGATAAGCTTGCCGCGATTATCAAGCCGGAAAAAACAACCTATGCCACGATCGAATACGTGGATCTCCCGGGATTGTCGCGCGGAGACGGGAAAACCGCGTCCCCGGGCCAAGCCAAAGAAATGGCGACTTATCTCACCAGCCTGAAAAATGTGGATGCCCTGCTGCACGTGGTCCGGGGATTCGAGGACGCCAGTCTGCCGCACGTAGAAGGGAGCATCGATCCCGCCCGCGACATCGGGCTGTTCGAGCTCGAGATGATCTTCTCCGATCTGGCGGTGGTCGAGAAGCGTCTGGAACGCCTCGCAAAAGATTTGAAAAAGGCGAAATCTCAAGAACTGGAAATGGAGAATGATGTTCTTCTGCGCTTCAAAGAAGCGCTGGAAAATGAGAAGCCTCTGCGCGAGCTCGAATTGACGCCCGAAGAGGAGAAGCGCGTTCGCGGATTCACATTCCTATCCGCAAAGCCGCTGCTTCTTGTCGTCAACGCCGGCGACCAGGATGCTTCCAGGATCCCGCATGTTGTCGAGGAGTTCGCGCTTCAGAAGCAGGCATCCATGCGCAACGTCGGAATAACCGCTGTATGCGGCAAGATCGAATCCGAAATCGGCGCCCTGCCGCCGGAAGATGCCCGCATGTTCATGGAAGATCTGGGAATTTCGGGAAAGGCACTCGAACGAATCATTCAAAAGTCCTATGACCTTCTGGGTGTTTTTTCCTTTTATACTGCCGGCGAGCCGGAAGTGCGGGCATGGACGATCGCGCGCAACACCACCGCCGCGCAGGCGGCGGGCGTTATCCACACGGATATCGAAAAGGGATTCATAAAAGCCGAAGTAGTCTCCTACGAAGATATGCTGGCGCTGGGATCTTTTCAGGCGGCAAAAAGCAAGGGAGTCCTGCGCCTGGAAGGCAAGGAGTATCGCGTTCAGGAGGGTGATGTCATTCTCTTCCGGTTCAACCTGTGAATTGAAGGCCAGCCTATGAATGCGGCCCCTGGCTTTTTCAGTCTTCTTCAGACTTTGATCCTTTGCCGCCGGCGGCATAGGCTTCAAAGCGCCCGTGCCCCCGGCCTTTTGCTCCTGGTTTTGCTCTTCCCACTTTTTGCCAAGCCCGCGGAACAGCAGGAAGAGGAAACATGGTATTTCGGGAAAGTCATTCAAAGCATCGATTATGCATCCGACGCGCCAATGGACCGCTCCCACTATGATCCTTTCCTGGGATTGAAGCCGGGAGGCGTGCTTACGCGCACGGGTGTGAAGAGCGCGATTCAGTTCCTGCATGACTGCGGCCGCTTTTCCCGCATCGGCGTCGAGGCGCTTCCGTCGGGCAATGATGTTCGGCTCCTGTTCCGTCTCAGCCACAACTATTACTTCAACAAATTTACGCTGGTAGGACCCGTCGATCTCAAGGGGCGCTCCCTCTGGGAATGGGTTGAGCTTCCCGCGGGTCAGCGTTTTAGCCCGGAAAAGCTCGAACAATCCCGTCAGACCGTTCTGAAATTCTTGGTTGAACGCGGATTCTACGAGGCAGTGGTGCAGGCGCGCACCGAGCTCGATGATAAAGACCGCCAGGTGAATGTGGCTTTCCACGTCAGGCCGGGGAACCTGGCCACGATTCGCTCCGTCGAGGTGACGGGCGTTCCTTCCGAGCAGGCCAGGGAATTGCAGCGCAGATTCGGATTTCGCAAAGGCGACAGATACGATCGCAGCCAGTTGAGCTCCCGCCTCGATTCGCTGAGGAAGAAATTTCTCAAAACCGGCTTCCTTGCCGCAGTCGCGCAAGTCTCCGAATCTTACGATCCGGCGGACAATACCGTCGCCCTCGAACTGGCGATAGCCGATTATGGAGAAATGAAGGTGGTGGTGGAGGGCTTTAAAATCGACAAAGACCAGTTGCCGCGCCTTCTGCCCGTCCTTACAGGAGAGGGCGTCAACAGCGATATACTGGAAGAGGGCAAAGCGAATCTCAAGGAACACCTTATTAATAAAGGGTACTCCGAAGCCGACGTGCAGATCAGCGAGAAAAACGACAGGGATGGAGTTCGCGTTTTCCACTACAGAATAGTTCCCAACCGGAAGCTGACCGTATCCCATATACGTTTCTCGGGCAATCACGCACTTTCGGCCGAGGAACTGCTCTCGTCCATAGAGATCCAGTCGAAAGGTTTTCTAGGGGGCAAGGCTTACAGCGCGGCGCGCCTGCAAGCCGACGTCGATTCGTTGAAAGCCCTCTATCAATCGCGCGGGTATCTGGATGCGAAAATAATTCCGATGGTCGAGCCGGCTGAAAGCGGCCGGAAGCTGGGCATTACCTATCGCTGCGAGGAAGGGGAACGCGCGCGGACGCGGTCCGTGGCTTTTGACGGGAACGCCGTGCTTTCTCAGGAGGAGCTGCAGCGCCGGATCGAATTGGCGCCGGGGAAGCCGTATTCCCCCGCGCTGGCTGAAAAGGACCGGCAAACTCTCCTGGCGGCCTACAATGACCTGGGGTACCTGTGGTCCCAGGTAGTCGTCCGGACCGGACCGCCCGATGATGCTAATTCCTATCCAGTGGAATTTGAAATCCGGGAAGGGGGCCGGGTTTACGTGGAGAGGATCCTGTTGCTGGGAAACGAAAAAACCCGGCCTTCTGTTTTGCAGAAACGCATACGCCTGACGGAAAATGAGCCGCTCAGCCTCGGCAAAATGCTGCAGACGCAGCGGGGTCTTTACGGGCTGGGCATCTTCGATCAGGTCCGCGTAGCGCCGCAGAACGCCGAGAGCACGGCGCCCTATCAGGATGTCGTAATTCGCCTGCAGGAATCCAAGCGCTTTACCGTGCGGTATGGTCTCGGTTACCAGGAAAGGGAAAGGCTGCGCGGAACGCTGGAGTTCACGCACGACAACATTTTCGGATTTGCGCAACGCGCGCAGATGCGCTTTCGCGGGAGCAGCATCGAGCAGCAGGCGATCTTCAGCCTTCAGCAGCCCCAGTTCCGGCCCATACCGGTGGATTCCAACTTTACGTTCTCCTTCCTGAACAAAAAAGATGTCAGCTTCGAGAGCAGGCGTTTCAATGTTTCGTATCAATACAGTCATCCGTTCGGCGACCACTCCTGGGGGATGCTGCGCTATAATTTCAGAAACGTACAGATTCTCAATCCGCTGATTTCCCAATCCGAGCTCGAACGCGAAGACAGCCCCGGAAAGTTTTCCACGTTTTCCATTGCATACATAAACGATACGCGCGACAACTACCTGGATCCGGCCAAGGGTTTTTTTTCCTCGACCGACTTTGGCTTCACGCCGCGGCTGCTGAGCAGCGACGGTTTCCTGTCTTTCTTCACTCAGAACAGCTATTATCGCAAACTTCCCGGCTCCCTGCTCCTGGCCGGAGCCGTGCGCGTCGGGGCGGCCTATTCATTGGAGAAGACGCCATATCTTCCGATCAGCGAGCGGTTTTTTGCAGGCGGCAGCTCCAGCCTCAGGGGATTTGACACGGATTATGCCGGTCCTCTGGATCCCGATTCCGGCAAGCCGCTTGGCGGCAATGCGCTGTTCGTGGGCTCAATGGAAATCCGGATCCCGGTATTCAACTTCATCCAAATCGCCGGCCTTTACGATACGGGCAATATTTTCCGGACCATCAGCGATGTCAGCTTTCACGACTTCAGTCACACTCTCGGCGGCGGCCTCAGGATCAAAACGCCTTTCGGTCCTCTGCGCGCCGACTATGGCTGGAACCTTAACCTGGCGCAGGATCTGAGGCAGAAGGGACTTAAACGCGGGCACTTTTTCATAACGGTCGGCCCGCCGTTCTAAATTATGATGCTTGCCTTGCCGCGAAACACTTTACAGGATTTGCCGCTCCGCAGCCGGCTGCACTTCGCGTGGAGGATGCTGGTTTTGTGCATGGTTTTTGCCGGGACTCCATCTCGGCTTACCGGCGGGACGGAAATCGACCGTTTGATCGTCGCCGTGAACGGGGCCGTCATCACGGAAGGCGACCTGATCCTGGCGCAAAGCCTGAACGCGATCATGCCTGACGGGAAGAGCGCCGTGGCCGGCTCTCGAAGCGAAGAAATAGAGCGATTGATTGACCGCGAGCTCATGCGTCAGGAACTGAAAAATTTCGGCATGGCCGGCGCGGAGGAAAGCAGGACCGAAGCCCGCCTCCAGTCCATGCGCAACGCCTATGCCTCCAAAGGCGGTCTTTCGGCACTTCTGCGGCAGACCGGACTCCTGGAATCAGAGCTAATATCCTATATCCGCCTTGATTCCGCCCTTTGGAAATTTGTGGATTTCCGTTTCAGGCCGTTTGCCGGCGTATCGGGAGAGGAAATCAGAACCTATTACGAAAAGAAGCTGATCCCCCAGCTGCGAGAATCAAAAATAGAACCGCCCTCGCTCGACCAGGTCTCGGCCAAAATCGAGGTGATACTGAGGGAGGAGAAGATCAACGCGATACTGGACCGGTGGATCCAGGAAATACGACGCAGTTCCCGTATCGAATATTTTGACGCCGCGCGGTGATGGGGAATCGCCGGGCCCGCGGCAAGTGAAGATCCAGCTGTGAAGATACGCACGAAAATCATCGCCGTCAGTTCCATCAGCCTGCCGCTGTTGCTTATGACTGCCTGCGCGGTTCTGGCGCTGTGGTTTCTGCAGACCGACCGGTTCCAGGAGTTTGCGAGGAGCCGGCTCATTTCAAGGATCGAGCGATCGACGGGACTGTCCTGCACGATGGAACGCAGCCGGTTCCAGGCATTGCGCGGAAGGTTCGAGATCGACGGACTTGCTCTATCGCCGCGTGGGAAAGCGCCGGGTCTCGCGATGCTCAGAGTCGCGGGAATTCGCGCATCGCTGAGCATTTCATCTTTCTGGCATTTCCGGATTCGGCTTTCGAGCCTGGACGTCATCCGGCCCCATGTGGAACTGCTGCCGGGCGGCGCGGATTCGCCATGGAATCCCGAGGAGGCGCTGAGGTTTCTCAAGGTGTCCTTGAGACTCGAGGCCGCAAGAGTCCGGATTCAGGACGGCCTGCTCAAAGTCAACGATCAAGCCTCTCCGTTTAATCTTTCGCTCCGGAATCTCGACTGTGAGATCCGCTACTCGAACAGGCTTCCAAGCTACAAGATCAAAATCGCCTACGAGCGCAGCAATGTCTTCTGGGAGAGGCGAAACGTCCTTCACGATCTTGATGCAAGCCTGGATCTTTCGGCCCGGGGCATTGAAATTGAGTTCTTCAAATGGAGCTACGGCTCCAGCGCCCTGACCGGCAGCGGATCCGTGCGAAGCTGGAAAGATCCCGTGCTGCTCCTGCACGCCGAGGGCTTGTACGACGCCAGGGACCTTGTTCTAGCGCACCCCTCGATCGCCGAAGGCCGCGGCACTATCGGCATTCTGGCGGATATCAGGAACGATCGAAATGGCGTTTCCGCCAGAGGCAAATTTTCCAGCCGGGCGGGCGGTTACCGCAGAATGAATTTTCACGACCTCGGCGGCAGATTTGAGGTGGAACGTGATGTGCTCCTTTTGCGTGAAGTGTCCGCCAGGATCGCGCAGGGCAATATCGGGATCAACGCGGATATTCAGTTGAGAGAAGCCAATAAAGCGCCAAACCGTGTCGCTCTCGTCACGAAAGGCGTGCCCCTAGTCGAGGCGGGCAGGGTGCTCGACCTTCCGCTGTTAAACCTCGTCAATCCTGCCGATGCGTCAACAACAGTCACCTGGCACAGCGATGCAGACTTAAGAGCGGACTGCGACCTCAACCTCCGCGGATTGGTTCGGCCCTCCGGCCAATCGGGCGACAGCACGCCTCTGAGTGGGAATGTGCAGTTTGCCTATCTCGGGACCGGCGAAGTGCAGATAGTCTCTGCGGACCTTGCCTCGCAGCAATCGTCTCTCCGCGCCCTGAAAAACCGCGACGGTTCGTTCCGCGCCCGGTTGTCAACCACCCGCATCTCGGAGGCGTTTGAGCTGATCGCCAACTTCTCCCCTGCCGTGGCCGGATTGTTGTCGAAGCAGCCCGATCTCCTGCAGATGGCGGGAGAATATATCCTCGACGGAGATGTACGCATAAGATCGAGCACGGATGTCTCCTATAACGGAGCGATATCTGTCGAGAATGGCAGCTGGAGGAGCTATAGAGTCGACAAACTCGATGCCCTGGCCGATTTCGCTCCTCCCCAATTGAAATTGCGGTCTCTGGCGGTTCGCCGCGGCTTCCAGGAAGTAAACGGCGGCGTGGATCTGGAGCTTTTCGACAGCGAACATATTTCCAATTTTGAATACCGCGGGAGTTTCCGCCGGATAGAGATGGCATCCCTGAAGGATTATGGCGCCGATATCGGTTCCGCCGGCGGGGCTCTGAGCGGCAGCGGATTCGCAAAGTTTGCGGGCGGCTCATGGGCGGTTGACGGGGAATTGTCCATTGACCGGGGCGCTTATCGCGGAGAGGCATTCGACCGGCTGCGCGCGCGGTTGATCCTCGAGGGTAGGGTGCTCCGTCTGGATGACGCGGAAGCGCGCCGCGGGGCGGCACTGGCGGCGGCGGAGGGCGAGATCGACCTGGCTGCCGGGCGGATGAATGTCGCCTTGCGCTTGAAAGGGCTCCCGGTGGAGGAGATCCCCGCCGTCCGGGAGAAACGGCTGCCTGTACGCGGTGAAGCAGGCGCCACGGGCGTCCTTTCAGGAACAATGGACGATCCCGTTTTCTCCGGGACCGTCGCATTGAGTGCGCTCAAGTATGATTCCCTGGACCTGGGAAGCGGAAAAGGCAGCATCGACCTCAAATCCGGAATTGTCGGGGGAGATATCCGGATCCGTTCCGAATATGGCGACCTGACCGCACGGGGCCGCATCTCTACGGCGCAGGGGAATGAGGGTGTCGTCCATCTCGATTTTGAAAATCTGGACGTCCGCCGCATGGCGGACGCAAAGATTCCCCCGTTTTTCAGAGAAGTCGGTTCGGCTTTGAAAGGGAGCGTCGAAATCGATGGGAAATTCAGCGACCTTTCCTCTCTCAGGATGCAGGGTGAAATCGACGGCGCCTCCTTCCGGATCCAGGATTACGAGCTGCGAAACGAAGGCCGCATCCGGTTTACGGTTGCAAACCGCAGCTTTCGGATGGAGAACGTCCATTTTGTGGGGGAAGGGACCAGCCTTGTTTTAAGCGGGCGAATTCCCCTTGAGGATTCGCCGCGGCTCGATCTGAATCTGAACGGCAGCGTCAATCTCCGGGTGTTGAACGATGTCGACAGGAAACTGCGTGCCGGAGGAGCCGCCGTCCTCGATATCCGCGCCAGCGGATCTATGCGCGATCCGCTGGTGATAGGTCGGGCTTCATTAAAGGACGCGCAGCTGGAATATGCGGAATTGCCGGCGCGGTTTTCAGCCGTGCAGGGCGAAATTGTTTTTTCCCGGAATCTTGTGCGCTTCGAAAACATCCGCGGCAATGCCGCCTCGGGGACGCTGCAGCTGTCGGGAATCCTGGAACACCGCAATGCCGAGATTCATTCTCTGAGCGCCAATATTTCGGCACGGAATGCCCGCGTGCCCTATCCCAAAGACTTCCGGTCCGTCGTCAACGCGGATCTCCTCTTAAATGGAACGCGCGACGTTCAAGTCATTACCGGCAATGTGGATGTCAGGAGGGCGGAATATATCCGCAATTTCAACCTCCTGGAACAGCTCGCCGGAGGCAGCACGATTCAATCGGGCCCCTTGACCACGGAGCCTTTATTGCGGGATCTGCGCCTGAACGTCGAGATCCGTTCAGACAATGGGCTGATCATTGACAACGAACTCGCGAGGCTTCGCGGGAGCATGCGGCTGACGCTGCGGGGAACGCCGGCCTACCCTTCGCTGACGGGACGGGTTGAAGCCAGCGAAGGAACCATATTTTTCCGCGGGAGCCGGTTTGAAATTTCGCATGCCGCCGCAGATTTTGTGGAGCGCAACAGGTTGAATCCCTTAATTGAAGTCCGGGCCGAAGCGGATGTGAAAACGTACCGCCTGATACTGGATGCCGTGGGGGAGATGGACAACCTGAACCTGAATATTACATCGGACCCGCCGATGTCCACAGTCGATATCCTTTCGATGCTGACGACGGGCAAGAGGGACTCCGACACTGCATCGACGCAACAAAAGTCCGAAATCGCGGGCATGAGTGCGGCGAGCGTCCTTTCGGAAAATCTGACAGGCGTCCTCGGAAAGCGCATGCAGCGAATTTTCGGCCTCGAGAGCTTTCGTGTGGATCCGTTCCTTGCCGGAGCGGAAAATGACCCGACCGCACGCATCACGGTCAGCGAACGGATCTCCAAGGACCTTGTGGTTACATTCTCGAGAAATCTGACCACCAACCAGGAACAGATTGTGGTGATCGAGTACGATGTCACGAAGGATCTTTCACTCCTGGCCACCAGGGATGAAGACGGGAAGTACGGCCTGGATTTCCGCTTCCGCAAGCGCTGGCGATAAAGGGGCTTTACCCGCACACACTTACCGGCAATCCGAGCACGGGAAGACGGGAAAAGCTGTGATTTTTATCTGTTTACGGCGTATTTGGTATTGCCTTTTTCTGCGCTTCTTGGTTAAATCATCAATTTCGCCCCAGGAGGTGAGACCGTGTATGCAGTTATAATGACCGGCGGAAAGCAGTACCGCGTTTCTGAAGGGGATGTTATCCGCATTGAGAAGCTGGATGTGGAACAGGGTGCTCCCGTGGAATTCAATGATGTGCTTCTGGTGAAGACCGAAGCCAGAACCTATATCGGTCAGCCTGTCGTGCAGGGAGCCTCGGTATCGGGCACTTTGAAATCCCAGGGAAAAGACGATAAAGTCCTGGTATTCAAATATAAAAAGAAAAAACAGTACCGCCGCACGCGCGGGCATCGCCAGCAGCACTCGGAAATCATCATCGATAAAATAAACGTGGCAGATTAAGAGGTTTGTATGGCACACAAAAAGGGAGTCGGAAGCTCCAGAAACGGAAGAGACAGCCAGTCTAAGAGGCTTGGCGTAAAACGATTCGCCGGACAGCTTGTCAATGGCGGGACCATCATTGTCCGGCAGCGGGGGACCAGGTTCAAGCCCGGACAGAACGTGGGGATCGGCCGCGATGATACCCTGTTTGCCAAAATTACCGGGATCGTGGAGTTTCAGGACAGGGGTCGCCTGGGCAAATTTGTTCACGTTCAAGCGCAGGCCTGAGCTTAGTTTCGGCGTTCTTGTCGCCGGGGACCCCGTTTCGGGGTCCTTTTTTTTTATGCGTCCGGCAGGGCGCACAGAATGCTCCCGGAGCGTCGCACTTGTTTATCGATCGAGCAAGAATAAATGTTGTCGCAGGGGATGGCGGAAATGGCTGCCTCGCCTTCCGCAGGGAGAAATTTGTCCCGAAAGGCGGTCCGAGCGGCGGCGATGGAGGCAAAGGCGGAGACGTCTATATTGAGTGCACGGACCGCGTGAACACACTCCTCCATTTTCAATACAAACGCATCTTCAAGGCGCAGCGCGGCCGCCATGGCGAAGGAGACAACCGGCACGGCAAAAACGGCCAGGATGTGATTATACCGGTTCCTCCCGGAACGCAGGTGTATCGGGAACCCGATTCCGAATTGATGCATGATTTTGCGCGATCCGGGGAGCGAATTCTCGTGGCCATGGGCGGCAGGGGAGGCCGGGGCAATGCCCGGTTCGCCACCTCGACGAATCAGGCGCCCAGGCGAACCGAGCCGGGTGAAGCGGGTGAGCAGCTGGAGCTGGCGTTGAGCCTGAAGCTGATCGCCGACGTCGGCCTTGTCGGATTCCCCAACGTCGGGAAATCGACTCTCATTTCCCGAATCAGTTCTGCGAAGCCCAAGATCGCCGACTATCCCTTCACGACGCTTGTTCCGCACCTGGGAGTCGTGCAGGTGGATGAGTTCCGCAGTTTTGTTGTCGCCGATATCCCCGGCCTGATCGAGGGAGCGCACGACGGGCGCGGGCTGGGAGATCAATTCCTGAAGCATGTGGAGCGCACCAGAGTTCTGGTCCACATGATAGACGCCTCCAATGACGAAAGGGATCCACTAGCCGACTACAAGGCGATTGTAAATGAGCTGGCGCTGTTCAACGGCGAGCTTTTGGAGAGGAAACAGCTGGTTGTGGCTTCAAAAATCGACGTGTTGACCGATCCGCGCCGCCTCTCCCGCCTCAAAGCCATGTGCACGAGAAAAAAACTGCCGTTTCATTGCGTTTCGGCGGTTACGGGGCAGGGAATCAGGGAGCTGATAGGAATGCTGGATTCGATGCTTCGGTGAGCAGAGCGGACTTGCACTCCCATGGGCTGGTGGCGTTTAATAGAGCGGTGGTGAGGAGGCAGCCTCGGTTGAAAATACCCAGAACCGGAGTTCTTGGAGGAACCTTTGACCCGATTCATTTCGGGCACCTGCATGTCGCGGAGCGCGTCCGGAAAATCTTCTCGTTGTCAAAGGTATACTTCGTCGTGGCCACAATGCCTCCGCATAAACTCCATGAAAGGCTGATCCCGTTCGTTCACAGATATGCGATGGTGAGCCTGGCGCTGGCCGGCATTCCCCATTTTATTCCGTCGATGATGGAGTTGGAACCGGAAGCCAGCGCGTTTTCCATCGACACGATGAGGAAGTTTGAGCGCTTCCCCGCTTGCGAAAAAAGCGCCCTATACTTCATTGCGGGAGGCGATTCCCTGGCCGAAGTGAGATCCTGGCGGGACAGCGAAAAGCTGCTGACTTCCTATAACTTCGTTTTTGTTGCGCGACCCGGAACCGGATCGCTGCTGTTTGAGGATGTCCTGCCGCAAAAGGCCGTCGCGCGTGTGCGTGACCTGACCGGCCTTGGACCGGCACGGATGCGGCAAAAGATCGCGGAAGAAAAATCCGGCGAAAACCGCATCTATATCACGGACGTCGACGCGCCCGACATTTCGGCAACGCGAATACGCAGCCTTGCGTCTTCCGGAAAACCGTTTCGCCGCATGGTTCCCGGGCTTGTCAGCGAATATATTCGTAAACATCGTCTCTATGGTGAAAGATGAATGAACCTCTGATAACTGCCCTGAGTGCAGCCGATGACAAGAAGGCAAACGATCTTGTTGTCCTCGATATTTCAAAAATCGCCTCATTTGCCAACTACTTTTTGATCTGTACGGGCGACTCCTCGCGCCAGATGCAGGCCATCGCCGATGAAATCGAGAAGCGGTTGAAAGCCGCCGGAATCCGGCCGTCGCACGTGGAGGGATATCAGAATTCCGAATGGATACTGATGGACTACATGGACCTGGTTGTCCACATATTCTCAAAGAACGCGCGCGTTTATTACGATCTGGAGCGACTGTGGCGGGATGCCAAAAGAATCGATGCCGGCCCCATGATCGACAAAAAAGAAGTAAGGCCCGGCCGCAGGAAAACGATGAAAAGTTCGTAGGGCAGGAGGATAGGTGGCCGGGAAATGCAAATGAGGTTCCTCTGGATAGGAAAGACCAAAAATTCCGCAATCAAATCGCTGGTATCGGATTATCTGGAGAGGATCCGTCATTTCGTTCCCTGCGAAGTCGCGGAGTTGCGAGACGTTTCGAAGCGCTCGTCACTGCTGGCTGACGGCCTCATCGAGGCCGAAGGAAATGAGATCCTCCGGCGCATCCCGGCCGGCGGCCGGCTGGTCGTGCTCGACGAAACAGGATCCCAATTTTCATCCCGAGAATTTGCCCGCCGGCTGGAAACCGAGCAGAATCATGGCGCCCGGCTCATCACGTTTGCGATTGGCGGTCCCGAGGGCTTGAGCAGAATGGTTCTGGATAAATCCAATCTTATACTGTCCCTGGGCAGGATGACGTGGACCCACGAGATGTGCCGCGTCCTGCTGCTGGAGCAAATCTATAGAGCTTTATGCATCATGCGCAACATTCCGTACCACAGGGGCGGTGAGTGATCTGAGGGCGCGGTTGGCAAATTCGATTCAGCGGGGCCGGAAAAGACATCATGGATGCAAAAAAACTGGATTACTTTAAGGATAGGCTGCTGCAAAAACAACTCTCTCTGAATCATACGGTTCAGCGGACCGAGGGATACGGCAGGGAGAAAGACCAGGATATTCAGGATGTCGCGGATATGGCTGTCGAGTCGTATACGAAGGAATTCCTTTTCGGCAAGAGCGCGGGAGACAGGCAGGTCCTCCAGCTGATCCATGAGGCGCTCGAGCGCATAGAAAACAAATCCTACGGAGAATGCGCCAATTGCGGGAACGAAATACAGGCAAAAAGGCTGGACGCCGTTCCGTGGGCTTTGCTCTGCGTCGAATGCCAGGGACTTCAGGAAAAGGGGCTGCTGGAATTGTAGACCGGCAGCCAGTGCCTAAATCTTGCCGTGCATACTGTTGATTGCCCGTGATCCCCAAAACACATTTCACATCAATCCGGGATTTGCCTGAATCGTCTCCCCGCAGATTAATAAACAGCCTGTTGAATCTTATTTTCCCGGAAGATTGTTTCATCTGTTCCTCCGAATTGGCGCGGCATCAGGACTGCGGCGTCTGCAATCTCTGCTGGAGCAGAGCGCTATCGCTGAAGATATCGCCGCCCCGATGTCCCTCCTGCGGACTGCCGCTGCAGAGCTTCAACGATGACGCGGAGCATCTATGCGGGGAATGCATTCTGCATATTCCGCCGTATGCGGGCGCAAGGTCTTTCGGCTGCTACACGGCCGAGCTTGCCAGAATCATTCAGGAAATGAAGTTTCACGGAAAAAGAAACCTCGTCCGTCTCCTGACGCCGCTCTTGGCCGCTGCATTCTTCGAGTCCTGGAGCAGAGAGGATTTCGATCTCATCGTTCCGGTCCCTCTTCACGCAAAGCGCAGGAGAGAGCGCGGGTACAATCAATCCGAACTCCTCGCCAGAGGACTTCAAAGACAGCTGGCAATCCCCTGTTCCGCCTGTCTTGTCAGGATTCGTCCTACCCTCCCGCAGGTAGGGCTCTCCCACACAGAAAGGATTGAAAACGTACGAAAGGCGTTTCAATGCGTGCAGCGGCAACAAATCTCAAAAAAGCGGATTCTGCTGGTTGACGACGTGATGACAACGGGAGCCACCGTGGGGAGCGCAGCCGGGGCTCTTCTGGACGCTGGCGCACTGGGGGTTTGCGTGCTTACGGTTGCCCGCGCAGCCAAAGGCTGATCTTATTGATTCCAGATTTCAGATTCCAGATTCCAGATTTCAGATTCCCGGTTCGGCAGTGCTTGCATTTTAAATTTAAAATCACTGCTGTTCCGTTAAGGTCGAAAAACGGCCTAATGAGCCTGCAAGCCTTTTGATATCAACAACGCTATGTGCTGGCGCAATTGGAATCGATTACAGGCGCAATCCTCGAATCGTCAATATTGACGCTGCGATTTGCGCCTTGTGCAAGAATCAGCGGGACAGTGGTGATGTGAAATCTGGAATCTGGAATCGTGAATCTGGAATCTTATTTCGCAGAAGCGGATTTTGCGGCGGTTCCCGGCTTTGATTTGATTTTTTTAAGGTATGCCTCGAACAGCGGTTTCTGGTCCTCCCGCAGCAGTGCCCGGATCCGGTTGTCGCTGTCCTGAACTATCTGTTCGTATTGAGGCCTGAACTGCCTCCAAAGCTCCCGGTAGTGGTTCCGGCTTTCCCTGATGATGACTATGACATCCGCCTTTTGCCGGCCATCCAGTTTCAATACCTGAGCCATCGCTTCCACGACGTCTTCCACTCGCGGGATGGTTTTCGATGCTGAGGAATTTGTCTTCACCTGCTCGCAGTAGAGATAGTGGCTGATCGCCCCGGCGATTCCTCCCAGGAGGAATACCACGATTCCCAGCAAAATCACGCTCCACTTTGATTTCATGGCACGAACATCCGCAGTTGTTCCGACCGGCGGGATTTCCGCCAGCCGGAATGTTTTCAGTAGCCGGATTGTTTCTCGGCAATCGCGTTCAAAACACTCGCGTCCGTAATGTCTCCCTGCTCGCCGGCGAGCATCCGGTGCGACGGTTCTTCAGTCAAGAACACTCCCCTGTAGTCCTGGTAGATGTCGACCTTTGGGCTCCGCAACTGCAGGTATGCGAAAGCCGTGATAAGCGCCAACGTGATGCCGGCAAGCGCCGGTATCATCCTGCGCGCAAGCCGCTGGAAAAGCTGCAACCTTGCCATGCCCTGCTTTTCGCTATCGATGCAATGCCTGAGTTTGCCGAAGAAAAACGGGGACGGTGTAACAGGGGAAATCTCGGACGCTATCCTGCGAGGAAAGATCAGCAAGGCGTATTCCCGGGCGCAGGAGGGGCACCGAGCGATGTGATTGTCAAAAACTCTGATTTCCGGTTCGGATAATTCGTCATCGATCCTGCGATATAGCCAAGCTCGGACTTCAGTGCACTCCATTTCAAACCCCTAAAGTACAACTAACAATAACTACGTCCGCGATACGGGGATATTTCGCTTTTGTTTTTTGCTTTGGAAACACAAATAATGTACCACAGATGTTATGAAGAATCAAGGAGTTAGCGGGGCATTAATTTATCGGGCCGTCACACTATCAGCATGCAATCGCCGTAGCTATAGAAGCGATAGTTCCGGGATATGGCCTCGCTGTAGCAGTCGAGCATCAGCTCGCGGCCCGCAAAAGCGCATACAAGCATAAACAGCGTGGACTGAGGCAGGTGAAAATTGGTAAGCAATCCGTCCAGCATCCGGAAATCAAATCCCGGATAAATGAAAAGGTCGCAGAATCCCGAAACCGATTGCCTGAATGGATTTGCATCCCGGGCGAGGTGCTCCAGGCATCGTGTGGTGGTTGTACCGACGGCGACCAGTTTGCGTCCCTTGGTCTTATAGTTTTGTATGCGGATAGCGGTTTCCTTGTCCACGCGAAAGTACTCCGCCTCCATCCTGTGTTTCTCGACATTTTCGAAGCGCACGGGTTGAAATGTGCCGTAGCCCACATGCAGCAGAATTTCGCACACGCCAATCCCGCGGGATTCCAGGCGCCGGAAGATCCGTTCGGTAAAGTGCAGGCCTGCAGTCGGAGCCGCCACCGACCCGGTGTGTTGGGCATAAACAGTCTGATACCTCGTTCTGTCCACGGAAAGATCCTGGCCCCGGGCTCGATGTATGTAAGGGGGGATTGGGGGCTCCCCTATTGCTTCTATGACCGGATGCAGATTCTCGTGCTGATCGAAACGCAATATCCTGCTGCCCGACTCCTTCGCCTCCAGCACGCGCGCGGTCAAGCCTCCGATATTCAATTCCTGCCCGAGGGAGGCTTTCCGCGCCGGCTTGGCCAGGACAAGCCAATCCCCGGCGTTGAGCTCTTTCAGAAGCAGTATCTCAATTTCCTCGCGCTTCCCTGGTCTTGAAGCTCTCAATCGCGCTGGGAAAACCCGGGTGTTATTAATCACCAGAAAATGCCCGGGCCCCAGGATGTCCGGGAGATCTCTGAAACGGCGATGTTCTATTTTCCCGGTCTCGCGGCGGACTACCATCATTCTCGATCCGTCTCGCTCGGGGGCCGGATGCTGTGCTATGAGGTGTTCGGGAAGTGTGAAATTGAAATCGCTGAGTTTCATGGAGCAGTTTATTGGTTCGAAGAAAAATTTCGGACTTTATCCCCGGGAAACGTGCCCGCATGCGGCACTGACGATTGCATCCGGATTTGGTGAAGTTGAGCGGAATAATTGGCGCCGAAGAGCAAAATCAGATTGGACGTATACACCCATACGAGGAGCGCAATGACCGCTCCCGTTCTGCCATAGATCTTCTGGTAGTCAAAGTACGGGAGCAGCCTGACAAATATAATGCTGCCTATCTCCCACATGAATATGAAGACCACGGCGCCCGAGAACGCCTCCCTCCAAAACACTTTTCGATGGGGAATCCATTTGAAGATCAGGGCGAAGACCAGCACGGCGATCAGCAGTCCCGCTCCGAGCAGACAGAAAGACCAGAACCAGCCGACTATCAGACTCGCTTCAACCGATTCCGGCAGCCGTGCAGCCGCTCGAGCCCTGGCGTTGCTGACCGAAGCCGTGATCACAGCCGTGGCAAGAAGGCTTGAACCGCCCAGTATCATAAACGCTATGCTGCGCAGCCGGCTTTCCCAGAAAGTCTTCTGGTGAGACGCTCCCCACGCTTGATTGATCGCGCTTTCCAGAAAAGTAAAGATCCAGGATGAGGACCAGATAAAAACAAAGGTACATGAAAGCACAACTGCGAGCGACGGAGCCGTGAGCTCATCCAGATTTGAGCGAAGAAACATGTTGGAGCCGGGAAACAGATTCAGGATCAGCTCCACCACGATTCCGTGAAGATTCATGTGCCCCAGAAGCGCATCGGCGAGATACACGATAACCAGGATTGCAGGGAACAGGGCGATCAGGCTGAAATAGGAAATCGATGCCGCATCCCTGGGAGCCTCATTTTTCAGCAACATCCGGCCGGTCATGGCAAAGGATCGGCCGAACTGCCGCAAAAAGTTTGTTTTCAATGCCATCCTATCAGTGTATAGCATACCAAGTGCCGGTTACAATCGGTTGACGGTTCGGGATGAACCATAGGCCTGAATCCATGAGACATCGTTGTGGTAGAATACCCGTCTTTAACGGGCGGTTTGAAGATCGCGGCTGTTGTTTTTCCAATCGGACGGCCGCGCAGACGGATTCAGGCGGCGATATATGGCGTCGGATCCGGCATTTTGGGATGCCGAGTGTTCCGGGGCATCCGGAGAAAGTCTTCGACGGCGACCGCTTTTCGCCGGAATTGCCTGTAATTTTTCCGGCCCGCTGCAGGGCCGCGCGGGGGAGTGATGAAGGATCTTATTCGCAAAATGCTGGAAGATCTTGGAGAAGATCCGGATCGTGAAGGGCTGCAGGGAACTCCAGGCCGTGTGGAACAAGCGCTGCGCTTCCTGACCGGCGGCTATACCCAAAATCCCGTCGAATTATTGAATAATGCACTGTTCGACGTTCAGTACGATGAGATGGTGATTGTCTCCGACATCGATTTCTTCAGCATGTGCGAACACCACCTGCTGCCTTTCTTTGGCAAGTGCCACGTGGGGTACCTGCCAGACAAGAAGGTGGTCGGCATCAGCAAGATAGCGCGCCTGATCGAGATGTACAGCCGCCGGCTCCAGGTTCAGGAACGCCTGACCACGCAGATTGCCAGAACCATCGAGGAGACTATAAAGCCGTTGGGCGTTGGCGTCGTCATAGAAGCGCAGCACATGTGCATGATGATGCGCGGCGTCGAAAAGCAGAATTCCCGCGCCGTCACGAGTTCCATGCTGGGGAATTTCCGGCGCTCCGCCGAGACGCGCATGGAGTTCCTGGACCTGATTTTCAAACGAAGCCAGCGATAGGGATCGCCCGGATTATTTCAATCCGCCGCTATCGATATCCCCGTCCCGCCAAATTCGAGCCAAATCCGCGGCTTTTGCCCCCGCGACGCCGACCGGCTGAGCCGCTCCGGCGTGCCTTTGTACACTTTCATCGGATGGCACAATCTTTTCGCGATCGGCGTCGAAATCGGGATCGGCTTTGGGAATCGATCAGGCCGTGTTTCAAGAAATAAAATAATCGATCCCGATTCCTCCCCCGACCCCGATATTCACCCCGGCGCCCCGCCCCGCTCTGCGAGGCGCGGTTACTTCCACCGGTACAACACCCCAAAAAGCCCTAAAGAAAAACATGTTTCATTCGATAAATTTACAGACACGGGAAATTGCGCCCGCATCTCGACCGCTGCTCTTCAAAAAAATTAAAGGTTTAAGAAAGCATACCGATAAGAGACATGCTGCATAACATAACCAGAACAGCGTACACGTGTAACTGCGTGTGAGGCGGTGAAAGCACGCCCATCGAGGACAGCAGAGGGATTTGCCAATGATACCCCAAAGTGGTTTAACAGGAGCAGGCGAGAGCAAATCGCGCCGCGGCATAGTCGACGGCTGCTTCCGGCGGCGGGCCGGTTTCACCGTGATCGAGTTTTGCATTTTGGCGATGCTCATTTGCATCCTGGCAGGATTCGGTGTGTTGAGCATAAACGCCATTATGCCGGGGATGCAGGCAAACGAGGCTATGTATCAGACGCTGTCTCAATTGCGGCGCGCCAGGAACCTTGCGATTGCGCAACGCCGAAGCATTCAATTGCGGTTTGTGGGAGAAGGCCAGATCCAGTTGATACGCAACGAGTGGCCTACGGGGACCACCGACCTTGGAATGGTCTCGCTGGGGAATGACGGCAAATTCATGTTGTTCGATGGTGTCCCGGACACTCCGGATGGCTTTGGAAGTGCAAGTTCTGTGGATTTCGGCGACGCCGCAACACTGGAATTTCGAAGCGACGGTACGCTGGTGGACGAAACAGGTGATCCCGTAAACGGATCTGTTTTCCTTGGAGTCGAGCATCATCCTGAAACGGCCCGCGCCGTTACGGTTTTGGGAGCCACCGGACGCATTTGCAGCTATAGGTGGGCGCGGACTAAATGGATCAAATGATGAGAGGGAAGCCATGCAAAACACCGGGAAATCCCTTTGCAGTCAAATCGGATTTACGCTTGTTGAGGTTTTGATATCCATCGTCATTCTGAGCGGCGGGCTGCTGGTGCTGGCATCCGGACTGGCGCAGGGCATGGTTATCATGTCGACGGCCCACGCTCATCAAATTGCGAAAGAAAAGGCGTCGGAGGCCATGGAGAGCGTTTTCACGTCCCGTGATGCGCGGAAGATCGCCAGCTGGGCCATGATCCAAAATGAGGGTCAGGGGGGCGTTTTCCTCGATGGATTACAGCCATTGCTCGAGCCGGGCGCTGACGGGCTGACAAATACCGCCGACGACGGCGATCCGGAAGTATACGTCCAGCCGGGCGCGGACAATGTTTTGGGGACTACAGATGACGAAACGGTTGCATTGGCCAATTTTCAGCGGGAGATAGAAATTACGGCCATCAATGCCAACCTGCGGCAAATCCGGGTTACCGTGCGCTATACGATCGGCCATTTAACCCGGCAATATCAGCTTGTGTCATGCATTTCTCCGTTCGCGTGAAAACACGGCAGCGATTCCATGCCTCTGTCCTTGCATGTGAAGCAAGGCCTGACGAGGACAACGGCATTAGGGGGACTATGAAACAAGAGCAGGGTTTCAGTCTGGTGGAGGCGATGATCGCCCTGGCCATATGCATTGTCTTATTGGCCGGAATTCTGGCGTCCCTAAATCGATCGGCGGAACTGAATGCAAAAACCGCGGAAATGGCGGATTTGGAGCAGAACCTGCGGGCCGGCTTGAACTATCTGGTTGAAGATTTCATCAGTGCCGGCTGGGGAATTCCCGTCGGCGGGATCCCGATTCCATCCGGTGCAGGCATAGATCTGGTTGTGCGGCCGGGCCCCCCGGATTCCGCCTATACCTTCGCATCCGAGACAATATCGGCGGTGAATCCCGGACCGACTTTGGGGCCCGCCATCAACGGGAGGGCCACCGATATCGTAAACATTCTGTATGCGGACAGCTCGTTGCCGTTGAACGCATATCAGCTCACCGCCGTAGGCGCCAATGGCTCCAGCGCTACCGTGGATGCCCGGACTCCGATCAACGGTGATAATCCGATTCGTGTCGGCGACTTGATCTATTTAAGCAATGCGCTTGGAGCTACGCTCCAGTACGTAACAGGCATAATCGGTCAGACGATCTCATTTGGCACCAGCGATCCCATGAACCTGAATCAGCCCGGATTCCCGGGATCCGTCACGCAGATCAGAGGCGATGACGGCAATTTTCCCCCGACATCGGCGACGCGTGTTTACCTCATTACCTATTATCTGGACGCGTCCGTCGATCCGCAGATCCCCAGACTGGTCCGCCGGGTCAATGCCAATCCCGGGCGGGTCGTCGCGCTTGTTTTAGAGGATCTGCAAATGAGCTACGATCTTGTGGATGGGGCTACCAACCCTACCGGCATAAAAATACCCGTGTCCCCCAACGGGCCGGCTCAAATCCGCAAGGCCAACCTCACAGTATCCGGCCGGACGAGCTCCCTTATGGAGGAGTCCGAAAGCTATTTGCGACGGAGTCTGACGACGCAGGTCAGTCTTCGCAGCTTGTCCTATATCGACCGATATCGATGACGGGGAAGATTATGAAAGCAAAAAGTGAATCGGGGGTGGCATTGGTCACCTCATTATTGGTTTTGGTGCTTCTTGCTGCCTTATTGGAGGGATTTGTCCTCTCGGTCAATTCTGATCAGGAGCAGATAGGGATAGACAGAGGAAAAAACCAGGCCTTTTACGGATCCCTTGCGGGTTTGGAACAGCTCACGGCAAGCCTTGGCAATCTCTTTGAAACCAACTATGCGCCCAGCGTGGCTCAGATCAGCGCTCTGACTGCGACTCCGCCGGATTTATACGGCATTACATTTGTCGCTCCCGACGGCGGATCGGGGTATACCATCAGCTATCCCAGGGATGCTCGTGGAAATCCCCAGTCTGAGACGCGCACCGTTCCTTCAGGCCCGTATGAAGGTCTTTTAGGCATCATCACGCCATATACCATGACTTCCACTGCTCGGGCCGCAGGAAGAGCCGAAATACAAATGCAGAGAAGCCTGCAAACGGTGGCGGTCCCCGTATTCCAGTTCGGGATATTTTCCGAAACAGATTTGAGCTTTCATTCCGGTCCCGCGTTTGACTTCGGCGGACGGGTTCATACAAACGGCAACATTTTCCTGGCCCAAAGAAATGGCAATACACTGACCTTGCGGGATAAGGTGACGGCGCTGGGCGAGATCATTCGTACCCATATGGTAAACGGCGAGTCCACGAGCTCTGTCTATTACGGCACGGTCAATGTGGCAACCGCCCCGGGATCCTACAGATCGCTTACACGGACTGAAGGGAGCCTTACAGGCACGATCGGATCGCCTCAAAACGAACCGGCCTGGACCAATTTGTCCATTACCACCTACAACGGCAATATCCGCAATGGACGTACCGGGGCCCGTCGAATGGATCTTCCCATAACAAGAATGGGTGCGTCCCCGATAGATCTGATCCGCCGGCCGCAGGATAATGAAGATGCGACGAATCCCGAGGTGTTGGAGCAACGGTATTTCTCCATGGCGAGCTTGCGCATACTTCTCTCCGATACGGAAACGGATATCACCAGGTTGCCGGGCATCACCGGAACCGCACCGCTTCCATTAAGCGATACGGCGCCGGACGGCACGTTTTACGCGGTAGCAGGGTCCTATGCGAACAATTTTCGCAGCACTGCGGGAACACCGATGATCGGCGGCTTCATTAAGATTGAAATGCAGGATACGAGCAGGACCTGGCACGACGTTACCACTGAGATACTTACGCTCGGTATGACGGGCAAAAATTTATCCGGATACACAACCTGCGGCGATCAGCCCAATGCCGTCGTTCGGGTTCAGCGCTTTAAGGACAGCCCGTCGAGTTGCAGCAATACGGATGGCCTGAAATACTGGCCCAATGCATTGTATGACACCCGGGAAGCGATTATGCGCGATAACATATCCACCTCCAAGACCACGGTTTATCTCGGCGGCGTCATTCATTACATCGAGCTGGATGTGAATAATCTCGGCCGCTGGTTTCGTGGCGATATCGGCACCAGCGGCACCAATGCCATCAATGAAACCGGATACGTGGTCTATTTCTCGGACCGTCGCACAAACCGAAATGAGGCCAACGAAGAAACGGCTGAATATGGATTCGAGGATTTTGTGAACTCATCGAATCCAACATACGGTCTGCCCGATAGCACGCTGGAAACGTCCGAAGACGTAAACGAAAACAGCACCTTTGACGATTACGGAAAAGACCCGATCCTGCCGCCCGGCGCCAGCTCTCCCCTGGATGGGGATGCACGGCCCTGGGCCGAGGTCAGCGCCGCCATTGCAAGGGTCAATAAACCGTTGTTTTTCCGCCGGGCGTTAAAGCTGGTGAATGGGGCCACCATCAACCTGGGAAGCAACAGTGATGGTCTCCCCTTCGGCCTGTCGATTGTCGCGGAAAATCCCGTTTATGTGCAAGGGCACTACAACGCAAACGGCACGTTTAGCGGAAACCACGTAGCCGCCTCCATCCTTTCAGATGCGATAACATTTCTTTCAAGAAACTGGAATGATAAGCGGTCGTTCGATTCTCCCCACAATCCTTCCGGGCGCACGGCGCTTACAACCTATTACAGGGCGGCGTTGATTTCCGGTAAGGGAAGGCCTTTCACCCGTCCCTCGGGGCAGGAGGACGACTTCGGAACGGACGGCGGCGTTCATAACTTCATCCGTTTCCTTGAGGATTGGTCCGGACAGGAATTGAACTACCGCGGATCCATAATCAGTTTGTTTTATAACCGCCAGGCGGTGGGCACCTATAAATGCTGCACCAATGTCTATTCGCCCCCGACTCGAGGCTATAAATTTGACGTGGAATTTCTTGAACCCAGCAAACTGCCGCCGCGCACCCCGATGTTTCGCGACATAAACATAACGGGTTTCACGCAGGCCAAGCTGCTTCAATAGCAAAGCAGGGAGTCCAAAAAGCTCTGAAGGAAAATATCCGGAATTGCCGGGCTCGCCGGTCATGGGCCGCGGGATGCCGGTGTGAGCTTCAGCGGATGCGGATCTGAATGGGCATAACCAGCAGCATGGACTGCCTGCCCAGCCGCTGAATCATGCTCAGCACATCGAGGGCGGGTTCCGGCAGAATGGCTTCCATGAACGGGGAGTGAAAATCGGGCAGGAACCGTTCCCAGAATTTCCTGTGTCTGTAGTAGTGGACGACACGAACCTTCCGGGTTTCGGGAATATGCGCCAGTTCCCGAGCCTTCTGTATCGCTTCCAGATAACCGCCGATTTCGTCGACAAGGCGGCGCTCTTTGGCACGGATTCCGCTCCAAATACGCCCCCGCCCGGCCTGGTCCACGGTATCGGCTTCCAGCCTCCGCCCGTCGGCGACCTTCCGCACGAAGTCCTCCCGGTAGAATTCCTGAATCTGCCGCTGCAAACGGTCCGCTTCACCCTGGGTGAATCCGGAAAATGGAGATTGGTATTCCGAGTGTTCCCCGCGCCGCACGGATTCACGGCGGATTGCGAGGCGGTTCATGAGTTCGTACGCAACGAATTTCCCCGCAAGAACCCCTATAGAACCCGTGATGGAAGTCGATTCTGCGAGGATGCACGCGGCCGGAGCCGCTATATAGTAGCCGCCTGAGGCGGCAACGTCTCCGCAGCTAACCACAACCGGTTTGGCTTTGGCCGCGAGCGAAATCTTTCGCCAGATGAGGTCCGAAGCGAGGCCTGATCCGCCCGGAGAATCGACGCGCAGAACGATCGCCTTTACCCTGCGGGATTGTCGCGCGTGATCCAGGAATGCCGCGATTGTTTCGGCGCCTGCTATCATTCGGCCGGCCTGGTTCTTCCGGCTTTCGCCTGAATCGATATGTCCGGCAACGTTGATGACGGCTATGCGCCGGCGCCGAAAGGTGAGCAGCAGTTTGAGATAACCCTCCCCTTTGAAATACTTGTGTGCCGGCAAGGCATGTATTTTTTCTCCAAACTTCTCCTTCAGCCTGTCCGCCGTCTCGTCCCTGTAGCAGATGCCGTCCAACAGCTTTTGATCCAGAGCTTCGCGTGCCGTATAGGGGCCGGAATCGATCTTCTGTTTGACCTCCTCGCGGCTGAATCCGCGGTCCTGGAGCGCACGGCATAATTCTCCATAATGGTCGTCGAGCAATTGATCCACCTGCTCTCGCGCAGGCAGAGACATTCCGGTGCGCGTGAACATTTCCGCGGCGGATTTATACTCCCCGACGGCTTGAAGCTGCGCTTCTACCCCGAAGTGGTCCAGCACGTCGCGCAGGAAGAAGACCTCCGCCGAAAGCCCCACAAGGTTCAGATGCGCGGCCGGAGGCATGGAGATCCAGTCGCATGCGCTTGCAAGGTAGTATTCTGCATTGCCCCCGTCTTCAATGTGGCAGTACACCGGTTTGCCGTTTTTGCGGAAGGAGACCAATGCACGGCGCAGATCGCTCAGCCGGGCCCATCCCGATTCCACGTTGTCCAGCGTGAGTGAGAGCCCGACGATCTTCGAATCCCTGGAGGCTTTGCGCAGCACATCCAGCACGACCTGGAGCGATGTTTTTGTCTTGCGGGAGAAGATGGAATGCTCCGGCTGCCCTTCAACAACTTCGTCTTTAAGCACCAACTCGAGATAAGCCTTGCGTTTGCTCACGGAATTCTCCGTTCAATCCGGTTCGGAAGAAGAGGACGGCGTTTCCAGATTTCCCATCCCATAAGAGCGTAAACAGGCAGATACTCTATAATCAAAACCCAGACTGGCTCGTGTACGGGATGGCTGGAGTACGCGATGTAAGAGAGAAAGCAGGCACATGTCCAGTAGGTCATGAATGCATAAGGGAAAATCGGCAGGGCTGCCGCGGCCCACGAAAGATACCAGGGATGCACCGTGGTCGCCAGGCATAGATCGGCCGTCATCAGCCAAAATCCCGCATGCAAAACATCGCGCTCATCGCGGATGGGGAATTTCCAGAATATCAGTACCGCCGCGGCAACCAGCGCTGCGCCCAGATAAGGCCCGATAAGCTTATCCCAAGACTCATTGTATGCCCAGCGGCCGAAAAATCGAACCAGGTAATGGATGCTTGCGTTGAACTCAAACAGCCGGAAGTAGAGCCCGAGCGACTTTGCATATCGCAGCAGGGAGGCCGGATCAAAGTACACGAGCATTAGGCCGAAACCGGCCGCAATTCCCGCGATCATGGGTTTCCAGCCTGAGCGCCGGAGAAACAGCGGAAACCAGAGCACCGGATGCAGCTTGGCGAGGACACCCGCCGCGTAGCTCATCGTTGCCCAATATCTCCGGCCGCGCGTCAACAGATAAATACTAAGCAGCATGAAGAAAATCATGGCGCTGTCGGAATGGCCGGAATGCCAGAATTCGAAAACAAAAAACGGATTCCATGCCATCAGAAGCAGCGGCTGGAAGCTCTTTCCCCATAGAATCAGGATCCGCCAGGCAATCAGCAGCGCAAGAAACTCGAATAAACCAAAAAACGCTTTCATGGCAATCACGCTGCCGCCAAAAAGCCCATATGAAATGCGGAACAGGACCTGGGAAACCGGAGGATAGGCCGTGATATATGGCTTTGAGTTAATCCTCGGATACACATGGTCGTCACGGGCCATCTCCAATTCAGCCGCGTTGGGAGCGTACTCATAGGGATTTATTCCCATGGCGGCTATCCGTGCATCCCAGATGTAGCGGTAAACGTCCTCGCTCTGGTACGGCGGAGAAAGAAGCGTCGTCACGCGGAAGAGGAGTGCAAACCCGATAACGATCCGGACCGCCTTCTTCGTTTCGATCGGAACGCGAAAGAATGTCCAGAAATATGGAATGAATGCCAGAAACACCAGAATGAGAAAACCGCCGGTGTTTTCGCGAAGCGGTCCCAGAAAGAGCATGCCGACCCAGACACTCTCCTGAAACGCCCCCATTCCGACCAACCATCCATGCTGTCCGAGCATCGATGCAATATAGCATAGGAATTTCGGTGGCAGCCATCATAACTCCCCAGTTGCCGGTGCGGCATAGGAATACTTGCCTTCCGGTTCATTTTTGGAGATGCAGCGACTGTCGCCGGGATACATCCAAATGCTGAGCTAATTTATTGATCTGCCTAGTCATACAGGTTTTTTATCACGGCAAAAAATCTTGACGCGCCCTAAATCCTATGGTAATTTGCAGCCTTTTATGCCATAGCTGTATTTGACGAAAATCTGGGCATCGGGCGGACGGATGATTACTCTGGACAATTCCATAATTCCGGCGATTGTTATCTTTCTTCTGCTGATTGCCGTTCTTAATTGGCTCCTCTATAAACCGCTTATGAAGGTGCTGGCCGAGCGGGAAAGCCGGACGACGGGACTTTCCCACCGGACACAGGAGGATTTGACTCACCACATGAGCCTGTTCGAGAAGTATCAGGCATCCATTAAGAATGCCCGGATGGAAGGGTATCGCCGGCAAGAGCAGCTTCGAGCCGAAGCACAGAAGAAGCGCGCGGAGATCCTGGCTCAATCCCGCGCAGCAGCGGAGAAGTTGATTGAGGAGTCGCGGAACTCGATTCGTTCGGAGATGGATGCTGCGAAGCGGCAGCTAACTCTGGATGCCCAGGATATGGCGCAGAGGATTACTTCAACAATTCTTGGAAGATCGGCATAGGAATCCGATTTCGGTTGGCGCGGCGTTCGCATCTCCAGAATTCCCTGATTTTGCGGTATTTTTTATTCCGGGTGACTGTTCAATGAAATTTCGTAAAATCCGGCTTTTCCTATCGGCCGCATCTTTATTGCTCGCCATTATGACCGCATGTCCGGAAATGGCGCTCGCAGCCGAAGAAGCCGATGGCTGGGGGGTCTGGCTCAGTCTTGGCCGCGTGTTCAACTTGTTGCTGGTGGTCGGCGTTCTGATCTTGATTGCCCGCAAGCCGCTGTCCAACTTCTTCGCCGGAAGGTCGGAATCCATTCGCGAACAGCTTGCAGAAGCTCAGAAGGCGCGCGCCGAAGCCGAGATGAAGCTGGCCGAGGTCCGTTCCCGCATGAGCCGCCTGGATGACGAACTCAAAGAAATAGCGGATACGGCCGAGCAAGAAGCCCGGAGTGAGTACGGGAAACTGCTGGCCCAGGCGGAGCAGGATGCGGAAAAGATCGTGGAGCGATCGCGGCAGGAAATAGAGGGTATGACCCGAACGGCAAAGCAGGAGCTGAAGCTCCACGCCGCCGAGCTGTCCGTACGGCTGGCGGAAGAAAGGATTCAGAACGAAATATCGGACGCCGACCATGAGCGGCTCTTGAATCGCTTCGTATCGAAGCTGGGAGACAATCAGTGATACCTTCTGCAATCCTCGGACGATACTCCCGATCGCTGGCCGAAATTGCTTTCGAGGAAAATCTGGAACAGGCCGTTTCTGAAGATCTCAAAGTCTTTTCGGAGATTTTCCGCGCCGTGCCTGACCTGCTGGACGTGTTCCATGCGCCGGCCATTCCGCGAGAGACCAAGGAAAAGCTGCTCGCCGAGTTGACGGCAAAGTATCCCGTGAGCCCGATTACATCCAATTTTCTGCGTATTCTGCTGCAGCACAACCGAATCCGGTATTTTCAGCAGATAGCGGACGGATACGCAAGGTCGGTGAATGAACGCAAAGGGATTGTGTCCGCCAGGGTAACGGCGGCGGTGCCTATATCGTCCGGCAATTTGAAAGCCCTGGAGGCAAAGCTTGCGGGTATCACGGGCAAATTCGTAAGCGTCGAGTCGCGGACCGACGCAAATCTCCTTGGAGGAGTTGTCGTTCAGATAGGGAGCACCGTCTTTGACGGATCGATTCGAACTCAACTGGCTGAGATGAGGCGGCGCCTTACGGAGAATCGCTGAGTGGCGCGCCGCACGGCTCAAGCGCAGAGTGAAAGCGCCTGGAAAAGGATAGGAAAGCATGCAGATCAGAGCTGACGAGATTAGCAAGATCCTGAAAGAACAGATTCGGGATTTCCAGTCCGGGATGGTGGTGAACGAAATAGGAACCGTAATCTCCGTCGGGGACGGCATCGCCCGCATCCACGGCCTGGATAATGTGATGGCCGGCGAACTCCTCGATTTCCCGCACGGCGTCAAAGGTATCGCGCTGAACCTGGAAGAAGACAACGTGGGGACCGTGCTGTTCGGCGAATACACCCTGATCCGCGAAGGGGATATGGTGCAGCGCACGAAACGCATTATGTCCGTCCCGGTAGGGCAGGAGATGGTCGGGCGCGTGGTCAATGCTCTCGGAGAGCCGATTGACGACCGCGGCCCGATCCACGCAACCGAGTATGCGAATATCGAACGCCTGGCTCCCGGAGTGGTGGACCGCCAGCCGGTGAAAGAGCCCCTACAGACCGGATTGAAGGCGATCGACTCCATGATCCCGATAGGGCGCGGCCAGCGCGAATTGATTATCGGCGACCGGCAGACGGGGAAGACCGCCATAGCCATCGATACCATCATCAACCAGAAAAACACGGATGTCGTCTGCATCTACGTCGCGATCGGGCAGAAGCGGTCAACCGTAGCGCAAGTTGTCAAAACCCTGACCGACTACGAGGTCATGGATAAAACGATCGTTGTTTCCGCCTCGGCTTCCGATCCCGCCACCATGCAGTACATCGCCCCATACGCGGGATGTTCCATGGGCGAGTATTTCCGCGACCGCGGACAACACGCGCTGGTGATTTACGACGATCTTTCCAAACACGCTGCGGCATATCGCGAAATCTCTCTGCTGTTGCGTCGCCCGCCGGGACGCGAGGCGTACCCGGGCGACGTGTTCTATCTGCACTCCCGCCTCCTGGAACGGGCGGCAAAGATGAACGTAAAGAACGGCGGCGGCTCGCTGACGGCACTCCCGATTATCGAGACCCAGGCAGGGGATATTTCGGGCTACATTCCCACAAACGTCATATCCATCACCGACGGACAGATATTCCTGGAGTCGGACCTGTTCCACGCGGGCATCCGGCCCGCCATTCACGTCGGCAACTCGGTCAGCCGCGTGGGCGGCAACGCGCAAATCAAGGCGATGAAGCAGATCGCGGGCACGCTTCGCCTGGAGTTGGCTCAGTATCGTGAGCTGGCGGCTTTTGCCCAGTTCGGTTCCGATCTGGACAAGGCGACGCAGGCCCAGTTGGCGCGCGGAGAGCGATTGACGGAGATACTAAAGCAGAATCAATACCAACCGCTCGACGTCGTGCACCAGGTTGTTTCCATCTTTACGGGAACCCAGGGATTCGCCGATAGCCTGAAAGTCGGAGAAATCCAGGGCTTCCTGAAGGAATTGTCCCACTTCATGGAAACAGCGAAATCTTCTTTGATGCAGAAGTTGGCGGCCGAAAAGGCGCTCAGCGACGCCCTGCGCTCGGAACTGCTCGACGCACTCAAGGAGTTCAAGGAAAAATATGCGGCTGCGAGGACCGCGGCCTGATATGGCCGGCTAGACTATGGCGAACATTCGCGATATCAGACGGCGCATCCGAAGCGCCAAAAACATACAACAGATAACCAAAGCGATGAAGTTCGTATCGGCGGCCAGGCTGCGCAAAGCCCAAGACCGCGTTCTGGCAGCGCGTCCCTATGCGAGACAGATGATCGCCGTGCTCAACAGCCTTGCCGCGCGCGTTCCCGAGCAGGCTCATCCTTTGCTGGCGAGGCGCGGAGACGACAAGATAGAACTGGTCGTTATAACGGCGGACAGAGGCTTGTGCGGCGCCTACAACACGAACATCATCCGGCACGCGCTCGAATTCCTCGTACAGCATTCCGATCGGCAGATGGAACTGAACATAATCGGCAAACGGGCGCGGGATTTCTTCAGGCGCAGGCCATATTCGGTCCGGCATGAGGCGGTCGGCGTCCTTCAAAAGCCGAGCTTTGCCGACGCCGCGGCAATCGCCAAAGACCTGATCAATGAGTTCGTGGATGGCGAAAAAGACCAGATCTGGCTTGTTTATAACGAATTCAAATCCGTTGTTCAGCAGCGCGCCGTGATTGAGCCGCTGCTGCCGATCCAGCGGCTTGAAGGGACGAACGAAGCGAGCATGCAGGAATACCTGTACGACGAGCCGCCGGAGAAGATCTTTGCAAGCCTGCTCCCCCGGCACGTGGAAGCTCAGGTGTTTCGCGCGCTCCTGGAAGCGGCGGCCTCGGAGCAGGGCGCGCGCATGACCGCAATGGAAGCTGCCACGAACAACGCAGCCGACATGATCGATAGTCTCACTCTGCATGCGAACAAGGTGCGCCAGGCGGGCATTACCAAGGAGTTGATTGAAGTCGTCAGCGGTGCAGCCTCTACCGATTGACGAATGACGATTTATTGCCAACCGCATGGACCATTCGTGATTCGCGATTTGATGGATGGCGGGAGAACTTAAATGACACACGTTGGGAAAGTCGTACAAATTATCGGGCCTGTGGTCGACTGCGAGTTTGAGGAGAAGCATCTCCCCTCGATCTACAGCTGTGTTCTTATCGAGGGGGACGCCGGAGGCCAGACCATCAGCGTCAGCACCGAGGTCCAGCAGCATCTGGGCGAGAGCAGGGTGCGCTGCGTCAGCATGCAGCCGACCGACGGAATGGTGCGCGGTATGAAAGCGGTAGACACGGGCCGGCCGATCAGCGTTCCCGTCGGGCGAGAGACCCTGGGCCGGGTGATTAATGTGATTGGCAGGCCCGTCGACGAACTCGGCGAGATAAACGCCAAAAAGACCTATCCCATCCACCGGCCTGCGCCCAGCTTCGAGGACCAAAGCACCGAGACGAAAATGCTCGAGACCGGCATCAAGGTCATCGACCTGCTGGAGCCCTACGTGCTGGGAGGGAAGATCGGCCTGTTCGGGGGCGCCGGCGTGGGTAAGAC
>JAEAME010000641.1_pt1 | contig 33063 bp, 28 predicted proteins | sample 8958731 | NCBI WGS metagenome assembly JAEAME01 (sample SAMN16933194, study PRJNA681113) | bioreactor sludge metagenome | isolation source: anerobic bioreactor sludge (Control) | place: India:Bengaluru | collected 2018-10-24
ATCGACGACGTCGAAAGGGCCTGCCGGGCGTGAGGATCGCCCTCGTCCAGCAGCGCGCCGGCGCCGATCCGGACGAGAACCGGGCCCGGGGACGGGCGGCCTTCCTCGAAGCCGCCCGCAACGGGGCCCGGCTGGTCGCCTTCGCGGAGCTGGCTTTCACCCCTTTCTACCCGCAGGCCCCGGCCACGGCCGCGAGCGCCGGCCTGGCCGAGGCCGTGCCCGGGCCGACCACGGAGCTGTTCGCCGGCCTGGCCCGGGAGACGGGCGTCGTGGCCGTGCTGAACCTGTTCGAGCGCGGCGGCGGCCGCACCTACGACGCCTCGCCGGTCATCGACGCCGACGGCCGCCTGCTTGGCGTCACCCGCATGGCCCACATCATGGAGGGCCCCGGCTTCCACGAGCGCGGCTACTACGCCCCGGGCGACCGGGCGAGCTTCGTCTACGACACGGCGGCCGGCCGCGTCGGCGTGGCCATCTGCTACGACCGCCATTTCCCCGAATACATGCGCGGCCTGCGCCTGGCCGGGGCCGAGCTTGTCGTCGTGCCCCAGGCCGGGGCGGTCGGGGAGTGGCCGGAGGGCCTGTTCGAAGCCGAGCTCCGGGTGGCCTCGTTCCAGAACGGCTATTACGCGGCCCTGGTCAACCGGGTCGGCCGCGAGGAGGCCCTGGAATTCGCCGGCGAGTCGTTCGTGACCGACCCGGACGGCCGGGTCGTCGCCCGGGCCCCGCGGGGGACAGATCACATCCTCTACGCCGACGTCGATCTCGCCAGGAACGGGGCCTCCCATGCCGCCCGCCATTTCCTCGTCGACCGCCGGCCGGAGGTCTACGAGGCCATGGGTCTCGCCAAGGGCGGCGGGAAGCGGCCCTGATGGATCGCTGGTACGTCGTCAACACCCGGCCCAAGAAGGAGGGCCAGGTCGAGCGGCTCTTCGCCCAGGCCGGGTTTGCGGTTTACGGCCCGAAATGCCTGGGCGAGAAGAGGGTCGAGCCGTTCTTTCCCGGCTACGTCTTCCTCCGCTACTCGTTCCCGGAGCAGTTCCGGCTGGTCCGCTACACCCGCGGCGTCAAGCACGTCGTCGGCAACGACGAGGGCCCGGTGCCCGTCCCGGAAGCCGTCATCGAGGGTCTCCGGTCCCGGGAAAGGGACGGCCTGATCGTCTTCGAGAGATACGGCGAGGAACCGGTCCCGGGGCAGGAGATCGAGGTCGCCGCAGGCCCCCTCAAGGGCCTGCGGGGCGTCTTCCGCAAGGAGATCGGCGCCGGCGAACGGGTGATGATCCTGCTGAACTACGTGTCCTACCAGGGCCAGCTGCTCATCGAGAAGGGCAAGCTCAAGAAGGCCTAGTCCGCCCCTCGCCGTCGAGAGGCCCCGGACGCGAGGCCAGCGCCTACTTCAGGGCTTTGAGGGCCTCGAGGAACGGCGGCTTCAGGCTGCTCGAAGAGAAGAAGACCACCCCATCGGCCTTGAGGGCCTTGGTGAGCCGCATCTGCTCGATCATGCCTTCGGGCGTGTTCTGGTTGTGGGAGGTCCCGAGGCCGATGCCCGGGCAGACCTGCACGCCGGGCCGGGCCGCGCCCGCGGCCTCCCGGGCCAGGCTCTCGTAGAGCTTGGCGTCGTTGGTGTAGAGCATCGGGTTGAGCATATCGACCAGGCCTTCCCGGGCCCAGGCGGCCCAGTCCTGCCCGATCATGACCCGGGCGTTGACGGCGTCGGGAAAGACGGCGGCGCTGATCCGGACCCGCCGCCCGGCGCCGGCCAGAGCGGCCTTGAGCTCGCGGACGAAGACGGTGACCCGCTCGGTGTTCCAGCGCAGCCAGACGTTCCAGGCCGGGTTGCCGGTGTCCCGGGCCTTGACGGCGGCCATGTCGATCCCGGTGTCGGCCCGGAACAGCCGCAGCGTCTCGGCGTCGAAGCTGAAGAACGGCTCCGTCGGCTCGCAGGGGTAGCGGATGTAGTCCAGGTGCACCCAGCCGACGTCGTACTTGCGCACGACCTCCATCATCAGCGAGATCTCGTAGGCCCGGACGGCCGGCAGGGCCGGATTGACCGCCGCGACCATCTCCCTCTGCGGCGACGCGATCAGCCACTCTGGGTGCTCCCGGACCCGGCCCAAAAGGGCCGATTCCGGGAAGACGCAGAACCAGGGGTGGACCTCCATGCCTCGCGCCTTGGCTTCGGCCAGGAAGGCGCCGAAGAAGTCCCAGCCGTAGGCCGGGTCGGCGACGCCGATCCCGCTGTCGTAATAGACGTGGCCCGAGGTGTTCTTGACCAGCATGATCAGGGTGTTGATGCCGGCCTTGGCGTACTCGTCGAGGGTGGCCCGCATCTTCCCGACGGCCGCGTCCCGGTCCGGTCCGAAGAGGCCGGGGTGCATCCAGACGCCGCGGACCGGCATGGCCAGGGACTCGGCGGCGGCGCCGGGACGGGGGGGCGCGGCGGTCAGGACCAGGCTCATGAGGAGAACGGAGAGGAAAGCCAGGGCGCGGCATCTCATCGGCGGCCTCCTTGGGGCGATCTTCCTGACGGTCCGCAGACCGTCAGGCCAGATATAACAGAGGAGCGCGGGCCGAGTCAAAACCGGGACCCGGGCCCGTTCAGGACCGGGGGCGCCCGTGGCCGCCGCCGCCCGGGGTCTCGATGCGGAGGACGTCGCCCGGCCCCAGCCGGACGTTGGCTTTGCCGCCAAGGGGGCGGATCCGGCCGCCGGAGAGGACCGTGTTCCGGCCCGTGGCCCCCGGCCCGCCGCCGCGGGCCCCGTACGGCGCGAAGCGGCGGCGCTCGGAGATGACGGTCAGATCGACGGGGACGCTGAACTCGTACTCGCGGACGATGCCGTCGCCGCCCCGGCGGGCCCCCGGCCCGCCCGAGCCCCGACGCAGGCCGTAGGAGCGGATCTTCAGCGGCAGGTAGTTCTCCAGGGCCTCGACGGGCGTGTTGAGGGAGTTGGTCATGTGGGTGTGGACGCCGCTCAAACCGGGGGCCTCCGGCCCGGCGCCCATGCCGCCGCCGATCGTCTCGTAGTAGGCGAAGCGGCGGCCGCTGGCCGGGTCCAGGCCGCCGAAGGCGACGTTGTTCATGGTCCCCTGGCTGGCCGCGGGGATCCGCCCCGGCAGGGCCTTGGCCAGGGCCCCGAGCAGGACGTCGACGATGCGCTGCGAGGTCTCGACGTTGCCGCCGGCGCAAGCAGCCGGGAACCGGGCGTTGACGAGGGAACCCTCCGGAGCGACGATCCGCAGCGGCCGCATCAGCCCGGTGTTGAAGGGGATGTCCTCCTCGACCAGGGAGCGGAAGACGTAGAGCACGGCCGAGCAGGTGATGGCGAAATTGGCATTGACCCCGCCGGCGGTCTGCGGCGCGGAGCCCGTGAAATCGACGACCGCCCGGTCGCCGCGGACGGAGACGCGGACGGCGATGCGCAGGGGCCGGCCGGAGATGCCGTCGTCGTCGAGCGCGTCGGCGAAGGCGTAGGAGCCGTCGGGGATGTCGCGGAGGGCCCGGCGCAGGAAGGTCTCGGAGTAGTCCTGGATGAGCCCGGCGTAGAGGCGGACCTTGGACCGGCCGAAGCGGGCCACGGCCTCCTCCAGCCGGGCCCGGCCGACGGCGTTGGCCGCCACTTGGGCCAACAGGTCGCCCCGCCGTTCGTCCGGCGTCCGGACGTTGGCCAGCAGCAGCTCGAAGACGTCCCGGTTGAGGCGGCCGCGGGCGTAGAGCTTGAGGGGCGGGATGATCAGCCCTTCCTGGAACAGCTCCGTCGCCAGGGGCATCGAGCCGGGGGTCATGCCGCCGACATCGGAATGATGGGCCCGGTTGGCCACGAAGAAGGCCAGGCGGCCGCCGAGGAAGACGGGCGAGATGCAGGTGATGTCGGGCAGGTGGGTGCCGCCGCGGTAAGGATCGTTGAGGACGACCAGGTCGCCCGCCTCGAAGCGGAGCGCGTCCAGGGCGGCCCGGACCGAGAGCGGCATGGCCCCCAGGTGGACGGGGATGTGCGAGCCCTGGGCCAGCGTGCCGCCGTGCAGGTCGAAGAGCGCGCAAGAGAAGTCCTTGCGCTCCTTGATGTTCGGCGACAGCGCCGTCCGGCCCAGCACCGCCGCCATCTCCTCGGCAATGGCCACGAAGGCGTTCTTGAAGAGCTCGAGCTCGATGGGGTCGACGCGCCTCACCTCCGGGCCTCCTTGCGGATGATCAGGTTCAGATAGGCGTCGACCTCCGCCCGGCGGCCGGGCGGCACGTAGGTGGTGGATTCGGGATCGATGACCAGGGCCGGCCCGGCGACGGCATTGCCGGGCCGCAGCCGGGACCGGTCGTAGACGGCCCCGCGGAGCGGGCGGCGCCCGGCCTGCATCGTCTGGGTCTTGACCAGGGCCCGGGGATCGAGGCCGGCGGCCCGCGGCGCCCGCTCGAGCGGGATCTTGGGGGTCACGGCCACGGCCTTCAGCCGCAGGTTGACGATCTCGACCGGGCGGCGGTCGTGCCGGTAGGAGTAGAGGCGCTTGTGGCGGCGATGGAAGCCCTCGAGGAAGGCCGGGCCGTTGGCCCGCGCCGGCCGGAAGGGGACCTCGATCTCGTAGGACTGGCCGAGATACCGGCAATCGAGAGACCGCTCCAGGACGAGCTCCGCCCCGGCCGGGCCGTCCTCGGCCATGTCCCGGCGGCCGCGGGCCTCGAGGAGGCGGAATTCCGCGGCCAGCGAGGCCGGCGTCACGTCCGCGTCCGTCTTCATCAGCGACCTCGTGTAATCCTTGACCGGGTCGGACATCAGCAGGCCGAAGGCCGAGAGCACGCCCGCGTTGCGGGGGACGAAGACGGTGCCCATCCCCAGGTCGGCGGCCATCTCCGCGGCGTGCATGCCGCCGGCCCCGCCGAACGAGAACAGGGCGAAGCCGCGCGGATCGATGCCCCGCTCGACCGAGATGACCCGGATGGCTTTCTCCATGTTGGCGTTGGCGATGGCCACGATGCCGAGGGCCGTTTCCAGGGCCGGCTTGCCGATCGAGCGTCCCAGGCGCGCCACCGCGGCCAGGCTCCGGCCGGGATGGATGGCCATGGCCCCGCCCAGGAAATAGCCGGGATCGAGGCGGCCCAGGCAGAGGTTGGCGTCCGTGACCGTCGGCAGGTCGCCCCGGCCGTAGCAGGCCGGTCCGGGGTCGGCCCCGGCGCTCTGGGGACCGACGCGCAGCGAGCCGCCGCGGTCGGCGAAGGCGATGGAGCCGCCGCCGGCCCCGACCGAGTGGATGTCGATGATGGGCAGGCGGATGGGGAAGTCGCCGACGCGGCTTTCGTGGCTCCGCCGGATGGCGCCCTCGATGAGAGACACGTCCGTCGAGGTGCCGCCCATGTCGAAGCTGACGATGTTCGGGAAGCCGGCCGCCCGGGCCAGGGCGCGGGCCCCGACGACGCCGCCGGCCGGCCCGGACAGGGCGGTCCGGATGGGTTCCCGCCGGGCCCGCTCCGGCGCGATAGTGCCCTCGTTCGACTGCATGATGCGCAGGTCGGCCGGTCCCAAGCGGCGGTCGAGCGCGGCCAGGTAGCGGTCCATGACCGGCATGAGCGAAGCGTTGACGGCGGCCGTCGCGGTGCGCTCGAATTCCCGGTGTTCGGCGAGCAGGCGGCTGGAGACGGTGAAGAGCAGGCCGGAACCCTCCAGCCCGGCGGCCACCGCCTCCTCGTTGCGGGGATTGGCGTAGGAATGCAGGAGGCAGACGGCCACGGCCTCGGCCCTCGCGGCCTTGATCCGGCCGATGACCCGGCGGAGCTCGGCCGGATCGACGGCCTTTTCGATCCGCCCCGAGGCCAAGGTCCTCTCGCGGAGGCCGAAGCGGCGCTCGGCCGGGACGATCTCGAAGCGGCCCTCGGGGCGCAGGGCGTAGAGGCCGCGCCGGGTCTGCCGTCCGATGGCCAGGACGTCCTCGAAGCCGGCCGTGGTGATCAGGGCCACGCGGCCCACCCGCCGCTCGAGTAGGGCGTTGGTGGCCACGGTCGTGCCGTGGACGATGAACAGGGACGCCGGGTCCTCGAGCAGGCCGCCGAGGCCCTCGAAGATGGCCCGGGACGGGTCGTCCGGCGTGGACAGGACCTTGCGGTTGACGAGCCGCCCGTCGCGCCAGACGACGAAGTCGGTAAAGGTGCCGCCGGTATCTACCCCGACGCGGACGCGGGCGGGGCTGGGGCGGCGTTCCATGGGCGGACGCCTATTTAATCGTCAACCGGGGAGCGAAGTCAAGGACAACGGGCGGCCCCGGGAGGGGACCCGCCCGGGCCTAGTGGCAGGTGCTGCAGGAACCGGAGGAGCAGCTCTTGCAGCCCGACGATGACGCCTTGATCCGGCTGGACCCGCCGCCGATGCCGAAGCCCGAGACCATCTTGTGGACCTCGGCCGAGCCGCACCCGGCGCAGACGACGTCCTTCTCTTTCCCGACGGCCGTGAGGCACTCGAACCTCCGGCCGCATTTCTGGCACTTGAATTCGTAGAGGGGCATGACGGAGTCATTGTAGAGGAATCCGGGGGAACCGTCCACAGCCATGGGGCCGACCGGTTGGCCGGGCCGAACAGGGGATGGCCCGGCCGACGCACGCCGGCACGGCAACTCCGGTCATCCAGCTTCAATGAAAGGGCGTCAGGCGGTGACGCAACGGCGTGGGGGCCCCCCGCCTGCGCTCAGGCGCTGATGTCGCTGAGCCCTTAAGAGCGCCGAGCACAGCCGGGGGTGACGCCGAGGGAGGAACCGCTCTGACGCGACCTTTACTTGACGAGGGCGATGGCCTCGATCTCCACCTTGACGTCCCGCGGCAGCCGGGCCACCTGGACGGCCGCTCGGGCGGGATTGGGGGCCTTGAAGAACTCGGCGTAGACGGCGTTCATCTTGGCGAAATCGTTCATGTCCTGGAGGAAGACGGTCGTCTTGACGGCCTCGTCGAGGGACGAGCCGGCGGCCTCGAGGACGGCCGAGACGTTCTTCAGGACCTGGCGGGTCTGCTCCTCGATCGTGCCGGTGTTGAGCTCGCCGCTGGCCGGGTCGATGGGGATCTGGCCCGAGCAGAAAACGAATCCGTTGGCGACGATGCCCTGGGAATAGGGGCCGATGGCCTTGGGGGCCTTGTCGGTCTGGACCTGCTTCTTCATGGTTGTGCTCCTTGACAGGCCGGCGATGGCCCGGGACGCGACCGCGCCCAGGACGCCCGCGGCGGCCAGGAATTTCCGTCGATTCATGGTCTTTCGCGCGAATGCGGGGGCGCGTCGATGACGCGTCCCCGCCGCGTCTTTCAGGACGACAGGCCGTCCACGGCCGCCGTCAGGAACTTGTAGAACGTCTCGACCGAGCCGATGTGGACGTGCTCCTCGGGCGAGTGGGGGTTCTTCAGGGTCGGTCCGAACGAGATCATGTCCATGCCCGGGAACTTCTCGCCGATGATGCCGCATTCGAGCCCGGCGTGGACGGCCACCACCTCGGCCTCCTTGCCGAACTGCCGGTGGTAGAGCTCCCGGAGCTTCTTGAGCAGGGGGGAGTCGAGGTTGGGCATCCAGCCGGGATAGCCGCCGTGGAACTCGGCCTTGGCCCCGGCCAGGGCGCAGACGGACTTGATGATGTCCCGCGTGGCCTCGAGGGCCGAAGCCACCGAGCTGCGGGTGCTGCAGAGGACCTCGAAGGCCGCCCGGCCCGTCTTGACGATGGCCAGGTTGGTCGAGGTCTCGGTCAGGCCGGCGATCTCCGGGTGCATGGCGATGACGCCGTGCGGCAGGGCGGCCAGGAAGTCGAGCAGGAGGCGCTGGCACTCCTGGGTCAGGGCGAAGTCCTTGCCGGCCGCTTCGGTCAGGGTGTAGGCGGCGCCGGGCTCGACGGCCTTGTACTCGACCTTGATCTTGTCGAAGGCCTTCTTGAAGGCCGTGGTCATGGCCCGGACCTGGACGGGCGGGCAGGCCAGGACGGCCACGGCCTCGCGCGGGATGGCATTGTGCTTGCTGCCGCCCTCGATGCCGACGACCTCGAACTTGGCCGCCGCCTGGCTCTGGGCCAGCACGCGGGCCAGGAGCTTGATGGCGTTGCCCCGGCCCTGGTTGATGTCCAGGCCGGAATGGCCGCCGCGGAAGCCGTGGACATGGAGCTTGTAGAGGTTCTTGGAGGCCGTTTTCTTCCGGGCCAGGGGCAGGACGAGCGACGAATCGGCGCCGCCGGCGCAGCCGATGGTAAAGGTGCCCTCGTCCTCGCTGTCGAGGTTGAGGAGCATCCGGCCGGCCAGAAAGCCCTTTTGGATCTTGTTGGCCCCGGTCAGGCCGGTCTCCTCATCGACCGTGAACAGGGCCTCGAGGGGACCGTGGACCAGGGTTTTGTCCTCCAGGACGGCCAGGGCCGCGGCCAGGCCGATGCCGTTGTCGGCCCCGAGCGTAGTGCCCTGGGCGTAGACCCATTCGCCCTTGATCTCGGGCCGGATGGGGTCCTTGCAGAAGTCGTGGACCGTGCCTGAGTTCTTCTCGCAGACCATGTCGAGATGGCCCTGGAGGATGACGCCGACGGCGCCCTCGCGTCCGGGCGTGGCCGGCTTGCTGACGAGGACGTTGCCGACCTTGTCCCGCTTGGCGGCGTACCCCTGGGCGGCGGCGAAGGACAGAACGTAGTCGCCGAGCGCCTTTTCGTTGCCCGAGCAATGGGGGATGGCCAGGATCTTGGCGAAATGCTTCCACAGAAGCCGTGGTTCGAGCTCGTTGATGGATGAGGCCATGATGTTCTCCTCCTGGATGAGATGGCGAAACCGAATCATGCCACAATTATCCGGTGGATTCAAGCCGGCCCAGAGGGTATAATCGGGGCCGATGAGACCCGCCGCTCGCCTGATCCCGGCCCTGGCCCTGGCCGCCGTCCTGGGCGCGTCCGCCTCCGCCGGGGCGGCCGAGCCTCGGCCGCTGCGACTCCTGGCGACCGTGTTCCCCCTGCAGGAATTCGCGGCCGAGGTGGCGGGCGCCCGCGGCGCGTGCTCCCTTCTCCTGCCGCCGGGCGCCGGCGTCCATACCTGGCAGCCCCGGCCCGGCGATATCGCCCGGCTGGCCGAGTGCGATCTGCTTCTCTTCATCGGCTCCGGGCTCGAGCCCTGGCTGCCCGACCTGCTCCGGGCCTTTCCGAAGGGCCGGGTCCGGACCTTGGAGGCGGCGGGCGGCCTGGCCGTTCCCGGTCCCGAACACGCCGACGAGGCCGAGGGAACGGAGCCCGGCCACGATCTCCTCGATCCCCATGTCTGGCTGGATTTCGAGATCGACGTCCGCATCGTCGAGCGCATCGCCGCCGAGCTGACCCGCATCGACCCGGCCGGCGGCCCCGGATTCGCCGCCAATGCCCGGCGCCTGACCGACCGGCTGCTGCGGCTCGACGAGGACTTTCGGGCCGGCCTCTCCGGCTGCCGCGGCCGCGACCTGGTCGTGGCCGGGCACGGCGCCTTCGGCTATCTGGCCCGCCGCTACGGGCTCGTGCAAACCGCCCTCTACGGCCTTAGCCCCGACGCCCAGCCCAAGCCGCGGGACCTGATGAGGGCCATCGACACCTGCCGGGCCAAGGCCATCCGGACCGTTTTCTTCGAGAATTCCGTGCCCCCGGACCTGTCGCGGACCTTGGCCCAGGCGATCGGCGGCCGGGTCCTGGCCCTCTACGCCGGGCACAACCTGACCCGGGAGCAACAGGCCCGGGGGATCGGGTTCTTCGACCTCATGCGAGAGAACCTGGCCGTGCTCGAGGACGGCCTGGGGTGCCGGTGACGCGCATGAGCCTGGTGGCCCTGCGCAACGTCTCGTTCGCCTACGACGGCGCGCCCGTCCTCATCGACGTCGACCTGACCATCGAGGCCGGGGACTTCCTGGCCGTCATCGGGCCGAACGGCTCGGGCAAGACCACGCTGGTCAAGATCATCCTCGGCCTGCTCCGCCCTTCCGCGGGCCAGGTCGAGCTGTTCGGGCAATCCCCGGCCGCGTTCGCCGCCTGGGACCAGGTCGGCTATATCCCCCAGAAGGCGACCCATATCGACGCCTTCTTTCCGGCCTCGGTCGAGGAGGTCGTGGGCATGGCCCTTCTGGCCGGCGGACGGGCGGCCCGGCTGCCGAAGCGCGAGTCCCGCGAACGGGTCCGGGAATCCCTCGAGGTCGTCGGCATGGCCGCGTTCGCCAGGGCCGCCATCGGCCGGCTGTCGGGCGGCCAGCAGCAGCGGGTCTTCATCGCCCGGGCCCTGGTCACCCGGCCCCGCATCCTGTTCCTGGACGAACCCACGACGGGCGTCGACGCCGAAACGCAGGCCTCGTTCTACGACCTGCTTGGCCGCCTGAACCGGAGCCGCGGCCTGGCCATCGTCCTGGTGACCCACGACATCGGCATCGTCAACAAGCACGTCAACCGGGTAGCCTGCCTCAACCAGCGGCTGGTCTACCACGGCGACCATGAAGGATTCTGCCGCTCGGCCGCCTTCCGCGAGATGATCGGCCGCGGCAACCATCTCGTCTCCCACGAGCACTAGGCCGCCATGCACGCCCTCTTCGCCTACGGCTTCCTGCAGCGGGCCTTCCTGGCCGGCGTGTTCATCGCCGTGGCCTGCGCCGTCCTGGGCGTGTTCCTGGTCCTGCGCAAGGACGCCATGATCGGCCACGGCCTGTCGCACATCGCCTTCGCCGGGGTGGCCCTGGGCCTGTTCCTGAACGTCCTGCCGCTGGCGGCGGCCCTGGCGGTGTCCGTGGCGGCGGCCCTGGCCGTGGTCAAGCTCAAGGGCCGGGCCGGCCTGCACGGCGATACGGCCATCGGCATCTTCAGCAGCCTGGGGATGGCCCTGGGCATCCTGCTGGCCTCGCTGGCCCGCAGCTTCAACGTCGAGCTCATGTCCTACCTCTTCGGCGACGTCCTGGCTATCGCGCCGCTCGAGGTCGGACTGTCGATCGGCCTGGCGGCGGCGGTCCTGTTCACCGTCCGGATCAATTACGGCCAGCTGCTGTTCATGACCTTCGACCGGGAATCGGCCCGGGCCGCCGGGATCAAGGTCGGGCGCCTGGACACGCTCCTGATGGTCCTGACGGCGGTCACGGTCGTCCTGGGGATGAAAGTGGCCGGGATCCTGCTGGTGGCCGCGCTCATCGTCATCCCGGCGGCGGCCGGCCTTCAGGTCGCCTCGAGCTTCCGCACGGCGGTGACGGCCTCGGCGGCCGTGGCCGTCTTCGGGGTGGCGGGCGGCCTGGCCGTGTCGCTGACCCTCAACATCCCGGCCTCGGCGGCCATCGTCGTCTTGTGCTTCCTGGCCTTCGCCGTCCTCTTCCTGCTGAAAAAGGGGAGAGGGGTCCCACCGGCCGCCGACTAGCCGGCCCGGCCGCGTCAGGCGGGCTTGGGGGCTGTCAGGGCCTTGGCCACGATCTCGCGGACGGCCCGGCCTTCCTTATCGAGGGCTTTCTTGAAGCCGGCGGCCTGGCGCCGCACCCGGGCCGCGAAGGCGGCATCCCGGATCCCCTGGAGGTTGATCAGGACGTTGTACCAGGCGCCGTCCCCGGCCGCCTGGGCCGCCAGCCCGGCGACGCCCGCGTCGCTCAAGGAATTCCGGTTCCCCTTCGCCGCCGCCGTCCGGGCCAGCCGGACGGCCTCGACGGACCGCTCCAGGACCTCGAGAGGCACGAGGGTGGCGTCCTTGTTGGCCGCCTCGACGGCGCGTTCCTTGGCCTCGGCCTGCTCCGGCGTCGTCTTAGGCATCCGGAACGCCTCCATGACCTTGTTGAAGGCCTCGGTGTCGCGGTCCACGGCCTCGAGAAGGGCATCCTTAAGGGCCTGGGCCCGGCAGGCCGTTTCGATCATGGCCGCGCCGGCCTCCTCATAGCCCTTCTTGCCGACGGTCAGGTTGGCGACCATGGCCGCCAGGCCGGCCGCCAGCGCGCCGCACAGGGCCGCCACGCTGCCCCCGCCCGGGGCGGGCGAATCCATGGACAGCTCGTCGGCGAAGCCGCGCAGGGTCAGGTCGACGAGGGCGGGGGACGCTTCACGGACCCGGTACTCGATGATCTTCTTCTCCGGCGCGAAGGGCACGACGTCGCTCAAGCCGAGCGAGCGCACGGCCATGCGGATAAGCTCGGTCTCCGGCACGCCCGGGCTCTTGCCCTGCTTCTCGAGGTAGAAGCGGCCGGCCATGAGCAGAGCCTCCTTGGGGATGAGGCCGACCAGCTCGCTGCCGGTCAGGCGCAGGCCCAGCTTGGCGGCCAGGCGCGAGGCCTCGTCGAAGACGACATGGATGGGCGTCGTCTTGTAGTTGGTGAAGTTGACGGAGATCTGGGCCAGGCCGTAATCCTCGACGTACCAGCCGACCGATTTGACCTCCTTGAACTTCCCGGGCACCTTGACCGTGTTGCCCTTGGCGTCCTTGACGACGTTGCCGTCCTTGTCGCGCCTGGCCCGGCCGCTCTCGCGCAGGCTCAAGGCGATCTCGTGGGCCAGCTTGCGGTCCCGGGTGTTGAGGTTGAAGTTGTAGGCGATGAGGAACTCGCGGGCCCCGATGATGGTCGCGCCGGCTTTGGCCTGGAACGCGGCCGGGCCGAAATCCGGCGCCCAGCGCGGGTCCTTGAGCTTCTCGGCCAGGCCTTCGTATTCGCCGGAGCGGACCGTGGCCAGGTTCCTCCGCTCGGACCGGCGGGCGGCCGCCTCGTAGAGGTAGATCGGGATGCCCAGCTCCTCGCCCACCCGCCGCCCGACCTCCCGGGCCAGGCGCACGCAGTCCTCCATGGTCACGCCCGAAACGGGCACGAAGGGGCAGACGTCCGTGGCGCCCAGGCGAGGGTGGGCTCCCGCGTGGGTCCGCATGTCGATGACCTCGGCGGCCCGGGCGATGGCCCGGAACGCGGCTTCGGCCACGGCCTCGGGCGGGCCCACGAAGGTGACGACGGTCCGGTTCGTGGAAGCGCCGGGATCGACGTCGAGCAGGCTCACGCCCGGCACGGCCTCGATCTCGCGGGTGATGGCTTTGATCTTCTCCGGGTCCCGGCCCTCGCTGAAATTCGGGACGCATTCGACGAGCTTCATCGTCCTTCTCCTTTGCGCACGGTGTGCTTCAGGCGGCCGGCGGCGTCGTAGACCTCGACGGCGTCGAGATCGGCGAGATAGGCGCCGATCCACTCGGGACGGCCGACCACGACCACGACCGGCCGGGCGGCCAGGTACTTGCGGGCGGCGGCCCGGAAGCGTTCGGCGTCCACGCGCTTGATCTCCTCCGGCCCGCGGTCCCATTGGCTCGGCCCCAGGCCCAGCGCGACATAGCGGGCCAGCCAGTCCGCGAAGCCCGCGCCCGTTTCGACGCGCAGGGGCAGGCTGCCGACGAGATAGGACTTGGCTTCTTCGATCTCGGAGGGGACGGCCGGCCCGTTGGCCAGGGCGCCGATCTCCCCGAGGACGTCCCGGATGGCCGGGCCGAGGGATTCGGGACGAACGCGGGCCCGGGCCCAATAGACCCCGCAGGTCGCGAACACCTCCATCTCGCAGAAAGCGTAGGTGGCGTAACCCTTCTCCTCGCGCAGGGCCTGGAACAGGCGGTTCAGCGCCGTTCCTCCCAGGACCTGCTTCAGCACCAGGACGGGGTAGAAATCCGCGTCGGCGGAGCCCATGACGACGTTGCCGGCGAAGACCGTCGCCGCCGGCAGGTCCGGGGCCTCGACGAAACAGACCCGCTCCCGGGTGTTCTGCGGCGGAGGCGGCGGCGGGGACCAGGCGGGCGCCGGACCGGTCCAGGCTTCGAAGTGGTTGCCGATCCGCCGGGCCACCGCTTCGACGTCGATCGGCCCGGAGACGACCACGGCCGCGTTGCCGGGCCGGTAGTAGCGGTTGTAGAACGTCTCGACATCGCGAACGGTGATGAGCTTGAGGGCCTCCTCGTCGAACGAGGCCAGGCGGTAGGGATGGTTCTCGAACAGCGCGCCGAGCAAACGGCCCCAGCCCAGGACCTCGGGGTCCTTTTTGCGCTCCCGGGCATCCCAGTACGTCGTCCGGCGGACCGCGGCGAGCTCGCGCTCGCCGAAGACCGCTTCCTGGACGATGAGGCGGAGGACATAGATGGCTCTATCGAGGAATTCCTCGAGCACGGTCAGGGTCAGGACGCTGTAGTCCATGTACGCCGTGGCCGTGAATTGCGCCCCGAGGGATTCGATCATGTTCTCGATGTAATCCGCCGACAGCCGTTTCGTCCCCTTGCCGATCATGCGGGCGGCGATGTCGGCCAGGCCGGGGCGGTCGGCCGGGGCGTCGGCGGCGCCGGCCCGGACGATGAGCTGCAGGGTGACCAGCGGGGCGCCCGGCCGGCGGACCGCGGCCACGCTCAAGCCGTTGGCCAGGACGAAGGTCTCCACAGGCGGCAGCCGGAGCTCCAGGCGCTGGGCGTCCGGCAGCGGCGGGTTGCGGCGGAAGCGCTCCTGGGCATCGGCCCGGGCGGCCCCCGGGCCGGCCGCGGCCAGGATGGCCAGGGCGATCGCCGCGGCGGAGGACGGCACGCTCATTGCGGTCCGAACTCCAGGACGACGCGGTTCTGGGGGATGAAGTACTTGGCGGCGAAGCTGGTCAGGTTCTGGGAGCTGACCGTCAGGACCCGGTCCAGATCGGCGCGGACGGCCTCGGGGTCGCGGCCGGCCAGAAAAGCGTCGACCAGGAAACGGGCCTTGCCCAGGTTCGTGGATACGCGGTCGAGGAAGTCCTTTTTGAAGCGGCGCCGGACCTTGGCCAGCTCGTCGGGCGAGACCGCGTTCGTCCGGAGCCGGTCCATCTCGCCCAGGACGGCCTTCTCGGCCCGGGCCACCAGGATGGCGTTGGTGCAAAAGGCGAACACCTTGAGGGTCCCGACGCCGGGCCGCTCGTCCAGGCCCCCCGTCAGGTAGCGGGCCGTCAGGTCCCGGCGCAGGAGGCGGGACCGGAGGCGGGAGGTCTCGCCGACAAGAAAAAGGTACTCCAGGACCCGCAGGCACTCCGAATCGCCCGGCTGCAGGGGGGAGAACCGGAAGCCCATGTGGAACCCGGTGTTGCCCCCGGGGACCGGAACGAAGCGCACCACGGCGTCGTTCTCCCGGCGGAACTCGGGCCGCGTGACGACGGCCACGTCGGGCCCCGGCGGGATGGTCTCGAAATAGCGGGCCACGAGCTCGCGGGCCCGGCCGGGATCGAAATTGCCGGCGATGCAGAGGACCGCGTTGTTGGGAACATAGAACGTCCGGTGGAACTCCAGGACGTCGGCGTCCTTCAGGCCGGCCAGGCCCTCGCCGACCAGGGGATGCCCGTAGACGGGATCGGGAAAGAGGAGAGCGTCGAACTGGGCGAACATGGCGTAATAGGGATCGGCGGCCGCCCGGGAGCGGTGTTCGTCCAGCAGGTCCGCGCGGGTCCGGGCGATGGCCGCCGGATTGACGTCCAGGGAGCGCATGCGGTCGGACTCGAGCCACAACGCCAGGGCCAGCTGGTTGGACGGCAGCGTCTGGTAGAACAGGGTCTTGTCCGGGGCGGTGACGGCGTTGAGCTCGCCGCCGACCTTCTGGACGAACATGACGTGCTGGAGCGGCGGGACGTTCTCCGACCCCTGGAACATCAGGTTCTCCACGAGGAGGGCCAGGCCCTCCTGCCCGGGCCTTTCGCGCATGGAGCCGGCGGCATAGCCGACGGCCACGGTGACCAAGGGCAGGCTGGGATCCTCGGCCAGGACGACCCGCAGGCCGTTGCGCAGCCGGTAGAGCTCGAAAGAAAAGGGGAGGCCCGCGGCCGGGGAAGCGGCCTCCTGCGGCGCCGCCGCGGCCGGCCCCGACAGGACGGTCCACGCGGCCAGGATGATGGCCGAGAACGTTTTCCTCATTGTGGTCGATGAAACCTCGGGCCGGACAAGGCCACACAATAGCATAAACGCCGGTCGTTGAAAACCCCATTGGAATGTGCTATTTTGGGCCGGCATCGGGGGCCGGGGACCGGCCGGAAGGAGAGCGACATGGATTTCGACATCAAGGACCCGAGCCTGGCCGCGAAGGGCAAGCTGCGCATGGAATGGGCGGCCCGGGCCATGCCCGTCGTCGAGTCGATCAAGAGGTCTTTCGCCAAGGAGCGGCCCCTGGCCGGGGTGCGCGTCGCCGCCTGTCTCCACGTCACCTCGGAGACGGCCAATCTCATGGAGGCCCTCAAGCTCGGGGGGGCGGACGTCCGGCTCTGCGCCTCCAACCCGCTGAGCACCCAGGACGACATCACGGCGGCGCTGGTCAAGCACCACAGGATCCCGGTCTTCGCCATCAAGGGCGAGGACCCCAAGACCTATTATCGCCACATCCTCCAGGCCCTGGACCACGGGCCGGCCGTGACCATGGACGACGGGGCCGACCTGGTCTCGGTGACCCATTCCCAGCGCCAGGATCTCCTGCCCGGCATCGTGGCCGGGACCGAAGAAACGACCACGGGCGTCATCCGGCTGAAAAGCATGGCCAAGGGCGGGGTCCTGCGCTATCCCATTGTCGCCGTCAACGACGCCCAGACCAAGCACCTGTTCGACAACCGCTACGGCACGGGCCAGAGTACCCTCGACGGCATCCTGAGGGCCACCAACGTCCTGCTGGCCGGGCTGCGGTTCGTCGTGGCCGGCTACGGCATGTGCGGCAAAGGCGTGGCCCTGCGGGCCCGGGGCGCCGGGGCCCACGTCATCGTCACCGAGATCAACCCCATCCGGGCCATCGAGGCCGTCATGGACGGCTACGAGGTCATGCCCATGGCGGCGGCGGCCCCCCTCGGCGACATCTTCCTGACCGTCACCGGCAATAAGGCCGTCATCCGCAAGGAGCATTTCCGGCGCATGAAGGACGGGGCCATCGTGGCCAACGCCGGCCACTTCAACGTCGAGATCGACATCCCCGCCCTGGCCTCGATGGCCAAGGCCAAGCGGCGCGTCCGCGATTTCGTCGACGAGTACACGCTGGCCGACGGCCGGCGCATCCACCTGCTCGGGGAGGGGCGGCTGATCAACCTGGCCGCGGCCGAGGGCCATCCGGCCATGGTCATGGACATGAGCTTCGCCAACCAGGCCTTGAGCGTGCGCTGGCTGCTCGGCCGGGCCGGCCAGCTGCCCAAGTCCGTGTTCCCGGTCCCGGCCGAGATCGACGAGGAGATCGCCGCCCTGAAACTGGCCTCCATGGGGACGGACATCGACCGGCTGACGCCGGCCCAGAAGAAGTACCTGGGCGATTGGCGGGAAGGGACCTGACCGCTACTTCTGGTCGCCGATCAGGCGCAGGGTGCGGGCGATGGCCTCTTTGGTCTCGGCGTCCGTGACCTTCCCTTGGATCTTGAGAAGGACCTCCTTGGCCCGGGCGTACTCCGCGTTCCGAAAGCAGGCCAGGCCGAGGTTGTAGTTGAAGAGGACGTCCTCGGGGACGATCTTGACGGCCTGCTCGTAAGCCAGGACGGCCCCGGCCAGGTCGTTCTTCTTCTCCAGGATCTGGCCGCGGATGTTGTGGGCCATGGCCAGGCGGGGCTTGATCTGAATGGCCTTGTCGGCGTTCTCCAGGGCCTCGTCCAGCCGGTCCTTGAGGACGTAGAGCCGGGCCAGATTGGTATAGGGCAGCTCCCGGTTGACGTAGGTCAGGTCGGACAGCGCCTTGCGGAAGGCCTCCTCCGCCTTGTCGAGCTCGTTCAGGCCCTGGTAGACCGTGCCCAGATTGTTGTAGGCCTCGGAGAACCGGGGGTTGATCTCCAGGCACTTCAGGTAGGCCTTGGCGGACTCGTCCAGCCGGCCGCGCATGGAATGGGCCAGGCCGAGCGCGTTCCAGGCCAGGTAATACCGGGTGTCGAGGGTCAGCGAGCGGACGAAGTACCGGATGGCGTTCTCGACGTCGCTCTGGTTGAGGTAAAAGAGGCCGAGATTGTACTGGTACTTGGGGTCCTTTTCCCGGGCCCGCTGCAGCTTGGTCTGCGACGAGGCGCAGAAGACCAGGCTGGCGCAGATGGTCAAGACGGCGATGGCTTTGATCCTCATCGGTCTCCTCCTCGGTCCGGCCCCCGCGTTCACTCCGCCTTGAGGGCCCGGCACATCAGCTCGTCCACGGCCTTCTTAGGCGGCTTGCCGCGGTAGAGGACCTGGTAGATCTCTTCGGATATGGGCATCTCCACGCCCAGGGCGCGGGAGATGCGGCGCGCGGCCACGGTCGTGTGGACGCCCTCGGCGACCATGCGCATGCCGGCCAGGATCTCCCGCAGGGTCCGGCCCCGGCCGAGCTCGTGGCCGACGCGGTGGTTGCGGCTCAACTCCCCGGTGCAGGTCAGGACCAGGTCGCCGATCCCGGCCAGGCCGGAGAAGGTCTCGCGGCGGGCGCCCAGGGCCAGGCCCAGGTTGGTGATCTCGACCAGGCCGCGCGTGATGAGGGCGGCCCGCGTGTTCAGGCCGAACTTCATGGCGTCGGCGATGCCGGCGGCGATGGCGACCACGTTCTTCAGGGCCCCGGCCACCTCGATCCCGGTCACGTCCGTCGAGGTGTAGGCCCGGAGGCTGACGCTCGAGATCAGGTGCTGGACGTCGCGGGCCGCATTGGTGTCGCGCGAGGCGACGGCCAGGGCCGTGGGATGGCCGGCAGCCACCTCCTTGGCGAAGCTGGGGCCGGACAGGACGGCCAGGCGCGGCCGGGGCTGGGCCCGGAAGACCTCCTCCATGACCTGGCTCATGCGCATCAGGGTCGTCTTGTCGAACCCCTTGGTCAGGCTGACCAGGATCTGGTCCCGGCGCAGGACCGGGGCGATCCGGGCGTAGACGCCCCGGCAGTACTGCGAGGGCACGGCGATGAAGACGACGTCGCCGGCCGCCGCGGCGGCCCGCAGGTCGTCGGTGAAGGCCACGGTCTCCGGGAACCGGAACCCCGGCAGGAAGGCCTTGTTCTCGCGGCTCTGGAGGGCCTCGCGGTAGATGTCCTCCTCGCGGATCCACAGGGACACGGGCAGGCCGATGGAGCCGAGATAGCGGGCGAAGGCCGAGCCCCAGCTGCCGCCGCCGATCACCGCAGTGTTCATGTCGCTTTCTCCCCGAGTTTTCGTTCCGTGCCGTTCAGAAGACGGCCGATGTTCCCGCGGTGCCGGAAAACGATGAGCAGGGCGATGGCCAGGGCCACGGCGGCCACCGGCCTCGGCCCCCCGGCGGCGAAGACGATCAGCGGAAAGGCCAGGGCGGCGGCCATCGAGCCCAGGGACACGTAGCGGGTCAGCCCGACGACGATCAGGAACAGGGCCAGGCTGCCCAGGCAGGGGGCCCAGGCGACGGCCGCGAAGACGCCAAGCGCGGTGGCCACGCCTTTGCCGCCCCGGAACCCGATCGAGAAGGGGTAGCAGTGGCCGACGACCGCCAGGAGGCCGCAGAGCGCGGCGAAGACCGGGTCGGCGAACCAGCGGGCGGCCAAGGCCACCGGCAGGGCGCCCTTGGCGATGTCGATGACGGCCACGGGCAGGGCCGCCTTCCAGCCCTTGAGCCGCAGCACATTGGTGGCGCCGGTGCTGCCGCTGCCGAAATCCCGGACGTCCTTGCGCCCGGCCAGCCGGACCATCAGGTACCCGGTCGGGATGGAGCCGGCAAGGTACGACGCCAGGGCGAACAGGAGCCTCATGACAGGACCGCCTCGGACACCGCCCGGTACTCGGCCCCCCGGGGGAGGAGCCGGCTCTCGAACAGGATGATCCTGTCCACGGTCATGGACCCGAAGACGTCCTGGCGATGGCGGGTGATCTCGGCCAGGACCCGGTCCATCCGGGCCGGCCCCTTGACCCGGCCGAGCGTCAGGTGAGGCGTGAAAGCCCGGGCCTCCCGCTCGAAGCCCTCGGCCTCGAGGGCCCGGTCGATCTCCTCCTGGAGGGCCGCCAATTCGGGCCCGGCGGCGCAGCCCGCCCAGAGCACCCGCGGGCGGCGTTCGTCCGGGAAGGCGCCCGTGCCTTCGAACCGCAGCTGGAACGGCCGGTAACGGGACGCGACGGCGGCCAGGACCTGCCCGATCCGGGCGGCCCGGGCCTCGTCGACCGGGCCCAGGAACTTGAGCGTCAGGTGCATGCCGCCGGGACCCGACCAGCGCACGTCCCCGCGAGTCTTCTCGAGCTCCCCGATCAGGGCCCGCAGGCGGTCCCGGATCTCCGGAGAGGGATCGATGGCGACAAAGGCTCTCATGACCGGCACCGGACCATTATAAGGCCTTTCCGGTCCGGCGGGTAAGGCTTTTTCGGACCAGGTCAAGGGCCTTCTGCGAGGATTGGAACTTGACCTGCGACCGGCCCCCGGAAAAAAGGCTGCGGACGACGGCGGTGCCGCGTTCCCGGGCCAAGGCGACATAGACGAGGCCGACGGGTTTGCGCGGCGTGCCTCCGCCCGGCCCGGCGATGCCCGTGACCGCCAGGCCGAGGTCGGCCCCCGATGTGCGGCGGACGCCCTCGGCCATGGCCCGGGCCACGGGGGCGCTGACGGCGCCGTGGCGCTCGAGGAGGGCCGGCGGCACGCCCAGCCGTTTCGTCTTGGCCCGGTTGCCGTAGGTGACGGCGGACTCGAAGAAATAGGCCGAGCTGCCGGGCACCTCGGTCAGCCGGTGGCCGAGGAGCCCGCCGGTGCAGGACTCGGCGCAAGCGAGGGTCAGCCCGCGCTCGCGGAGCAGGGCGCCGACGACCTCCTCGAGGGACTCGCCGCCGAGGGAGTAGATCCAGGGCCCGACGGCGCGGACGAGGGCCCGCTCGAGCGGCTCCAGCCGGCGGTCGGCGAGCTCCCGCGGGCCCGGGCCGGTGTAGGTCAGCCGGATGGACAGGTCGCCGAAGGCGGCTAGCGTGGTGACGCTCACCTCCGGCGGCACGGCATGGTAGAATCGCTTGAGCCGGGATTCCATGGACGATTCGCCCAGGCCGGTCAGCCGCAGGACCCGCCGGACCGTCACGCCCTTGCCGCGGCGGGCCAGGCGCGGCAGGACGTCCTTTTCGAACATGGGCAGGATCTCGTGCGGCGGGCCGGGCAGAAGGGCGACGAGACGCCGGCCGGCCTCGAGCCACTGGCCGGGGGCCGTGCCGTTCGGGTTCTCCAGGACCTCGGCGCCTTCGATGACATAGCACTGTTTGAGGTTCGTGGCCGCCATCGGCCAGCCGCGACGCCGGAACCGCTCCCGGATGCGGTCCCGGATGGCCCGGTCGAAGACGAGCCGCCGGCCGAGCACCCGGGCCAGGGTCTCGCGGGTCCGGTCGTCCTCGGTCGGCCCCAGGCCGCCCATGCACAGGACGAGGCGGGAGCGCCGCAGCGCCGTGCGCAGGGCGAGCGCCAGGTCCCCGGCGTCGTCGCCGACCGTGGTCTTGAACGACACGGCGAGGCCGATCGCGTTCAGGCCGGCCGTCAGGCGGAGCGAGTTGGTGTCCTGGAAATCGGGCGTCAACAGCTCCGAGCCGACGGCGATGATCTCGACCTTCATGGGCGGACCTCCGGGTTTCAAACGACGAGCAGGGCCAGCCGGGCCGCCAGGGCGGCGGCCAGGCCGGCGGCGACGTCGTCGGCCATGATGCCCCAACCCGCGGGCAGCCGCTCGAGCCGCCGGATGGGCCAGGGCTTGAGGATATCGAAGACGCGGAACAGGGCGAAGGACAGGCCCGCCGCCAGGACGCCCGCGGGCAGGAAGGCCAGGGCGATGAGCTGGCCGCAGACCTCGTCGATGACGATGCGGCCGGGATCGGGCCGGCCGAGCTCGCGGGCGTAGCCGGTCGATGCGGCCGTGCCCGCGAAGAAGATGGCGACGATCAGGCCCGCAAAGAAGGGGACGGGCAGGCGGTGGAGGACGAGGACGTGGAGGACGGCGACGACGGCGCTGGCCGCCGTGCCCGGGGCCAGGGGGGCCAGTCCGATCCCGAAGAACGTGGCCAGGACGCGGCCCAGGACCTTCATGGGATCATCCTCCCTTCGAGATCGTAGGCCGTGGCCGCAAGGATCTCGACCGGCACGATGGCCGCCGGCGGCTCGGCCAGCCCCGCGGGGAGCGCGAAGCGGACGACGCCGTCCACTTCGGGGGCCTGGAAGCGTCCGCGCCCGGACCAGAGGCCCGGCGCGCCGGCGGCCGGCCCTTCGACGAGGACCTCGATCGTCCGGCCGACGCGGCCGCGGTTGTGGGCCAGCGAGATGGCGGCCTGGAGCTCCATGAGTTCGCGGCGGCGGTCCTCTTTTTCGGCCGCCGGGACGGTCTCGGGGCGCCGGGCGGCGGCCGTGCCGTCCTCCGGCGAATAGGCGAAGACCCCGACGTGATCGAACCGGGCTTGGCGCACGAAGGCCTTCAGCGCGGCGAACTCCCGGCGCCCCTCGCCCGGGAAGCCGACGATGAGCGAGGTCCGGATGGCCGCTCCCGGCAGGCGCGTCCGGATGCGCTCGACGAGAGCGAGGGCCCGGTCGCCGCCCAGGCCGCGGCCCATGGCCTTGAGGAGGCCGGGGTCGGCGTGCTGGAACGGGATGTCGAAATAGCGGCAGATCCTTGGGTCGGCCATGGCTTCCAGGAGCTCCGGCCCGACGGTCCCGGGGTAGCCGTAAAGGAACCGGACCCAGGCCAGGCCGCGGACCCGGGCCAGCCGGCCGAGAAGGGCGGCCAAGCCGTGGCGGAGGCCGCGGTCGCGGCCGAACCAGGTCGTGTCGTGCGAGACGAGGTCGATCTCCTTGACGCCCAGGGACGCCAGGGCCCGGGCCTCGCGGACGATGGAGGCCGCGGGCCGCGAGACGTACGGCCCCTTGATGAGGGGGATGGCGCAGAAGCCGCAGCGGTGCGAGCAGCCCTCCGAGACCTTGACGTAGGCCCAGGCGCCGGGGGTGGTGACGACCCGGGGCGTGGCGTCGCCGTAGAGGAATGTGCCCGCGGCCGGGCGGACCGGCCGGCCCTCGACGATGGCGGCGATGCGGTCGAAGTCGCGGACGCCGGTCCAGGCGTCGACGCCGGGGAACTTGGCCTTCAGCCCCTCGGGGTCGCGCTCGACGTAGCAGCCGGCGGCGACGACACGCCGGCCCGGGTCGCAGCGCTTGATCTTCAGGACCTCGGCCAGGACGGACTCGGCCTCGGCCCGGGCCGGGCCGATGAAGCCGCAGGTGTTGACGACGACGACGTCCGCGTCGGCCGGACGGGCCACCGGGCGGTAGCCGGCCTTCTTCAGCGCGCCGAGCATGACCTCGCTGTCGACGAGGTTCTTGGCACAACCGAGGGTGACGAGCGCGATCGTTCTCCCGGCGCGCCGGCCGCCCCGGGCGCCGCGCGTCGGACGGGTCAAGGATAGATCCTGTACAGGAGCCGCGGGAAGGGGATCGTCTCGCGGATGTGCTTGATGCCGCAGATCCAGGAGACCATGCGCTCGATGCCCATGCCGAAGCCGGCATGCGGCACGCTGCCGTACTTGCGCAGGTCGAGGTACCACTCGTAGGCCTGGCGCGGCAGCTGGTGCTCCTCGAGGCGCTTCTCGAGCAGGGCCAGGTCGTGGATGCGCTGGCCGCCGCCGATGACCTCGCCGTAGCCCTCCGAGGCCAGGAAGTCGACGCCGAGCACGACGTCCGGGTTCTCGGGGGCCGGCTGCATGTAGAAGGCCTTGATGGCCGTGGGGAAATGCGTGACGCAGACCGGGGAGGTGTAGAGCTCGGAGATGATCGTCTCCTCCGGGGCGCCGAAATCGCCGCCCCACTCGATCGTCGAGCCCTTCTGGCGCAGGATGGGGACGGCCTCGTCGTAGGTCAGGCGGGGGAACGGCTTGGCGATGGCCTCGAGCGGCTTGGCGTCGCGCTCCAGGGTCTCGAGCTCGAGCCGGCGCTTGGTCAGGACCCGCTCCATGATGAACAGGATGAGGTCCTCGCCGAGGGCGATGATGTCCTGGAGGGTGGCGAAAGCGACCTCCGGCTCGACCATCCAGAACTCGATGAGGTGGCGGCGGGTCTTCGACTTCTCGGCCCGGAAGGTCGGGCCGAAGCAATAGACCTTGCCGAAGGCCATGGCCGTGGCCTCGTTGTAGAGCTGTCCGCTCTGGCTCAAGTAGGCCTTCTGGTCGAAGTACTCGGTCTCGAAGAGGGTCGTCGTGCCCTCGCAGGCGCTCGGCGTCAGGATGGGCGTGTCCATGAGGCGGAAGCCGCGGCCGTCGAAGAAGTCGCGGATGGCCTTGATGACCTCGGCCCGGACGCGCAGGACGGCGTGCTGTTTCGTCGACCGCAGCCAGAGGTGGCGGTGCTCCATCAGGAACGGGGTGCTGTGCTCCTTGAGCGTGATCGGGTATTCGGCCGCGACCTGGACGATCTCGAGCTCGCTCATCTGGAGCTCGAATCCCCCCGGGGCGCGCGTGTCGGCCCGGACCCGGCCGCGCACGATGAGCGAGGACTCCTGGGTCAGGCGGTCGAACTGCTGGAAGAGGAGCGAGTCCTTGTCGGCGCTGAAGGCCGTGGCCTGGATGATCCCGGTGCCGTCCCGGACGAGCAGGAAGCGGACCTTGCCCGACGAGCGCTTGTTGTAGACCCAGCCGCGGATCTCGACGTCCTGGCCGTCATGGGCGGCGATATCTTCGATGTAGACCCAGTGCATAATGCGCTCATTATAAGCAGAATCAGGGCGGACTGCAATCTCGCGGGCGTCGCCGCCGCCGCTCCCGCGACGCCGTCAAGGCCCCGGTCCGGAAGGCCGGGGTCCGGGACGGGCGTTGCGGCGAGGTCTTTCCGAACGAGCCGCCTGCGCCTATAATGAAGAGCGGAATGGCGCAGCCGCGGGAGTTCCGCCCGGTCAAGATGGTCTGCGGGGTGATCTATAAAGAGGATGCGCTCTACGAGGAGGCCCGCAAGCGCCTCGAGGCCGAGTGGGGGAGGGCCGACAGCGAGAGCGGGGCCTTCCCGTTCGACCTGACCGGCTACTACGAGGACGAGATGGGCGGCGGGCTGCGGCGGCGGTTCATGAGCTTCGAGGCCCTCGTCCCGCCGGAATCCCTGCCGGCCGCCAAGCTCTGGGCGATCGAGCTCGAGTCCATCGTCCGGCAGGAGCGGGGGACGACGGGCCGCCCGGTGAACATCGACCCCGGCTATCTGACCGCCGCGGCGGTCGTCATGGCCACGGCCAAGGACTTCGCCCACCGCGTCCCGCTGGCCCGGGGCATCTACGCCCACCTGGAGCTTCTCTTCACCCGGACGGGCGTCCGGCCGCTCGACTGGACCTACCCCGACCTGCGGCGCGAGGCCCCCCAGGCCTGGTTCCGCGAGGTCCGGGAGATCTACCTGCGGCAGCTCCGCGTGCGCGCCGCCTAGACGGGGCCATGCCAACGCTTTTTCCGGACAGGTCCCAGAGGCGCGGCCGCGGGCCGCTCCGCGGCGCCTCCGCCCTCCGCTCCCTTCGGTCGTTCGGGGGGGGTCAGGCGGGATGGAACGCCGTGATCGAGCGCAGCTTGGCGATGATCGCCGGCAGCTCCTTCAGCACCGCCTCGATATCGGCCTCGGTGTTGGAGCGGCCGAGGGACATGCGGATGCAGGACCGGGCGATCTCCGGCCGCAGCCCGATGGCCTGCAGGACGTGGGAGACCTCTTCCGATTCCTCGCTGCAGGCCGAGCCCGTGGAGACGTAGATCTCCTTGGTCGCCAGGGCCAGCAGGATGGCCTCGGCCTCCAGGCCGGGGAAGGCGAAGTTCAGCGTGCCCTTGACCCGGTGCTCGGGATGGCCGTTGAAGCGGGCCCCGGGAATGCGCTCCTCGACGCCCCGCTTCAGCGTCTCGGCCAGCTTCTCGATCCGGGCCCGTTCCTTGCGGCCTTTCTCCTCCATGACCCGCACGGCCTCGCCGAAGCCGACGATGCCGGCCGTGTTCTCCGTGCCGGCCCGCAGGCCGCGCTCCTGGCGGCCGCCGTGGATGAAGGAGGCGATCGTCGAGCCCCGCTTGACGTACAGCGCGCCGACGCCCTTGGGGCCGTAGATCTTGTGGGCCGAGACGGTCAGCAGGTCGACGCCGAGCTTGCGGGCGTCGACGTCGATCTTGCCGAAGCTCTGCACGGCGTCCGTGTGGACCGGCACGCCCCGCTCGTGGGCGATGCGCACGATCTCCGCCACGGGCTGGATGGTGCCGATCTCGTTGTTGGCGTGCATGATCGAGACCAGGCCGGTCTTGGGGGTCAGGGCCGAGCGGAGGTGGTCCAGGCTGACCGTGCCGTAGGCGTCGACGGGCAGGAGCGTGACCTTGTGGCCGCGGCGCTCCAGGGCCTTGGCCGCCTCGATCACGGCCGGGTGCTCGATGGCCGAGGTGACGAACTCGCTGCGGTCGGGCCAGGCGTCGAAGGTGCCAAAGACCGCGAAGTTGTCGGCCTCGGTGCCCGAGCCGGTGAAATAGATCTCGCCCCGGTCGACGCCCAGGGCCGCGGCCACGCGCTCGCGGGCCTCGGTCATGAGCTCCTTGACCCGCCGGCCGATCGGGTAGAGGGCGCTCGCGGGCCTCGGTCATGAGCTCCTTGACCCGCCGGCCGATCGGGTAGAGGGAGGAGGGATTGCCGAACTGCTCCCGCAGGAACGCCGCCATCTTCTCCGCGACGGCCGGATCGACGGGGGTGGTGGCGTTGTGGTCGAGGTAGATCATGGGGATATTCTAACACAAAAAAAGAGGGGCGGCCCGTCCGGGCCGCCCCTCGTCGGGAACGACGTTAAGCCAGCTTCTCTTTCAGGATGCGGACGACTTCCAAGCCGGCCCGCTGCTGGCCCTCGGCGGCCGCGGCCCCCAGGTGGGGGATGGGGATGACGTTGGGATGGTCGACCAGGGTGAAGTCCTCGGGCGGCTCCTTGTCGAAGACGTCCAGAGCGGCGGCCCGGACCTTGCCCTCGTCGAGGGCGGCCTTCAGGGCCTTCTCGTCGACGACGCCGCCGCGGGCGACGTTGACGATGATGACGCCGGTCTTCATCTTGGCGAATTCGGCCTTGCCCAGGATGGGCATGGCCTGCTTGGGGACGTGCAGGGTGATCAGGTCGGCCGCGGCCAGCAGCTCGTCGAGCGGGACCTGCTTGACGGCCAGATCGGTCTTGATGGGGATGATATCGAAGGCCACGACGGTCATGCCGAAGGCCAGGGCCCGCTTGGCCACCTCGTGGCCGATGCGGCCGAAGCCGATGATGCCCAGGGTCTTGCCGTAGAGCTCCGTGCCTTCGAGGGCCTTCTTCTCCCACTTGTGGGCCTTCATGGTCAGGATGGCCTTCCAGTGGTTGCGCACGGCGTCGAGCATGAGCCCGAAGGTGTGCTCGGCCACGGTGATGGACGTGGCCGCGGGGGTGTTGGCGACGAAGATGCCTTTTTCCTTGGCCGCTTCGCGGTCGATGTTGTCCAGGCCGATGCCGGCCCGGACCAGGACCTTGAGGTCCTGGCCCGCCTCGATGACCGGCCGGGTGATCTTGGAAGCGCTGCGGACGACGATGGCGCTCAGGCCCGGCGCCGCGGCGATGAGGTCGGCCTCGCTCAGGCCCTTGGCGACCGTGACCTCGAAGCCCGGGACGGCCTTGAGCTCCTCCAGGGCGGCCTTGTCCATGCCGTCGGCGATGAGGATCTTGGTCATTGCCAGTTCTCCTTGAGGACGGCCTGGGCGGCCTTGATGCCCGCCCCGGCCTCGAACTTGTAGCCGAGGTCCATGAGGGTCATCTCCAGGGCCGAGAGGGCGGTCATGATGTCGAACCCCCCCATGTAGCCGAGGTGGGCGATGCGGAAGATCTTGCCCTTGTAGGGCTCCTGGCCGCCGGCGATGTAGGCCATGTACTTGCCCTGCATGGTCTTGACCAGCTTGCCGCCCTCGACACCCTCGGGGACCTTGCAGCAGGTCAGGACGTTGCCCGGCCTCTTCGGCAGGAGCTCCAGGCCCAGGGCCTTGACGCCGGCCCGGGTGGCATCGGCCAGGATGCGGTGATGGGCGAACAGTCCGTCGAGCCCCATCTTCTTGATGATGTCCAGGGCGTGCTTCTGCTGGACGACGAGCGAGACGCCCGGGGTCCAGGGGGTTGTCTTGTCGGCCAGGTTCTTCCTGGCCTTCTTGAGGTCGAAATAGAACTTGGGCAGCTTGGCGCTCCCGGCCAGGGCCCAGGCCTTCTGGCTCAGGGCGATGAAGGCCAGCCCGGGCGGGATCATGAACGATTTCTGGGACCCGGACAGGAAGACGTCGACCTTCCAGTCGTCCATGGGGCAGGGCGTGACGCCGGCCCCGGAGATGCCGTCGACGACAAGGACGGCCGGGGTCTTGGCCACGACCTCGCCGAAGCCCTGGATGTCGAACATGGCCCCGGACGACGTCTCGGACAGGGTGGCGAAGACGGCCTTGCAGTCCGGCATGGCCTTGAGCTCGGCCTCGAGCTCTTCCTTGGAAAGGTCCTTGCCCCAGGGGTCGAGGACGATCTCCTTGTAGGCGATGCCGTAGGCCTTGCAGATGTTGCCCCAGCGCTCGCCGAACTTGCCGCCGTTGATGGTCAGGACCTTGTCGCCCGGGCTCAACAGGTTGACCACCGCGGTCTCCATGGCCCCGGTGCCCGAGGAGGTCAGGATGTAGGCGTCCTCCTTGGTGCCGAAGACATACTTGATGCCTTCCGTGACCTCCATGAACAGGGCCGAGAACTCGGGGGTCCGGTGATGGAAGATGGGCTCGGCCGCCGCCGACAAGGCCCGCTCGGGGACCGGCGTGGGGCCGGGCGAAAGCAGATAGTACTTTTTGATCATACGACACTCCTTTGTGAAGTCGGCGTACTTTATTAATAAAGGACGCAGGTCGAATTATAACGCTTTAAGGAGTTCGGTCAACAGGGCCGTCCGCTCGACGAGCGACGGCAGGACGAGGTGTTCGTGCTCGGCGTGGATGCCATCGCCGTCGGGCCCCAGGCCGTCGAGCGTGGGGACGCCCAAGCCGGCCGCGAACGACGCGTCCGAGCCGCCGCCCGACCGCCCGGCCTTGAGGGTCTGCCCGAGACCGGCGGCGATCCCCTGGGCCCGCAGGAAGAGCTTTTCCGAGGCCTTGGTCTTCTCCATGGGCGGCGTCGTGCTTTCGACCGAGACGCGCATCTTGGCGCCCCGCAGGACCGGCGGTGCTTCGCGCAGCAGGCGCAGGGCCCGGTCGCGGTCGGCCGCTTTCCAGAAGCGGATGTCGAGGACGGCCCAGGCGCCCTCGGCCACGATGTTGGGCTTTTCGCCGCCGCCGGCCAGGCCGACGTTGACCGTCGTCTCCCGGACCCGCAGGCGCTTGAAACGGGCCATCTGCGCCGCCAGCTCCTCGATGGCGTTGACGCCCTTCTCCGGCGTGCCGCCGTGGGCGGCGCGGCCGCGAACATCCAGGCGGACGACGACCCGGCCCTTGCGCTCGAGCTTCAGGGCCCCGCCCGGCAGGGCCGGCTCGAGGCACAGGACGAGCGAAGCCCGCCGGGCCAGCTTGCGAATGAGCTCCGTCGAGGCGTCGCTCCCGGTCTCCTCGGCGGCGTTGAGGAAGACGGTGATCCGCTTCTGCGGCTTGACGTTGAGGCCGTGCAGGGCCCGCAGGGCCGTCAACAGCATGGCCACGCCGGCCTTCATGTCCAGGACGCCCGGCCCGTAGATCCGGTTCCCCTGGACATAGAACGGCATCTTGACCAGCTGCCCGACCGGCCAGACCGTGTCGAGATGGCCCAGGACGAGGATCTCGTCGTCGGCGTCCTTGAGGCGGCCCGGCGCGAATTCGGCCACGGTCAGGTCGCCGGTGTCGGGCTGGGGATAGGTCGTGACCTTGCAGCCGACCTTCTTGAACTCCCGGGCCGCGAAGGCCACGCAGGCGTCGACCGCCTTCTTGTCCTGGGTCGGCGATTCGAGGGCCACGAGCTGCTTCAGCAGCTGGACGATCTCGCCCTGCCGGGAGCGGAAATAGAGCGGGAAATCCATCGCGACCTCCTCCGGAACGGGAAGGCCCACTCTACCACAGCGCGTCCCGAAAAGCACCCTCTTTGTCGTCTTGATTTGGGGCCGCATTTCCCATAGAGTAGACGGGCGGACCGGCTCGGCCGGGCCTCCGACATGCTGAAGCGAACCCTGGCCATTGGCGGCCTCTTCCTGGCGCTCGCCGCGCCCCTCCGCTCCGAGGTCTTTTATCCCTGGGCCTCGACCTATATCGGGGCCCTCGACGCCCCGGGCTGGCCCGGCCTGGTCATCGCGCCGTCCAAGGACGCCGCCTTCGCCTTCGTCCTCCGGGTCGAGCGGGCCGGGGAGTCGGCGGAAGCGGCGGACCTCCTCTATCTCGTCTCCGAGGTCGGCGCCCAATCGCCGGACGGGCTCTACGCCCGGATGCGCTTCGACCTCGGCCTGCCGTTCAAGCTGGGCCGGGCCACGCCGGTGCTCATGAAGCCCTCGCCGCGGCGGGAGGCCCTGGTCCTCGAATGGTCCCGCCGCGACGAACGGACGGTCATCGGCCGCATCACCGTCCCCGAAGACGTCCGGGTCACCCTCGTCCATTACCTGCCCTGGGGGGTCCGGGGCGAGCTGGCCGCCCTGCCGGACGGCCAGGTCCGGGGCCGGGGCGAAGGCGAGAAAGGACCGGCCTACCGGATGTGGACGAGCCGGACCGGCGAACGCGCGGCGGCCCCCGCCGGGCGGGTGGCCCTGGCTTACGAGCCCGTCGGCGACCGGGTCCTGGCTTTCGCGGCCGGCATCGACGAGACCGACCAGCGGGCGGCCGACCACCTGGCCCGGTACCGGAACGCGGAGGCGATCGGGGCCCTGATCGACGAGGAGGCCCGCGTCTACGAAGAGAAGCGCGTCCAGGCCCGCGGCCTCTACGCCGGCGTCCCGGAAGCGATCACCAACAGCCTGCACTGGTCCGTCCTGTACCAGCCCGGGGCCCATCGCTTCTACCTGCCGGCCGGCCGGACCTGGATCTTTCCCCGTACCGACGGGGGACAGGACGACTGGACGGTCTTTTCCGGCAACTCTTTTCTCGGCGTCCTCGGGCTGGCCCTCGAGAGCCAGAAGATGGCGGCCGACGCCCTCAAGGCCATCCTGGAGACCCAGTACCCCAACGGCAACATCCCGAACTGGCGGGGCCGGGCCGGGGGATCGACCGACCGCTCCCAGCCGCCGATCGGGTCCTACGCCGTTCTGAAGCTGTTCGAGCGGCTGGGCGACCTGGGGATGCTCCGGGCCGCCTATCCCGCCCTTCAGCGCTGGCACGCCTTTTGGACGGCCCCGCGGCCGGACGGCACGCCGCGCCGGGACGGCAACGCCGACGGCCTGCTCGAATGGGGGGCCGACCTGGGCCTGGCCGGCAAGGGCGGGCCCTCGTGGGAGAAGAGCGCCACGGGCCGCATGCGGGCCGGCTGGGAGTCGGGCCAGGACGACCTGCCGAACTGGGACGACGTCGCCTTCGACGAGAAGTCCGGGTCGCTGGCCCTCAATTGCGTCGATCTGAACGCCCTCTACGCCCTCGATTCCTGGTGCCTGGCCGAGATCGCCGGCGTGCTCGAGCTGCCGGCGGACGTGGCCCGCTACCGCCGCGAATACGAGCGGACGAAGACGCTGGTCAACGCGACGCTGTGGAACGAAGAGACGGGTTTCTATCACGACCGTCACTGGGACGGCCGGTTCTCGGCCCACAAGGCCGCCGCGTCGTTCTACCCGCTGCTGGCCCGCATCCCCGACGAGGCCCGGGCCCGGCGGATGCTCAAGCGCCTCCTCGACCCCCGGCAGTTCTGGGGCGATTTCGTCGTTCCCACCGTTTCCCGGGACGACCCGGCCTTCCGGCCCGGCAGCCAGCAATCGTGGCGGGGCACGGTCCGGCCGACCGCCAACTACCTCGTCTACCAGGGCCTCAAGGCCTATGGCTTCGACGCCATCGCCTCCGAGCTGGCCCGCAAGAGCGCCGCCCTGTTCCTGACGAGCTGGCGGAACTTCGGCCTGTCGCCCGAGGACTTCGACAGCCTGACGGGCGAGGCCGGCGGCGACCGCTTCCACAGCGCCGGGCCGCTGGCGGCGCTCATCGCCCTCGAGGAGTACTTGGACTTCACCCCGCATGAGGGATTCCGCTTCGGGCTTCTTCAGCCGGACGCCAAGGGCCGCCTGTCGCGGGTCATGGTCCAGGGGCGCCACTACGAGGTCGAGGCCTCCAACAGCTCGACCATCCTGCGCGAGGAAGGCGAACCCATCTTCACCGCCGACGGCGGCGCGGTCGTCCGCCGCTTCCTTTACAGCGAGGCGGAGGTGTCCTTCTCGCTGAAGACCCTGAAGCCGCGCCGGGTCCGGCTGCGGCTCCTGAAAAAAGGCAAGTACCAGCTGCTCATCGACGGCCGCGAGGTCGACATTTTTTCGGCCCGCGTCCGGGCGTTCGACGTGCCCGATGGCGAGCACGCGGTCCTCGTCCAGCTGCTCGAGGACCTGGAGAAACGCGACGACGGCGGCCCGGCCCGCTGATCGAGGAGAACCCATCATGACGCACTTTTCGCGACGCGAGTTCCTCAAGTCCGGCGCCGGCGCCGCCGCCCTGGCCGCCGCCGGCCGGACGCTCGGGGCCGTGCCGGCGGCCGCGGGGCCCGGCGGTCCCAAAGCCGTCTCCAGCGGCAACGGCATCCGGGCCACGGCCCGGGCCATGGACATCCTGCGCTCCGGCGGGAACCCCCTCGACGCCGTCGTCGCCGGGGTCAACATCGTCGAGGACGATCCGGAGGACATGTCGGTCGGCTACGGCGGCCTGCCCAACGAGGACGGCGTCGTCGAGCTCGACGCCTCGGTCATGTACGGGCCGGCCCACGCCGCCGGCGCGGTGGCCGCCCTGCGCAACATCAAGAACCCGTCCAAGGTGGCCCGGCTGGTCATGGAGCGCACCGACCATGTCCTCCTCGTCGGCGAAGGGGCCCTGAAGTTCGCCCGGGCCCACGGCTTCAAGGAGGAGGACCTGCTGACCGAGAAGTCCCGGGAGGCCTGGCTGCTCTGGAAAGAGACCATGTCCGACCGCGACAATTGGTACCCGCCGCGGAGCGAGAAGGCCCCCGAGCCTCTGCGCTCGGTCTTGAGCACCCACGGCACCATCAACTGCCTGGCCCTGGATGCGGAGGGGCGGCTGGCCGGGGTGACGACGACGAGCGGCCTGTCCTGGAAGCTGGCCGGCCGGGTCGG
>JAEAME010000644.1_pt1 | contig 33039 bp, 55 predicted proteins | sample 8958731 | NCBI WGS metagenome assembly JAEAME01 (sample SAMN16933194, study PRJNA681113) | bioreactor sludge metagenome | isolation source: anerobic bioreactor sludge (Control) | place: India:Bengaluru | collected 2018-10-24
TTATGAACCAACAGAAGAATTTATGGAAATTTTAAATGAATATACAGAAGTAGAATTAAATTAAAATAATATAAAATTATAAAAGGAAGTATAAACAATGGTAGGAATATACAAAATATCAAATAAAATAAATGGTAAGATATATATAGGAGAAAGTGTTAATATAGCAACCAGATGGTATGCTCATATTAATGAACTTGAAAGTAATAAACATTATAATACCAACTTACAAAGTGAATGGAATGAGTTTGGGGCGGACAATTTTATGTTTGAAATTATAAAACTCATAGATGATAAAAATTTAACCGAAACAGAAATTAAAGCTAATTTAATATATGAAGAAAAATTAGAAATAGACAAATATAATATTGAATTATTATATAATATTGAAAATACATTTGAAGATGTCATTAATAATGATAGATATATTAAAAAACAAACGGAATTAAAATATGAATTATGTAAATTGAGTGGAATAGACATAGATGAAAAAATATCGAATTCTGAAAAATATTGTGAAAAAGTAAAAGAAGAATATACAGCATTAATAGAAAGCAATATTAATATTACACATAACATTGATTTAAAATTAAAATATCCAAATTTATATAAATTAATACACGATAAGCTTGATTTTTTAATAAAAATGTTTGATATATCTTTAGAAAATTTAGATGTTAAGTTACAAAATAATTATATAATAAATGATATTCCTATTTTTTATTGTAGTTATAAGTATATTAAAGATACATTAAATATTAGACAAGGAGATGTTAGTCAAAATATTAATTTATTTAATTTACTAGGTTTAATAAATAAATTAAATCCTAATGATTTACCTAAAAATATGTGTCATATGCTAACTTATTATAAAATAAAAAGTAAAGTGAAAAATCAAGTAAATACATATTCTATATCTAAATATACGCCTGAATTATTAAAACAAGCAGAAGAAATAGCAATAAAATTAAAAGAAAACAATTTTACATTAAGAGGATTTGGATGGGAATATATTTATAGAACATTCGGGAAAGAGGTTGCAGACAAATTATTCCCTCAAAACATAGATAGAGTAATTAGCGATATATCAAAAGAAAGACAGTTCGTTTTAAAAGATATAATTATAGATAATATACAAAATAAAAAATATATTTCTGAACCTGAATTGTGTGAAAATCTAATGAAAAAATGTAATCTAAGTATAGATATCGCAAAAACACAAGTCAAACGTTGTATTCAAGAACTATTAAATGATTTAAATTTAGTTAGAATTCAATCAAATAAACAACTTAAAGAACATTTTGGGATTTCTAGCAATGGATATCCTTTTATTTTGCTTAAAAAAGAATCATACGAGCAATTTATTAAAGGATGTGACAAAAATAATGACTAAAGAAGTTCGCATCCTATTCAATCAAGAGATAGTTGATAAATATAGAGAATATTATTTTAAAACTTACCCCAAGAGAAAAACTTTCGATATAAAGCCAACCGCAATATCGCTTAACGAGTTTACTGGAATGGTTCGTATGGTTCAAGCTGGAGCAAAAGTTAAATACGCTGAGTTTGTTGAGTGGGTATTGAATTACTATAATATTCCTAAATTAAAATTAACTGATTGTTCACTGACCGTTCACTTCATCTGGCACAATCGTACACGCAGAGATTATGATAATTACTGTATTTGCTTAAAATTCTATCTTGATCCTATTACTAAATATGGGCTGTTAGAAGATGATAGTTATAAACAAATTAAAGATGTAGATTTAAAAATGGAATACGTAAAAGGTGATTCACCTTCAGTGGAATATATATTTAGATACGAAGAATAAAACACGAATTTTATCATACAAAATTGAAAATTAAACATTGGAATTTCAACGATTTTAGACGGTAAAATCAGACAAAACGCAATATTTACCAATAAATACCATGATTATAGGGGTAGTTTGAGAAAAATCTCATTCTACCCCTGTTTTTTACCACCTATTCGCTTCACTTAACTTTTTCTGCAACTTGTTAATTAAATCCACATCTTCCTGTAATAGTTTATTATAATATCCCTTTTCATTTTCATATGTATTATTCTTCCATTGTAGCATACTGTTTTCGTATTTATAATCCATTACAGCAGAGGATAATTCTTTTACTAGCCAAGCAAGAAGTATAACAATTCCTACTAAGATTATTATAATTGTTATGTATGTTTGCTCCATTTCACACTCCTTTTTAACTTAATCTTTTCAATTCATCATCAATATACAAAACTCTTTCTCCTCTAATTTGTTCAAAGAAGTAACGATTTAATTTACAGCAAAAACCATCGCTTAAATAATCTCCTTCTTCACATTCTTCTGGTATTTCTGTGTGGGCAAACAAATCAGAACATTTGTCTCTTGTTATATAGTGGTAACCGTTTAATAATAAGGTTTTCATTATTATAATTTCGTCTTCAGTGAAGTGATAGCGTGGCATTTTTATAATAGTGAATTTCCCATTAATCAGCGAAGGAACATGTTCGTCAAAGTTTTCTTTTGTTGTGTTAAATATTAAATGTCCTTCATTATTAATATAATAAACTGGAAAAAAGTTAAGTTCATTATTGAAATTTATTTTAAATTTTTCATTTGGTTTTAAACCTAGTATTTCACATAACTTAGGGATATCTTTAACTTCTTCAAATAATAATCCCGTACCATTTGAAGTATGAAAATCATTCAAGTTTTCATAGGTTTTGCCGACATTACTCCATAAGGTTTTGTCATTATCTATAATACATCCGTTTTCTACTTCATAGATTTTTCCTTCTGTAAAATATGTAAAAAGACCTTTAATACATTTAATTTTTCCATTCCAGTTACTCATTATTTCTCCTTTCAAATAAAAGATAGATTTTATACTCCAAATTGATTTTTAAAGTGTTAAAATTTCAACATTTGTTCTTCAAGGTTTGTATAGAATGTATTATCATATATTAAATCTTGAACACTATTTAAAACTTCGTTTACACACAACAAATTCATGTCATATCTATCCTTTTTTAAATCTTCTTTTATCGTGTTGTGCCATTCGTTCAATTCTTTTCTAAAATTCTCATAATCAAATTGTTCTACTTCATCTTCGTGTCCTGTTATATAATTATCTACATTATCCATTTTAATCTCCTTATATTGCTATTGGTACTTTAACTTTAAATGGATTAAATTCATAATCGCATACTTTAAAACTATCTGCCGTAAATTTATAAAAATCATTTACATTACTATCAATCCAAAGTTTAGGAGCTTCGTGTTGTTCTTGCTCAATTAGCTTTTCAATGATAGGAACATGTCTATCGTAAATATGAGCATCCGCTATTACATGAACAAGTTCTCCTGCTTGTAACCCACTTATTTGTGCCATCATATAAACTAGCATTGAATATTGCACTACATTCCAATTACTAGCCGCTAAAACATCTTGTGAACGCTGATTCAATATAGCATTCAACTTATTACCTGAAACGTTAAATGTCATACTATAAGCACATGGATACAATGCCATTTCGTGTAAATCTTCAAAGTTGAATATATTTGTTAATATTCTTCTGCTGGCAGGATTGTTTTTTAAATCATATATTACTCTATCTACTTGGTCAAATTCACCTTCAGAATATTTGTGTTTAATACCTAGTTGGTATCCGTATGCCTTCCCAATTGATCCGTTTTTATCTGCCCAAGAGTCCCAAATATGACTATTTAAATCATTTACGTTGTTTGATTTCTTCTGCCATATCCACAGTAGTTCATCAATCGCTGCTGTAAAATTTGTTTTTCTTAAAGTTAATATAGGAAATTCTTCTTGCAAATTGTATCTGTTTACAATGCCAAACTTTTTAACTGTGTGAGCTGGTGTTCCATCGTCCCATTTAGGTCGGACGTTGTAATCTGTATCCCACACTCCATTTTCTAATATATCTTTACATGTGTCTATAAAAATTTTGTCTGCTAATGACATTCATTTCTCCTTTTAATTTAATCTTTCTATAAATTCTATAGCTTTTTGTTCTAATTCTTCTAATGTACCATTGTTGTCAATATAATAATCATAATTATAATTTTCTACATTTGCATCAGAATTATTTGAAATTATTTTCTCTACTCTATCATTTTTAACAAATAATGTTATTGCTTGAAATTGGTTTTTAAATCGTTCAATTTCTTCTGGTTCTCTACTGTCTATTAATAATAATTCAGCGTTAGTATTTCTATAAAATTTGTTAATTTGTATACTTAAATCTTTAAAAATGTAGTCGAATTCGGCTACAAGCATTCTTTTTAACTCAGAAAAAAATCTTCTCCAATCTTCAGTTTTATCCTCTTCATTACCGCTCCACCCAAAATATTTTTTTGCATATTCTTTAATGGGAGTTATGGAAGAATAAATAATACAGTTAGTGTGTTTTGTTAAATATAATTCGTATTCTGTCTTACCAGCTTGCGGATACCCATTCACAATTATAACTTTCTTCATAACGTTCCCCCAACTTATCGTTAAGTATCTCAAAAACTTCATCCAAATCCATTAAATCAAAATATCCATCCTTCAAAACTATTAACGCACTATCTCCCACTAGCTGTGCAATATAATCTTCGTTGTCTGAGATATTTGTGCCATAATTTGATTCTAAATAATGATTATACGATATGTATTCGTCATCGTCCGCACTTACCTTTTTAAATCTTTTTTCCACTTCGTACTTTACGTCTTTGACTTTGAAACAATAAAATTCCATCCCTCTGCTACCTCGCCTTTTTGCTTTTTTATTTTATTATATTACTCGAACATTTGTTTGTCAAGATACCTGACAGCAAATGATTCTATCTAAAATTATAGGCTTGTTGCTTAATTCCCCCAGCAAATTCATTATTTCATTTTCGTATGCGTATTCGTAATACTCTCCGCTCCAATTAGGTTCTTCATCGAACCATTTGTCGTTTACTTTTAGTTTTTCAATACACCTCCCACATAATTCAATTTTGAAATCTGTTAAATCGAACAAACTGCCTGATCCTCTATCTTTTATTACAAACGTTTTTTTAATATCTTTATTTTCGCAATTAATACACATTTTTAAGTCCTCCTTAATTTTAACACCTTTGTCGAATAATGTCAATAAAAGTGAAATATAAATTTTAATATAATCTAATGGATATTATTTGTTTGATAATGTAAAACATTGGTTTTTAAAAAATCTAAATATTCTGAAAATAAGCCAATATAATGAATAAATTCTTTATTTCCTAAACACGATAATTTTCTTTCGTAGCTTAAATTATGCTTTTTACCCATTTTATTCTGTATTATTTTGTCGAAATCTGTCGTAAATTTAGATATTAAATTCATATTCTTTTTATCAATATTACCAATAATTTCCTTATATTTAGCCATTTCTTCGCTAGGTATAGTATATTTTATTGACGGTAAATTCTTAGTTGAAAACGGACTAATATTTGCTCCAGAGGTCTTTGCTCCAACTAAGGATGCTATGTATTCCATTTGTTCAGTTTTAAATCCAAATTCTCCTTCTTCTTCAAAATCGTTGATAAATTCAAGTGTTCCTGTGTTTAATAACTCTTTAAACATTGTGTCGTAATCAAATGTTGTTTTGGTTTTGCCCGAAGGAAGAGTGGTTGTTGTTTGAAGTGTATATACGTTTTGTATATACTTATCGTATATACTTTTTAATATATTCTTAAATCTTCCAATCGACGGGCAGTAATAATATAATATCTTCTTTTGGTAATGTCTAATTTTGCCACTCTTATCACAGGGGATATAAAAATCATCAAAACTTGAATCTAATTTTCCGTTTTCATCTCTTACAAAATCATTTGTGCCTAAATCGTAATCAGCTTTTATCCTAAATTGCCCTTTGTATTTTAACAAATATCCAGCCGTTTATTTCACCTTCTTTTCTTTAACTAATTCTCTGGCATTTCTCATACATTTTATACATTCGAAACAATAGGTAGTCTCATATTTTTCTGGTGGACATTTAAAATTATCTGTATTAAAATGTCTTAATATTTTATCTTCAAATTCTTTATCAGTCATACGTTTAAACTCTAACAGCTCTTCATCTGTAAAATATCCGTTTGTATTATGCTTAAACACCAAACTTCCCTTCTTTCTCTAAAGTCACAATGTAGTCGTATAATTTTAAACTATTTTCTACTCTTTTAAAACCGCTCCTCTCTACACCTTCGTTCCATGCAGTTTTCTTGTGCATACATATTTTATGATCTGCATTACTGGTTAGCAAATTGATATAATTATCGTCAATTAAAATTCCACCTATCATATCAATTTCACCCTTACCCATATCTGTTTTTTCAAGTAAAATAACTTTGCTATCAGATACAAAGGGAAATTGTTCAACTAACCAATTTTTCTTGTATTTAAGGTTGTCTTTAGTACCTATGGTGACAAAATGTATATCGTAGCCTGTTAGATAAAACATGGATATTACACCTTTTATGTATTCATCGGTTAATTCTATATCGGTATAAAAATCAGGTCGAGCAAAGAATTGTTCTGAATCTTCCAGAAGGGGACATATGTCTGAATAGTCCCACCGATAACATTTTGTCCAGTCAGCACTTGTATTGTATGTGTGATTGTAAATGTCCACAAAACGTTTTGTGCTGTTCGTTATTGTATTATCTACATCAAAGAATAACTTCTTCTTCATTACGCATCCCCTTTACTATGTATTCTATAAGTTCTTTTGTTATTTCTAGCTTATTATTCTGTATTGTGAAATCTGCAATTGCATAATTCTTCTTAGCTTCATCGGTGTCTTTTGCGTATTTGATACGCTTTTTAATTTCATCCATTGAGTCGCCACGCATCATTAATCTATCTTCCATAGTTGAGTAGTCGATGTGCAAACATACAATTACCACATTGTCTTCTCCATACGCATCTCTAATTTGAATTGCACCTTCTGCATCAACAACAGCACAGACAATATCTTCTTCGTGTCGTTCAACTTCTTCTCTGGACAAGCAATAATAATTGCCAGCGTATTCAGTTTGTTCTAATTTGTCGAGTTTATCAAATTGCTCTTTTGTTATGTAATGATATGATTTATCAGGAATTTCGCCTTGTCTTGGTTGACGGGTAGTGCATGAGACTAGGCTCGGGATACCTAGCTCACGCAGATAAGTTTCAATTGTAGTCTTCCCACTCCCGCTGCACCCGATGATGGTTAATATTTTCTTCGTTTATCTCACCTCTTGATAATAGTATATTACTTTTGGTACAAGTTGTCAATAAGTATTTTTAATATAATCTTTAATTATTTACCTGTTGAACCGAAGCCATTCTCTCCTCTACTTGTTACGCTAAGTTCATCTACTTCTTTCCATTCAGCTTGTTTAATAGGAGCGAAAATTCCTTGTGCAACCCTATCACCATGTTTTATTGGAAATGGTTCATCACCGTGATTAGTTAAGAATATTTTAATTTCTCCCCTAAAATCACTATCTACCGTTCCAACACCCTGAGTTACACTTATTCCATATTTCATTGCATTACCACTTCTACCTCTTACCTGAAGCTCGTACCCCTCTGGTACTTCCACAAATATTCCAGTCGATAAATTTATTTGTTTATGTGACTGAAGATAGTATATATCATCATTTGGTAAAATTGCTCTAATATCAAATCCTGCTGATCCACTTGTTTCGTATTTAGGTAAATCAAAACCGCTTTTATTTACTATTTCAACTTTCATTTAGTCCTCCTTTTCAATTCTGTAACTTTTAACTATTAATTTATCTGCGTCCAAATCCTTTCTTAACATTTCTGCAATTTGAGGTTTATATGTATTCTTGTTTTGATTACTACTATACTCTTTATAATCTTCTTCGGATATTTCATCTACAATTTCAATTTGTGCGTTTATTATTGTTCGTGTTTTCATGAGTCTCCTTTCTTTTAATTCTTAATTTTATTGCCTACTTAGTTCATTATTTATTTGATTAATTATAAAATCTATATCTGGTTGTTGGAGATTTGTAATGTCAAGACTAATACTTGTTGGATGAGTAGTGTTGATGGTTTCTACAACCTCTTTAAAATGTTTTGCTTGGCTTGGGGTTAGCATAAATCCACTGTTTAAATCTGTAGCTAAATCATTATCAATAAAAAGAATTTCACCAGTATTTGTATTAGACATATATTCATCTATACCTACAAAATTACCTTGTTTTAAAATATCGTCCATTATTTCATCTGATAATTTGTTATAAAAATCATCTTCTGAAGCTTTAGTAACATATAAATCTGACATAATTTGTAACCAATCTCTTCCCACTAAAAACACCTCCTAAAGCCCTAATTTTTCATAAAATTTGAGTAGTTTATCTACTTTCTTTTTCATTATTTCGTATGAATTATTTTCTGCTCCACGTATTATGAGTTTATGACTTGGTGGAGTTTCTTTTTTAAATAAATTTTTAAAGCACATAAAACACTCCTTTTATTGTTTTTATACTGTTGAAATTTCAACTATTTTCAGACATACATTCCGTACAAGAATCGTATTTATTACACTTATAGACACTTTCGGCTTTATGCGTCCTTATACATATTACATATCCTTCTGGAAACTTGTTTTTAAGATAATCTTTTACAATTTCTTCTGCTTTATCTGGATAATCAAATTCTAATACTTTACAGTTAACGTGCATTCCGTTATTCATGATGTGAAAAAGACATTCATCATCACACACTCCTTTATAACAATAGTTTGTCATTTCTTTTTTAATGTTAAAATAAGTTTTATCATCCATTTTGATTCTCCTTTTTTAATTTATCAATTTCTTCTTGTAGATATCGATTCTTTAAAACTAAGACTGTATTTTCTTGAACTAAATATCTGTATTCTTCTAAAGTTATGTTTGTCATAATTGTATTTTCTTCTTTGGTATCTATATCATTGTTTAAATACAATATAGGGACATCAAAATTCATATTCATTCTCCTTTAATTTTTATTTTTATAGAGCATTAAAACTATTCTTTTATTATGCTGATTTTTAACGTTGAAATTTCAATGTTTTATCTTATCAATAATCCAAATCTCGCTTATAAATCATCTGATTACTTGTGGCTAGCTTTACTCCGTATTGAACGTTGTCATTTGTGGTTAAATCTTGTTTATATGCACCACATTTAATATAATCAAACCACAATATATCGTTTTTTAATTTAATTTTAGCTTGTTTTAAAGAATATCTTGTAAATAACCAAATTTTCTTATTCAATAGAGTAAATTCTCTAACCATTTCTAAAATTTCATCAATGTTGTTGTCTAGCGGATCGCCACCTAGAATCCAAATATTTTCTATTAAATTATCGAATTCTTTTATTTTTCTTGTCATTTTAACTAAATTTAATAATGTGTATTTTTCTCCTGCATTAAAATCCCATGATTCTTCGGAGTGACACCCTTTACAATGTGGCGAAGCATTACAGCCCGCCACATATATTTCAAAGGATTTTGTTGCCAAGGTATATTGTGTTGCTAAAACGTTTATATTTTTTACCTCCTAAATTCTTTATATATTTCTTTTTCATACTTTTCACGATATTTTATTGCTGTTTCAATATCTTCGTAACTACCTATATACTTTGTTCTTTTATTGATTTGAATATAAACTCTCCATTTTTGTGCTTTTTTATCAAAATATACGCCTTTGTGTCCTGAAGTGTTGTTTTTTGGTTTTTTACGATTCATATTATTTTCCGAAGAACTGCATATTCTCAAGTTATTTTTTTTGTTATTTAGGGGATTATTATCTATATGGTCAACCTCTTGATTTTCTAGTGGTTGCATAATAAGTCTATGAATTAATATTCGTTTTTTATTAATTATAGTAGATACATACCTATCATTAAAACACCACTTGTATTGTTTTAATAATTCCCAATCTGAATTGTCACATATAAAACTATTTGATTTATCTTCGTTCAAATATACTTTAACACATTCATCATTTATGTCATATTCATTATATTTTTTAAAATAACTTTTATCTTTTTTTAAACAACCACAACTTTGTACTTTTTTATTTCGCAAATCGCCACTGCTTACAACTTTTTCATTTCCACAATTACACTTGCATAACCATAAATTTGCACCATATTTGTTTTTACCGTTATATCTTATTACTTCTAACAAATTAAATTTTTGTCCCAATAAGTTTATTGACTTTCCCATTTATATATCTTCTCCGTTATAGAACTGTCTATTAGGGAAATCTTGTTCTCTTCTTGTTTTATGCCAATTTTTTACGTTCGTAAGAAATCCAACCACGCGACTGTACTTATTTACAATTTGTTTGCCACAAATAGTACAGATATCATCGTTACTAACAGTCATATGTCCATCTTCACATTCAGACAAAACATAGTTTATTGCAAAATACACAACTCCTTTTTTAGCCGAAATTCTAATTAAGTCCATTATTCGTTCAGTATCTTCAATAGGAGTATCGACATTCAAATGGCAAATTGCTCCACCTGAGAAATGACCGTCAAATAATCCTTGTAGTTTAATTCTGTCTAGTATGTCGGCATTTGTTATCAGTGGAATGAATTGATTGCTATAAATATTATATGTATTCTGATATCCAAGCAGCTTATCCTTGTCTGCCATTTTAATACTCATATTTTCCCCCGGGACTTGTTCGCAGTTATGTGGAGCATCATACTGCTTTTGTAATTTAGTATTTGTTGCATTTATAGTATCAAGTATTCTTAAGGCTAATTCTTGCCCCTTTTCTTCAACAATATTTTCGCCTAGTAACTCAATACATTCATTAAATCCGTTTACTCCAACGGTGGAATATTGTTTCGATAATTCCATAAAGCCAAATGTGTATAGCGGTTCATTTCCGTTTTTTATTCTCTTTTCAACTATTTTTCTTTTGGCATTATTGATTTTCGCACAAACTTCAACCATTTTCTTTAATTCAATTAGGAACTCGTCTATTTTGGGATATTTAATTGCTAGTCTAGGGAAGTTAATTGAACAAACTCCCAAACTTCCTATTTTACTTGAACCGCTACCAAATGAATTAAAGTATTCTGAACCTTGTTCTGATCTTAATCTACAGCATGAACTTAATGTTGATGTATTGCCGCAATAAATATTGATAAACCCGTACTTCTTATTGTGTTCAGATATAAACCTTAAAAACTCTTCATCTTTAATATTCTTTTCTTCATCAACTGAAAAACAAGCCGTTGTTACTGGGAATGTTAAAGGGGTTCTTTCTAATTCAGTATTCATTATTGAAAGATAAATGTCTTGTATTTTTTGAACAATTTCAACATCTGGATTGCTGCCGTCAGGGAACATATAATCATCACACAATTTTTCTAAGAAAAACTTGTCATAAACGCTTACATTTGTAAATGGCGATTGATTCGCTCGCATTGGTTGATTTATTGTGTAGATGAATGAAATCAAGTTTTCCTTTACATATCTCCATACGTCGTCTTTAGACTCAAATTTAAAGTGTGCGTCCATTTTAGTTTTCAGTATATTGCTTACATAATAACTCATTACAATAAGCATGTCTGCTAAACCTGTAGCCCCTAGAGTTGAATTAGATGCAATTACTGTAAACTGTTCAAGTTGAGATTTAAAAGCGTATAAATGTTTTGGTGGCAAGGATTTAACTTTCTTAACCATTGGGAGTCCCTTTGTCATAATGTCATATGTCGAATAGTTAAAGCAGTACGGAAGTCCCGCTCCTATGCCATGAAAATCGTGTATGTATATATCCCCTATTAATTGCATTTCAACGATTGTATTGGCTGTTTCGTGACCGTACAACCGTTTTAATTCTTTCCATAGTATATAGTAGCTATTTAGTTTAAAAAATGGTTTTGGTAGCTCTGTATTATAAGCTATAACACTCACATCATCTACGTTTGCATTAGCGTCAATACTTGCGTCTGAAGTTACTTTGGATGAGAAGAAGTTTCTACTAAATTCAGACATATCAAGTTGTTTTCCTATGCCATCCATATCAAATAATTTCTGTGGATATTTTGCTTTTAAATGCATATATAAATCATCAAATTCTTGATCGTAGTTTGTTTTAAAGTACATTCTATATCTCCTTTATGTCTGTTAGTTCATTGTCTTTGAATATCAAAGGCATATTTAATTGCCCTTTCAATCTTGCTTTTTTCATAAATTCCTTTTGTGTTTCTTCTGGTAAATCTGATAATATTTCATATTCAAATTCTACTCCCTTATTGGTAAGTATTTGTTTTGTTATTTCACATCTTGAGCATCCGTGGTTGCCTATTACTTTTATCAATTATCATTCTCCTTTTTAATTTAATCTTTTAGTTATCTTTGTCATTAAACCCACATTCTTCGCACTCATAATATAACGATTCTTCTTTAAAATTACCGTCTATTTCATTGTGTGAAACATATTCGATTGTGGGAGTTAATACATTACTGCATATCGGGCAAATATTTAGTCCTTTACTCAGTGTATTAATCGTTTCTTGAACATCACTTCTGAAATAATCATCGTTCAATTCTCTCAGTTCAACTAATACATCTTTCACCTGTTTTTCGTCTGTGTAATTCTCTATTAACCTTAATAATGTATGTATAGTGCTGTTATCGCTTATGTTTAATGCCTTAGTTGTATCATAAAATGTTCCTTTTAAATCCTTAATAATATTCATCTCCTTTCTCTATAGTAGAAACTATCCCTAGCTTCTACTATAGTATAAGCCTTTTATTTTAATTTGTCAAACTCTTTTTTAATATAATCTTTCAAAAGTACACTATCTGATTTTTCTTTGGAATAATTACTTTTGTTGATACGCAATCATCTTCATACATTTTTTCTAAGTCCTCTTTTAATTCTTCTCGCCCATTAAGCTCACCGTGAATTAAAAATACTGCATCACTTACGTTTGTTTGACGGATGAAAGAAATAAGAGAACTCCTTTGAATGTGGCTCGAAAAACTGTCTAAAACTAATGTTTCTGCATTCATAAGGCATATTGTCCCGTCAACCTTAATTGTTTTTTGTCCTGTTATATCTTTATTCTTAATTTTATAACCGTTTGTATTGGAACTTGCAAACCCCGTGAACACAATAGTATGTCGTTTATATGGCAATAATTTTCTTAGATAATTCAAAACTCTACCGTTTGATGCCATTCCCGAACTGGATAATACTATTTTCCCATCACACTCATCTAGCATTTTACAAGTCTCCTTGTAATCTCTTATTCTGATTAGATTTTTCCATTGGATAATTTCATCAATTTCTTCTTTATTAACGCCTTCGGAAATTCTTTCATATATGTCCAAAAGGTCATTACTTAGCTTTCCATCGAGTACAACGGCTGTGTCACGCAACTTTTCATTTTTATCCAAAATCCTTTTTAAGTTTATAAGTAGGTTTTCGCTGCGGTCAAGGCTGAAGGCTGGCATCAATACACATCCATGTTTGTTTAAGATTGTATTTTCTATTGTTTTTTCTAACTTCTCCAGTTCAATCTTTCTCAGATTCTTATTTACAAACATCCTTTCTCTTGAACCATATGTGCTTTCTACTAAGTAAACATTAGCTGTAGGTGTTGGTTTTTGACTATCATATACGAAGTGTTTCTCAAAACTTGTATTTCCTAAATCTCCGCTATAATATAATTTGTGTACTCTTGACGACAAACCTTTAAAATGAAGCGTAAACGAAACTGCTCCAGCTAGATGCTTGTTTGGTAAAAATTTTACTTCTATATTTGGCGTAAGTTCATACATCTTTTCAAGTGGTACTTCGTCTATAAATTCTTTTGTTCTTTCAACGTCTGAAGATGTATAATGCGGTTTATAATTTTTCCCTTTAACTTTTTTGCTTTTATTTAAAAACTCAACGTCTCCTTCAATTATATGAGCCGAGTCGAAAAGCATCGGTATTCCTAAAGCACGACTTTCTTTTGTCATTAATATCCGACCACTGAAGCCATTCGCAACGAGTGCTGAAATCATACCAAAATGATCCAAATTAACATGAGACACAATTACAAAATCAATATTTTTTACATCTATTTTATCTATTAATCTTGCATTGGCTTGAAAATTTTCAGCTATACTTTTCCCTTGTACACTTCCACACTCAAGTAAAATATGTATATTTCTTTCTAAATCTTTATCCCAGAATCGGACGTATGTGCATGAGCCAGTAACTTCAGTAGCATTATTTCCGATAAATTCCATGTAAACTTTTGATAATATGTCTTTCTTTCGTTTATTTCCCATTCATATATCCCAACTTTCACCTTCCTTTGTAATTAAATTATTTCATCTGCTATTCCGAAATCTTTTGCTTCTTCAGCGTTTAAGTATAAATCGTATTTACCGAATCTTACACCTTCTAAATCTTCTTCGTTTAAATGTGTATGTAGCATGATTAAATCTTCAACCTGTTCTTGCATTCTTTCATATTCTTCTAATTGTTCACGCATATCTTGTATTGTCCCGAACATTCCACCTGATAATTGATGAATCATTAAGGTTGAATTTCTTGAAATAAATCGTTTATCACCGACCATAAACATTAGGAATCCTGCTGACATTGCTTTGCCATATAAATATGTATATACTGGAGCTTTCATATTTCTAATTACGTCAATTACCCCTAGAACCTCGTATCCGTCTCCCCCGTAGCTACTAATATATAATTCTATTGGTTCTCTGTCATAGCAAGTTGGTTTATGTATAGTCCTTTTATAATTATTTACTATGTTAATTAAATTTTTCTCTTCGTCTTTGGTTAATTCTTCTGTTTCCGTTTCTAAAACGTTAGCAATTCCATTTAAAGCAACTTCAGCATTCCCTTGATAACCTGTTTCGTTATCTTCGTTTTCAATTTCAAATAATAATTTCATAATTTCATGTATACTTGCTTCATCTACTCCGCCAGTCAACATTATCTTTCTTCCAACTCTTGATACGTTGGTCTGTGGTATTTCAAAGCCACTACCTAATCTTTTCTGCATACTGTTTACCATCCCGTTTTATATTTTAATTTAATCTATATAAACGCCCAAGCGATTATAACTATAAGGTTTTTAATTTGTTATTAATACTACCAATGTTTTGTTTATAATCTTTGTGTCCTTTTATTTCTTTGTCTACTACTGATTTGCGATTTTTGTTATAAGACTTAATAAATGGTTCTAACATATTGAGTATTATTTGTTGTTCAGATAAATCTTGTTTGATTTTTCTTCGCCTAATTCTTAAATCGTGTAACGCTTTTGAATATTGATATCCTTGACAAGCATTAAAGTTGTTATTCTCTAATTGATGCAATATTTCGTCTTGTAATTTATCAGCTTCGCCCTGTTTTTGACTCAATTCATTAAACTTATTTCGTGCTATTAATAATTCTTTTTCAATATCTTCAAAATTAACTATATTCATAATCGTCCTCCTTACGATAAAAACCACAATTTAATCTTCTTCGCAATACATTAATCCTAGTTCTATGAATTGTTTTGGCATTTTGTGTTTACCTTTAAGCCAATTACTCATATTAGATTTATGTATTCCATAATATTTAGAACACTCTGTAATTGAATTATAAATTATCCCGTCACATATAACCTTTTTATATTTAGGTTTATATTCCATTTGTGTTTTAGATTCTTTAATTTTATATTCGCCCTCAAGAAACATTAGTCCCATTTTAACAAAATTTTGTGGCATGTATTCAATCCCTCGTAACCAACTAGACATGGTTGTAGGCTTAACATCATAAAATTCTGCACACTCTTTTACCGTATTAAATATTTTATCATTACAGTATACTTTTTTATTTGATGGATGTAATTCTGAAGGCAAATTTAACATATATTCTCGTAATTTTTGTCTAGTTTCTTCAGAAATTTCTCTATTTTTAACAATTTCAGAAATCTTTTGTTTTGTTTTTTCTGATCGGACTTCTCCTGTTATTCCACCATTATCTGTATTATATCCAAATTCATCATTATTTGATAAAAGTATTTTAATAAACAACCTCTCTAATTCTTCGGCTTCTTTTTGAGTTTTATTTTTGAATAATATTATATGGTCAAAATTATCCCAACCATACTTTAGTATTTCATTAAAAAAGTTAACATTTTTCATATACCCCTTGCCATAATTCCATCTATATTCTGGTTTTTGCTTAGTCATCCCAATATATGTCTTGTGGGTATTTCTATTTATATGGATATAAACAATATAATCTTTTTCATCCATTTTCTTTTCTCCTTTTAATTTTAATATAATTTTTATTACAATAAAGTCATTCTTCTATTACCTGATACCGAATTTTCTTCCGTGCCATGCATTTGGCTCATCAAATATTGTAACTTCTGTACAATCTGAATTATTATTTAGTTTTAAAATAATATCAGCAATTCTGCTTTCTGCATCTATATACTCATTACTATTAATCCCTGTATGTATAATATGGAAATCTTCAGTTATTAGCAGAAACTCTCTGTTATCATTATCAACTCCAATTTGATAATATTCAAATCTATGAGCCTTTTCGTGAAATATTCTTAATTTTAAACCTCTCATGTTTTATTCTCCTTTTTAATCATTGAAATTTCAATGCCTATTTTCGCCCATCAAGCGATAAAATGTATTTTTTATTCGATTTCTAAATTATGCCAAACTTTAGATAATTCTTCTAAGACTTCATAAAAAGTTTTATGCGATCCATCTTCTTTAAATACATTAATATCAAGTTCTTCTTTTAATATTTTTCTAATTTCCAAATATCTTTCTTTCTCTAACGATTCTATAATTTTTTTAAATGCTTCGGCAGTTTGTTTTTTATTTTCAATCTCTTTTTTAACATCAACCTTTTTAAATGGCATTTTTTCTCCCTTTCTATTAAAAGATTAATTTTAATCATTATAATGTTCTAAAATATAGTCTATTGTTTTCTTTGTCATTCTGTTTTTAGGTATGTCAAACTCTATGTATTCGCCAGTGCCTATTAATTCATCTTTTTTAACATCAAGTGCAAAATCATTAAGTTTCATATCACCCAACATAGTTAATTCGTCATTTCTTATTTGGTGAGCTTTATACATATCCCAAAAACTTTTATCTTTTGCTGTAAAATTATATTCGCCTGTAATAATAAATTTATTACTGTTGTCAAATTTACTAATATTTTTCCATAAACTACTTTTTTCATCTGTTACGTAAACTTTAAATCTACAATTCGTTTTGCATTCTCCTTATTTTAATATTCTGTACTTGCTATAATAAATGGTACTGTAAAAGCTCGATATTCTGACTCTTTATTGATAGCTTCTCTAAAAGTAATGTTTTGCAATTCGGAGCTTGTTGATTCCCATAACATCTTTTCATTATCCAAATCACACTCACGCATTTCATCTAAACTAAATTCTTCTGTATCATATTCTTTCTTATACCATTCTCTTGTATCTTCTTTGCTTAGTTTAGTAACTACATAGTCGCAATCACATATTTCATAAATTTTAATATTATTCATTTCCACTTCTCCTTTCAAGTAATAAATTATTTTTAATTTAATCCTTATAACATTTAAGATAGCTTTCTTATTCTTTTTAATGATCATTTAAGTCTTGAAATATTTTTTGTTTAATAGAATTAAATATTTCGTTTTGACTACCATTTGATAATTTTCTAAAACTTAATAATAATTGTTTTTCTTCCGAAGATAACACTTCTATATTTCTATCTTCAATTCTCCCTAGTAAATAATCAATTGAAATATTAAAATAATCTGCAAACAATATTTTTGTTTTATCATCTATTTCATGCTTACTTGTTTCATATTGAGATATTCTTGATTTTGTCATATTAAAAATTTTCCCAAACTCTTCTTGTGTTAAGTTTTTCTCTATACGCAAATGTCTTAATCTTTCACCAACATTCTTCGGCTTTGCATTTAATATTTCAACTTCATTTGGTACTAAAGAGTCTATCGAAACATTAAATATTTTTGAAATTTTAGCTAAAGTAGTTAAATTCGGTTCAACTGTATCATTTTCATATTTGCTTATTCCTGATTTTTGAATACCTATTTGTCTACCCAACTCTTCTTGTGTCATATTATTGTCAATTCGTAATTGTTTTAATTTTTCACCAAATGTCACTTTGCCACCTCAAATAAAATATTTAATATTAATTCTAATTATATAACAATTTTGTGACATTTGTAAACTATTTATAAAAGTAAAATAATCATTATAAAATATTTTTTTAATTAATTATTATATAATTCTTTAGCAGTATAATTGTACGTCGGTGTAAAGTTACACCAGTTATTACCGCAGGCATTCATATTCGCAATTTTAGCATTACGCTTTACTTCATAAATTGATGCCGATTTGAAATCATTTTTTCTTTTGGCTATATTAATCATTTCTTGATAATTTGTCGTATTGTCAAATGTTAATATAGTGCTATCACATATACATTTATTACAATTCATTTAATAATCCTCCTTTTAGAATAAACAATTTATTAAAATAATAACAGTAGCCACAACCACATCAATACATCAGTATCTTTTGTTTGATAAAATACAAAACCTAATAAAGTACAAAAGCCTAAGACGGCAATTCCTTTTCCTATACTCATAATTTTATCCCTCCAATTTAAACACATATTTCAAAATCAAATATATAAATATTAAAACACCTATTGTTTTTGGCATTACCTTACTAAAAGTATTTAATGCGTTTGATTGAAATACCGTAGTTACTTTTATTACTAAACATATGTATCCGAACATTATTGTGCAAGCTGTTTCTAACATCATATCTTATCCCCTACCTTCCGTTTTTAATATAATTCATTATGTATCTGTTCTTACTAATCAATTCTCTTTCGGCTTTAAATATTTGATATTCCCCGCAACTATCATGACATCCTATGTGTCGTTCAGGACAATTTAAACATCTATTCTTGCTCATTTTCACCCTCCTGATTATACCAAGCGTGGTTTAACATCTTTAACATTTCTTTCTTCAGTTTACGATTTTCCTTTTGCAATTCTTTATATTTTACCTTTAATTTTTCTACTTGTTCAGGTAATAATTTTGTGTCCTCATATTTACCTAATCTGTCCACCGAAGCCCCAACGTAATATTCAGTAAATTCTTCATCGTCATATCGTGTGCAAAATGGTGTAATATAATCATTTCGTTTGTTTTTCTTTGTATATAGTTCCATAATTTCTCCTTTCTGGGTAATAAAATTTTCCTTCTATCTATTCTTCTTGTTTGCTTAAACTTCTTACAACTTTAACTTCTAATCCTCTATTACTTAACATTGTACCTTGATTAAATTTTTGTATAGATGATTTTTCATTGCAATTAAAGCATCTTATATCTTCATAATCATAATCATCGTCAACATACTTCTCAAAATCATATGTTGGTATAGCAAATATCGCTCCGCATTTCGGACATTTCATTATATTCCAATAATATTCTTTTTCCATTTTATATCTCCTTTATATTAAAAACTCTCTTTTATCTTTTTTAATTTGTTTATAACCATTCAAATTTTTGTCCACACCACACGCAATGTCTTATTCTGCCTATACCTTTTGGTACTAAACTATGACAGGTAGGACATTCTACTCTGCCATAATCAATATTAATTGTCGCTACAACTACTTTCTTCGGTTTTTCTTTTTCTATAACCTTTTGTAATTCTTCTTTTTGTACAAAGCACAACTCATGGTCTGAAATTATATCTTGTAATATTTCACGATTTATTGTATTGCGAAAATATGATTCATTAATACTTTCTTCATTTAATTCGTTTTCTAAAAATTCCATCATATTATTTTACGCCTCCAATTAAAACATTAATTTTAATTTAATCTTCTAACATTTTTCTGAACTCATCCAAAATCTTATTTGACTTATCGGTTATTCGCCTAATAGAATATTCAGCTACATTTCTTCGTCTTTCATTGTGCAATAATTGATTTAGATAAAAATATATTAAATTGCTAACCTCGTCTAAATTACTATAGCTGTCATCGTCATAATTTGTTTCTCCTCCAGCATCAATGTGACCTATTAATTTTTCACAAATTTCCCTTACATCATAATTTAATATCATTTTTAACCCCTCCGTATACAACGTTAATTTAATCTATACTCCCTACTTTTGCAATTTCACCCATGTAATTCTCACATAATATGCTATGCCCCACAACGTAAAACTCTATGTATCCATCTTTTACCGCTTGCTTAATTTTAACTATGTCGAGATCATTCTTTCTTAATTCCTTTTCATGCTTTGTGTGCAAATCTCTCGCAAGTTCAAACTTTTTAACAACATCTGTTTCTCCTCTAATTTCTCTTAACTTTTCTGAGATATCAGTTTTCATGTTATACCTCTGGTATTTCAAATGGTTCGTCGTCATTCCACGTAATAAAAGGAAATAAATTAATGTCAAGTTCTGACACCCGAGAATCATCATTCATACCCCAATAATGACAATTGCTCAACTTTGTTGGTTTTTCTTGATGAGCCACCAATGCGTTTTCTTGTTTGTCTCTTGCTATGTAATTAAATCCTAATACCTTTAATGCTTTAAATATCTCTTTTTGCTCTTCTGTATATTTAGGTAACTTGACAATTTTGAATTTTCCATTAATTGTGTCTACTCCGATACTAGGTGAATTAAAATCATTTTCATTCAAGAAACTTCCATCATCAGCAATATAGTATTTAAATGGTAAAGGAATATCCCCTCCTGCCGTCTTTAATTTAAACAATTCGTTTGTTTCTACTCCTAAAATTTCACATAGTTTTGGTTTGTCTGGAATAATTTCAAATAATTCTGACAAATCTTTTTCTGGGAAAATACATTGTGTGCCTTTCTCATTATAAATAAAACACAATCCACACTCACTTATCAAAACATCATATTCTTTACCTTTAATTAACCATGCCCCACTTGTATTTTTATTGTTGTCATTATACATTGTTGTTTTTGCTATAAATTTCATTTTACCCTCCTAATTTTTGTTGAAATTTCAACATCTCGTTTATGATAAAAAATTGATTTTATCCTACTTTATGAAATTCTGGAACTTCATTTATCTTTTCGAATAGCGTTATTGTCAACAATCCATTTTCAATTTTGTAATCATAACTACAGTAAATATTAGTGTCAATTTGTAATCTAATGTTAATTTCATTCTCAAAACCAGTCATAGCATCGTTAAATTTACCTGTAACTATCAAAAACAACTCTTTTGTTTTGTTTATAAATTCTGTAGTTACAATAATGTGATCCTTTCCTAATCCAATTAATTCATATTGTAAAATCTTTTGACAAGTTCGTTCAATTGTATGTATTGGTTTATCATAATCATTACCCCACTCTCCATAAATTGAATTTAAAATTAATTTTTCCATTTTATTCTCCTTTTTAATATAATCTTTATATCTGTCTTTTTATCTCTGTATTAACAGTATATGCCTTTATAATATATTTGTCAATATCTTTTTTAATTTAATCTATAATTCTTTTAACTTATGATATGCTGTTATGATTGACTCTGTTTCTTCTAATTCTATAAATTTACCATCAATTTTACGTTTTTTAGGTTTATCAATTATATAGTCTACTTGTATAATATCTCCTACCTTTAATGAATTTTGTGTGTAAAACATTTTATCAACTTTTATTGAATTCGACAACGATCCATCACAAAGCCTATATAATGTTAAAAACGTTGTTCCATATTGATTTGTATCTATTTCTTGTACTGCTGTTATAACAGGATTGATACTTGAGTTAATATAATAAATAGAACCTAATATATTAATTTGATTTAATATAATCTCTGTAATCTTATCCTCTTCTTGTGGAATTTCTTTAATCAAGTCTTTTATTAATGAGTCTATATCTAAATTTCTAATTTGTTTATCTGTTTCAGTTCCATATTTTCTTGCTTGTTCTATTGTTATTCCTAATTCAGATAAACTATCTTTTGATAATGTTTTTCTTCCATTGAAACTATCAAGTTTTTCTATAATTTTTAAAAGATAATTGATATTCCCAAGTTCTTTGAAATAGCCTATTTTAATTAAATCAGTAAAAACTGTTTTATTTATATCTGATCCTTTTAAATTGTTGTAAATGGTTATAATATCTCTATATCCTTTATGATAAAAATCTAATAAAGAAACAATAACCTTATCACCTATTCCTTTAATCGATGATAGATTAGGATATATTGTTTTTGTGTTATCATCAATTGTAAATTTACTATTATCTTTTCCATATTCAAATTTCCCTATATTATATCCAAAACTATTTTTAGCTTCGCTAAGAAGTAAGGCAACTTTATCTTTATCGTTTTTATTCATATAATGATTTAATGCTTCTTCGTAAAAATTGGAAGTATAATGTGCTTTTGAATACGCTAAATATAGTGAATCTCCAGCCATTGACCAAGCATGAGGTGAATTAAATGCGTAAAATGCACTATCATTTATTATTGTCCATATCTTATTGTAATTATCATCATTATCAAATATTTTAATCCAATTTGTATTTAAGATTTTATTTAAATCATCCTTCTTTTTACCTTTTAACTTTTTTTTACTTATACTTTTTATGACTTGATAAGTATCTTTCATCTGTTGTCCTAAGTAGTTTAAAACTAACATTATAGATTCTTGATATAACATATAATGATAACTTGACTGTAACAAGTCATCTATATTTTTTTCGCCAGTGGTATATGGTTTTCTATTTATGAAATTATTTATCAAAGATTTAAACCCCGGTCTAATACCAGCAATAAAAGCTGTTAATTCTTCTATATTTTGAGGTTTATAAGTCATTACTTTTTTAGTTGTACTTTCTTTTTCACATTGATTTATACAACAAGTTATTCCTTTAGCGTAAATATCCCAAGTTTTTTTATCATTCGTTATCAATGTTCTTAATTCATCAAAACTAGGAACTTTCTTGCATATGCTTTTATATATTTTATTTGTTAAAGCCACAGAATCTACAATTAAATAGTCATTCTTCACATATCCAAAATCATCCAAAACACTTCCATCTATAACTGTTGTCAGTATAGATTTCCCTGTTGTTTCCGATACGCATCTTTTTATACCTATTTTACGTCTTATATCTCCTTCTAACAATAAATGACCACATGCATGTGCTTTGCAACCATCTAAAATACCTTGATAACTTTTACTCTTTTCATAGATTTCAATATATTGTTCAGGTATAAACTCTAAAATATCAATAGCTTCTTTATCTTCTTCTGTTTCACAATATTTTAAAGCTTTATTATATTCAGTAATAGCTTTAGAAACATCATTTGAAGTTTGAGGATCAATTTTATTTACTCCAGCATATAATTTCCATGCGTTGTTTGCTTTAAGCTGACCAAAAGCAATTAAAGGATAACAGCTATGTTCTCCAATAATTCTTCTACTAGCTTTTACAAAAGGTTCTTGTTCTGCAACATTAAAATCTATATCGGGCATCTGATGTGATTCCAAAACTCTTTCTTTTGTTAGAAATCTTTCTGAATACATTGGTATATCTGAAGTGAATCTATCTATAGTTGTAAACCCAAGTAATTTATTAAGAACAAAAGAAGGAGCTGATCCTCTGCCTGTTGTTGTTAAAATTCCACCTTCATCTTCTATTGCTGTTTTAATTATTTTTTCATTGGTTAAAAAATAATCCACTACATTACTTTCTTTTAATTCGTTTGCTTCATATAATACCGATTGTAATTTTTCATCTGATTTAAATTCTTCTACATCATAAAAAATTGATAATTTGTTGTCTAATAATTGACACCTTTCTTCATAATTTAATTCTTTATATGTATTTGGTATTTTAAATGACCTATCAAATTCAATATTCTTACATTCATTTATAAAAATACAAGTATTCATCATTGCAGTTAATATTTGTTCATCATCTAAAATATTTTGTTCTTTAAACCTCCTAAATACTTCTTTCCCATTTGGGAAATCCATATACCAATCATTTTCATCATCATAATGAAAATCTTTTCTTTCCAAAATATTTTCACGCTTTATTTTATCTTCTTCAGAAATATAATGAGTATCTAAGCCAGCAATTATTTGAATATTATTTTGTTTTACTAATTTTAATATTTTTTTATTTAATTGTTTTTGATTTTCTGTATTATGATTCTGAACTTCTAAGAAAAAGTTGTCTTTAAAATGTTCATATAATCTCAACCAACATTCTTCTGCATCTTCATATTTCCAGCCTGCAATGCAAGCAGATGTTACTATGATATTCTTAGGATTAATATTTAAAAGTAATTCAAAATCTAATCTAGGCTTATAATAATAACCATCTTCATTAGCAATTGATAAAGCAAAATTTATATCTTCTAAACCATCTTGATTCTTAGCTACCAACACTATATGACAATTAGTATTATCTTTTTTTTCTCTTGTTTGAATCTTTCCTTTTTTGTCTGTATATTCTTCATATAAAACCTGTTTTCTGTCTTTTACCCAATATGCTTCTGTAGAATACCTAAATCTTAAATCATATGGATTATCTTTATCTTTTCTTACTTGTTCGCAAAGATTATATACGTAAAAATATTGTCCCTGCCATCCATGTTCCCCACTAAACAAACATTTATAATTGTATTCTTTAGTTTGGGCAACATAATCTTCCATAGATGTTGCACTATCTATTAAACTATATGTACTATGTTTATGGTAATTTTCCATATACAGATTTTCAGAATATTCATCGATATTATAAGGAAATTTAAATTTCAGCTTTGGTATTATATTTTGAATTATCTCTTTCAAATAATCACTTCCTTTTTAATTTAATTTTTTCTATTGCAAAATAATCTATGATTGCAAAGATTGTCACAAAAAAATTCATCAACATTCTTTTCAAATATAAACTCTTCTTTAATTTGTGATATTATATTTATACACCATTGTAAAGCTTCATTATAATCTTTTTCTTTAAATGGAATTTCAACATATGTTTGTGCATTAAACATATTAAACACTAATTTAACTGGGAACTTTCCATATTTCTCTTTGACGTATTTAGAATAAACATATAATTGTCTTGCGTATTCTGATTGCTCTTTTTTGCTTTTAAATTTTCCTTTTGATTTATGATCTAAAACTATGTATTCGCCATTATTTTCTAATAATAAATCTATGTATCCTGTAAATTTATACTTGCAATTATTTGCTTTATCTTCTAGTTCAGTATCTACTTTAATTTCTGCATCTATTATATTACCAATCTTATCAAACCCTTCAAATTCAGTAAAATATTTAACACCGTTATTATAATTTTTCTCCCCCAAATCTACAAATTTGTTAAGTGGAAATTTAAAAGGAACTTCTTTTTCATAATTATTAATGAATTCATTTACTAAATTTTCTTTTTTTAACTTGCCTTTGGCATACTGTTCTAAAATTGAATGAGAAAAAGTTCCCGATGTAGAAAATGCCGAACCTAATCCTTGAAAACCATTTATATATGTTAAATACCAACTATGTTTACATGTATTAAAAGAGTTAATTCTACTAAAACTCCAAGTCATATTATTTATTTTATTAATTAATTCTTCTCTAATCATCATTTCTTCCTTTCTAAATCCAAATCACACACTCTTGCATTAATTTATTTAAAATGTCTTTTCCTAAATCTGTGGGAGCAAATTTGCTGCCACTAGGTAGATACTTGTTATCTTTATCATGAATTATCCCCACATTATTATGAAAAAACATATTATTTATTTTAAGTTTCTTAGCATTCTCAACACTTATATCTATATCAAGCCCTTCATCAAGAGCTAATATATTAGTAGAAACCATTAATGATTTAATCATGTTCGCATTTACGTCGCTTAAAGTGTTACCACCCAAAGATAATCCTATTGGCAAATTCATACTATCTAATTGCATTGTTCCTTTCTCTGATTCTGTTATTATCAATATATCATTATCAATAATTGTATTGTAATTTGATGTTATTCCGTATAATGATAATGATTTTTTAAAAGGAATAATCGGGAACCATTTACTCATTCCTTCTTCAATTTCATCCTCATTTTTTCTTGCCATTATACCAATTAATTCACCATCTTCATTAAGCCACGGGACAGTTATTGACTGTGTTAAACAGTCAAATCCTATATTGAACTTTTCTTGTGTTGTAGTAGTAATATTATCAATTAAAAATCTTTCATTTGACATAATTGGATATTCTTTTAATATGTCAATATCATATGTCTGAATTTCATATTCATTTTGATATGTCTTTTTAATTTCTTTAAAATAACCACCAAAAGGAAGAATAATATCTTTTTTAATATAATCTATATTTTCAATGTTTAACTCTTTACATATCCATTTAAGAGTATCCACAAATGATAATTGTAACTTTTTTTGCAATAATGTTATAATATCACCTGTAAAATTCAAGCTATAACAGGTGGATTTAAGATTAGTCTTTTTAATAACCGTCCCTGTTTGAGTGTGTTTTTCATCAAAACCAAATCTAAATTCTTTTCCTAAATCATTAATCTTAATAAAATTAGCAGAGTTTAATAATTGTTCAATACATATTGGATTATCTATTATGTACTGTTTTATTTTATATACATCCATTTACTCTGCCCTCTTCTAGTATTTATTTTGTTCTTGTATTTTACAATACCCTAATTCTTTCCATATATTATATCTTCCATCAAATTCATATAATAACGCTATTCCAACATTATCATTTCTTGTTTTACCTAATATTAATACTTTATATTCTTTATCTTCTTCTAATTCTATTTGTTGATGTATATTTGTAAATTTACCATTTGCATCTTTTGCTTTAACATACGGTTTGCAATAAAATTTACCTGATGGATCTCTTTCGTCTTCCCATAAACTTCTCATAAATACAGCTTCTGACATTACTTCAAATACTTGTTTCCCGTTAGCTACACAATTCATGCCTATTTTCCTAACTTTGTTTTGTGTTGCCATGGCTAATTGTAATGTAACCAATCCTGCAACATTATATTTAGAACAAGCTTGAAATAATACCTTACTATCTTCTAATAATTGTACCCAAGTAGAATCACTTGCATCTTCGACTTTCATTGTATCATAGACTATTAAATCATATCCTAATCTTGAATATTTACGGATAGCCTTCTTAACAATATCAGTTTTATAATCATAGGTTTTAACAAAAGTAATATTGGTTAAGTATTCGTTTTTAACAATTTGCCTTGCTTCATTAATTTTTTCAATTTCTTCTTCGGTAAACTTGCCTCTTTTTAATTTTTTTCTATCAACCTTCCAATAATTTAATTTTCTAGTTAAAACATATATTAATAATAACATTTTAAAATTTATTGATTGTTGTTCATTGCAAATTAAAAGAACTTTGCCACCATTGTTTACAATAGGAACTACAAAATTAGCAAACATTAATGATGATTTCCCTTCGTTAATATAGCTGCTAATTGCAGACAATTCACCTTTCGGCAATCCTAAAGTTAAATAATTTAAAGTTGGCGAATATTGACCAAACTGCAAACCCATGTTTTTACCATCTAATAATTCTTGAAATTCTTCGTCTGTCAAATATAAATTTTCAAATTGTAAATCTGATACTGTGTCTATATCTTCAGAATTAAGTATATAATCAAAATAATCATATACTTGTGAAGAATTCATTTTTTCAAATTTTAGCCAAGAATCTTCTATGATGCCTGTAAACCCTTTTTTATAGTAACTTCTAAGTAAATTATATTTATTAAAAGCATCAAAGTAAGCATCAATATTCTTTAAATTAACTGTTGACTTTAATTCTTTTATTGTATTAAAACCACCACGTTCTTCCCAAAGCCGTTTTAATTCATCATTGTTTTGTAAGATAGAGTAGATTGATGTTTCATCAATTACCTCATTCTTAGAAGTAAATAACATTTCCCCTAATCCATAATAAAACAATCCATCTGCACTAAGCGAATTCTTGTTTATGTTATACTCAGCGTACAATTCTGGAGCTGAATATAAACAACCTATAATGTTACCTTCACAAACTATAATTTTTTCATTAATTTTATCTAAAAATGTCTTTTCCAAATAACCACCTCTTATAGGAATTGTGAAATATCATTAGTATTCTTGCTGTTTGGCACAAAATCATCATTTAAAATATCTATGTCAATGTAAATATTGTTTTCTTTTTTCTGTCGTTTTTCATTTTTGTATTTTATGTATATATCATTTATATGATTAGTAATAATAGCCATTATATAGTTTATTTTTAAATACTCATTATCAAAATTCTTTTGTTGTATCCAAAACTTAATATCATTCTCACAATGTTTAAATGTTTTAAAAACAATTTCCCAACCATAAGATTTCCCTAATTGTTCAAGTTTTTTATTAACAACTATTTGACGTTCATCATAATTCAATATATCATCATGTAGCAATGTAAATGTCGATTTTCTCATTATTTGATTAACTTGTTCTTCTTCATATTCTTCTTTAGAACAATAATATGGGGATTTTCCTGTCGGGCTATAAGATTCTGTTTTCTCATGTGTTGTTCCACATAACTTGCATTTAACTTGCATTTGAGCCTCCTTATAAAAGTTAAGGGGATTATGCATCCCCTATTAAATTAAAGCAACAATTTCTTCCAAACACTTAGTCTTAATTACGCTTGCGTCTTGAAAATTTTGAACTTCATACTTAACCATAATTTCCTGTAATTTTGTCATGTCGATTTTTGCTAGGCTTGATTGTATCTTGCCGATTAGTTTTTCATTTTTTTCAACATCAATTTCAACGTTCTGTTCTGTAACCTTCTGTTTTTCTTCTATTTGCTGTTGCAGTGTTTCTTTAAATTCTTCTTCAGATTTTACCCCGTGATACTTTTCTGATTGTTTTTTAATTGCTTCGGTGATTGCTTCAATAAAATTATCAGTTGAGAATTCAATCTTCGGTTCTATGTATTCAAAATGAGATTTAACATCTATTGCATATTCTTCATCCCTAAATGAAATTACACGTTTCTCTTCTGTTAATTTTCCAACTTGTTTATCCTTCTTTGCAAAAGCATCTCTGACAGTTTCGATATCATTAATTTTTCTTTCTACATAAGCACAAGCAACAACATTAACTTTATCTTTTATTGCATTATAGTATTTATTGTCAAGGTTTGAAGTTAACTGTTCATATTCAATATCTGTAAGTATATCCTTCTTATTCTTTTGCTTAGTGTGTCCTATAAAGAACAGACCATATCCTGCTTCTCTTAGCTTGAATACTGTAGTTACTACTTTATCAACAACTTTATTCTCGCCCGCCTGATATCCCCCATAAGCTTGTTTAATGCTCTTTACACGTTTTGAAATATCTGATACTGAAGCGTTAAATTCTTTAATTACCTGATCTTCAGCAACTCTAAATAATTCATCGACCGTATCAAGTCCTATCATTCTAGTTTCAGGGAATTCTTTCTTTTCTTTAATTAAATAATTTACTAAATCTTCTAACGCCGACCAATCTTTCGCAACATCCCCAAATGCTCCACCAATATGATCTGCTGTTGGTTCTTCACCTATTGTAATAAGAAATAAACCTTCATCACCATATAACTTTTGACCTAATTCAACTGCAAGTGTAGTTTTACCGATTCCAGCTACCCCATTTAAGAGGTAGCTATAATTTGCAATATCAATTTTCACTTCATTCTTCTTTCCATATTTTCTCGTTGCCATATTCTTTTATTCTCCTTTTTAATATAATTTATTTTAACCAAATAACTTTGACATCTGTGCTTTTAAAGCATCTGTAGGTTCTGAAGCCTGTGGAATATCTTCTTTAGGAGTTGTTTTCTTATTATCAGTTTTTACTCTATCAATAAAAACAGCTAATAATTTTATAAATTCTTCTTCAGTCATTAATGAATCAACTATTCCATCCTTAAAATCTCCATTTAAAGAAGGTAAAAATAGTCTAAATTCTTCAATATTGCCACCAAGGAATCCGCCTTTTGGTCTAAAATCTTCTACTTTTGCAAACCCCAAATCAATCATTTGTCTTTGCGTTGGAGTGCATTCTTCGTATGTAAATTCCTTTATTTCTGCTCCTCTATAAATATTAACCGTCCACAACATATGTTGAATTGTATCTTTTTCGGTAGATGTAAATGATTTTAAAAATTCAAATTGTTTAACATGTTCTTCATTTTCTAAATCAATATTCGCAAGATTAATCATTAACTTTTTAGGGAAAAATCTATCTGCTTTTGCATTGTTGTCGTAACTGATTAAATAGCCATTAACAATAAGTTTTTTCTCAGTTTGAAGTAAAGTATCATCTATTGCATTTTTGTCAAAATAAACATCAATTAAACCTTCTAGTTTGTTTTCTGCTTCATCTTCTACAAATTCGATACTTTTAGGAATATAAGATACATAATATTTATCTTTCCATAATGACATTTCAATATTACCCTTAACTCTAATCTTATGTTGTTTTAACAATTCTGCCGAGTCATGAATAAAATTAACGAAGTCATATTCTGAAATAAATTCATGTAAATTACCCGATTTTTCTATGTATTGTTTTTTGTAATCTTCAAGTTTCTTTAAATCATCCTCTGTTTTTTCTTCACGATTTTCAATATTGATGATCTGATATTTTAATTTCATTCTTTCTTTTTTTAATTCATAATCAGTTTCTAAATCAACTACTAATTTTTTAAAATCAGCTACCAAATCAACTGAACTCTGTTTATTTCTATCTTTAAATGGTATTTCTAACTTGTTTCCATCTCTATCCATTGAAAAAATAGTATTTGTTTCTGTTGGTAAGTACATCGCATCTGCTTTTAAAAATACTCCATTGGTTGTCGAAGCTTTTAATCCTACATTTAATCTTTGGGTCTCCCAACCATTTTCATATTTAATTGTTTCAAATACTTTTTTCTCATCTTTTGTAAAACTTATGTTGCCTACAAATTCAAAACTGTTGTAATGTCTTGACATACTTTCTTTTACCTCTCTTTTAATTTAATTTTTAATCTATATAAAACACTAATAAAATGTGTGTTTTATCTCCTAATTCTGTCTAAAAAGTGTTGAAATTTCAACGTTATAGCTTACGAATATTGTAAAATCAACACTTTAGACAGTTTTAACCCATTATGTATCATATTATGTCCTCAACTCTAGTATTTGCAACGCTTATTTCAATAAGATAAAAGCTAAATTTTATTCTTCGTTGAGTATTTTAACAATTTCGTAATATCCACCTTCTTCTGGTTTAGATAAAAAACGACAATATTCTTCAACTTTAACTTCGCCAGCAAAATTTAATAATTCAATTTTATCTATATCTATATCTTTTATAAAATATATTCTAGTAAATGTTTCATCGTCATCGTCTACATCAATTTTATACATGTGATATTTTACTTTTATCGCTTGACCTATTTTAAGTATGTCTGTATCAAAACCTTTTATTTCATGTAATTTTTCAATATTCATTATTTATCTCCTTTTTTAATTTAATTAATAAAAACTTAGTTTTATTACATTTCATATTCTGTCAATATCTCAATATCAGTAACATTTGATATAATTATTTTGTTTTTCATTTTAACATTTGAATGTTTTAAATAATCTATAGTTTCAATAATCACATCTCCACCAACATTTTCATAAATACTAAATTCTTTACATGGTTTTGTATCATAAACAAATTTCTTTGGGTTTAATTTTATGTAATTATATGTTGATATAAAATGACAACCAACAGTAGAATCTTTTCTCGTTCTTATTATTGCTACACTGTTTTTATAATCCATTTCTCCTCCTTTTCTATTGATAAAACATTTCTTTTATAAACTTCTATGCCAACCTTTTGACCTAATTACGTCTTTAACCAAATTGTATTTACCCATTCCTATAGATTCATGTTCTAAAGCTCTAAATATAGCATTAAATGGATTTCTATAGCACGAAGCAAAATTTGGTACGCAACAAGTGAATCTCAAACCTTCTTTAAAATCAAAATACATTATGAGTTTTATGTATGTTTCTATTTTATTACCTTCTGATATTAAACCACAATATCCTTCGTAATGTTTCTCAAATAGTATTTTTTCTATTTTACTCAACCCCTTTCCAATAAAACTTTTGTTTTATTCACCTTTATATTCATATGGCTTTTCTTCCCCACAATAGTTATTATTCTTCCACTCTGGTCTATAATAATCAGGTGTAACTATTTCAGTATTTTCAGATGCTAAAATATTTCTCGCAAAACATATCATATCCCACCAAGTACCTTCAAAACAACAACTGTCATCTTTACCATATCCTACAAACCAGTCGCCCAACCAATCGCTTTTTTCTAAATTTGTTCTTTTTGATCCACTTAACCATTCATCTTTCCATTTATTAACTACCATTTAAACCCTCCTATTAAAACCGAAATTTTAATACCCTTTTAATATAATCTTATTCCAATATGTATGTTGTATTTTGTGTCTTTGCAACGCCATTACCAAATTCCCTTACTATTGATGTTCTAATTTCTGTTCCATCTGGAAATCTTGTGTCATTGTAAACTTGACCTATCAAATACTTAACTTTCTCTAAATGTACACTTGAATAATATTCTACCACTTTCCAATTCCTTAATATTGGCATATAATCCCTCCTTACTTTTATAGTATAACATAGCCAAAATTCAATGTCAAGTATTTTTTTAATTTAATTTTAATCTATTTCGTTATAAAGTTTTTTAACCTTTTCTCTTATGTCGTCAATTTCGGATAGCCCCACAATTTGTTCTAAATCAGTAATTATATCATATAAATTAGAATCTAAA
>JAEAME010000645.1_pt1 | contig 32862 bp, 33 predicted proteins | sample 8958731 | NCBI WGS metagenome assembly JAEAME01 (sample SAMN16933194, study PRJNA681113) | bioreactor sludge metagenome | isolation source: anerobic bioreactor sludge (Control) | place: India:Bengaluru | collected 2018-10-24
ATCCAGTTTGCCAGGTTGCTGATTTGTTCCAGATTTAAACCTAAATACCAGTTGCCTCTGGCGGCTACCAGGAACCAGGCGATCGCTATCGGTACCGGCATTAACATGAGCGCACCATATAACCAGTCACGACGTATAGTTTGTATTGCCACAATACGAACGAGCCAGAAAGCCAGGGGAATATATACTAAAACCGCCAGCCATGACCAACCGCGGGGGAGATATAATAGAACCAGGCCCGCCCCGATGACCGGAACCAGGAAGTAGCCTAACCAGGGGAATAACCAGGCCGGCCGGCCGTGCAGCCACCCGTATAACGCGGTGCCTAATACAAGCCCGAGGACGATTATCAACCAGCCAATGCCCTGCCACCAGTTGAGGGCAAACAGCAGGGCAAACAGTAGATGCGGGAGCGATCCCATCAACGCCTGCCGCCAGGTACCCTGGCTGTGCGCTTCATATAAGCGCCGGGCTACTGTTTGGGATGAACCAAGCAGGCTGAGACACCTTTGTACGGCTTCTTCGTCTGAAACACCGGTCCCTTTCATCTCGTCAAGCCGGTCCTCGATGTGTGTCTCCAGCTCGCGTATCACCTCTGTTTCTGAAGCCCTGTCGAGTTTCAGTTGGCTCCTGATTTCATCAAGGTACCGGCTAACCGTTTTCAGCATTGCTGCTCCTCAGATCGGTTATGCTTGTCTTCAGATTTAGTATCAAGCACCGAGTGTATCAGGTTGGATGATCAGGTTCATGGCTACCGCGAAGTCAAGCCATTGGCTTTTCTTTTCTCTTAATAGGGCATTACCGCGTTCGGTGATATGGTAGTAGCGGCGCTGCCGTCCGCTGGGAAGCAACTCCCATTTACTTGCGATCAGGCCGCTTTTTTCCAACCGGTGCAGTGCGGGGTATAGTGTGCCTTCTTTGAAGCGGAAATATCCGCGACTCTTGGTATCGAGTTCTTTGATTATTTGATAACCATACATCGGCTGTTGTCTGATCAGGCTTAACAACAGGGCATCGATGTTTCCTTTGATTAGTTCTCGCCGTTGCAGCATTAATACTACCTCGTTACCATAAATACTTTGATATTCTATGTATCAACCATGGTATCAGAGCTGCCGAAACTTCGCAACAGTTTTATTATAGTAAATCTACCAGGTTGGAAATAGTGTTGTCAGCTTTAATTTGTACGTTTTCAAATATTCGGGAAAACCGGGGGTAACGATAAACGTGTTCTTAAAGCTTCTTTATCGATGATCACGTTTTCTTTTTTTAAGGGGAAGTTCACGAAGATATATTCCCGGGGTATCTTGAAATTAGCCAGGTTTTCCACACACAACCGCCTCATTTCGGAATCTACCGCAGTCTGTCCGGGTTTGAGTTGGATGACAGCCACGATGATTTCACCACGAGGGTCGTCCGGAATGCCGAGGACTGCTGCTTCTTGCACTTTAGGGCTGGTTAAGAGCACTGCTTCGATATCGGAAGGGGCGATGTTTTGTCCCTTGGGTATGATCAGGTCTTTCTTTCTCCCGGTGATGAAAATATTGCCTTTCTCATCGATATGGCCGGTATCGCCGGTATACAGCCAGCCGTTTTTCACTACTTCAGCGGTAGCTTCCGGTTTATTGTAATACCCTCTCATTAAAGGGCCTTTGCAGATTATTTCCCCGGTTCGGTTGCGGGGCAGGATATTGTCCTTTTCATCAACGATTTCTACCTGGCAGCCCCGGAGCGGAATACCGATGGAACCAACTGGCCCGCTGCCGTCGGCTTGCTGACAGGTGATATGGGCTGTTACCTCGGTTAATCCCCAGAATTGGACGATATGACGTCCGTACAGTTCTTTAAAACGGAGGCTGAGGGGCACCGGCAGCGCGGAACCACCCGCCGCACAGAGTCGTAACGAACTCAGGTCGTTTTTTATCCCGGCCTCCTCGGCATGGCTGACCATCAGGGAAAAGATGAAAGGGACGCCGATAAAGAGAGTCACTCTTTCTTTTTCTATTGTTTCCAGCAAAGCCGGGATCGACATGCCGGACATCATCACCAGGGTACTGCCGCGGAATAGAGAAGTAAGGCCGACGATCGTCAGCCCGGCAGCGTGATGCAGCGGTAAAGCGAATACCGGTACCACGTCCTTTTCGGTCTGGGCAAAACCCTCGCCGGATATTTCCGCTTCGGTACATATTGATCCGTGAGTTAACATGATACCATGCGGCGACAGGGAAGCCCCGGAAGTATAAGCGATTATGGCGAGATCATCGGAAGATGGTTCGTAATCGACTGCGCTGTCTGGCATGTCCGTGAGGATATCATTGAAGTACAGATATCCCGGATGTTTCTTTTCACTTAGATCGATTATCTTCTCGATATAGGGGAAAAGGCCCGGCATCGAGCCGATCATTTCCAGGCAAGGACTCTCGGTCAACAGCATCCGGGGTTGGCAATCTGCAAAAAGGGCCTTTATTTCAGTTAATTTGTATTTTGGATCAAGCGGAACGATGACTGCCCCGGTTTTTACCAGGCCGAAAAAGGCAATTATGAATTCCAGGCTGTTGCCGAGAAGAAAAGCTACCTTATCGCCGCTGCTGATACCCATGCGTAAAAAGGCATGTGCTGCGCGGTTTGAGGCTTTGTCCAGTTCGGTATATGATAGGCGCTTTTCTCCGGACTTTAACGCCGTTTTGTCTTGATATTTTTCAGCAGTGGTCCGGAGAAAGGACTTCAAATTCACGCCGGGTCATTCTCCAGGATTATGCGGGCATCTACCGCAGTTGCCCCATCTTTATATGCAAATACCGGATTCAGGTCAAGTTCTTTGATCTCGGGATGTTGTTCCACGAAATTCGAAACTTTTAAGATCAATTTTTCCAGGTTGGCTTTATCTACCGCCTCTTGCCCGCGGTACCCTTCGAGTAAAGGCCGGCCTTTGATTTCCTGTATCATTTCCCGGGCATCCCTGAGTTCCAGCGGTACGATCCGGAAGGAGACGTCTTTAAGAACCTCAACCCACACCCCGCCCAGGCCGAACATGATGACCGGACCGAATTGGGCGTCTTTCGACATGCCGATGATCACTTCAACTCCCGGCCGTGCCATTTTTTGCACGGAAACACCTTGTATCTTCGCCTCGGGATATTGTGCCTTGATCGACTTCATGATGTCTTCGAAGGCCTTGGCTACCTGTGCCGATGTCTTTAAATTGAGTTTGACCCCCCCCGCATCGGTTTTGTGTACGACGTCCGGAGATGCGATCTTTAAGACCACCGGGAATCCCATCTCACGGCTGATCGCGACTGCTTCATCTTCATTAGCTGCCAGCCGGGTGTCTACTACACTGATACCTGCTTGTTTCAACATTTTTTTCGCTTCGATTTCTGTAAGCAGTGTCCTGCCCTCTTTCTTTACTGCGTTTACGATTTGTTGACCAGTACTCAAATCAGCCCTCCTGGGTAGCAAATACGGTTTCAAAGTTTACCAGATTTCACCGGGCTTTGCCAATTATCAGTACATAGGTACTCTAAATCATGGTAGTGCTTGATATAACAGGTCTTTATTATGGCGCTGTTTTACTTTTATGTATCAGTTGTACCATCAGCATTGCCCCTAAGATACATACCGCTCCAATTACTACTCTGATAGTTAACAGATCGCTCCCGAAAACGACACCGAATATTCCGGCGAACACCGGTTCCATGGTCAAAACGATCGCAGCGCTCGTCGGGGTGACGATGGATTGTGTCCAGGTCTGGATGATGAAGGCAAAAGCAGTCGCAAATACAGCAGTAATACTCAGGGCCAGCCAGACTTCGGCCTTCCAGGTTATCATTATTCCCTGTGGAGCTGCGGCAGCCAGAGATATTACTGCTACCGTAGATATCTGTATAAAAGCTAATCCGTAGGCATCATGATAAGGCGCCCATGTGCCCAGTCCGACGATATGTATGGCAATGCAAACCGCACATAATAGAGTTAATAGTTCGCCCGGCCCTAGCGACCATCCTTTCAACCCTAATAAAGCCAGCCCTGCACTCGCCAGGACGACCGCCGCCCAGGTCGGCCACTGCGGTTTTTGGCGCAGCACGATCCACGATACGAATGGGGTAAAAATCACGAACGTCCCGGTGATGAAACCTGATACCGTTGCCGAGGCCCATATCAGGCCGAATGTCTGGGCGATATATGCCCCGCCCAGGAACAGGCCGAGGATGATGCCGCGGTATATTCCCCGGCGTTCTAGACGCCTTATACACAAGGGTTGTAAAGCGATCATGACCAGGGCCGCTAGGAGGAAACGAATGGCCAGGAAATCCATCACCGGGATATGGGCAATCGCATTCTTGACCAGGGTGAAGGTTGAACCCCAGACTGCGGTTACTGCCAGTAAAGCGGTCAACGCTAAGACAGGTGATTTCTTCAGGTTGGATAGTTTTGGTATCTGCATCTAGAGGACTTTGCTGAGGAAAGCTCTGGTCCTTTCTTGCGCAGGAGAAGAAAATAAACGTTCGGGAGGCCCTTCTTCGACTATCTGGCCTTCATCCATGAAAATACAGCGGCTGGCAGCCGCCCGGGCAAAACCCATTTCATGTGACACTACTACCATGGTCATGCCTTCTTTTGCCAGGGCCATCATCACGTCCAGTACTTCCTTTATCATTTCCGGATCGAGGGCACTCGTGGGTTCATCAAATAACATGATATGGGGATTCATTGCCAATGCCCGGGCGATAGCCACTCGCTGCTGTTGTCCGCCGGAGAGCTGCCCGGGGTAATAACTCGCTTTATCGGCGATCCCGACTTTTACCAGCAGGCTGGAGGCAATTTCTCTTGCCTGGGTACGGTGGCGCCGGCGAACGACTTTCTGGGCTAGAATAAGGTTGTCCAGGACGGTTAAATGGGGAAACAGGTTGAATGACTGGAATACCATGCCTACTTCCCGCCGTACCGCATTGATGTTCTGGGCGCTTTTTAAAAGTATCCCATCGACCGTGATTTTCCCGGCATCATATACTTCCAGGTGATTGATGCAGCGGAGTAAAGTTGATTTTCCCGAACCGGAGGGTCCGAGTATCACGACTACCTCGCCCGTTTCTACATTGAGGCTGACTCCCCGCAGTGCATGGACACGCCCGAAGTATTTATGGATATTTTCGATACGGATGATTGGCTCGCTCATACTTGCCTCATCGTACGACGTTTTTCCAACCATGCGATCAACCTGGCGGATAACAAGGTCATGATCAGATAAAGCAGGGCGATCAGTGTCCATACCTCGATAGGGTTGAAGTGCACGGCCATGTACTCCCGGCCCCGCCGCGTCAGGTCGGTTACCGCGACGACACTAACCAGCGAGGTGTCTTTCATCAACATAATAAATTCATTCCCTACCGGGGGGAGCACCACCTTGATCGCCTGAGGAATGATGATGTACCGCATCGACTGAATATAACTCATGCCCAGGCTGCGCGCCGCTTCCATTTGCCCTTTGGGGATGCTCTGGATACCGGCCCGGAATATCTCGCTCATGTAGGCTCCGTAGCAGACTACCAGTCCGAGTATGGCCAGGAATATGGCATTTGAACGGTAATTGGCTAATGCCGGTACATGGATCAATTGGCCGATTGTCTTGATAACTACTGGCGCTGCAAAATACCACCAGATGAGTTGTACCAGTAACGGGATGCCCCTGATTATTTCAACATATAAAGTAGATATCAGGTAAATGACAGGGTTTTTTGAGATCCGCCCGAGGCCGCCGATTAATCCGACCAGGATGATGAAGACGATCGAGACGATGGTAATGATTACTGTAATCAGGAGGCCGTCACTGACAAAGACCATGATATCCATGTAGGGATCGGCACGAAATATCAGGAGTAGGGCGAGTAATGCCGCTATTACTACCACAAGCCACCACCAGGGGTCGAGCCTTGCACTGAGCTCGGCCCCCGGTACTTTGTTGATTTCCATCTGGGTTGAGGTTAGCTTCTCGGTGGTGTCCGCTGGCTTGCGCCAGAATCCCCTGCCCCAGCCTTTAAACACACTCCCCAACGGTTAGTCCCCACCTATTTTTCGATCCATTTCTGGGACAGGGTTTCGATTAGTCCTTCGTTCTTTACTTTGGCTAAGCCTGAGTTTATTTTCGCCAGCAGATCGGTCTTGCCTTTCGCCACGGCGATACCATAACTCTCACTGGTAAACATTTCCCCCGCCGTCTTGAGAGTATTTTCATTTTTAGCTACGTAACCCAGGGCTAACCAGTTGTCACTCACGACGGCATCTATCTGTCCGTTAACCAGGTCCTGGAAAGCCAGGCCGACGTCATCATAGGTTTTAAGTTTGGCGGCGGCTACTTTTTCCACTTCCATGGCGCCGGTGGTTCCGATTTGAGCCCCTACATTACCGCTCAGCGTATCGATCCCTTTGATCGTGTCATTGTCTTTGCGGACGACAACGATCTGGCCGGCTGCATAATACGGATCTGAGAAAAGCATATCTTGTTGGCGCTCGGAAGTAATGGTGATGGAAGAGATCGCGGCATCATAAGTCCCTTGAGCCATGCCGGCTAACAGCGGGTCAAAACCGACATTAACAAACTCGATCTCCAGCCCTTCTTTTTCAGCGACAGCTTTGAACAGGTCAATATCAAAACCCACGATTTCTTTTTGGTCGTTCACGTATTCGAATGGAGGCCATGTGGCATCAGTAGCTATGCGTATCTTGTTAGTTTCGCTGCTGCCGCATGAGGTGAGTAACATGCTGGCCATTACCAGGCCGAGCGTGATTAGTAATAGTACTTTCTTCATTGTCTCTCCTGACCGATGAATTTTATACCAAAACATCATACCAGAGTACCGGTAATTTGAAAAATTACCGCCTTAATCACACAAATATGATATACCTGAGATTTTCTTCGCTTGCGTAGATTTACTGCAGCCGGAAATGTAATTTCAGTATTTTTCTCGTCTTCTCGGTTACCTTGAACCGGTCGTCGATACGGTATCCCGTCACCCAGGCTACTTTGCCCGAGGAAACCACGATGGGAATCCGTTGCCGCCAGCTGTGGGGAATATGGGCATCGATCATAAACCGGCTTACTTTCTTTTCCTCTGCCATACCGAAAGGTTGGAAGCGGTCGCCCGGTTTGGCCTTACGTACCTTCAGGCTATCATCGCTCAGGTCAAAATCGAGATAGGCAGAAAAACCAGCCCGGGGTATTCCCATTCTCTTGTGTATTGTAGTTTTTGTTCTTTTAAGAAATTGGGAGGCCTTCGGTACTCTTACACTGGTTATCCTGGCAGTGATATGCCATCCGGAAAAAAACGTTGTGCCTGGAATGTGAAGCGCGGTTTCCTCCTCTAAAGCAGGGAAAGGACATAATGTCTCAGGGTCCGGTCCCAGTAAATAGCGTCCGTATTCGGTGGAGAAAAACAGGCCGTATGGTAGGCTTATTTTCCTTCCCGCAGGTTTTTCCAGGAGTTGTATCATGTCGTCGATATGTCTGGTCTCAATATCTTTCAGCTCTCCCAGCAGTTCTTCCAGTGTCCTGCGCAGCAAGTGCCGCTGTATTGCTCTCGGTTGAGATAATAGTTGCTTTTTGTCCAGCAGTATCGTGTCTCGCTGTTTCTTTACCGTTGAATTCCATCGTTGCTGTACTTGGTCGTCAAGAAAAGCCAGTTCATCTCCGGCGATTGTTGCCAGTTTTAACAGGGCATCGTTGATCTGTGGATTATAACTCTCCAATAACGGCCGGAGTTCCCGGCGGACGCGGTTTCTTAGATATTCCATTGAGGCGTTGCTTTTATCATTCCTGGTCTCGTAACTGTGCTCCTGGCAGTACTGTTCGATTTCCCGTCGGCTGACTTCAAGCAGAGGCCGGATGATAATCAGCTTTTCTCTGGCGGGGTGCCATCTGGTGATGGGAGATAGGCCCCGTAGGCCGCGCGTTCCCGTTCCCCGGATAAGGTGCATCAGGATGGTCTCGATATTGTCATCAGCGTTATGGCCTACCGCCACGGCTGCCGCTTTTAGCGAACGGGCAGTTTCGGCGAAAAAACGATAACGCACTTCTCTGGCTGCTTCTTCGAGTGACAGGCGGTGCCGGGATCGGTATTCCTGCACCTCGCGGGCTTCGATGGTTGCCGGGATGCGGTAACGGCGTGCAATTTCACCTACAAAACGGGCATCTTCAGCGGATTCCTGGCCGCGCAGCCGGTGGTCCAGGTGTACCACGTGAAGCTTGACCCCCAGTTTATCCTGGAGTTCCCTCAGTATATGAAAAAGACATACCGAATCCGCTCCTCCGGAGACCGCCACCAGTAGTGGCCCGGCACCGGTTTCGAGTCTGTATTGTTGAAAAAAAATAAGGAGCCTGTTTTTCAGGTCGATGGATTGGGGGGTATTTGGCTTGGCCATATTGCCGTTTTTTCCTTGGCCTTAGAATAAAAAAGATTCGATGGTCTTTATGCTGAAAATACCAGTTTCGTACGGTGTATGGTCAGTGGGGGTTCCGGTTGGCCCAGGGCAAGGGTAACTTGTTCAGGGCGTCCTGACCCGCCGCTGTCACACCGCAAACTCATCCCCAGGGTAGCGGCAAAGCTGTTCCAATCGATTACCCATATATCTTCGATCAAAGCCCTGAGGTCGTATTTCCTCTCTCCAGTATCACGCTGGTGGTGCCATGGCAGTTCTTCCCGGGAAAGCAGGTCGTCGATCGTCTTCTCTATGGTATCCCGGCCTCCTTGCGCCGGGATTTCTACCCGGTATTCAGCCAGCCGGACTGAAGCTTGCAGTGAAGGCAGTGTCAGCGCTACCGGAAATACCCCTGATATGCCGATGCCGGTGGGTAATTGACGGCTGACACCCGAGGTGAACCAGTGCGGGGAGACCCACCGGCTGACCATGATATCCATCAATTCAGCTTCACTGGTAACTCCCAATGCAAGCGGCGCCGCCAGGGATATCCGGGGATGGGGGTTGAAGCCTTCGGAGTACATCAGTGGAATCTCTGCCCTCTTTAAGGCCCTTTCCCAGCAGCGCATCAGGTCCAGATGGGAAATATATTTGATGTCTTCTCCCCGGCTGAACTTTATCCTAAGTCGCTGCACGTTGTTCTCCGGCTTCTTTGGGTATTTTATCTTTCTCCTTGGTTACCAGAATTTCCTCTATTTTCGGTCCCTTCATATGGGTAATGACCAGTTTCAGATGGTGATACTTCAGATTTTCCCCCTGTCTGGGGATTCGCCCCAGGAGATGGAGAATAAAACCGGCGATGGTCTCATAGTCTCCCTCGGGTAGCCCTAAGCCCATCTCCTCGTTAGCTTCTTCGATTCGCATCCCCCCATCGATTTGAAATGTTCGATCATCGATCATTTCAAAATCTTTATCAGCATTTGTCAGTTCGTCACCAACTGGCCCGACAACTTCTTCCACCAGCTGCGTAAGGCTGACTACCCCGGCGGTTCCACCAAATTCATCGACCACCACGGCCATGCGGTAATTACTGTCTTTCATTTCAACAAATAGTTGGCTAATGGGTTTGGTTTCCGGGGTAAAATAGGCCGGGCGGATCAACGCATCGATCAGGCTGTCCTGACTCAATGCATTCTTGGCCTGCGCCATCAGGACGTCTTTAATCGCCAGGATGCCTATCACGAAATCCATATTCCCTTCATACACCGGGTAACGGTTAAGTGGATTCTCCGCATATTTCTCAAGAAAGCCGGCCAGCGTGGTGCCGCGTTCAATGCCGATCACTTCCGGGCGTGGTATCATTACTTCCCGTACCGGCCGGTTCCCAAATTCGAAAACATTGTGCAGCATTTCCGCCGCATCTTCCTCGACCACTCCTTCTTTCTCCCCGATCTCGATGGCGGTATGGAATTCTTCTTCGCTCATTGTCGGCCGGTCGGGCTTGGTTTCACCGGCGATGCGGGTTAACCTGATACCGATGTGCTGCAGGAAGAAGACAAAGGGGTAGAAAATAACGCCTATGATTTCAATCGGGCGGGCGTAAGCTAAAGCTAGTCTTTCTCCGAAACGGGTAGCCAGGCTTTTCGGTACCAGTTCGGCAAAGACGAGGGTCAGCAGAGTAATAATGATAGTGGCCACTACCGTCGCGGCATTTTCATTCTGTTGCCATAATGAAATGGCAATCACCGTTCCCACCGTAGCTACCGCAGTCTCAAAAAAGTTGATGCCCAGGAGTACTGTCGAAAGGAATTTCTCCGGATGCTCCAGTATTTTTGCCACGGTTTTGGCCCCCGGTTTCCCCATACGGATCAGGTGCTGCAGGCGAAGTTTCTGCATACCGATGAAGGCGGTTTCGGCACTGCAAAAAAAAGCCGCTAAAATCAGGCTTAATACAAAGATTGTTATAAGCCAAATATTTAACATTTTATCCTATAAAGATTCATGTCCCATTATCATACAATCTGGCTTGCCCCGCGTCTCGAATCAGCATAGAAACTATTTCAAAAAAATCGTTCTGCCGGCCGCGCGGCCAGCCGTAATGAGTGCAGTGCAACGCCTTGAAGGCATTCTCAGGCGTTGTAGATGTCCCGGTTATGTTTTGGAATAGAGTGTTATTCTTCCTCGGACTCCTCGTCCTCGTGCTTCCGTTTCTTCTTTATTACTTCTACCTGCGGGGCTATTGCTGGCGGTGCTGCAGTGACCATGGATTTCTTTACGTCTTTTTTCGGTTTCTTCGTTTCACGTTTACCAATATCACGTTTCCCCATATTCTTACCTCACTCCTTTACCGAATGAAGCACCTAATTGAAGTTTAGCAAAGTCTCTTATATGTGTAAAGAGTGAAAATATTTTCACTCTTTACACATATAAGTCATGGTGTGACATTTATGGGTTGAGGCGCGTAAGAGCGTCCCGGGCGGCCTCGGCTTCGGCGGCTTTCTTACTCTTGCCAGTGCCGCGGCCCAGCACATCGTTCCCCATTTTTACTTCAACGGTGAACCAGCGGGCATGGTCGGGACCGGTGGCACTAACCATTCCGTATGCCGGGATCTGCTGATATTTCCCTTGAAGATAGTGCTGCAGCTGCGTTTTGTAATCAGGTGTTATCCCGGTTTCCTGCACCTGGTCATATTCAGCTTTCATCAACCGCATGGTACAGGCAGTTGCCTCGCGCATCCCCCGGTCGAGATAGACTGCTCCGATGACAGCTTCCAGTGCTCCCCCGAGATTGGGGATTTTTTTCCGGCCGCCGCTGGCTTCTTCGCCTTTCCCCAGGTATAGAAAGTCCCCCAATCCGATGGCTTCGGCTACATGAGCCAGGGTTTCCCGTTTCACCAGGGCGGCGCGCAGATGGGTTAACTTACCTTCCGGTATATCGGGGAAATCCTGGTAAAGGCTGCGGGCAATGATCAGCCCGATGACAGCATCGCCCAGGAACTCCAGCCTTTCGTTGGAACCAGGGGCCAGTTCGGGATTTTCATTGACATAAGAATCATGTATCAGTGCCCGTTCCAGTAAGGATGGTTCTTTAAAAGTGACACCCAGGATTTTCTGCAAACGGTCGAGTCTCAATGCCTGGCCTCAATAATGTTACCTGTCTAGGATAACCGGGTCTTCGTACCGGTGTCAATCAATTTAGTATTAACAGGAGAATGGGGATAGTGAACAGGCTGGCTATTGTGGTTAGAAAAACTACGCTGGAAACCAGTTCCGGTTCGTTATCGTACTTCGCCGCCAGTATGGAGGTGTTGACGGCGGATGGCATAGCGGAATCGAGAATGACCACCGACCGCGGTACCCCGGTCAGCCCAAAGAGTGCCGCTGCGGCAAAGCCCATCCCCAGCCCTACCCCGATGCGGATCAGGGAAGCGGCCGCGGTCAACTTCAGGTCGGTGATATGTACTGCGGCAAGCTGATAACCCAGGACGAGCAGTGTCAGGGGAATCACCATCTGGCCGATAAGGTCGAGCGGACTGAAGATCAGTTCGGGAATCGAAACGTTGCACAGATTGAAGATCAGTCCCAGGACGGCTCCATAGATGGCCGGGACCTTCAGTGTTTCCTTCAGGCCGTCTTTCCAGCTGCGCCGGGAGAATATCATCACCCCTGCGGTAAGAGAAATGATAGTGACCGGGATGTAAAAGAGTGTCGCTATCAGGAGCCCTTCCTGGCCGTAAGCCAGGGTCATCACTGGGAAGGGGATATTGACCGCGTTCATGATGATGATGGGGACATATAGTCCGGAATGCCGGAGGCGGGCTAATTTGAAAATGATGAATGCCGCTGCGCCGGTGCCGGCAACGATCAGTAAAGCACTGGCCCAGATTCGTGAGGCGTCCAGCAGTATGATCTGCTTGCTCAGCATGGCCGTGAACGCCAGGGCCGGCATGCCGATATAGAAAAGGATGTCGACCACCACCGACAGATCCAGTTTTTTTATTTTGCCTAATAAGAAACCAACCAGGATAACCAGGAAGGTAGGCAGCACGATATTCAGGACTTGGAACATAATCATTTATTCTAGCAAAAGCGGTAGTCGGGAGGAAAACCGGAGAATACTGATGGTGAAATGAGTCAGCATGCCTGGTGTGATTACATTGACAGTTATGATAGTTATAAATATGATGTTAATAAATATTATTATTTAGCCTGGAGCAGGATATGCTTTTTGAAGACGAACCATATTGCAGGATGATCCAGTTGATATCTGGCATCTATCTGAAAACCCGCCATTGGACCGAACGTCAGATCAAAGCCCTGGATATGACTTTCCCTCAACTGGGTGCGTTGATTGTCCTTTCACAACATGACGGTATTACCCAGCGGGATATGGCCAGCCGGTTGGAGACTGATGCCACTACTGTGATGGTATTATGCGATTCCCTGGAGAAAAAAAATTGGCTGCGGCGGGTTCCAGACAAGTCCGACCGCCGTGTCAACCGGCTGGTGTTGACCGATCACGGCAACCATATCTACCAGGAAGCTTTGTCCCGTATCCAATCGGGGTATGGCTACATGGTCAAGTCAGCCCAGTTCGGTGGTTTGCACACCACCATTGCCCTTTTGGAAAATCTCGAACGGAATATCAATGAGTTGATGCCGCCGGAAAAAGCATAGTAAAAAACAGTGACTGGAACTCTTATTTAATGCCCCTGATATCCGTATCTGGCAGGTATTTCTTGTCAGCCTTCTTTTTAAAAAAATTTCCTATCAGGCCGCCAACTACCGCCCCGCCCACTGCCATGATGCCCAGCCAGAAGATCGGTTTCAGCCAGCCGGTTGCTAAACCCAGCCACAAACCCAGCCCGCCTCCCACCACCAGCCCCACCGCAATGCCGATAAACACATATTTCTCATTCCTTGGTGGTGCAGAACCGGGGCCGCCGGGCCCTGGTTTACTTTTCTGGTCCAGTTTCATCTTAAGTTCCAGCTCTTTCAGTTTACGGTCACCTTCCTGGCCGATCCATCCTAATCCTGCTCCTCCCATGAAAATATTGGGACTATCAAAGCTTGTTGAATTCACTGCTTTCATCTGTTTATCTCCCTTTATGCGGGCATTTGGAATCTTCGTTTAATGATATTCAGCCGGAAGATGTCCAGCTATACTACATCGATTAAAGATTAAGTACAATGTTCGTCCCGGGTAAATAAATCTCTTATATCTGTTTAACGAATGAGATTAGCATCAGTCAGGGCGGCAAGCAATGGCCGCCCTGACTTTGCTTCTTTCGTATTAGTCATGTAAGTGGGATATTCCCCAGGTTGGTATCGGTACTATTATCGATCACGGGAATGAGTGCAGTTTTGCCGCCCTTTATAATTTCCAGTGAGTATTTGTTTTCAGCCAGGTTTTCGAACCAGAAATCACCGAAGGAGTCGGTCCTGGTTTTATGTTTTTTCCCATCGGTCCCAGTGAGTGTACAGTCGGCTCCGGCAACTACCTCTTCGACCTTTGCGTCGTAAACCGTTCCGCCAATGAATTTCCCGGGGACATTAAGATAGCGCAGGCGGGGTTTTGTCTTCGCTTCTGGATGGATATCTTTCGCTTTCTTTGTGAAGGCCTTCAGTTCAGACTCTTCTCCGAATTTGATGCATTCCGTAGGACAGGCGTCTGCACAGCGGGGCACTATCCAGCCGCGGTCCAGCAGGTGGGCGCACCCCGTACATTTCTGCGCGATATTCAGTCCTTCGTTGAAATAGATCACGTGATAAGGACAGGCTTCCAGGCAGTTACGGCAGCCGGTGCATTTTTCGGGGTCGATGATGACCAGTCCGTCTTCTCTCTGGTATATCGCCCCTTTGACCGGGCAGGCTTCCCGGCAGGGGGCGTTATCACAGTGGGCGCACAGCACTGGTTGATAGGTGACCCGGACCTTGGGTACGGTGCCCCTGACCGTTTCTTTTATCTGTAACCAGAATTGGCCGGTGTCCGGCTGCGGTCGGGCGTACGGCATCCAATCGTTACCGGCATGCTCGTCCTTACAGGCCACCTGGCAGGCATAACAACCGTTGCATCTGGCGAGGTCTATTACCCATGCTTTCATCTGCTGCCCTCCTTTTTTACCCAGGCGGTAAAACGTAAACCAGCCGCCGCATCGTATTCTCTTTGAAATGCTTCGGGGTATTTCTTCCGCAGTTCTTCCAGGTTTGCCTTTTTTACTTCTACCAGGAAACTGCTGACCACCATCCCGGTCGCATTTTTCGAGGTCAGGTTATGCGGCGTGATGGTGTTGATTGCCCCACCCCGGTCGATTTCCCCGGGAACGATGGGGTCATACCGGGCACCGTGGTCCATATACGCGACTCCGGGCATGATGCGCTCGGTGACATAAGCTCCGCCTAAGACTGTGCCGCGTTCGTTGTAGATGGCTACTACATCTCCGTTTTGTATCTGCCGGGCAGCAGCATCATTGGGATGTATCCATAATGGTTCGTAATTATACCCGTCCGGTCCCCGGACTTTACAAGTGGGGGCTTCCCGGACCCAGGTCAACTCGTCACACTGGGCATGTACCCGCCAGCGGGGATGGTTCGACATCAACAGCAGGGGATATTTCTTCGCTCTTCTTGAAGACATCCGTTCATCGTGGCTTTCTCCTTTTTCGATCCAGTGAGGTACCGGCGGCCTCTCCGTATCGCCGGGGAAATGTTTCGTCAGGTTTTGTGAAGCGAACTCGATCTTTCCGGAAGGTGTTTTCACGGGATTATTTTGCGGGTCCAGGTAAAAGCCCTGCATACCGGGCGGTGTTTCCTTCCATTTCGGGTCGACCGGGACGGCATAATATCCTTTCTTCTTGAAATCTTTGTAGGTGATCCAGTCCTTGATTCCCGACCTATCAAAGTTCATCCGGTTCAATTCTTCCACGGTCTTACCGTCGGTGTATTCCTTGAATAAGCCGAGTTTATTCGCTACTAGGCAGGCGATTTCGTAAGTACTTTTCGACTCACCTACCGGGTCGGCACATCTCTCTCCGCTCATCACGGTGTGTATCTGCCCGCTTTCCCCATCGGCCGTAATGTCCTCCTCTTCGATTTTCGTGCAGCTGGGCAGGATCAGATCGGCGAACAGGCAGTCATTCTCCAGCCAGGGATTCTGGGCGACGATGCATTCTATCTTTGGGCTGCGCAGTGCCCGGATATAGGAGTTGCTGTCGTTCCAACAGGTGATCCAGCAGGGGGTATCCGTCCAGATCATATGGACTTCACTGCATCCGGGGGCAGGGTAGGTATATTTTGTAAAATGATCCTCTAACGGCGACATGAAACGACCGTTGCCGTACCAGGAGATGGGGGGATTCAAGATTGCTTCATGTATCAGGTTCTTGGGGATGATCTGTTTAGCGATGGTACCCGGTGGCGGCGCCGGCATCGGCGGCGGTGGTGGCGCTCCTTTAGGAATGACCATCCCGGAGACCTGGATGGATGGAACGCCCGGAGCGCTGATGCGGTCGTGGGGTGTTGCTAACTCATTTGACTGTGGGGTCATTATGCCGCGCGGCATCGGTCCCTGGCCGAAGATGCCCCATTCCATCATCTTGACCTGGTGCACCCCGGGTTTGCCCAATCCTTGCATCGCCAGTAGCAGTACCTCCAGACGGGCAGGTTCAGTGGCATATGGCCCCCGGACCGTCGGCCCTCCGTTGCCGTGGGCGATCGAGGTCCTTTTCGCTGCCCATTCCCGGGCCAGTGCTTTGATTGTCATGGCTGGTATCCCGGTGATATCGGCTGCCCAGTCCGGCGTTTTTGGTATACCGTCCTCTTTACCGGTGACATATGCTTCGAACTTATCGAACCCGTAAGTATGGCTGGCTACGTATGGTTTATCATAAGTACCTTCCGTTATCCAGGTATAGGCGATGGCCAGCTGCAGTGCAGCATCGGTACCCGGCCGGATGGGTATCCATTTATCGGCATGGACGGCTGCCCCGTAATTAAGATCGGGACAGATGTAGATGCACTTGATACCGAGTTCTGTAAACCAGTAGCAGACCCGGCTTGCCATCTGTCCGTTGAAGCCCCAGGATGTAGTCTCCGGGTCGCAACCCCAGAACAACAGCATCTGGGTGTTTTCGGCAATATCCGGGATAAGGTTGGCGGCAGGCAGCATCTGCCCCACCGGTTCCATGCCCCAGGCATGTTTGGCTCCCCACGCCCAGCCCTCCCAACTGTCGGTGTTCCGCACCTGCAGGGTAAAGCCGCCCATCAGAGTAAAAATTTTGTTGGCACTGCCGTGGGTAGAATGGATGGACTTGCCTTCACCGTGGCCGTCAGATTGCGACAATACTGCTTCCGGCCCGTATTTTTTGTTTATCCTCTTTAACTCGGCGGCGGCCAGAGACACTGCCTCGTCCCAGGAGATGCGGACATATTTGCTTTTACCTCGGTTCTGCGGGTTCCGTTCGCCGTTGGGATGCCAATCCTCTCTTTTCAATGGATACAATATCCGGTTCGGTGAGAAAACCCGTTTCTTATAAGCCAGGGCGAAGGGCGGCAGCAGGGTCTTTGTCAGCGGTTCCAGTACCTTGCCCCGCACTTCCATTTTCCAGGGATTCAGGGATGTCCAATCGTACTGCCAGTCGTAATGCAGCGGGCGGATACGGATGATTTTCCCGCTCTGGGTGTCGATGACGGACGAATTCCCGTCCCGCCCGAAGCCCATCAGGCTGAGTCCCTTGACGATCGCTTTTTCCTTCTTTCGTGCCATTACACCTACCTCTCTTTTTCCAAATCAGGCAAGCCTTGTTTACGGTATGCGGAAGCGGGGTGGTTTATTTTTCCAGAAAGGTGTTTCCCATCCCAGGTCTTCAAAACGTACCAGTCGCCGAAACTGTCCCCGGGCCTCGAAGAATTCTACGGACTTCCGCAGCCAGCCCCGGACTAGTTCATAATGCGCTTTCTCCAACGGCCGCCAGTCGATCTCGATGGCTGCCCTGGGGCAGGTCTGTTCGCACAGGTAGCAGTAAGCACAGTTTTGATAGAAAATAGGCCCGTTTGTTGAACGGCCGATGTTGTGAGTGGGGCAATTATCGATGCAGTGGGTGCACTTGGGATACACGCACTGTTCACTATTTATATGGAAGGGTGAACGGTGCATCAGTTCGCCGTATGCCATGACCTCCGGAAAGGCCTGGGGTGCCGTCTGCGGCGGTTCATAAATTTCGTCATACGCTTTGCCTTTCGGGAATTCCGGGATCAGCCCGACTTTGCCTTGATATATTGCCCCGCTGCTTTCTACCATTTCCCGGCCAAAAGCTTCCGCCTCGGCCAGGTCGGCCTCATCCGGATGCCCGTCGGTGAGGTATGGTTTGGGAATTGCCGGATAATAGGCGCTGCCGAACCAATCCCTCCAGCCGATGACGGTTAATCCCCGCTGTACCAGTGCCGGTACCACGTTTGCCAGGAAGCGGCAGGGTGTGGCGCCGTGCGTACAGAAAGCGAAGCAGTGTTTACCCTCGGCCGCCGCCATGGCATAACGGATAAAGCCGGTGATATTCGGCGGCTCCTGCTGGTTGATCACCGGACTGCCCAGTCCGATTAAGTCATAGTTGCTTAACTCCCGGGGATCAACTTCTTTCAGCCGGGCCAGGTCACAACTTATGCCTTTTTGGATGATTCCCGTATGGATTGCTCGGGCTATTTTCTGTGTGTTCCCCGTCATTGAATAGTAAATGACGATCCCTTTCACCGTATTACCGTCCTTATTTACATAATAATGAATGGCATTATGGAGACGGTCTATTTTTTATACCGGGGGGCAATCGTGGCATGGATGAACAGGATAGGCTTGCTGACTTTTTTGAAGTTCAGTGGACAGTGGGTCATCCCCTTGGGAATATAGATCGTAGTTGGTTTTGTAATTACATGCTTTTCTCTCTCCTCGCCGTAATAGAATTCGATCTCCGCTCCGAGGTCATCCATCTTATTGGGGTCCATCCCGCAGAAGACCAGGTACATATCGAAGTCATGGGCGTGGGGAGTTTCCTCCATGAGGGCAGGGTGGTCGACGGCGATGACGAACATGGAAAAGCTGGATTTGAAATCATCCTCTCCGGAGAAGGTGAATACCGGGCCGAACGGGCTCATTCCCACCGGATATTCTTTAATATACCGATCATACTTGTTTTTCTCAGTATTCTTGATTGACATATCAACCGCCTCCTTTTTCGTTCGTAAAAACCGGAAGAGATTACTTCTCTTATTTGCCTAGCCAGGTCGTCAGGTGTTCGTTGTTTAAGCAAATAGCACTGAAGCAGTAAGGCTTGTCTACCCTGAGAGTATTTAGGGGACAATGTACCAGTCCTTTTGGAGCAGCTACCAGGGTTGGTTTATCGAAGACATGTTTTTCCTGTTCTTCTCCCATACTGATTTCTATCTCCGCCCCCAGGTATTCCGGGTGAGATGGGTCGGTCCCCACAAAGAGCAGGACTTCATCATAAGGGTGGACGTGGGGGTCTTTCTCATGCCAGTAGCCGGTGCCCTTGTGGAAAGCCCAGGTGAAATTCAGGTCAATTCCCTTTGTCTCCTTGCCGTTCCATCCGGCAATGATATCGGCATTTCCGCCCGATGTCCGGTGAATATCTTTCATCTCCAGGCTTTTTACCAGTCGATCATACTTGTTACCGGTTGATTCTTGATGGGTTTGTACGGGTACATCTTCCGTTTTGCTGTCGCTATCCAGTGCGATCACCAATACCCCGTAAGGGCGGTCGGTTTTAATGGTTGTGGTGGGATTATGCGGCAGGCCGGGCGGTAAGGCAACCGTCGTGCCGGTATCGAAGCAGTGTTTCTCGCCTTCTTCACCTAAAGAGATCTCTATTTTCGCTCCCAGATCGTTGGGGCGGTCGTAATCAAAACCGGTAAAAACCAGGCACTCTCCGTAAGGATGGATGTGTCCTTTTTTCTCTTGCGGCCATTCACCGGCATGACTGCTGTATTCCCAGATCAGGTTCAATTTGAGTCCGGCCATGTCTTTACATGTCAAACGGACCCATTTTCTCTCCGGGGAACTCTGGAAATTCAGTGTGTTTACTAAATAGCTGTATTTAGCTGTCTTCATGATCCCTCCCGCCTTTTTTTGTATCTTATACTTACGGCGAGGTGGTCCCGTCATCCTCTCCGTAGCTATTTGTTCTGGAATTATTTACCTGTCAACCATGTAAGACTGTCCTGCCACCATAATTCCCGGCCTACAAAGTCCATATGTCCCTTGCCCTGTAACAGTATGATCCGTACTCTCGCCCCAGCCTCCGGATATTTCTTTTTAAGGGCTTCCTGGAAGCGTAGAGCGCCGTCGGCGGGCACATGGTTGTCCGCCGCCCCGCATATAAAGCTGATAGCCGGTCTGCGGGCATAAGCGTCTATATGGGTGAGGGGATTGCAGTGGTCATAGAAGTACTGGGCATAGGCATCCGCTTCACCTTGTGGTATTGTACCTCCTTGACCCTGCATTCCGGGCCGGAGCCAATCCGGTGTGGAGACGACTGTTGCCACCCGTTTGATGCGGTGGTCCAGGCCGGCGGCGGCTACCGCAATGTCTCCCCCCATGGAAGTCCCCACCATGTATATATGCGGCTCGATTTTCAAGTTGGCGATTGCCCAGTCGATTACTCGTAGTGTATCTATCGCAGAATTGCCCAGTATTGGCCAGAAATGCCGCCTGAAGCTGGAGAAAACCCGTTTGCTTATTTGCTCTTGATTTTCCGTGCCCCGCTCCCCGTGCTGCCACGGATCGAAACTGAGGGCAAAGTAGCCGGCTGCTGCCAGGTCTTGCAGGATCGGCCTCATACTCTCCTTGGTCCCGCTTAAGCCGGGTAGGGTAATAACAAGACGGTGTGCCGTCTGTTTAATGGAAGGTTCTAGATACAACGCTGGAATATGGTCGATCCATATCGTCGAACCGGGCTTGACCGGATTATTCGTCGTCATGCTTACTCCTTGTCGATGTCTGTAAACTAAAATATCTCCTGATGGCAACTGGTACGCTTCATCCTGCTGCCTGAACACGGTCTCGGAATGGTGTATTTTGTGATATGAAGAATTATACTCTGTTATATATTTTGGTCAAGGTTGATATATCAACTTTGTTTTGTTATTACTGGCTTTTGAGAGCGGTAAACTTTATTACTTGACAATACTACGTTATTTTAAGAGAATGAGTAAGACGTTAGATGTCAGACATAAGATGTCGTAATGATCCTCCAGGAGACTGCATTATGAAAAATAAATTGGTAGATGTCATTCTCCGGCCTAAGCGTCAGATCACTTTACCGAAGGATGTATGTAATCAGTTAGGTATTGCTCCCGGAGATATCCTGGAAGTAGCTGTTGATGATACAAAACTGATCGCCAGACCCCGAAAAACGATTGCCCTGAAGGCTCTGAAAGAGATCCAGGATGCTTTCCAACTCTCGGGTATCAGTGAAGAGGAAATTCAGATAGCCGGAAAGCAGGCAAGAGAGAAGATAGCCGGAAAACGGTATGGCATCAAGTAATAAACCGCGGATATTTCTCGATACTAATGTCATCTTTTCAGGTTTATATTCAAAGCAAGGGGCCCCGGGGCGGATTCTTAAACTTTTTGTCCTTGGAAATATTGAGATTCTGATTTCTCGTCAGGTACTTGATGAGTTGATCGTTACTATACGGCACAAATTCCCTCAGGGTCTCCCTGATTTGGAGAGGTTTTTACTGAATACTCCCCCGGAAATCATCGTCGATCCTGGCCCTGAAGTGATCAAACCATGGAGGAGTGTTTTATCTATCGGTGATGCCGCGATACTTTCGGCTGCTGTACAATCGGGACCTGATTATTTCGTGACTTGTGATAATCATTTTCTGGAATCTCCGGAAATGACCATGGAAACAGGCCTTAAAATAATCACTCCGGGTGAGTTTCTCCGGATATTTGAAAAAAAGGCTTGATATACATCTAAAATGGCATCGGTAAAGGGAGGGCAGGACAATGACAGCACCATCCAAACCGGTAGTCAAACTTTTTACCCGGTATCCTTTATCAAGTGTACTCCTGTACAACGGGACTACTGTCGCGCATTTTGTGTTGGGCGGCCTCGGGATTATTCTCGGCTATGATTCCTGGATTGGTTTGATATTGGGTGTGTTTTATCTTGTTTTCGCTTTCATACAGATGTATGTTCTGATGCCGGTGGAGGTTTGTCCGGACTGTGTCTATTACCGGTTGGAAAATGCGCTTTGTATTTCCGGGCTTAATGCGGTTTCACATCAGATCGCCCGCAATGGGGATCCGAAGAATTTTACCAGGCGGGCGCAGGGTACCTTCTGTCCCAATAACCTGTATGTCGCTGCCTTGGTCGTTCCCGTCATTGCGATGATACCTTCGTTTTTCATCAAGTTTTCCTGGGTTGTGCTGGTAATTTTCCTGGCCGTTATCGGACTGTTATTGTTCCGTTTTTTCTACCTCTTCGGTTATGTTGCTTGTGTTCATTGCCGGGCAAAAGCCGTCTGTCCTAACGCCCGGCAGATGAAAATGGCGAACGATTGAATTAAAAAAATGACACTGATCCTGTAGGGGCGAGGCATGCCTTGCCCAATAAACACAAGGGGAAATAATAGCCTTTGACAGACAGAAAGGATAACAGTTATGGACTTATCTGATCTTTTAAAGGACCAGCCTCCTGTAAGACAAATCCCTGATGCCCGGCGTCAGATTCGGGAAGCCCTGGTATCATCAGGCCGGCACCTCGTGGTTATCGACGACGACCCTACCGGGATGCAGGCTGTCCAGGATGTCCCTGTGTATATGGATTGGTCGGTGGCAACCTTGAGTAGAGCCCTGGCTTCGGACTCACCGGTATCCTTCGTTTCGGTGAATTCTCGTAGTCTGAATCCTGCGGATGCCGGGAAACTGGCCTGGGAGGTGGGGCGAAATCTGCGGCAGGCCGTTGATCTGGGGCAGGGCCGGATACTTCTCGCTTCGCGCAGTGACAGTACTCTACGCGGCCATTTCCCTTATGAGGTGGACGCCCTGGTTGATGGTTATGGTTTGAAACCGGATGGCGTGATTTTTACTCCGGCTTTGCTTGAGGCGGGGCGGTACACCATCGGTGATATCCATTGGGCGGAACAAGGAGGTCAGGTGGTTCCCGTCGGTGAAACTGAATTCGCCCGTGATCCCATGTTCAGTTTTAAGAACAGCAACTTAAAATTATGGGTGGAAGAAAAAACGAAAGAAGCAGTTAAAGCTGCTGAAGTGGTTTCCGTCTCTCTCCGGCACCTGCGGGAAGGAGGTCCGGATGTGGTTGCCGACATTTTGATGTCTGCTGCCCATGGGCGTCCTGTGATTGCGAATGCTGCTGCTTATGCTGACCTTGATATACTGGCTTTGGCCGTTCAAGCGGCTGAAGAGCGGGGTAAGATATTTGTCTACCGTTGTTCTGCCTCCTTCATTAAGGCGCGCGGTGGTTTTCCGGACCGGGCGTTATTAACTCATCACGAAATGGTTCCCGGTAGAGGCCCCGGGCTGATTCTGGTGGGTTCGTATGTGGAAAAGACGACCCGGCAATTACAGCATTTAGCCGGGACTGGCCTGGCGGTGTCCGTTGAACTGCCGGTCGATGTAGTTTTACGGCCGGAAACAAGGCCTCAGCAAATCGCCCGGGTTGCTGACGCTGTAGATCGGCAGTTGGCTGCCGGGGAAACCGTGGTGCTTTACACTTCCCGTCAGCTTCGAACACAGCCGGGCGAAGACTTTGCCCTGACGGGAAAATCGATCATCTCCGCTTTATGTGAGATAATAGCGCTCCTTACTGTCCAGCCAGCCTACATGGTGGCCAAGGGCGGCATTACCAGTATTGAAATAGCCAGGGTAGGGCTGCAGGTTAAGGAAGCTTTTGCCCTGGGGCAAATTTTACCCGGCGTTCCGGTATGGCGGTTGGGGCTGGGTTCCCGGTGGCCTGGCCTGACCTATGTGGTGTTTCCGGGGAATGTGGGAGATGAAGCGGCTTTATCAAGGGCTGTAAAGACTTTGCAGGGGGATTGAAATGGCAGATAAGATCGGCTTTATCGGCCTGGGTATTATGGGGGCACCCATGGCCCGGCTCTTAGCGGCAAAATATGAGTTAACTGTTTTCGATATTGATCCGCACAAAATCACGGCTGTATCCCCTGCCAAACCAGCTGTTGATATTGCCGGAGCAGCCCGGGATAAGGACCTGGTTTTTCTTTCCCTGCCTGGTTCCGAGACCGTCAAGGGAGTTGTGACTGGAAAGGGCGGACTGAAGGCGAATATGAAACCAGGCAGTGTGGTCATCGACATGAGCACGACCTCACCTGCGGTGAGTCAGGAAATCGCCCACTCTCTAATTGAAGCTGGAATCTCCTTCCTGGATGCTCCGGTCAGCGGCGGGGAAAAAGCGGCCGTCGCCGGTACCCTCTCAGTGATGGTTGGCGGTAATAAAGAAGTATTTGACCGGTGTCTGGAGGTTCTCCGTGTTATCGGGTCTAGTGTCGTCCTGATGGGTGACACGGGCATGGGTGGCGCGGCCAAACTGGTTAACAACCTGATTGTCGGTATTACTTTTATCGCCGTGGCGGAAGGCTTTGCCCTGGGTACGAAAAGTGGTCTTGAGCCCAATGTATTGTATCAGGCGATTCGTGGCGGTTGGGCTGGCTCAAAGGTTCTTGAGGTTAGCGCCGAGGCGATGTTGACACGTAATTTCCAACCCGGCGGTACCGTCGATATCCACTGGAAAGACCTGGGTTATGCTTTGGCTTTAGCCAGGGACCTGGATGTTCCTGTCCCGGCTACTGCCCTGGCACATGAGATCTTTAAGGCTGCCCGGGCTTCCGGCCGCGGTAAGCTGGCCCAGCCGGCTGTCGTTCAATTATGGGAAGACTTGCTTCATATCGAGGTAGAATAGCGTCAGATAGTCTCGTTTATTTTGTTTTCAGATGGTTGATGAACCAGTTTTTAGCTAGTTCTCCCACCTTTTCCATTGCCCTTGGTTCTTCAAATAGATGCGTCGCTCCCGGGATGAATACTAATTCTTTTTCACCTTTCAGGGCAGCCAGGGCGCGGCGGTTCAGGTCAATGACCGCAGAGTCATCTCCACCTACGATCAGCAGTGTCGGCGCTGATACTTGTTCCAGATACCGGGCAGCCATGTCCGGACGGCCGCCGCGGGAGACTACGGCTTTCACCAGTTCCGGACGTTCGGCGGCACAGATTAAAGCCCCGGCCGCACCGGTGCTTGCACCGAAGATTCCGTACTTGAACCCGGTTGTTTCCTGGTTATTATGCAGCCAATCGGTAATGCCGGTCAGGCGGCTGCTTAATAAGGCGATATTAAACCGGAGATTCCCTTTGATCAGGTCTTCGGCTTCCTCTTCGACCGAGAGCATACTTACCAGCAGCGTGGCCAGTCCGGCGTTTTGCATTACTTGCGCTGTTTGCCGGTTGCGTGGGCTGTGGCGGTTGCTGCCGCTGCCGTGGGCAAAAATGATGAACGATTCAGCTTTCGCCGGTATACAGATGTCGGCATCCAGGACCACATCCCCGGAAGTGATTTGGATATAACGTTCTTCTGCCTGGCCTTTAAGTTTCATGCGGTTCTTTCACTGATGATTTTCAGTTATAAGGCAGGTTGATATTTACCCCCGATACTTTAGAAAATGAATAGATCATAGCTTTGTAATACCCTCTGGAGATATTTCCCGGGTAAGTTATTGACGCTTATGGAATTTTGTTACTTTTATAGATTACTTAAGCCAACTGCTTCGTGTCGCCGATCAGCCGCGCCGTGGTGAACTCAGGCTGGTCTCCGCTGTGTCACACACTTCGGTTTGGCCCTGGACTAACTTGATGATTTCAGTTTCACCGCATTCCGGGCAGAATACGCCGAATTCCGGCATATTATCGGGGTCTATCTCGAAATGGGCTCCGCAGGCATCACAGTCATATAAAAGCATATTTTCTCCTCTATCCCCGGAGGTCTTTGATACTTTATCAATAGCATGATTCGTTCATCAAAGTCAATGCACTTTTACTAAAAGAAAAACCGGGAGAACTAACCGGACTTCGCTCATTTCTTCTGGCCTTTTCCCCAGCTCCCCACCGCAGCCACCCCCTGATATTGGCTGCTCCGTATTTCCCATTACATACATGAACCATCTTTGTGGGATTACCGGGCAGCCTTCAGCTATTCTTGCTTAATAATCGACTGTATTTCGCTTTCTGGTATTTTCATGAACGCTTCGACTACCTGCGGGTCGAACTGTGTCCCGGAACATCTTAATATCTCGGTGACGGCTTTCTCCATCGGGAACGCGTCCCGGTAAGGCCGCTTGGAGGTCATGGCATCGAATGAATCAGCCAGGGTAATGATTCTCACTGCCAGCGGTAGTTGCGCTCCGCTCATTGTCTGGCCTTTAGCTTGCCCGTCAAAGCGGGTGTGATGATACCTGATCATATCTAGGATATTGTTATTGGCGATCGGCTTAACGATCGACGGCCCAACCTGGGTATGGATCATGATATGGGCGTATTCTTCTTCTGTCAGTTTACCCGGTTTATTCTGTATGTCCGGGTCGACTGCTATTTTACCGACATCATGTAACAGTGCTCCGGACCTGATGTCAGCCAATTCCTCTTCCGGGATGCCCATGTGCCGGGCGATCGTTAATGTGAATTCACTTACCCGGCGAGAGTGGCCGGCAGTATACTTATCTTTAGACTCGAGCGCAAAAATCAACGACTCGATGGCTCCAATATACATACGGCGTATTTCCGTAGCCTGCTCTTCGACCTTGCCTTTTAAGCTTTCCTGAAACCGCTTTACGGTTAACTCTAATTGCCTTTTTTGCAGTATCAGTCCTACCCGCTGGGTGACCTTTTCCAGGTCGTATGGCTTGGTAATATAGTCTCGGGCGCCTTCCCTCATACATTCAATGATGGTCTCTGGCTCGATCACTGCGGTTGCCATTACTATTGCCATGTCAGGATGTTGGACTTTGATCTCGGGAAGCAGTTCTAACCCTGATTTATGCGGCATCATTACATCGAGGATTGCCAGGTCGACACTATTATTGCTTAAAGTTTCGATAGCTTTGTCCGCACAGTCTGCTTCCAGGCAAGCGTAACCTTTACGGACCAATACTTTCCGCAAAGGCCGGCGTACAGGTTCTTCATCGTCTACAATTAATATAGTTTCATTTCTTGTTTCCACAGTCATCGTTGTCATCCTGGTTGATATTTACTCTCGGTAGTGCAATTTAACCATTTTCTACGTATCGCTGCCTTCAGTACCGTTTCAACTCGGTTTGATTCCCGGCACCTCCTGAACTATCATCTGTAAAGGTATTTCTATAATAAACGTAGCCCCTTTTCCCGTCTCGCTGTGGACTTCTATCTGGCCGTTGTGGGCAGATACGATCCCATAACAGATACTCAATCCCAGTCCGGTGCCGCGGCCTACGTCCTTAGTAGTAAAAAATGGGTCGAATATCCGTTTCAGGTTTTCTTCGACAATTCCTGATCCGTTGTCACTTATGGTTATCCTGACGTTATTTTCTTTTTTCTCAGTTTTAACCTTCAGATTACCCTTTCCCTGGGCATCGATCATGGACTGTTCGGCATTAAGGATGATGTTTAGAAATACCTGCTGCATCTGGAAATAATCAGCCATGATTGCCGGTAATCCCTGGTCCATATTGCATTCTACGGTGATGTTGTTGATTTTCCAGTGATAGGCACGTAGTCTTAATATGTCTTCGATTACCTGGTTCACGAGCACAGGCTGTCGGTTGGAGGCATGTCGGCGGGCAAAACTGAGCATATTCTTTACCACCCCCGCTGCCCGCTGCGCTTCATCGTTGATTGTGAATATATCTTCGCGGATGCTTTCCGGCAGGTCTTCTTCTTTCAGTAATTCCGATAAGCCGACAATGCTGGATAGGGGATTATTCAGCTCATGTGCAATACCTGATGCCATTTCCCCCACCGAAGCTAACCGGTCGGTCAGGTATAACCGATCTTGCCTTTCTATATCGGCTGTTACATCGGCTATGGTCACCAGCAGGAGATTATTTCCTTTTATGCGGGTAAAAGTTATGGTTAATTTTTTTTGGAAATCATCGTCTTTACAATGTAATTCTGTCCGGTAACCCGGATCTTGGCTGTCAAGGAAAACCGCCGCTTTATTCGTGATTTCTGCGATGTGCGGGATGTCACTGATTTGCTTTCCGATCATACTTTTGCTGCTGGTACCCAACAACTTGTCGAAAGTACTATTCGTTAATATCACTTGTTGCCGTATATCTGCTACCAGTACCGCATTTGGCGTATTGTCCAGGATTTGATCGATAAATTCTTTCTGTGAACGTATCTCAGATTCTGATTGTTCCAGCGAATCCAGCATTTTGTTGATGTTTGAAGCTAACCCTGAAATTTCATCAGTACCTGGCATGGATACCCGCTTGGCCAGGTTGTTTTCATTACCGATATCATTCACATCCTGGCTGAGGGTGGTCATCCGTTTGATCACGGTAACATTGATCAAATAAGAGAAAACCAGGAAAAAGGTGATACTGACTAAGAATAGTGAGATGTGCAGGTAGGCAAGAGACTTTTCGCCCTCGTTGTAGATTTGCCTCGGCATGTCTACTCTGAGAACAAATGCCGGCTGCCCGTAAACGTCGTTGTAAATCATGTATCCTTCCAGGATGTTCCGTTTTTTCATGATGATAAAGTCTGCGCTGTTATTAGCCTGGTTTACCAGGGTATCTCTGACCTCCCGCGGTAGCCCGGCACTATTGATGTCCGTCACGAAGATCGATAAGTTGGTGATCTTCGTAAAATCGGCGATTATTTCCGGGTCGATAAAGCGGCCCATGATGAGGGTCCCGGTACTTGGTCCTTCTCCCAGGCTTGTTAATATTGGCTCGGATACCACGAGGAAAGGTCTGCCCGATAGTTTCGTGATTCCTGAGGATATTTTTGGAGTACTGGATTGAGTGACCAATGGGCTGTCGGCAAGGGATTGTATTTCTGTTTCCGGGAATACGATTTCGGTCCAGTGTGTATGGTCAAAACCTTTGTGATAGACCACTTCTCCTTCGGTGTTCAGTACCAGAAACAGGCTGACGCCGACATTGGCATAACTTTCTGTTGCACTCAGATTCCTTTCGATGTAGCCGGTATTACCGTCTTGGGCGAACTCATATGTTTCGTCCCATACTGCCCAATCTTTACATAATCCGGTTATGGTCTCTAACCGGCCTGATATTGCCGTTGCCACGCGGTCCATGTTCTCAGACGTATTTTCTTTTTCCAGCTCTTCATAACCTTTAAGAAAGGTCAGATCAAATACCAGGTAAAGTATGGAAAACAATATCAGTGTTGTACACAGTACTACCACGAAAATACGTTGTCGGATAGAGATGTTATACATTTTACCTTTTCAGGAGAACGCTATTCCTATATTTCTCATATAACTAATTACGTAATATTAACTGCTTTAAAGAAGCTGAGAAAGTAATTCCAGTTCAATAATGGAGACCCCGAAGTTCACTTAATATGAATCTAAAACCGGGTAACAATTGGACGATTGGCTCATCAGGACGGGCCGTTGGTATCAATTTTTCCTGTTCCCGTCTTGATTCAGGTCAGGACGGTACTATCGGTGTATTCGGAACGGCCTGTATTAGTACTAACGGTTGATTGTAAACAGGTGTGAATATACGTGACAATAGTCAAGTGTTGTTTAACAAGGTTATCTGTACCTTTTATGTGTCGTAACTACTTGATAGGAGTTGAGCATAATATGATCGAGAGTAAGAAATACTACAGGACAGCCGAAGTATGCCGGGAAGCCGGTATTAGTAAACCAACCTTTTTCCGGTGGCTGCGGCAGGGTACATTCAGCGATGCCAAACGCCGGGATCTGCGGGGATGGCGCCTCTTTACCCGCAAAGAAGTTGATACTATTGTCATGCGGGCGAACCATATTAATGAGGGTGAATAAGATACTCACGGAAACAGCCGCTGATCATGTTTACAAGATGGTTATATTACCGGAGAGGATTGCTTTAAGGATTTATTATCTGGTGAATTATATTGCTTTTACCATAACCAGGTTTGAGGTGTCGAAATGATTGAATTAACTAAAATTAAGGTGCTTTTGGTCGATGATCATGGTGTTGTACTGGAAGGGCTGCGGCGTATCCTGGAACTGGACCAGGAAATTGAAGTAGTCGGCATGGCGAAGAATGGTAGTGAAGCAGTGGCGATGGCTCCCAATCTTCGTCCGGATGTTGTTGTTATGGATTTGAAGATGCCGGTCATGGATGGTATCGATGCTACCCGGGAACTTAAACAGCGATTGCCTGATACCAGGATATTGATGTTGACCATGTGTGGTGAAGAACTGGTTGAAAAGGCGATGGAAGCCGGTGCTTCCGGTTTTCTGCAAAAGGACTCGGCACCAAGAGAGATCGGCAATGCTGTACACCAGGTGCACGACGGCTTGTGTCCGATATCCCCGTCACTAACCAGGGGATTGATGAAAGAACTTACCGGGCTTCGGCAGCGGGGCCAGGCTTTGATCTTGACTGAACGCGAGACTCATGTCTTGAAATTGATCGCCGATGGTAAAAATACTGCCGAAATCGGTGAAAAACTATACCTGAGTTTATCTACCGTGAAACGTGAAGTAGGCCAGATCTTTGATAAACTGGGGGTGAATGATCGTCCTCATGCTGTGTCTGAGGCTATCAGGCAGAAATTGATTTAGGTTGGTTATTAGTAAAAAGATGTTTAGCGGGCGTTACTCACTGACATCACGATGTTTATCAATTCCTGTGTGGAAAAAGGTTTTTCCAGTAAAAGGCAGCCAACCTTGAGGGCAAATTCCTGGATGTTTTTGGAGAGAGAATCGCCGGTCATGAAGATAGTCTTCGATGATAAGCCGGGATAATTGTGTGAGATATGATTATAAAGCTCCAGGCCGTCCATACCCGGTGTCCTGATATCCAGTAAACATAGATCGATCTTATTTTCCGCTAGTAGCTTGATTGCTTTATTTCCATCATCGGTCAGGACTATATTGAATCCTTCTTTATTCAGTACCCTCTTGCAGATCGCCCCGATCACCGGTTCATCTTCTACCACCAGTATGCTTTTCATCTTATTTTCCGGCATATTTTTATTCATCCTTTATGCCTGGGTCATCGCTATCCGGTTCATCTATTGGTAATTCAACGGTGAAAGTAGCCCAGCTGCCATATTTACTGCTGGCATATATTGCCCCGCCGTGCCGGTGTATTATCCCGTAACAAAGGCTTAATCCCAATCCTGTACCAACGCCTACCTCCTTGGTCGTAAAGAACGGCTGGAATAACTTCTTTAAGTTTTCCTCTTTTATTCCTTCGCCATCATCTGTGAAAGACACGATTATCATTCCCCCGGAAATATTGCTCTCTACCTGCAGCTTGCCTTTTTTATGGGCATGGATCATGGAATATTCTGCATTCAGGACCAGATTGAGAAAGGCCTGTTGTATTTGTACATTGTCAACAAAGACTTCAGGTAGGTCCGGGTGTAGTTTGGTTACTACTTCGATGTTATTTACTGACTGTTCATAATGCCTTAGCTTTAATACATCGGATATGATTTTATTGATTTGCGTTAATCTTCTTGCCGGAGGTTGTTTACGGGCAAAAGCAAGCAGGTTGCGGACTACATCTGTGGCCCGGATGGCTTCACTGTTAATGTCTTTGATATCATTTTTTACATCGTCGGAGAAATCACCCTGCATGAGTAATTGAGATAACATCACGATACCGGTAAGCGGGTTGTTCAATTCGTGGGCGATTCCGGCGGCCATTTCCCCGATCGAAGCTAACCTGTCGTTTAGGAATAACCTTTCCTGTTCTTCCCGTTCCCGGGTGATGTCCCGTCCGATCAGCAGGTATTCCCCTGGACTCAACGTGATGATGGTTAATGCAAATCTCTTTTCTTCATTGCCGATTTTCATACTGGTTTCTGTCATTGACACCGAACCTTCGGTGGGGCTGACTAATGGTTCAATAACGGCGATCTCTTCTGCCGGGATAAAAGATGATAGGTTTTTCCCAATGGCATTCCCTTCCGAGATATTGAAAAGGCTGCAGAATGCCTTGTTTACCAGGATGAGATTGTTTTGATCGTCGACGACGATGATGGCATTTGGGGAATAGGTAAGTAAGCGGTCGAAACGTTTCTCCTGGGCAATGAGCTGGGTTTCCGTCTCCCCGATCTTATCCAGCATGTTATTGAAGTTTTCGGCCAGGTAGGTTATTTCATCACTTCCCCCGACTGAGATGCGGTGTGAGACATCACCCGTAGTACCGATCGCGTTTATACTGCTTGATATCACGGCAAAACGTGAAAATACTGCTTTACGTATTAGATAGATGAATAATGAGCCCCCCAGGAGTCCGATACAAGCGATGGCGATGGCGGCGAATAATAATGTAACCTGTCCCTGGTTATAGACGTCCCGTGACATGGTTACTCTTAAGATGAATTCCGGGTTACCATCGATATCGTTCATCGTCATGTATCCTGCGATCAAGTTCCGGTTGATCGGGCGTATGATCATCATATCCCTGCCGGTGACGGTATCCTTGATTTTTACCAGGTCATCGGGCATCCCGGGATCATTTCCCGGCCATATCGAAAAAGATGTATTCGTAACCTCGGCAATTTCACTCATGTAGCTGGTATCGATTGATTTTCCGAAAACCAGTGTGCCGCTGGCCGGGCCTTCGAGTAAACCAGTGAATATCTGGTGTACTGAAACGATGCACGGGCTGTCCGGTAACAGTATCAAACCCGTTGTCCCATTGAAGTTGCCGGTACTTGCATTCGGCTGACCCTTGTTTCCCAGGACTTCGAAATTCGATGGTACAGGTATTTCACTACCATCGACAAGGTTATAACCCTTCTTAAAAATCGTTCGATATTCGTTATCCAGGACAACCAGGTAATTGATATTGTTGTTGATGAAAGACTGCCTGGTAATATTCTTGTCCGGAAAATCCGCGTTATTCCCGAGGGCATATTGATAGAGCTCATCCCAGGCCGCCCAATCCCGGGTTGTGTTATTGAGGTTATTAAGGTTAACTGCAATGGTGTTGGTAACCCGTTTTATATCGCTTTCCAGTTCTTGTTTTTCCAGTTCAACAAAGCTGCGTTCGAAAAGTATCCGTGTTATCACCATCGCAATCAGGAAGGATATCAGGACTACGCATGTAACGATAATGACTAGTTTTCGGGCTATTGACACCGGCAAAGTACCCCCACCTATGGCTTTATGTTTTTGTATCATACTTGTCCAAAATAACTTTTAACGGATAAAGGAAAAAAGAGACTCCATG
>JAEAME010000647.1_pt1 | contig 32799 bp, 37 predicted proteins | sample 8958731 | NCBI WGS metagenome assembly JAEAME01 (sample SAMN16933194, study PRJNA681113) | bioreactor sludge metagenome | isolation source: anerobic bioreactor sludge (Control) | place: India:Bengaluru | collected 2018-10-24
GTCAATATACCGTTTAGCCTAACCCCTCTCTTGTGTATAACGGTTATAAGTAACCCTATTTAATTGCTAACAATAATTATAATAGGTAGGTTCCGATAATAGGGGTATGGGAAGTGACAAAATGGAGTTGGAAAATTGGTTAAGCAAAAGAACCCAAAAAAATACTCGCAATATTTACCAATCAAGTGCAAGACATTTTTTGAATTGTGTTTATGGTATAGGACTTAACCAATCAGATGCCGAATATGAGAAACTTACAGACAAGTACATTTCCGAAGTCAAATTAGGTAGAGTATGGTTCAAGGATCTGGAAAAGTTTGCCGTTTACATTAGTAATGATGGCAAACGCCCACCTAAAACAGCACAAACTTACCTGTATGGCATCAAGAGTTATCTTGAGCATATTTTGAATTGCGAAATTTCAAAGAAACAAATCAGAGATATAAAAAATATCCTCCCGAAAGGCACAAGAGCAAGAACCCAAGATGGCGAGTTAACAAGGGAAAGATTCCGTAATATCTTGACACATTGCGATTCGAAAGGCAAAGCATTGTTTTTGTTTTGTGCATCAAGCGGTGTACGGATTGGTGAGGTATTACAGCTTCTACCCGATGATATTGACTTCAAAACTGACCCAACCAAAGTACATGTGCGTGGAGCCATAACAAAAGAGGGCGATGCCTATGACACGTTCATCAGTTCAGAAGCAAAGGAATCTTTGGTTGAATGGCTCAAAGTTAAGAATGAGTATTTAGCACAATCAATGAATCGTGGACGTGGACTTAAACATGGACAGGGAGTTAAAGATGCCAATGATAAACGGATTTTTCCTTTCAGCATGAATGTTGCAGACTCCATGTGGACTAATGCAATAAGGAAAGCTGGACTCGACGTAAAGGACTCAGACACAGACCGCCATAAATATCACATTCATATCTTACGGAAATTTTTCAACAGCCAACTCAAATACGCCAATGTTCCCGATGACATGGTTGAATCAATGCTCGGACATAGCAGAGGAATAGTTGCCACTTATGGCAGATATAGCATGGAACAATTTGCTGAGAAGTACAAAAAAGCAGAGCCTTACCTACTTGTTAATGTGCCAACCGAAATACATGAGATGCAAACAAAATACAATCAGGACAAGGAGAAACAGAAGCAGGAAATTGATGACCTATACCGTAAACTTACTACAACAAACTCTAATATGCTTGAATATGTTGCTGAGAACAAAATTTTAATAAAAAAAGTGGAATCTTTGGAGAAAACCGTTCAAATGCATAAGGAGATTTTCCAAAAGATGACCGATATGAAATTTGAGGAATTTGCCAAGTGGATGCAGGACAAAGACCGTTATGAATGGCAACAGCAAAGGGAAGAGGACAAAAAACAAGCCGAAAAAGCCTAATTTTTTTACTATTTTTTAACACATAACTTTTATTAATAAATCTTGGTATCTTATTAATATAATAAACATAGATGAAAAAAATATGAACCCCGTAGACGAAATTAGAATCAAAATGCAGAGGCGCCCAGTGGCTTATCACATTATGACGGTGGTTAAGGAAAACAAAAATGAGGACTTGTGTTTTAGCAAAATAAAGCGCTTAATGACGGCAAAAGGCTGGATTCACGATGATAGTAATATCTCTAAAAGTATTGCATGGCTTGAGGAAATAGGTTACATCAAAAGGACAAGCGAAGATTATCGAAAAAATTTCCACTTCATCAAGGACGAGACCGAACCTTAACTGGGAGTTGAAAAAACAAATGGGGAAGAAGTGCCGTGATTGTGAGAATTGGGGTTACTATACACATTGGGGTTACTACACAGGTAAATTGTACGAGTTCAACACTGATCGCGATTGGACAGGCTGTAAAATTAAGATGACTGCGAGCAAATGCCCTAAAAATGCCAAGATTGATGTGAAACCATGAGTAACGAAACTGATTATATTGATATGAATGAATCACCGTTTCCAATGTTCTGGGATAAAGAACAAAATAAACGCGATATGCCAAAAACAGCACAAGAGGTACCTGGGTTTGAGGAATGTTATCCATCATCAATGTTTTTTGATAAAAAGCATCAAGAATTTCAGCCATCATTACTTAGTTCGGTAATACAAAAAAAATATCATATTAAAACAATGAAAGATAATGAAGAAATTTACATCTATAATCCAGATACAGGCATTTACGAACACACAATAGGTAATCTGCCATTAAAAAAAATTGTAGCCAAATACTTGGGTTCAGAGTATTTAGAGAGATATGCAACTTTGGTAATTGATGATCTCAAAGTTCATACCGATATGAGTAGAGATGATTTCAAACCTCCACTAAAATATGTTAATGTTATAAACGGTGTAATTGACATCAGTGATCTCCCAATTAAAGAGTTACTTCCACATAGCCCAGATTACTTCTTTACTTGGAGATTACCAGTAGCCTATAAAAAAAATGGTGAATGTCCAGTTTTCTTAAAAGCCTTAGAGGGAATGTTGCCAAATGAAATATCAAGAACTCAAATTCAGGAAATGTTTGGCTGGTGTCTTTGGCGCGATTATCATATTCAAGATGTATTTGTTCTAATTGGTGATGGAAATAATGGGAAGGATACATTGCTGAATGTACTAATAAAACTACTCGGCAAAGGTAACTACTCTTCGGTTCCATTACAGGCATTATGTGAAGACAAATTCATGGCTGCTGAATTATATCAGAAAATGGCAAATGTTATGGCTGAGTTACCGAAAGGAAAGATTAAAGACAGCAGTATCTTCAAGAGCCTTACTGGTGGGACATCAATACCTGCACAACATAAATTTGGGCACCCATTTGAATTTGTAAATTTTGCCAAGTTAATTTTTGCTGCCAATGAAATGCCCGACTCATATGATAAAACTTTTGCTTACTATAGGAGATGGATGATTATACTTTTTGCTGTTAGATTTGGAACAACAGGGCATCCGATAGACAAACATATTTTGGAGAAAATAACAACTCCTGATGAACTTAGCGGAATTTTAAATTGGGCTTTAGAAGGATTACAAAGGCTACATGGACAGGAAGAATTCACAGGTAAGATGACGGTTGAAGAAATCAAAGAATATTACGAGCAACTGACAAGCCCTATTAACGCCTTCATTTCAGAGAATATTATTGAAACAAATAATCAAGTGGATTTTATACCAAAAGATTACCTGATGGAAGAGATAGGTAAGTTCTGTGAAGAGAAGAAATTGCTAAAACCATCACCACATCAATTGACTGGAGTAATAAAAAGAAATTTCAGCAATAATGTTAGGCTTAGGCAACGGACAGTTGATAAGCCAAGAGCATATGTTTGGCTTGGTTTAAAGTTCGCTGACAAAAAACGACAGAAACGATATGATGATTGGTACTTTGATGTTTCTGGAAAATGTGTGGAAGTAGTTTTGCCTCAATATGAACCAGAAGATATAGCTTAATGACTTTAATGACTTTTTTCCATTATTTTATTTAGTATATTTATATTTTTACTATTAATCAAAAAAAAGTAATTAAAGTAATTAAAAAGCATAGAAACCCCCGCTGGGGAAAAAGTTCTATACGGACTTGCTCAAGATTCAGAGTCATAAATATTTTCAAAAAAATATTCTTTTTGCTCCTCAAGCACGGAATCTTTTTCATCATATTTGATTTTACGTTTGTAAACCGTAATTTTTGCGGTCAATCCGTTCAATTCTTCGGGTGCAATAACTTGAATTTTGGCATATGTATATTTGCCTTGTTTGTAAAGTTTGATTTCTGAGGTTGTTGAAAATTCATCTCCACCTTCAACTTTATTGACACTCCATTTTTTTTTAATAAAATTTTCATCCTCAAGCGGAGTATCATTATTATACGCCTGCTCTTGTTTTTTCCTTCTAAGGGTAGTTTCTGGTTCTTCCCAGACAAATTGAGGATTTGCTTTCGCCATATTTTCGATGTTTTCGTCCAATTCACAGAGATTGTCCATGCAATCCCAATTAAGATCGTCTGGCTCCTCTCTTGGGTTTAATTTTAAAAATTTTTTTGTGATTATTTGTTTTTGCAGCTTTATTGGCAATCTTCTTGGCATGAGATGTTTAATTGTTTGATAATTGCTTAAAAATTTTATTAAAAATTACCATACTATTAGCAAGCGCTATGGATTATCGAGGCATCTTAAAGATACATAGCTAACATTTCTGCGTTTACGAGAATTTTTTTGGGCGGAGGTGATTTAAGTTTTGGTCTTTCTCTATCCAACAACACAAAACTACACAAATCTTGCCTCATTTTCTAAGCGAAAAACCAAGAAGTCGAAAAAGCTTATATTTAAATCCTAATGATACTTGGAACGTGCCAAAACTTAATGTCCCAATATTTAGACAACCTCATCCTGATTACTGTGTACCGGCTTGTATTAAAATGGTAATAGATTATTTAAGGCAAATTTATGGAAATGAAGAAATTCCCAATTTCTTAATAAGTAAAATTGCCAGACAAATAAAAACGGATGCTAAAAATGGTGGACAGACAACACTTGAAAATGTTGTCCTGATAAATGAGCTACTTGAAACACGAAATTTTCATATCCGTTTTGTCCCAAAATATCCTTGTGATTGGAAAATAGTAATACAAGAGAATGAGAACGGTAAGCCTGTAATAGCTTGGATATGGAATTCTGATAAGTTGGATCCGAATATTGGAACAGGTCATTCTGTTGTGATAACGAATGTAGACCGTGACAACGGTATTGTTGCCTTTAATGATCCTGCAATAGGTTTCCGCACAATTGATATAGTAACGTTTATTGCACAATGGGAGAATGAAAATGTGGATAAAACCTTAATATTGCTCGAGATTGACAAAATACTCCCTACGGAAAAATCAAAACAGAAGATCTTGCCAGAGTATGAAAAGGAGGCTGTAATTGTTGAGCGCAGAACGAACGATTAAGAGCTATGTACTGCATAAATACGGTCTACATATTTCTGCGGAGTGTCCTCGATATGAGCAGCAGTCTGGCAGATGGATTGCTGATATAAAAAGTGATTATCCAATATACCTACACGATGATCGTAACCCTGAGAGTATTCTTCTTCATTTCATACCAATTCGTCACATTGGGAAAGTAAGCTTCGATGAGCGTTTGACTCCAATAGCAGAAGAGTCAACTCCACGTGAAAATTGCATAAAAAATGTTAACTCTTTGCTTAAATGTTACTATGATCGAACGGAAAGGATAGTTGTTCAAGCATCAGCAAATGCATTTGTCCAGATTCCAGAATTTAGACATTTCTTTACGCCAATTGACCAAATACTGAGTTCCCTTTTGGAAGAAGATTCCGTTAATATTGATGATCTATTACAGCATCGATCAAGCAAGAGCCAAGCTAAAATCAAACAATACCTAAAGCTACTTGAATCCATGAATATAATTACAGCAAACGACACTTCAATAAAAACAAGCCAAATGTTCTGGTTGTTGTATGATAGCTATTTTGACATATCCAAGAAATTCGATGAAGAGAACTTCAGAAAAGCTATCATTTCTGAATTGTTGCGAGTCAAATACACTGCGCTAACTCAGGTCTTTGAGATAAGTCGTCTTCAACCATCTATACACATTGATAGTTGTATTTACAGACCAGCAATAGAAGCAGAAGACGTTATTTGTCTTTCAACCAAATCAATATCAACGTATTATACTTTAGCTTACGGTAAAATCAATGAATATACACTCGTAAATCACCTTAGGCGCTTACATTCCGTTGGTGCAATAGGTCGAGATGGAGAATTTTGGTGTGGAAAGTCAGAGCTTTTAACTAAAATGATTGAACTAAAGAATGATATGCCTCAATTAAGCCCGCCCTTTATTCATTAGATAACCCCTTCTCGAGGCGCCAAGTAGTCCTTCCACTTTTCATGTATGCTGAAAGAGAATGGCTTCTTCAAAAATTAGAATATCAAATGTTTGTTTGAAATCCATGAAGAATTCTCGGAATAACAAAGATTACTGGAGGTTACAGAGTATTGTTTGGGTTGAGGAACGGTTAAAGCGTTAAGATATTTTAATTAGGATAAGTTTGGGAAATCACCGTTCCCAGACATTGCTGTCAATTTCTAACCGTTATTGGCGTTATGGCAGAGGCATATCAAAGCAGAATTTTAGGGAAACCGCGTTTGAGGGCTTCTCACGGATATAGACTCCTAAATTAATATAGGATGGGAATTATGCGTGCATCAAAGGTCAGGTTATATTATTGGTTGATAAAATATATTTTTAATCCATAGGAATCCACCAAAAACCCCAAAAAACCCTCTTTTGGCATAAAAACCGTTGTTTCGAGAGGAAAAAAGCGCTTTAACTGCTTCAATTTGGGCTTTAACACGGCTTTCGAACCAGAATGACCTTACTTCGGTCGGTTTCTTCACGTCAGGTTTCCCATTCATTAGGGATCACACCTAAGTTCGGGTTCACGTCTGCTTCGGGTTCAGTTAACTTTTTCACTTTACTTCTCTTAGCAGAATGCTTCTTTTCAGTAGAAAACCCCATTTAACGCCTGTTTCACCAGAAAACCCTATACATAACTTATAAAACGTCACGTTTGGATAATTGACTTAGGGGATTTGATTTGGATAAATACGACGCTTTTCTTATCGCCTATATAAAAGAAACTCAAGCAAATGGTTGCACCACACCAGAGATGGACGCCCGCGCCGCTGTGATAGAAAGGTTCAACATAGGCAAAGACTGGGCTTACGAAAAAATTCGGAAAGCCGTCAACTACTACCCAGAGCTTCACTTGGAGAAGGTTCAGATCGAGGGCGGAGAAGGCAAGATGCATCAAGAGTTAGAATTGACTTGGCGTGAATAGATTTGCCTTACAAAGCTAAAGTTAAGAGTCCACCACCTAATCATGGTAGGGGTTGTTACCTATATCCCAATGCTTGCGATAGTTGCAGTGTAGCGATTAACGCTGGAGATACATTCTATAGCCGTACGTATAAACACTCCAAGAACAAAGCCCTACGTAAACATGAGCACATATGTAAAAAATGCTATGATGCCAAGTTCATTTCCGATTGATTAGGAATAATTAGATAGCCAATGCATAAAGAAACCATAGTTCCCTTTTTACGCCCAATTACCAAGCTTTCTTAATTTAACTGATAATCGTAAATCATTTAAATTCATGACTTTAAATAGAAACAGGGACTCATGAATGGTTAAAGATCCACACTCAGCAAAAAGAGAAAGAGAATTTCTACAAGGGCGACCGTCAGTAATGGATAATGGAAAAGTTGACCGAATACTGAATCCACTTTATAGACAACAGTCGTCGAATGTTGATGGTTCACAGACAGATTTAATGGTTTTTATGGCTTCCGGAACTTGGAAATGCATGAGTTGTGGTTTTGAAGGAAGGAGAAACAAAGTCATTAAGCACCTATTTACTGCCCACCAGATAAAAATTGAAGAATAGTGTTTTCAAAATATGTCCGCTTTCTTATGAAGATACAATTAAAGGAGCGCGTATGCATATATTCTCAAAAGCCTGCATGGCAGCATTATAAATCAGCTTTCACCAACATTTTTTTATTATCAGCAAGTTTTTTATGCTAACCGCTAATCTTAATTCATGCCTGACAACCGAATATTTGAGTACAGATATTCAATTCCTGGGTATACCTTCATGCTATTTTTTTGTGCTGTTAATTTCAATTTGGTACTAATAGCCATTAGAGAATTCATGCCTCTTGAAAGTAGCAGTGCTACTTTTGCTGGAATTGTTTTGGGTCTTGTTACATTTCTAAGTGGTATTCCATTTGGATTCATTATTTCCCAAATTTGGTATTTCAGCGCCAACAGAATAGTTCGACCATTAATTATTGGAAGGGCTATTAAAAGCGACAAGAAACCCAGCGATGTAACCCTTCATTATTTGACTTTGAAAGAATTTGGGGTAGAAGAAAGGTATTTCGATGCCTCATATAATTATCTGATTACTGCGCACAGCATGAAATCTCCTCAGAATAATAGCATGTTTAAATATATTATTAAAAGATGGGATTTGTTTAACATTTTAGGGTCCACTGGAGTAGCTATGCTTGCCGCAATTGTCATGGGTATACCTGTTTGGTACTATATGGTTAATATTCAACAATTCTCCGTCATTCAAAATTCAGTAATTGAATACTATTTTAACAGAATGACTATCATGGGAATACCATTACATATTCTCTTGGTTGTTTTAGTAACGGTGTTCATGCTTTATTTCTTCTATTACGAAATGCGCCAAATTGCACGTGAACACGCTACAATGATTGATTTAATGTTACGTGACCTAACAAAGAATAACAAAGGAATCAGCGATTTGTTGCCCAAACACTTTTTTAAAATCGTTAAAAATAATTCTTCATCAAGTGCACAATCTGGTGTGGTTTAGCTGTAAAACATAGTTTTTTAAAAAATATTCGCGCAGAATTGTTGTTTTCACTTTCCACTGTTTTATATAGGTCCTAATACTATGTCATAAGAAAGCTAACCACCTATGAAGGCGCTAATACTAAGTGGGGGAAAAGGCTCAAGGTTTGAGCCAGTTCGTTTCTGCAAGGCCAAACAATTATTTCCATTGGCAAACAAACCATTATTAGGTTATGTTCTTGACCAAGTATCTGATTCTGGAATAAAGGATACAATTGTCATTACTGCACCATTGACGGAAAATACCGTTAAACAGTACATCGGTGATGGCTCAAAATGGGGATTAAATATTACTTTTGTAACTCAAGAACCACATGGATTAGGTGACGCCGTTAAAATAGCTGGACCCTATATAGGCGATGAGCCGTTTATCATGCAATTAGGGGATAATTACAGTTCATTAAGATTAAAATCTTTAGTTGAGAAATTTGAGAGCAATGGTTTTGACGCATTAATAGCGCTTCAAAAAGTATTTGATGTATCTAGATTCGGTATTGCCCAAATCGATAAGAATGGTAAAGTGCTTCATGTCGTTGAGAAGCCAATTACCACAGAATTTGGTGATTTAGGAATTGTTGGAACTTACATATTTTCAAAGAATATACATAGTGCGATTGCAAGAACCAAACCATCACCACCTCCACGTTGCGAGTTAGATATTACCCCAGCGATCCAAGAATTGATTAATATGAATTATTCAGTGGCGGGCTTTATTTTTAATTCTTATTGGATTCATTTAGACACAAAAGAAGATGTTCTTCGTGCAAATAGGATCATTTTAGATAAACACTGTGCGGATAACAGACAAGGGAGCATAATCAAAAGTAACATCAGAAATAATGTAACCATTGCTAAAACCGCTATTGTAGATAACAGTACAATAGTTGGACCATCCATCATAGGCGAAAATTGCCTCATTCAGAACAGTACTCTTGGACCGTATACATGCATCGGAAACGGAACAAACATTGTCAACTCGCAGATAAAGAATTCAGTTTTGCTTGATAACATAACGATTGAGAATCAAGAATTAGTAACAGATGAAGTTAGGTGCGAATAACCAGTTCATTTAAAATTTGTAGAACACGAATATTATTTTAAGTTAGTTGTGAAGTAGGCTTTGTTATTGCTGTAGCATGCTATCCAGCGGTCAGATTTCATTTTACCAACTCTCCTGCCATTTCAGCTTTAACTCTTGCCAGCATCCTCTGGTCAAATGTGTCCTGATGTCTAAATCCTGCCTTAATATAACGCTGAATTGTGATAATGTGCAACCCTGTTTTAGCAACCAACTCATCGAAAGATGTTAAGGGGTCTTCCAAACCGCTTGTTATATAGCGGAATCTAAAAGCATGGGGAAAATAGCCTTTGAAAACGCTATTAACAAATGTCCACGCTGTTTGAGGTGAAATTTTCCAGGGTCGGTCATCTTTAGCCCAGTAATTTTTTTCAGTTACCCAAATTTTATCTGGGTTCTTTGGGTCAGGTTCACGTTTCTTTTTTTGTAAGTAAGCAACAACCTCCTCCATTAAAGGAAACGCCAGTGGAATCTTTAATGGCTCCTCATCACTTGCCTTGGCATACTTCTTCTTTTTACGTTGTAAGTGTATTGTTAGTGCATCCTCTGATATTTGGAAATCAGAGAATTTTCGATCAAAAATTTCGCTTTTTCTTAGTGGACTCCAAAAATGTAAAATAAGATACGTCCTCTGACGTTGATTGGAGGGACGTTTAGGGCATTTCTCATCTAAACGTTTCTCAAATTCAGTGAAAGAAAGCATGGGCAAATTTCTTGGATCGGTCTTGTAACGGCTGCCACTCTTTATACCGCCAACTCTGGGGTGAAAGCGTTCATCATATTCAATCTCCCCATTTTTCTTCTTTTTAGCCCAGAATTTGTGACGATAGTGGTAGATGTAATGTGGTTTGATGTTTGCATAAGGGGTTGCTTTACCTTTTTTGGTTTCGTTTCCGAATCCGAGTAGTTCAGCTATTTCAAGGGCAGTGTAACGCCATTTACCCCTGCTATTTTTCTCGTTCCAGTAGAGTGCAATTTGGGTTTTTAATTCCTCTTCAACTTCGGGTCTAAGTAGTGGTTGTTTCGCAAATGACGTTTACTATTCCTCCAACTTTGACTTTAAAGAAAAAAGAAAATTGATTCTGATCCCCTTCTCACACCGCCACAATAGGAGATGGTTTCTTTCTTGCAAACGACAAAAAGGAAAGTTTGCGATGGGGCGCAAACAACCAAAAAATAATATGGCGGTTTTGTGCGGTTATCAGAGTAAGCCTTCATCCTTGTCTTTTTTAGTAAAAAGCAAGCCTTCTTTCATGTCTTTTTCACTCACGATACTGCCCAGATTTAGCCCTTTTTTCTCGGCTAAGCCCTGTCGGTCTTTGTCAGTCCAAAGCTCTTTTTTCTTCGGTTTTGTCATTAACTTCACCTCCAAGTGGACTTTTTTCGTATTCTTGTATGAGGCAAGTTTCCTTGATGCTCCTGTGCCATAAGCCGTCTTTTACCTGTGGAGTAGTTGTGCCTTTGCTGATTTTTCCCCATTTAACCATTGATACATCTCCTATCAAAAAATAATATATATGATTCACGATTTTAAACTATTGTTGTTTTTTAATAAATAGACACAGATGTTATTAGGTTTAATACAGTTATATCCAATTATGGTGGCATGTATGTCAAAAAACGATAAGATTTTGAAAAAGGGCGAGGCGACCCAAAGTATCGCCAACACTGAGAAAAAATCATTTGTAGGTGCGGCTCAAACACGGCTTGCACGATTAGAGAAAAGAGAAAAAGCACTTAATGCAGTAGTTGAGAAGCGTACAGCAACAATTGCAAAGTCGCAGAAGAATCTTGATTTCTTCAAGATAGCATTAGAGAAGGTAAAGAAGCAAAAGGCATCCGAGTTAACAGCAATCAAAGAGTTGACTGCAATTTTCAGAAACAGTGCCTAATATCTTCCTTCCTTGACGATATCAAAATAGCCAAATCAAACGCTTTTTTTCTTACTTTTCGGTGATCTGATGATGTTGTTTTATAAGTAATGTCTCATTTGTTAACAAAAAAATGAGTAACCTTATAGACTTGTCTTGTGTATATCAAAAACGCAAAGGCGAAAATTATGGAAGGAAATGTACCACAATTACCTCAATTACCGACTATTCCACAAATCCCACTCATGCCGCAAGTGCAAATGCAAGAACAACAGCAACCACAAGGCAACCAAGCCCAACAGGGTATCGGATGGATCCCAGGCGCCACGACTGTAGGCGTCGTATTCCACGGCGGAGTCATCTTGGCTGCAGAAAAAAGAGTAACCTACGGCGGCTTTATAATGAGCCGAGGCGGTAAAAAAGTCTTCAAAGTTACAGACAGAATCGGCGTAGCATGTGCAGGCCTAGTAGGCGACATGCAAATCCTCGCCCGAGAAATGGAAGCGCAAGCCAACCTATACAGCATGGATGTTGGCAGGCAAATCAGCGTAAATTCAGCAGCTAAACTGATGGCGAACGTACTCTTCAACCGCCGTTACGCACCACTTATTACCCAAACAATAGTGGGTGGATTAGACGAAAACGGACCCTCCCTCTACGTACTTGACGTTTTAGGTTCATTGATTCCTGACAAATATGCGGCAGTAGGCTCTGGCACAGAAACAGCCATCGGTGTAATCGAAGAAGGATACAAAGAAAACCTCTCGCTAAAAGAAGCAAAAGAACTCGTAATTCGCGGAGTAAAAGCAGCTATCAACCGAGACGCAATGAGCGGCGACGGCTTAGACTTTGTTATAATCACCAAAGATGGCATAACAGAAGAATCGACAAAGTTCTAAATCCAACCTTTTCCTTTACATATTTTTAATCAAACCAGCATCCGCCAAGAGATACACTGTAAAGGAGTAGCAGTTATGTCGTTTGAGTTGACCCAAGAAGAAGGAGAATTTCTAGTTCATTTAGCACGTGACACTGTTGAGCTTTTTCTAGAGAACGGCAAACGCACACAACCGCCCAAGAATACATCACAAAAATTATTCCAGCAATGCGGTGTGTTCGTCACAATAAACACGGTTAGAGCCGGCGGCGAAAAGCAGCTCCGCGGCTGTATTGGTTACCCATACCCTACAAGCCCGCTTGTTGAAGCAGTTATCGATTCAGCTATTAATGCAGCAACAGAGGATCCACGCTTTGAACCTATGATGCAAAAGGAGTTAGATAACGTTGTTTTCGAAGTCAGCGCATTAACCCCGCCTGAACTCGTAGAAACATCAAACCCCAAGGAATACGTGAGTAAAATTAAGGTTGGTAAAGACGGATTAATAATCGAACGCGGTTACCGCAAAGGGTTGCTCTTGCCGCAGGTACCAATAGAATGGGGCTGGTGCGAGGAAGAATTCCTTTGTCAATGCTGTATGAAGGCAGGTTTGCCACCAGATAGCTGGCTAACTAAGGATGCAAGAATCTACAAATTCAGAGCCATAATTTTCGAAGAAGAGACACCCAACGGAAAAATAATACGCTTAGATCTCAAAAAATAACTCAATTCAGCAGGCTCTCGATGATTTCAACTGCCCTATCCAAGCCATGATATTTGCTTGAGAACTCACTTATGCACCGTGCGTGCTTGTTATAGAAATCAGTCTCTGTCTCCATTTTCTGTACAGCCTCTTCTAATTGCTTAATATTTTTGGCCATTATTGAGCAGTTGAGTTTTTGAAGTTTAGCTGCATTTCCTTCTTGCTCTGGTTGTGTTGGAATGCAAATGCTTGGCTTTCCGTACTTGATAGTTTCAAAACACGTCGCATGTCCACCGCTGAAAATTACGTACTTTGCGTTTAACATGGTTTGCCTTCTCTCTTCATTGGAAAGCCATGTGTGCAATTCATAGTTGCCGATTTTAGCTGTGGTCTTTTTGCCAGGGGTGCCTAAACTTATGACGCATTTTGTTTTGACTTTTTCAAGTACTGGCAATAGTGTTTTGAGTAATTGAGCTCGTGTCCCGACTGGTCCACTGATTGGAGCAAAAATATGCTCTTGGGTGCCAATTTCAGATTTTGTATCTACGAAGCTTCCAACATATTCTGTTCTGTCTGCAATGCCCATATGTTCTATATCACCGATGCTGTATTCGGATACAGTGTAGGGCGGCGGGTTATCGGGTATGATTATTTTTTTGCACACTTTATAGTAGCGTTCTATAAAGCGTTCTCCTGGACTCAACAGTGATGAGAAACCATAGCTTGGTCTAATCATGTTTTCAATATATACTGCTGGAATTTTCCATCTGCCTGCAAGTCTTAGTGCGTTTATGTCGCCGTCAGAGATTAAAAGGTCAGGAGCTATGGTGCGTATGTTTTCTCTTAAATCGTAGTAACGATGGATTGTTTCCCACGCATTAGACTTTTTCATTTCGAACTTGTTTTCCTCAATATTGAATAGAGGAAGCGGAAAAAACATGTTAAGAAGTGAAGCTGAGGTGCTTATTCCATGTGCATTCTCATACCATGCAATGGGCGTGCACTTGTAGACGTTTTTGAATTCTCTCTTGAGTAATTCATGCGCCCTGCCACCTGAAAAGAAGAACATTTCATGCCCACGTTGCTCTAGCCGTTTCCCTAGCGGGATAATTCGTGAAACGTGGCCTAATCCGAGTTCGGAACAGCTTAGTAGCAGTCGCATATTTCACTGTTAAGGGAACGATGATATTTGAAGTATAGCTAACTTTAAGAAAAAAGGCAATCGTTTTAAGCGTAAGCGGTAAAAGTAGAAAGCATGTTTGTTCCAAGAAGGATTATGGAAGAAAAGCTAAAACAGATTCTAGCCGAAGACATCGGGCAAGGCGACATAACTGCAACAGCTCTTATTCCACCCAAATTGCAGGTTAAGGCTGAAGTTATCGCCAAAGAAGACGGGGTAGTAGCCGGAATAGAGGAAGCAACAATTCTTGCTGAATATATGGGCCTTGAAGTCAAGGCTAAATTAACTGATGGAAAAAAAATCAGAAATAAACAAGTACTACTGCAGATTTCCGGTGATGCCCAAACAATCCTCTCAGTAGAAAGAACACTCCTCAATGTCTTATCCCGCATGAGCGGAATCGCAACCAAAACCCGGGCATTAACGGAAAAACTCCAGAAAGCAAAAGTAAAAGCCAGAATAGCAGCCACACGTAAATCCGCTCCAGGGCTACTTTATTTTGATAAAAAAGCAGCAGTTATCGGAAGCGGCGATCCACACAGGCTCCACTTGGACGACATGATTCTCATCAAAGATAATCATTTGACAATCGTTGGTAGCGTTGAAGAAGCAGTTAAGCGAGCAAAAGCTAACGCCTCATTCACCAAAAAAATCGAAGTTGAAGTCACAAACATTGAAGCCGCAATAAAAGCGGCAGAAGCCGGAGTCGACATAGTTATGCTTGACAATTTTACACCAAAACAAGCTAAAGAAGCAGGAGAAAGACTGCGGAAAGCTGGGTTCACAAATGTTTTGCTTGAGGTAAGTGGCGGAATCACAGCTGAGAACCTGCTGGATTATGCAAGTGCACAGGTTGACGTCATAAGTATGGGCGGGTTAACTCATAGCGTTAAAGCATTGGACATAAGCCTGGAAATTGTAAAAAATGAGAATTGAGCACTACAGCCCAATCGATAATGCATACGTTTCCACAACAGCTCCAATTATAAGCATTAAGGCTACAATCCCAATACAGATGCCAAGGCATTTGAGTTCACCCTTCCACTGCTTTTGAAGTATTCTGCGGAACAACCATACGCTTTCTGTCATAGCAATTGCGTAGGATACGTATTCCAGCAGGAACACTACTGCAACTAAAGCTAATGCCAAGATTGCAGTGGATGCATCGATGCTCGGGGTTGAACCCACGATCCCATTAGCGGCTTGCACTTGGAATACTGCGCGAAACGCCATGCCTGTGCTGAAAAGTATAAACATACCTATCCCGAATCCAGCAAGAGGCATGAACATTAGCAGGCACAGAGGGAAATTGTTTAGGAAGATATCTGGAATTAATGTGCCTTCTGCTGTGCCCTGCGTGACCGTCTGGTTTAATTGGTCAGTGATCATTTGCGCATCTTCTTGGCTCATTGGAACTAACATGCCAAGCAAAGTTGCTAACACGGACAGTACTAGTACAAAGGTTGTTGAGTAGATTCTTTTCTGTTTAGGTGAAGCATTTTTCCAGAAGGGTAAGTTCCTTATCATTCAATCCCATACCTTTTTTCTATTTTTGTTTTATTTCTATGGCGCGAAAGCCTCGAGCCACAGGATTTAACGTTTCTGTTAATTTAACCTTTGTCAAAATCCCCTGACTATCAATTGCGTAGCTTCTTAGATCGTGTTCACCGGAAATAAGAGAATGAAGGTACACTCGGTCACTTATTATCCGCGGTTGACAATTCAGAGGCAACCCCAACAAAATATCTTCCTGGCGCTCAACAGCTCTTTCGCAAGCAAACAAAATAGCTTCAGCTCCAACGGTTAACTCCGCAATCCGAACAGGCACACTCTCTTTGCCTATTGCTAACATGTCGATGTCGTAGAGTCGTTTAATTTCTCCTGCGATTTTTCTTAGTCGCGGCAGTATCTTGAGTATCTGTTGTCTACCTGATTTTGACGCTCGCATATTCATCAGTTCGACAGGAGACAAATCCTCAACCGTAACACCGCCCAAAGTCATATCCAAATGCACAACATCCGCCTTTGTCTTATCCAACAAGGCACTACATAATTGTGCTTCATGTACTATCACTTCAAGTCCTGTGTCAACTTCTTTAAAAATCGGTTCAGTGATTCGAAAAGACGGTTCACGATACGGCGGCTCAACTAACACCGCCGCAGAAGCAACAAGATAAACAGGCTGATACTGCTTGTCTAGTAAAGCTGCACCTGAATCAGCAGAGATAACCCTCAAACTCTACACCCCCTGGGAATAGTGGCTTGCCCTCAACAATTAGCTTTCTGTTTCAGGCACTTGCTTCCCTTTCAAACCTAAAGCTAAAATATACATTTCAGAGCTTTTTGCTCTGCTGGCCTGTGGTTTTACCAATTTCACAGTGTCAAAGTTGGTTTTCACTGTTTGGATGAAATCGTTTAGTAAGTCGCCTTCAAAGACCTTAACAAAAAAGTTCCCACCAGACTTTAGTATACACATAGCGATTTCCATTGCTTTGGTCGCCAAGTCAATTTGCCTTGCATGGTCAACCTCCCAAACACCTGTAATATTTGGGGCAGCATCACAAAGTACAACATCTGGTCTGCGGGGCAAGAACGAGAGTATTTGTTCTCCGATGTCGGGTTCAGTTAGGTCTGCGACTATTGTGCGAATGTATTCCTGTGTAAAAGGTTCAATAGGCTTTAGGTCCACGCCTAAAACGAAGCCATGTTTCCCAGTCATTTTTCTAGCGGCTTGAATCCAACCGCCTGGTGCAGCGCCCAAATCAACAACAATGTCATGAAGTTTTATGAAGCTATACTTGTTGTTAGCTTGCACGAGCTTGTATGTTGCTCGGCTGCGGTAATTTTCTTGTTTAGCTTTCTTATAATAAAACTCGTTTTTTCTTTCACGTATCCAAGCTTTCGGCATCAATGTCATCCCCTGGTAGGTTAAGCTCTGCTTTTGCGCTTGGATCGTTAGGGACTTCCTTGCCTAAGTTTAGTATCCAATCGGTTAATCTAGGGCAACTTTTAGGACTAATAGCGGTCGTCGGATCACAACGTGCATTATCCGGGCAAAGCAAGCATGGACAATCAATTATGGTTTCAATCGATGCAGGTAGCCTCTTAGGGTAGAGGCGATAAGTCCATCTTCCCTCTTGAAGTTCTTTCTCTCTTCGAATAAGCCCTTTTTCTTCTAATTTTATTGAGACGCGGGAACCTTCACGGCTGCTAGCGCCAAGTTCTCGCCATAAATCTGATTGAAGTACGCCCTGATAGCCAGTTCCAACGACATAGTGAAGTGCTTTCTGTTCAAGATCATTACGCTTTGGCATGTTGAGGTCAGTTCCAAATAATACATAATATAAGCGTTGGATTCACATAAAAATATGTATGCCTGAATGACCGTGGAATAGAATGAGAAACCGCAACCAGAACGATGATTGCAAATACTGCTTAGGTATAGAATCCTCAGCTGACGACTTCGGAGTAGGAATAGCCACCTTTAACGGAGAAATCTTAGCCAACAAATCTGATGGCTACATCCCAATGGAAGGCGGAATCCATCCACGAGAAGCAGCAAGGCACCATGCAGAGGTAGCAGATATAGTTCTCCAAGAAGCACTAAAAAAGGCAGGAATAAGCGCTACTGAGTTAACTTGTGTAGCATTCTCGCAAGGACCTGGGCTAGGACCATCTTTACGGACAGGCGCCACTGTAGCAAGAGCACTAGCTTCTTACCTTCAAATACCACTTGTTGGTGTAAACCACTCAGTAGCCCACATCGAAATCGGCAAACTCCAAACAGGCGCCAAAGACCCTGTCACTCTATATGCTTCAGGAGGCAATACCATGGTCACCGCCTATGAGTCAGGACGTTACCGCGTCTTCGGGGAAACCCTTGACATAGCCCTCGGTAATTGTCTCGATGTCTTCGCTAGAGAAGCAGGTCTCAAGCATAAGAAAGGTTTGCCGTTGGGTGCGGCTATTGAAAAGTTGGCGCTTAAAGGCTGTAAGCTTGTTGGATTACCCTACGTGGTGAAGGGCATGGATCTATCGCTTAGCGGCTTATTAACGGCGGCGACTGCTAAGCTGCAAAAGGGTGACTGCACTTTAGAGAATTTATGTTACAGTCTCCAAGAGCACGCTTTCTCTATGGTTACGGAAGTAACGGAAAGGGCGCTAGCACATACAGAGAAAAAGGAAGTTTTGCTTACTGGCGGAGTGGCCGCCAATAAACGGTTACAGGCCATGCTTGGAGTCATCGCAGAAGAGCACGATGCAGAATTCAGTGTAGTTCCGCTACAATACGCAACCGATAACGGTGCTATGATTGCTTGGACTGGAACATTAGCTTATAGACATGGGCTGGTTACGTCAATCGATGAGAGCTACGTTAAGTTGCGTTGGCGAGTTGACAAGGTGGATGTGCCATGGATACAATAGACAAAACACCAAAAGCCAAGTTACTAAAGAAAGGTGCAGAAGCAAGCCTGTTTTTATCCGAGTGGCACGGCCGGAAAGCAATCATTAAAGTACGTATACCAAAAAAATATCGTCCTGCAGCATTAGATGAACAAATTAGAAGCTACCGCACTGTGCACGAACCACAGTTGATGCATGAAGCCAAGGCTGCTGGAGTGGCGACGCCGCTGATTTACATGGTAAACGTTCCTGAAGCTACTATCATAATGGAGTATATCGAAGGGCAACAAGTTAAACAGGTGCTAAACAAGATTTCGAAGTCAGACCGCCATTCAGTATGCGTCAAAATTGGAGAATCAGCAGCACGCCTCCACAGTTACGGCTTAGTACACGGTGACCTCACAACTTCTAACATGATACAGACTTCAGATGGCAAAATTTACTTTGTTGACTTCGGATTAGGTGAAAAAAATATCGAAAACGAAGCCAAGGGCGTAGACTTACACCTTCTAAAGCGGGCGCTACAGAGCACCCATTATCAATTCTGGGAGGAATGCTTCAAGAGCGTTCTATGCGGTTATACCTCGGTGTGTGGTGTAAAATCTGCGGAAAAGGTTTATGAGAAAATCCGTGAAATAGAGAGGCGTGGCCGCTATGTCGAAGAACGAAAACAATAACTTCCCCCTAAAAGGCAAAATTGTCTTTTTCGCAACGGGAAATATCAACAAGTTCAATGAGGCACGCCGCATCCTGAGCCGCTACGGCATCGCGGTTGGTATGCTCAAACTCAAAGGGGACGAGATACAAAGCGAAAGTCTCCAAGAAATTGCGGAAACAAGCGTCATTAACGCATACAAAAGAAGCAAACTACCCGTATTTGTAGAGGACGCAGGCTTATTCATCGAAGCCCTAAGCGGCTTTCCCGGTCCCTACGCAGCGTATGTTTACAAAACCATCCACAACAGTGGAATCATAAAGCTTATGTCTAAACTACAGCAAAGAAAAGCCAAATTTGAATCAATCATAGCTTACTGCGACGACCAAACTTTATGTAAACCCGAAAGCTTTCACGGTGAAGTCCAAGGCGAAATCACCATTGCTGAACGCAAGGAAGAGGGCAAATCAGGTTTTGGGTTCGATCCAATATTCCAACCGTCTGGAAGCGCTAAAACATTTGCTGAAATGACAATTGAGGAAAAAAACGGATACTCACACAGAGCAATGGCCATCCGAAAGTTTGCAGAATGGTACAAAAAACACCACTGAAAGTGTTATATTCCTAAGCATGCATAGGAGATTTGGGGTATAACATGACTCAAAAACCTCGCCGAGCCGATCCTTGGCTCGAAGGCTTAATCACAGCAGTAGCATTCGGCGGCTTCTTAATCATCTTGGCTGTAGCGTTTGGTTTAGCGCCTGGCGTCCCAGGTAAAATAATTGATTTCTTCGGTGACTTAACAGGTCAAACGTTTCCTGTAATCAATGGTCAAATGGTTTTACCAGCTCCAGCACACCCTGGAGCGCACTTCGAGGTATTTAGTGCAGTATTCAACTTCATGCTGGGTATTGGTATACTTGAGGTTGTTATCTTCGCTATGAGATTGTATGCGCATTCAAAAATTGGAAAGATCGCTGAAACATTAGGTAACATGATATTCTGGATTGGTGGTGCAGTCATGGCAAACGTGTTTCTGCTAGCAGGTACCCTTAATGGGTGGTTCACGTTTTGGCCGACGTTAATTATACTTGCTGGTGTATCCTTGATAGCTCAAGCGTTTGTTCGTTTCATGGCAAGTAAACGTTAAGTAGCCAAGAAGAAGGTTTTCTGTTCTTTTTCAATACAAGACTAGTTACTTTTAAATATCTGTGCAGTGTGGTTTAGGTGCACAAATAGGTGTAACAATGCCAAAGCAAGAAAAAGGAAAGTCCCATTCAGTTCGTCCAGTCAGCAGACGCCCCCCAAACTGGTGCAAGTACCAGCCTGAAGAAGTAGAAGCCTTCATCATAAAACTCGCGAAAGAAGGCCATAACATGAGCTCAATAGGCACCATCCTACGCGACCAATACGCCATCCCACTCGTCAAACCCATCACAGGTAAAAGCATAAGCGACACACTTGAAGCCTCAGGCCTAAAACCAACAATGCCAGAAGACCTCACAAACCTCATGAAAAAAGCACAGGGTCTAGCTGTCCACATGGACAAAAACAAGAAAGACTTACACAACAAACGCAACATGCAAATCATCGAAGCCCGAATCCACAAACTTTCTCGCTACTACAAGCGTGAAGGCGTCATATCAAAAGACTTTAAGTACGTAGCGAAAATCGCTTCAGTAACCTAATTGTCCCTTTTCCTTCAAATAGCTCATTCTTTATTGTCGATGCACCAGCTTTAAATCCAATCAGCCACTTTCTAAGCAGAAGTGAATAGGATGACGCAGCAGGAAAACATAGAAAAATTCCTCTCCCGAGCAGCTGAAGCAGCGAAAGTAATTAAAGAAACCGCAGAGAAAGATGGTTTCATCAGTTGTTTTTCCCATTTAGACGCAGACGGCGTTGCAGCAGCAAGCGTAATAGGCAAGATGCTTCACCGACTCGGTGCGCGGTTCCGCATTCGGGTCATGCAGTGGGTAGATGACAAAATCATCGCGGAAGTCACTGCAGATAAACCACAACTCGTCATCCTCACTGACTTTGGCAGCGGTTATCTTGAGTTGCTAAATGAAAAAATCCCCAACAATAAAATCGTCATCCTCGACCACCACCAAATCACTGGCAACACAAACAATCCCAACTTTACCATGCTTAACCCCCACGTTTACGATATTGACGGAGCAGTAGATGTCAGCGGATCAGGAGTAGCATATTTCGCTGCAAAGGCAGTCGACTCTGTTAATGTGGATTTAGCACCGATTGCTTTGGTCGGCGCTTTGGGTGATATGCAAGATAAATATGAACAACGGGGCTTGCGAAGCTTAAACGAAATAATCGTTAACGACGCGGTTTCAGCTGGTTTACTCAAAGTAGAAAAAGACCTAACATTCTTCGGCAGAGAAACCCGCCCCATTCACAGAATGCTGGCAACCACAACGAACCCCTTCATTCCTGGTTTAAGCGGTCAAGAAACAGAAGCACTAAATTTTGTCACTAACTTAGGTATACCACTAAAGAAAAGCGACAAACTGCGTTCCCTCTGCGACTTAAACGACGAAGAACGAAAAAAATTATGCTCGGCCTTAGCTGACTACCTCTTATCTAAGGGGCTCCACATGGAAGTTGACAACCTCATTGGATACGTTTATGTCTTCACTAAAGAGGAACCCAACACCGCCCTGCGAGACGGTAGAGAATTCTCTGTACTCTTGAACTCAACAGGAAGAATGGACCGCCCAAGCCTTGGTATAGCAATCTGCATGGGCGACCGCAAAGCAGCACTAGAAGAATCAAACAAGATTTTGGAAGACTATCGCAAGAACATCAACAAGTATCTTGGCTGGGTCTCCGAAAAGCCTGAGCGCATGAGAGAACTACAAAACATCTATGTCATATACGGTGAAAACTTTATAAACGAAAAAATCATCGGCACTATATCCTCCATTCTCGTATCAACCCTCACCAACAACTTAAAACCACTCTTAGCCTTCGCCAACATCGAAGCAGAGAAAGCAGCCAAATTCTCAGGAAGAACCACCGAAGCGGCAATACAGAAAGGCGTAAACCTCGGTGATGTCATGCGATTGGCTTCTGAAACAAACGGCGGTAAAGGTGGAGGCCACAACATCGCAGCAGGATCTCAAGTGCCAATAGATAAAATAGAAGATTTCATAAAAACCGCAGACGAACTTGTCGGTAGACAGTTGAAGGGAGAGACGCTTGGAAGCGAAAATCACACTTGAATACGAAGATACCAAGACAGCTGAAGCTATCGCAAAGGCAATTTCGCCTGATAACTTTAAAACACCGCCAGGACTACATGTAGAAACTGTGAAGGAAAACCACAAGGTAGTAACACGGATTACATGCGAGAGCAAACTTGCCACTTTCACCGCTACCATCGATGACTTGCTTTCTAGCGCAACTACAGCAGAAAAAACCCTTTTAACTATCAACAAAATAAAACATTAAATTGCATCAGATTTTTTGGGTATTCCATCGAGCCACATTCTCTTTAAAGCCTTTCAACGTCGTTTTTTCCAACTATCCCCGAACTCTATTTCCTAAAACCAACGAAACGCTCCAGCTGCTTGCAGCACAAATACATGATTGATGAAATACCCTGATTATTTATACATTTAAGAATCCACGGAAACTAAATACTATAGGGGGCAGGGGTAGACTCAACGCTTGCGTCGGGTGCAGCTTTTGCAGTAGAGATTGCAGTAAACCTATCAAAATGTGTCTTCTGCTATTAATGCGAAGAAACTTGCCCAAAAAAACCCATAAACTACTCGTTCTAATACGAGATAGATACAACAGATAAATCAACACCTATTTGTTAAGCCAAAAGAATGCGCTGACCCATATTTTTTTCACAGTTTACTTCTTTAGCTAAGGGTAAAGCCAACATTTGTAAACATAAAATTAGCCAACTTGAAACTAGAAAAACCATGAAAACTCTTAAATTATACAAACTCCAACAGAACAGGCAAGGTCTCTTTAATGTCACCAAATAATAAGCAGCTTGAAATCAAAGGTTACGACGATAAAGAAAAAATGTATCTTGTCAAGTCTCCCTCAGGCGGCGTTGTTAAGGTCCATGACACTTTCGCAGAAATGTTCCCACTCTGGGCAGGTAGAGTTCTCATCACAGCTCAAAACGAAAAGTGGGCACAAATCGCTGCGTCCGTAACTACTGGTTTCGCCACAAGCGTAATTGCAGCTTCAGCAGAAGCAGCAGTCGAACGACCTGTTCCAGCAGACCAAACACCTGACAAACGACCAGGTATCCTAATTCAAATTTACAACAAAGACCGCTTCGAACTCAAACATCAACTAATGGAACGCATCGGTCAATGCACAATGACTTGCCCAACAACCGCAGCCTTCAACGGCCTGACAGGCAAACGCGTTCTCACCATCGGTAGCAGCCTAAGATACTTCGGAGACGGCTTCCAAAAGAAAGCCATGGTGGGCGGACGCAAATGCTGGAAAATCCCAGTTATGGAAGGCAACTTCTATGTAGAAGACGGCTTCGGAGCCATGGAAGCAGTAGCAGGCGGCAACTTTATGATATTCGCAAAAACACAAGCAGAAGGATTAGCAGCATCAGAAGCAGCAGCAGACGCCATACGCGCAAACGTATCAGACGTAATTATGCCCTTCCCAGGCGGAGTATGCCGCTCAGGCAGCAAAGCAGGCTCACTTAAATACAAAATGAAAGCCTCAACCAACCACATATATTGCCCCACCTTGCGCGCAATTGTACCAGACACCGTAGTTCCCGAAGGAGTTGAATGCGTCTACGAAATAGTCATCAACGGCTTAACACTTGACGCGGTCAAAAAAGCCATGCAAGTAGGAGTAGTGGCTGCTATCTCATCACCCGGAATAGTAAAGATTTCAGCAGGAAACTACGGCGGAAAACTCGGTCCATTCAAAGCATTCCTCAAAGAAGCCATCGGCGTACCAGAAGCACCACCAGAAAAAGCCCCCAAAGTATCAAAAGCATAACTTCCCTCATTTCTTAAGTCGGAACTTTTATTTTCCTCAACTTAACGTAGTTATTGAATTACAAATCCGTGAAAAAAATTTGAGCGTCGCAAAAAAAAGCTCCCTTGAACTATTCAGATTAAGAAAAACAATCAATTCCCTAGCCAACAAAGAAGGTAGCCACACAGAGCTTATCACTATCTACGTGCCACCTGACAAACAGATCAGCGACGCCCTAAACTTATTGCGCAACGAGTACGGCACTGCAAGCAACATCAAATCAAACGTCACACGAAAAAATGTACTCGACGCCATAGTAAAGGCACAACAGAAACTCAAACTCTTCAAAGACCCAGGAGAAAAAGGAATTGTCGTCTTCACTGGAGCGCTCCCACAGGAAGGTGGCGGACCTGGAACTGAACGCATGGAATCATACGTCATCGTTCCACCCGAACCAATCAGAATTTTCCTCTATAGATGCGACAGTCGTTTCCATACTGAACACCTCCAAGAAATGCTTCGAGAAAAAGAAACATACGGAATCCTGCTGGTGGACGCTTCTCAAGCAACGATAGCTACCCTGCAGGGAAAACGATTGGAAATTATTAGAGAAATGCACTCGGGTGTCGCAGGCAAAACCCGCGCTGGAGGTCAATCAGCCAGGCGTTACGAAAGGCTAAGAGATATGCAGCTAAACGAGTACTTCACCCGTGTAGGACAGCACGCCAACGACATCTTTCTGCCAATAGAAACCCTGAAAGGTATAATCGTAGGCGGACCTGGGCCAACAAAATACGATTTCGAAAAAGGCGAATTCCTAAATTACCAGCTTAAAAACAAAATAATCGACACTGTAGACACAGCCTATGTTGAAGAACAGGGTGTCAAAGAAGTAGTGGAAAAAGCACCCGAAATCATGAAAAAAGTCCGCTACATCGAAGAGAAACAGATCATGCAGAAATTCCTCTACGAAGTCGGCCACGACAGTGGAATGATAACATACGGTGAAGGGGAAGTTAGACGCCTAATGAACTCCGCGGCAGTACGAATGGTCATTGTATCCGAAGAGCTAGACTTAATCCGTGTCACCATAAAATGCAGTGCCTGCAACTACCAAGAAGAACACACTATTAAAGGAAAAGACTTAGCCGATTTCGAGAAAGGTCTAGTAGGAAAACCATGCAAAGGCTGCCAAGCACCATCGCTAGCAATTGTCGACAAAAAAGACATCATTGATGACATTGCAGATCTAGCTCAACTAACAAACACAGAAGTTGAAGTCATTTCAGGCGAAACCGAAGAAGGACAAATGCTAAAGAACGCTTTCGGCGGAATCGCAGCTTTCCTCAGATTCAAAGTTCAAGCATAAAACCCATTTTGCTTTTATACTAAAAAAAACAAGGATAACCACCAAAAATGCTTTTGGAAGAATTATAGGGGATAAGGTGAGGGTGTTAGTCCCTCTCTCTTTCTCAAACCGAACTTAACTGTAAACAATCATACATAACTCATTTTTGAATATAAAGGATATTTCGATTCTCGTAATATCAACATGTACCTATGATTTAGTGTCCAGTGCTGGGCACAGAGTAATGCATCTGTACCCACAACCACTTCCCATCCCTATTCTCCATAACCCCAGTTAAACGCCCTGGTAAAACAAACTCTTTGCTGTCTGTAATGCCGCGAAAAGTCATCTCTGCTGAAAACCATGCAACTAAACCTGACGAGGAAACTGCAAAATTCTTGAAGTCTATCCCCGTAATCTCAGCCTGGGAAAAGTCACGTTTGAGGCTCACTGAAAACTGTGTTCTCCCAACACTTTTCTCGTTAACGTCTGAACCGATAATCACAATGTCGGGGTCTGGAGCCCAAAATGACAGTACACCTTTAAGGTCTCTTTTTTTGTACGCTGCAAACATTCCTTTGAGGGTTTGGGTAACTTCAGTTTGAGTCAGATCATCCGCTTTCATTGAATTTCACACTCAAGCGTTAACCTTGCTGGTTTTTAAGTTTTGCCAATAAGAGACTTTAATATTGGCTCCACTTGTTTTTTACCAATATTTTTTATGAAAAGTTGCTTCTGCCTAGACGTAAAACCAGAAACAATTTCAACTTTAGCTTTGAAAAGTCTAGAGAGTTCTTTTATTATTTCCTTGTTAACTTTCCCCTTCTCAGGTTCCTTGGTGGAGTATACAATTATTTCGTTTCCATCAAGTTCTATTTTGAATTTTGGGGAATTGGGTTTAACAAAAACTGTGATGATCATGCCGTCTTTGGTTTCGTTGATGCTCATGCAGGTATGCACTCAGAATTGCATGATGAGTCGCCTTTTTTGCTTTGTAGTGCCCAATTGAACTTATTGCGTAGTGTTTTGGGGTAGAACTTTTCTATATCAAACTTGACTTTCTTAGCCCATTTAACATATGCTGTCGGATCAATGTATGATTTGAGCGATGTGCCCAGGTTGTATTCTCGGGTTAGCTTAGTTAATTCTAAGTCGAGTTTAACGCGTTCAATTCGGGTTTCTAGCGATTCAGTCTTTTTGCCTTCTGCCTTCTTGGCTTTCAATTGTTCCTGCATAGCCTTCAGTTTAGCTTCTTTGTCGGCTACCCGTTGATCAAATGTTGGTGGAATTTTGCGTTTGTGGTTTGCTACCTCTGCCACCTTAAAGTTTGCCATCTTTGCTGCAAAGTTCTTCTTATAATCGGGGTCGTTTTTGTTAACACCACTCTTTTCTAGTTCTTCTTTGACTGTTTTTGTGCAACGCCAGGTACGGAAGACTTTAGCAGTTAATTTAGGCATCTTCTCGGATAGAAAGCGGCTGACTTTTTTACTATCGATACCTTGGAATAGGTATTCTTTGCTTGTGTCCTTCATGAACTCCTGAATGTTTCGGATAACTGCCGGAGGTGCCTTGTATGCTTTAACCCACCGGACAGAATCTTTTCCTAAGAAGTCAAAGTGGACAACATCGCCCTCAATTTTTATGTGCTCAGACCGAAGCGTTATTGCACCCACTGTGTCGGCTTCATCCGGATCCTTTTCGTCGCCAACCCTCATGTTGGGGACAAGGATAAGCCATGAAACAGTAGCTACTTTACGCCTTTCCTCTTCTTTGGAATCCAAGTTCTTTAGAATATGACCTTCGATTTGGCTAATCATTTTACCTAGAGTCTCAGCTTTCTGGAACTTCTCTTTTTCACGGTTCTGTTTGAGAAATGCAGTATCACTGAACCAAACATACTTGACTTTACCAGTGAGTTTGTCAACCCATTTCGCTACATACATCTTATTTGGTTCCCAAGTAACCTTCCACCCCTCGGGCTTTGGAGCATCTGGAGAAAGGTTAAGTGTGATATCTTCCTTGCTTGGGCCTTCCTTCCATTTACCACGCTGAGGATGGTCACCCCTGCCAGCAAACAAGCATGAAGGCTCCGAAGTCCAGTTTGCAACTTCCAATCGTTGACCGTCGACTTCGGCATATCCAAATTTCTCTTTGAACTCCAAACGCGTAACTTTGCGTTCTTCAGCCTGTTTCTTTTTTTCATCTTTGGTTAGGGCTTCTCTTTTTGCTTTCTCGTCAAGAACGAAAGCTCTGATCTGGGAAAAGTCAATTTCAAGGGCTTGATCGTTACCATTGTTTAATGTTGGATTATCTATTTTTGCAAGGTATTTTGGAGTAAACGTATCTAAGAATTTTGCCTGGGCGTTCTCTTGCTTTAGTTGTTCAAGGAATTCCCTCATAAAGTTCTTAGTGAAAACCTGATCAGGTGCAGGGATGGTTGTTGATAGGACTCTTCGTGTCCATGCAACTGCCATTGGCTCAGATTTTTCTGCAAGCTTAACTGTTTGGCCAGCGATTTTAACGCTGAAGCCTTTGAGGTCATATGGGGGAACATATATGCCGTTGTGCTTTAGACTCTTCATAACATGCTTCATTTAATTTTACTCCGCGTAGCGGCAAAGTTTTCTTGTTCATTTGCAAACTTTGACTTATATGGTTTTTCGTTGCTAAAGCTTCATCTTTGTGTATTTTCATTAGTGAGCTTGAAGAATTTTTAAGAAAACTATCAATTTCCTACGGAAACAGCTTTTTTTGCCTTTTTGCAGCGCGATCATTCTGAAGCTTCTTATATACCATCTCTACGTTTCTCCGTTCCACGTAGCCCTTGTGGGGACGGAAACCGCCTGAGAAACCTCCGGGTATATGCATTAGTTCATGAATTAGCGTTCTCTCTTTGTCTTCAGGAGACATTTTATCAAAAATCTCAGAGATCACTTCTATAGTATATGACGGTGGAAGGTTTAGAACGCCCTGCCAGATTTTGCCTAAGCCATGAATACGCGCGATGGTGCGGCGAGCTTTAGAGCCTCTGCTGCGTACGCAGAAGACGAATTGAGGTACTACGTGGTAGAACTCGCATTCTTCTGCTAATTGGTCAACTTGTTTTTTAATTTCAGGCGCTTCATAATATTTGATTGGCAAGGATTATCCTCTCTCCGTTGGCTCTGTGTTATGTTCATGTGAGTTAAAAAGTTAAGTGCTTTATCGAAATTTTTCCTACAAAATTTAACCAATCAACTTTGACAAATATGGTATCTTCTTGAGCACAAAAACTAACGCTACAGAAACACCGAAAATGATGAGCGTAAAGACTGGGACATCAATTAGTGCAATAAATGTTAACTTATTAACGTAGAAGCCTAAAAAGCCCAGAGTAAAAGTTTCCAGGACAATCATATGAATCAAAAATATAGCCAATGTATTTTGACTTACCCAATGGACAATCTTGTTGATTTTAGCATGACTTTCTACCCTGCGGGGATCAACGTTGATTAACATAAAGAACAAAGCAGCAGTACCCATGATTATAGTAGCGCTCATGTAATTAGAAAAGTAGCCTGTATACTGTTCTCCCAAAGTACCTGTGATTAACCAATCACCGATAAATGCCCCCGCAAGCCCCAGCACAGCAATTATGTTCGCCGCCGAGCGGCGTATATTGGCTTTTAAAAGATAGATGCCTAAGAGATAGTATCCTATCCAGTCAAGAAAAACAAACCCAACAGGATTAAACCTCAAGTTTGGTATAGAATGAATAATTGGCACTCCAACAGTGCCAACAAACCAGATCACCAGCAAATAAGTGAACAGTCTACGATCTATATGCTTGACAAGTATCCTAAAGATAGGCGTAACCGCATAGAGCCCAATTAGTAGGTACAGGTACCACAGATGAGCATACGACCCATCAACCAACCCTTGTGCAACATTGAAAGCTGAAAATTCTCGTCCCCGCACCAGAAAAGCCCAAGCAAAATACACAACAGTCCAAAAAATAAAAGGCAAAGCGATACGACCGAAACGTTTCTTATAGAAAACACGTAAAGGCTCCTCAGTTTTAGCCGGATTAAGTAGCAGAGCACCAGTCAACATGACAAATAATGGTACACCAATCATCCCTAATACAGCATAAGCTTCGGTTGTAAACCAGTTGGCAATGTCAAGCGTTGTTATTTCTGGATTGATAAAACGGTATGGCGAGCCAGAGCAGTGGAGAAGAATTATCAGGAATATGGCTAGGAATCGTATTAGATCAACTGAGAAATTGACGGCGACTGGTTTAGACTCCAAGCTTCCTACCCACTTAGCTCTTTTTCGAGGCGTTTGTTTATAAGATTAATTATTCAACGATCAAGAAAAGTAAAATGAGCGTTCGATCTTTCCAGTTAACGTCTTCTTGAGCTCCATCGAAGACATCGCTACGAATGTAATTTGGACTACAAGCAACAAATCCAATAAGTTTAGCATAGTAATAGGTCAAATCACTTCAAAAAACATAAGGTGACTCCTTTTTTCCTGAAAATCCACGGTAATAATGCAGCTTAAACAATCGTTGGGTTTCCTTTTAGTTATTGCAATTAAATTTACGCTTCTTATGCAAAACTTTATAACAGCGCCGAGCGTTTTGAACTCTAAAAAGGTAGAAAGCAAATGAAATTCGGCACATACATGTTTGAAGCAAAGAAAGTTCCAGGCTTCGACTTTGACCTTTTCCGCACTAAACCAGAAGTCGGCAGACGACTGCCACCCAAAGCTGATATGTACAGTAACGTCGCAATTTTCGGTGACAACGTAGCAGCACGTCTACACCCAGACTGGATCAGCCAATCAGACCTCGGTCCAGCATGGAGAACCAACGACAACTTCAACGTACGCTGGGAAGTCCTCTGCCAAACCCAACCAGAACACAGAGCAGAACAACTCGACTACATGGAAGACACAGCACGCAAAAGCCAAGGTGTCTGGCTAAACAGCATCCACTTCGCAGAACACGGCCACTGCACATGCCCACGCTGCAAAGAACTACACGCAAAAAGCGGCTTATCATGGTACGAATGGAGACGCAAAGAAGTCACAGACTACATGGCTGCAACAAGCGACCGCGTAATTAACAAAGCCAAAAAACCACTCTACATCGGTGTCTTACCAGACCCAGTCACAAACTATGAACGCTTCGGCGTCAACTTTGATGATATGCTACCCCTCACAACCGAAATGTTCGTAGTCATGTTCAGCAAGAACTACGCCACACCATGGTACTGGGAAATGCTCACACGCAACTTCAAGAAACTCTTCAAAGACACAAAGCTAAACATTGCACTCTACGTTATAGGCCCCGGCGACGACCCAAGAGAAACACCAACACCAAGCGAACTCCTCACAGTCTCAGTCCGCATGGCACGCGCAGGCGCTGACGGTTTACTTTACCTCACAGACAAAGCAGCACAGATGCAGGAATTCCAGAAAGCAGCAATCGCACAGAAAGACACTCGGGAACGCCTAAAGAGCTACGGCGGCAAAGCAGGACAAGAAGTCCTCGACCTAGTTACAAGCTGGGAAAAGCTCTTCTAATCAAGCACGGAACAAAAAAGCTGTAGGCAGTCAACCAACTACGGTTGCACTACCAAGCTGCCCTTTTTATTATTTTAATTTTTAATGGATGTAACCCAGGTTCCTGTTTTGTGAGTCATTGATTTCCTTCATTGACTCATATTGTGCTTCAATTAAGATTTTCAGCGCCTCAATGTTCTTTTTGATGTCTTCCACTTCGCCATTATTCTGCAAAACGCCAGACTTCATGAGTTGTTCGTTTATCTTCTCAACTGAGACCTCTAAAACCTTAACTTTAAACGCGAAAATCTGAAGTGAATACAGCAAACTAAGCTGGGAATTTAAACGCTCAAGTCGATCCAGCTCTAGCGTCTTTTTCATGAATGCTTTTATCTTTTGTTCTTGAGTGGCTTCAGGCGATTGCTGAAGTTGCTCGTAGAGAGAGGCTTTTTTCCAGACTGCTTCTTTTGTATCCTCTGCAGTTTTCTGTATCCTTTTTACTGTTTTATCTAGCATCTCTAAAACTTCATCCATTATTGTTTCCCCTAGACGTGCCCTTGATGTATGCTTCCAAGAACTAGAAGATCAATTATATAAGGTTAAATCAATTACACGCTCACTGTTTTTAGCATAAGCTTTTAGGTGCACCCTGCATAAATAGCAGCAATAGAGGAGACAATTATGCCTTCATTAGCAAAAAAGAATGCAGCAAAAAAGAAGAAGCATGAAGAGAAAACAGGGAAGAAATAGTTTTTACATTTAAAGGTTATTTCTAACCTAAAACCCTGAAATATCTTTTCTTTATTATACGGTATAGCCTCAATTTTTTGAATTCAGCTAATTGCTTTAAGCGCATTCGACACATCTTTTTTTAGAAGACTCTGCTGATTTTCCTTGTACTTCGTAAATTGCAGCTTAACTAATGCCTGCTTTATTGCATCATTATAGCGGTCAGTTGACTTAACTATGGTTTCGAGCCCCTGAACGGTTTGCCTTGCGGTAATAAATTTTTCATCACTACAGCAAGTCATGTATTTGTTAAATGTTTTAGTAAATTTACCCTCGTTATCCCATCTAACGTTATCTGCTATAAGCATCACACCTAAGCTACGCTGATAGGAATTATTGCTAAACAATTTCCTCTCCAATACATCCCAATAACGGTATACTGAAGGCTGTTCACGAGAATGGGCCTGTAATAACAAAAAAGCGTTATACCTTAACTTGTCATCTTTTTCACTCAATAAATCCACAAGAAAATCAATGTCCGCACTGGCAAGTTTTTTTGAAAGTGCAGGGATCTGATCTTTTGACAGCGCCTTTAATTCATTGGTATTCATGATTTTCACTGACTCTCTAACCTTTTATTTCCTCTATAAGAATTGCTAAAAATGGATATTTTTGCTTTCTGAATGTCGCAAGTTTGTAATGTTACTAAATAAGATCTGCGAGGTACATTTAATCTCAAGATTCGAGAAGGATCAGGAGCCGTATTGATATTGCTACAACCGTAGGAGGGATATTGGTGCTTGCAGCAGTTCTTGGTGTGTAGATACATTTCTATTCTTGATATTAGTAGATAGAGGTGTGCATAATTTTAAATCTAGTTAGCGCCTATTTGTTATCATGGAAGCC
>JAEAME010000648.1_pt1 | contig 32769 bp, 26 predicted proteins | sample 8958731 | NCBI WGS metagenome assembly JAEAME01 (sample SAMN16933194, study PRJNA681113) | bioreactor sludge metagenome | isolation source: anerobic bioreactor sludge (Control) | place: India:Bengaluru | collected 2018-10-24
TTGACTCAGGCAGCACGCCCAGCACGGCGATGCCCTTCTCCTTAAAATAGGCGGCGCATTCCGCCTGGACCTTGTTAATCTTGGGCGAAGGCACCTGGTTCAATACAATCCCCACCAGCCTGCTACCCAGCTTCTCGGCGGCCTGCAGGATGGCGGCGTCGCGGTAGTCCGAGCACCAGCAGAGCAGCAGTACCACGCGGGCATCCATCTTCTCGGCGATGGTATATGCAGCCAGCGTGGACACCTGGTCGTTCTTGAAAGCTCCGGGGCTTTCGATCATCAGTATATCTTTGCCGGCCCCGGCCTTATCGCAGGCCGATTTAATGCCAGCAGAGAAATTATCGCTGTCCTCGGTGAGGCCGCGCCACAGCTCCTCCTGTTTTATATGCATGGGACACAGCAGCTCCCGGCTCTCACCCAGCTCGAGAGACCGGCCGATAAAGTCCGCATCCAAACATTCCTCCCGTGCGCCCTCCGTTTTAACATGGATGGGTTTGATATAGCCGATCCTTTTACCCGAATTGGCCAGCTTTTTACCTATTCCGGCGCATAATGCCGTTTTCCCACAGGGATCATAAGCCGCGATAAGTAAATTAGTCATGATGCCTCCTGAATTTTAGCCGGCAGACATTATACCATTCTTTACTTCCCCGGTGCATCGGAATATAATGTGTTGAAAGGCACAGAAAAAGCTGAGAGTTATTGCGGCTCTCAGTTTTTTAATATCCGGCATGCTGGGAGGTGACACCCATGACGTTAAAGAAGTTCGATATTACCCGCGAGGGCCTCGAAAAGCTGAAAGTTGAGTACGATCAGCTTACCTCAACACGCCGCCAGGAGGTGGCCGATAAGATAAAAAGGGCGCGTGAGATGGGTGGCACGGAGAACAACGCCGAATATGAGGACGCCAAGAACGAGCAGGCGTTCATCGAGGGGCGGATCAGCTCCCTGGAGAACATTATCCTTAACGCCCGCATCATAGAGGCCCCCCACCAGCCGGGAGTGGTGGAGCTGGGCGATTCGGTTCTCATCCAGAACCAGGACGGCAAAATCGACCGCTATACGATCGTGGGCACCGCCGAAGCCAGCCCGGTGGATGGCAAGATCTCCTGCGAGTCTCCGGTCGGCAAGGCGCTGCTGGGAAAGAAAAAGGGTGATAAGATTGAGGTGCGCACACCCGCAGGAATAATGAAACTGCAGATCACCGAAGTAAGCTAGGAAAATGGCCGGGGAGGAACGTATTGAACAACCGCGCCTGGAAAAACTGTCCAGGCTGAAAAACCGCGGTTTCGACCCGTATCCGCATAAATTTCACAGGTCCCACACCGCCAGGGAGGCCGTGCGTCTCTTCCAGGAACTGATTGAAAAAGACCACTCAGCGACTCTGCCGGATATCAGCCTGGCCGGACGTATCACCGCTTCCAGGTTCATGGGCAAAGCGGCTTTTTTCGATATCCGCGACGGGTCGGGTAAAATACAGGTTTTCTTCCGCCGGGACTCCCTGGGAGACGAAAAATATGAGCTGCTGCATGAGCTTGACCTGGGCGATTTCATGGGCGCGTCGGGCTATATATTTAAAACGCGCAGCGGCGAAGTTACCCTGGAAGCTTCCGACTTCACCATACTGGCCAAGGCACTGCGGCCTATGCCCGAGAAATGGCACGGCCTCCAGGATGTGGAGAAAAGATACCGCCAGCGTTACCTGGACCTGATTGCCAATGAGGAGGCCAGGGAACTTTTTATCAGAAGAAGCAGTATCATCAGCGCCGTGCGCGCTTTCATGCATGCGCATGGATTCATCGAGGTTGAGACGCCGGTATTGCAGCCAATGTACGGCGGGGCGCTGGCCAGGCCCTTCATAACGCACCACCACGCACTGGGTCAGGACCTTTACCCGCGCATCGCGCTGGAGCTTTATCTCAAACGGCTGCTTATCGGCGGCTTCGACAAGGTATATGAAATCGGACGGGTGTTCCGCAACGAAGGCATCTCAACCAAGCACAACCCCGAGTTCACCATGATGGAGAGCTACGAGGCATACGCCGATTATCACGACGTGATGAAGATGACCGAGGAGCTTATCGGCAGCGTGGCTCAAGCGGTACTGGGAACCATGCGGATCAGCTTCGCCGGAGAGGCTATTGATTTGACGCCGCCCTGGAAACGGCTCCCCCTGCGGCAGGCATTGATCGACAAATGCGATATAGATTTCATGCAGTACCCTGACGCCGACAGCCTGCGTGCGCGCATGACGAAAATGGGCATGCAGGTCGATACGTTCAAGGACAGGGGTCGGCTGATCGACGAGCTCCTCTCCACCTATGTCGAGCCCGAGCTGCGCCAGCCCACATTTTTGATCGACTATCCCATAGATATGTCACCGCTGGCCAAGCTACACCGCCGTGAACCGGGCCTGGTCGAGAGGTTCGAGGCATTCATCTGCAGCATGGAGGTGGCCAACGCCTTCTCGGAGCTGAACGATCCGCGCGAGCAGCGCGAGCGGTTCACCCGCCAGAGGGAGATGCACGCTGCCGAGATAGAGCGGGCGGTCGCGGCAGGGGAGCTGCCCGAGACCGCCATGATCGACGATGACTTCATCACCGCCATGGAGCACGGCATGCCGCCCGCCGGCGGCCTTGGTGTGGGTATAGACAGGCTGGTCATGCTGCTCAGCAACAGGCAATCGATTCGCGAGGTTATCCTCTTCCCGCAGCTAAAGACCAGGCAGGGGAGGAGTGAAGAATGATAGATATTAAATTGATTCGCGATAATCCCGAGATCGTATACCAGGCCATGGACAGGCGTGGGGAAGAGCGAGCCGAAGTGGACGAGATCATCGAGCTGGACAGCTCTTACCGCCTGATGCTCAAGGAGGCGGAGGCGCTGCGCGCGCGCCGCAACGATGTGAGCAAGCAGATCAGCCGCATGAAAGAGAAGCCGGCCGATTTGATAGCCGAGATGCGGCAGGTCGGCGACCGCATTGCGCAGATCGAGGCCGAGGCGAACCTGCTGTCGGATAAACTGGAGGACAGGCTATTGCGCCTGCCCAATATACCGGCGGACGATATTCCCGAGGGCCGGGGATCGGAAGCCAATGTCGAGGTCAGGTCATGGGGCCAACCGCGTGAATTCGCCTTCAAGCCGCTTCCCCACTGGGACCTGGCCGAAAAGCTGGGCATCATCGACTTTCAGCGCGGCGTCAAACTCTCCGGCACCCGGTTCTACGTGCTGCGCGGCATGGGCTCCCTGCTGCAGAGAGCCCTTATAAGTTTCATGCTCGACCTTCACGTTAAAGAGCACGGCTATACCGAGATTTATCCGCCTTTTATGGTCAAGAGGGAATGCCTGGTGGGATCAAGCAACCTCCCCAAGTTCGCCGATAACCTCTATCACGACGCGGAGGAGGACTACTGGTTCATACCCACCGCCGAGGTCCCCCTGACCAATCTACACCGCGACGAGATACTGTCGCCCGGCAGCCTACCTTTATACTACGCAGCGCACACCTCATGTTTCCGCCGGGAGAAGATGGCGGCCGGCAAGGATACGCGCGGCATCAAACGCGGTCACCAGTTCGAAAAAGTGGAGATGTACAAGTTCGTCGATCCCTCCACCTCGAACGACGAGCTGAGCAGCCTGGTGGATGATGCCGAGGATATTTGCCGCAGGCTGGAATTGCCCTATCATGTGATACAGCTCTGCACGGGCGACCTGGGTTTCGCCGCCGTAAAGACATTCGATATCGAGATGTGGGCGCCGGGCTGTGGCGAGTGGCTTGAAGTCAGCTCCTGCAGCAACTGCGGCGACTTCCAGGCGCGGCGCGCCAATGTCCGCTACCGCCCCGATCCTGAGGCCAAACCGCGCCTGGTGCATACGCTCAACGGCTCCGGGCTGGCCCTGCCGCGCGTCATGATCGCCATCATGGAAAACTACCAGCAGGAAGACGGCAGTATCAGGGTACCCGGCGCGCTGCAGCCTTATATGAACACCGCTACCATCCGCTAGCCCCCAAAGGGCGCCGTCTTCGCCTCGCATCCGGCCGGTTCATCCGCTGCCTTGACATTGGCTTCAAATTCAATTTAACTATATGTATAATTAAAAGAAATATTGCAGGCTTACACTGATTAGATATGGCAGAAGGTGAACCTCAGACGGGACCGAAGTTCTGCCGCCAGTGTGGTGGCGTAGTACCCGAGGGAACCCCGATCTGTCCGCGCTGTGGCCAGAAATGGTACATGGACCGCGTGGAGCAGCAGGGGGCGGACCTCTGGCAGAAGATAATTGAGAAAAGGGCGGCGGCGGGGATAGGTGAGTCCGGCGCGAAGCAGGAAGGGAAGCAATACCGCTGCCCTAACTGCATGGCCGTGTTGCAGGAGCCTTCGCCCACATGTCCGCACTGCGGCAAAAGCACTGCAAGAGCCAAGATCGTACCTTCCGGCAAAGACGATGAGGCGGCTATCGAACAGACCGCCCAGGAGCTGAACCTGCCGCCCGCGGCCAAGGGACTGGCCGGTATCAAGGGCGCCTCCCGGCGCGCAGAGAGAAGGGGCGGCCGTCGCCGCATTAAAACCCTCGATATCATCATCGGCATTGTCATTATAATCATCGTGCTGGGCGTCGGTTACATGCTGGCCAGGCAGTACGGTATCCTGCCGTCAGCCCTGACATTCTTCAATCCTCCCGAGCAGCAGCAAAATCCGCCCGAGCCTGTTCCCGTGGTGAAAAAGGTTTCCGACATCACCATATCGGATATTAAATCTGACGGGGCCGCCATAGCCTGGACCACGGCGGAGCCAGCCTGGGGTAAAGTCTTGTACGGCACAACGGAGTCCTACGGCGACTCGGCGGCAGCCGTCCTGCAGGGCAGCGCACAGAAAGTCACTCTCAGCGGGCTCGAGCCCCTGACGACCTACCACTTCGCCGTGGTTGTAGCGGACGGCAAGGGCAACGAGCTGTACCGCAGCGATGACCACATGTTCGACACGATCCAGCACGTTAACACCAGCCCGCCTGTCGTGACCTCATATAAAGTTTTGCCCACCGACATCAGCGCCGTAATAAGCTGGACCACCGACAACCCGTCCAGCAGCCAGGTGCTTTACGGCACGGACGAGTCATGTTCGACCGCCACCGTCGAGGATACCAGGATGCTCACGGACCATGTGGTGCATATCCTCGGCCTCGAAACCAATACCCGCTATTATTATCGCATCAGGTCGGTTGACGCCGATGGAAACGTGGCAACCATGGACCCGCCCAATATATTCTCCACGCTGGTTACGGTGCCCGTGGGGTCGCGGGTGGGAGACAGGGCGCCCGATTTCACGCTCCCGCTGGTCGGTAAACAGGAGACCATCTCACTGCGCGACTACCGCGGCCAGAAGGTCCTGCTCACATTCTGGGCTGTTTACTGCCCCGAGTGCGACCGCGAGCTGGCACTGTTGCAGTCGATCCAGGACAAGAAAATCCCCGGAGTCAAAGTCATTGCCGTCTTTATGGAGAGTAAGCCGGAAGATATCGACAAGACCATCGCCAAGTACAGGTCCGAGCGCGGCGAGCTCACAGTGCCGGTGGTGGTCGATATGTACAAGACGACAGCCCATTTATATAATGTCGAGAAAATTCCATACACGGTGTTCATCGACGGCGATATGATCATCCGCGACATCAAGCCGGGCAACTTCAATGTGGAACAGGTCGAAAGGACGCTCAATACTTTATAACTCCATGCCTTTTTATCTCTTGACAGCAGATACGCCCCGTTGTAGTGTAGACCCATAGGGAGATACGTTTTTGGACAGCCAGTTCAGATGTAAGTGCGGCAAGCCGATGGCCTACTCGAACGAGCCGTGCAAGGATTGCGGCAGCCTAGGGCCGCACACCTATGCCGGCAAGCCCGGACCCCCGGCCATGACCACTCAGGCCCCGCCAAGTCAAAGAAGGCCTGAAAACATACCCGTCGACAGGGGCGAACGGCAGATTCCCCAATCGCCCGGGCGCGACGGCCCCATGAATTATGAGCCCGCAGATGCTGCCGATATAGCTCACGAGAAGGGGCGCAGCCCGCGCCATGACAATGGCGCCGGCTTTCCCGTCGGGATCAGCCGCCGCGCCGAGATACTCAATCACATAGAAGCTATTGACAGCCGGGAGGTCGCGGAACCTTCCAGGCGTCCCCGCAAAGAAAAGAAAAGAACGGTTGAAGAAGACTGGGATACAGTTCAAAGGCCTGCCAGGGTCAAGCACTACGAATCGTTCCTGGAAGAAGATGAAACAGAGAAGCCTCGCAAAAGAAGCGGAGGCCTTGCCGGCACTATCATAAGCGTCGTACTGGTCCTGGCGCTGATAATAGGTGCTCTCTGGGCTTACAATAACCAGGAGGAGATCTCCGGGTGGCTGATGTCGCCCACAACCCCCGAGACGGTTCCCCCCTCCGACCAGCCTGCAAATTCCTCCGATTCCGGCCAGGATCCCTTTGCCTCTTTTATGGCACTGTTCAAATGGAAACCGGCCACGCCCGCATCAACCGAGAATACCACCAGCACGCCGGCCGCATCATCCAACCAGACACAGCCGGCTGTCACGGACAACGTTCAGACACCGGCAACGCCTGCCGTGCCATCCGATACCACCCCGCCCGTCATCACAGAGATACTCATCAAGTCCATTACCGATCACGGCGCAACTGTAACCTGGAAGACGGATGAGCTCTGCACCAGCAGGGTCACATATAAGACCGAACTGGGAGAGCCTCATGTCGTCAACGCGGCGGTCACGCCCACCCGTTATCACCAGGCCAACCTCAGCGGGCTTGATAACGGAAAAAAATATTTTATAACAATCATCAGCCGCGATGATGCCGGCAACGAGGCCGAACGAAGAAAGGACTTCCAGACGTTAGTGTCCGCCGCCGACACTGCCGCGCCGCAGCTCGCAGGCGAGCCCTCGGTATCCGCCGGTGATACGACCGCCACTATCTCCTGGGAAACGGACGAGAAGGCTAAATCGCAGGTCAGATACAGCCTGGGTACAGGATATGAATTCCCGTCCGGCTTCACCTACGAGTACAGCTACAATCACAGCATTGCCCTCAGCGGGCTTTCGCCCAATACGGAGTACCATTATCAGCTTATATCCCGGGACGCCTCGGGCAACGTGATGACCTCCGGCGACTACAAGTTTAAGACCGAGCCGGAGACGGGAGCTGCTCCTTACATGGGCAGCAGGGCCCCCAATTTCACGCTGCGTGACCTCCAGGGCGAGACCGTGTCTCTCAGCCAGTTCCGCGGTAAAAAGGTCATACTCAATTTCTGGGCCAGCTGGTGCACCCCCTGCAAGATCGAGCTGCCGCATTTCCAGACGCTCTGGGCCAGGACCAATCCGGGCGCCGACTACGTTATCCTGGCCGTGGCCGGCAGCCAGTCGGAGGAGAACGTTATCCGTGACTTCGTCACCGATGGCAATTACACCTTCGCTGTTTGCCTGGATCCCAACGACGACGCCTTTAACAAGTATGAGCTGACCAGCATACCCAAGACCTATTTTATCGATAAGGACGGCGTTATCCGCAGGATACAGCAGGGCATGTTCACCGGGCCGGGCGAGATCGAGTTCCTGCTCAACTCGTACTGACGGGCATCCGCCGCAGTCCACCTTTCAATTGAGCTGCTTCAAAATGCTTCCTGTTACGTAAGGATAAACTTGACATGGCGTGTATCTTGTCTTACCGTTAATATAACATCGAATACAGCTCGAAATGGATAGGGGTTAATGCCCAGTACAATAATCTGCCAGAGGTGTCATGAGATCAATGAACCAAACGCTACAGTCTGCCAGAAATGTGGCGCGAGGTTCTGCCCGCATTGCCACCTTCTAATTGCCTCACCCGATGCAGCCGTCTGCCCGCACTGCGGCAAGAAAGACCAGTCTTTCCGGCCTGGTAAGTATTCCGCCGCTGGCGCGGCATCTTCCGCGGTGGCGCCCGGTGCCATGCCGGCCAGCAGGTATGTCTGCCCGAGCTGCGGCAACAGGATTGACCCGTCCCTGGGCAAGTGCCCCTACTGCGGACAGCTTGGAAACCGCTTCACCATGATACCCACGCAGGGACACGGCGTAATGAAGCCCGCGCAGGGCGACTATGCTCAGTTCACGGCGCCTCCGGCCGAAGAGGCCACCAGCACGCAGAAAGTCTGCTCCAAGTGCGGACGCGTCATACCGCCCGGCTCCAGCCTGTGCCCGGTGCACGGCAAGTTCGGCGGAGGCAACGCATTGAGAAATATCGCTCCTCCTGTCAGAGACAAGAGCTTTGAGGGTGAAGTATACCGCAGGATGGAGGAACGGAAGTTCGGGCCTTCTCCCCGTTCCAGTGTCCGGCAGGCAGCGCCGGAAGAGATCTATCCTCAGATGCAGGCTGTCCCGGTTACTCCGGCCCCGATGCAGGAGGCGCCACCCATGCCCGCCGAGCAGCGTACCTGTTCCAACTGCGGCAATGCCGTGCCCGACCGCAGCAAGGTCTGCCCCACCTGCGGCAACAACCGTCTTCCCCCCGAGAGGAGAAAGCCCTTTATCAAGGCCGAGGACCGTTTCAGGGCTGTAGAGGCCGCCCAGCAGGCTTATGGCCCTTATCCGCCGCCGCAGGAGGCCTACGCTGCCTATTCCGCGCCGGCTCCGGCCCAGTATTACGGGCAGCCGACGGTACAGCCTTACGAACTGGCCTACCCGGCCCCGTCGCCCGGATTCGTCGAAGAGATATATCCGGATATAAAACGCGGCAAAGAGAAAATGCCCCGCGAGCGCAGGGAGAGGGCGCCGAGGCAGGGGCAGAGGTCTTCGCTATTACCTCTTCTGCTGGCACTTGTTGCGCTGGCCGGCGCCATCATTGCAGGTGTCGTCTTCCTGGTCGACCAGCTCAAGACGCCTGCGCCGGCCGTCATCAATAACCCTCCCATTACCACACCTGTCGGCACGCAGGAAGGCCCCGAGATATCCGACGTCGAGTATTCCAATATCACGCGCACCAGCGCGACGGTGACCTGGAAAACCGACAAGAAGTCCAACAGCCTGGTTATTTACTGCCTGGCCGGCGGCGACCTCTGCGAGAACGCCAGGGACGACGAGCTCGTTACCAGCCACAGGGTCAACCTGACCAACCTCGAGCAGGGCAAGTCCTATCACATAACGGTTAAATCCGCGCTGGGCAACGATCCGGATTCGGCGGACTCCAGCCTGGAGGTGACCAACGTTTTGACAACCCAGAATATAGCGGATACCACGCCGCCGGTTATCAGCGATGTAAAAGTCACTAATTTAACTAGCACTGGCTCCACAGCATCGGCGGAGATAACATGGACCACAGACGAGCCGGCTACCAGCCAGGTCAGCTACGGAACATCAGCAAGCTATGGAACGCTGCAGCCGTCGCAGACCGATACCACACTGACCACCTTCCACGATGTAATACTCAACGGGCTGGCGCCGCAGACGACCTTCCACTATAAGGTGATTTCAAGGGACGAATCAGGCAACGAGCTTTCATCGGCTGACGCTACCTTCATGACACCCGTTCCGGCCGGGTCATCTATCGGAAACTCGGCGCCCGATTTCACACTGGCCTGCGCCGACGGCAGCCAGGTGACGCTCAGCGCCCTGCGGGGCAAAAAGGTCATCGTCAACTTCTGGAATTTGAACTGCCATTATTGCATGGAGGAGATGCCAGATTTTCAGACCGTCCGCGAGGAGTATCCTGATAGTCAGGTAGCCATGCTGATGATCAACAGCGCAGCCGGCGGGTTCCCGGCCAATAATGATGTCTACGTCGGCAATGAGATTACGACACAGGGTTGGACCTTCACTGTTCCCCTGGACGATTCAGGCGTTGTTGCCATGGCCTATGATGTGATGACCGGCATACCCGTAACCTTCTTTATCGACTCCGGCGGCATCATCAGGGCCAAGCAGGACGGTAAATTCCCCAGTGCGGATGCCGTCAAGTCCAAGCTCAATTCCTTTTAGACGGCTCCGTACTTTTAATCGTCGCTCCAGCTGGATTTCACGTAATCGCTCCCTTATTTTCATCATATCTTCATAGCTACCGCCTACAATTAAGGTACGAAAAAATAAAGGAGCAATAATATGATGGGTTACTGGATCACAGGAATGGGATGGTGGATGGCGCTGGCAGGCATTCTGTTCGTGCTGTTCTGGGGTGCTGTTATCTGGCTGGTCGTCTGGGGCATCACCAAAGTGACCGGGCACAGGCCAGGGTGCGCCTCAATAGAAAGCCCCCTGGAGATCGCCAAACAGCGGTATGCGCGGTCCGAGATCACCAGGGAGCAATTCGAGCAGATTAAAAAAGACCTTTAGCGGCAACTTGCCTCTCTGCGGGGCATTAAATATACTATTATGTCCCGCGGAGGGGTGACCGAGCGGCCGATGGTGACGGTCTTGAAAACCGTTTTAGCTTCGTGCTAACGCGGGTTCGAATCCCGCCCCCTCCGCCACGTTCCAAACTAAGGAAGTCTATTTCTTGGCGAGCTCCGCCATTATCTCCTTGCTCAGCTTATCGACGTCTATGTTTTTGAGCGAGAATCCGAGCAGCATCAGCAGCAGGCCGAAGAGCACCAGGTAAACGGCCACGATAATCACCAGCAGCACAGCGCCGGCCACGACGTTGGCCAGTATCAGGCCGCCCAGCAGCACGGAGATAATGCCGGTAAGCAGTATCATCCAGGCGCCCGGTATGTATTTCCATTCGGCGATGGAGAATACTATCTCGAGTATGCCCGTGAGCAGCGCCCAGAAAGCGATGAAGTAAATGATGATGATGCCCGCCAGCATCGGCGCAAGCAGAATGGCGATGCCGGCCAGAATACCTATTATGCCCTCGGCGATCAGCCAGCCGCGGTCCCTGTGCGGCGGTCTATTGATAATGCCCACCATCAACGCGAATAATCCGTCAATTAGCGCATAGATGCCGATAAACAGTATCAGCAGCTCAGCGGCATCCAGAGGGTCCAGTACCAGCAGTACGATGCCAAGGATAAGTGCGACCAGCCCTCGCAATGAGATCAGCCACCATCTCTTGACCATTGTCTCCAGCATATCAACCTCCTGTAGGGTTACTCCAAGCGTATTATATCCACAAATAATCGTCATTGCGAACGCAGTGAAGCAATCTGCTGTTGTGAGGCAACACTACACAGGATTGCCGCGTCGCTGCGCTCCTCGCAATGACCAGACAGAAAATCCAGCCAGGTTAATTATGGAAATATCACGTGCGAACCCTATTATCCGTTGTCAAGCGATGATTCAGTAACTATAATGTTTATCCGGCCGACGCCATGGACAACAAGTACCTCAAGATAGCTGTCATACTGGTTATCGCCAGCTTCATCATCGTGACGATGGTCTTCGCCGTTATCGTGCTGGCCGTCAGGGGACCGGCATGGCTGGGCAAATGACGTGTCGGCAGCCTCAGCTGCGTCTGAGGAACTCACCGTAGGCAACCATGGAGTTGAGCACTTTGGCTGCCTCGTCCGGCATACCGTAGCAGACCATATTCTCCCTGGCGATGGATCGTGCTATGTCCACATCCAGTGCACGCTCGCCGCGCGGCGTCGGCAGCTCGGCGGCGATGATAACGGGTTTATCATATTTGCGTGATATGGCCTTCATCTGGCGGAATGAATCGGTGTACGAATCGATAATGAACTGGAAAAACTTCTTTTTCTCCTCGTCGTTGGTGGGAAGGCCCACCCTGGCAAAGTGCGGGAAGGGCACGCCCATCGCCAGCACGCTGTCCGTCTGGTCGCACCTGGCCAGTATGTCCACCACCCTCAGTATATTGTCGGCCGACCCGGCCACCAGGTCCACCGGATTATTGCGGCTCCACCATCCGGGCAAGAATGAGTCCAGCTCCTTGATCACGTCCTCCGGCAGCTTAATTACATCCAGGCCCAGCCTGGCGCATGCGTCCGCCGCCAGCACGCCCCAGCCCCCGCCCAGCGTCGCTATTCCTACCCTGCGCCCGCGCGGCACAGGATGGCAGAGAAATCCGTAACCCAGGTTCATCAGCTCCTGCAGGTTGCCTGCCCTGACGATACCCGCCTGCCGGCTGATGCCGCTGAAAACCTCGGCCGAGCCGGAGAGCGCTGCAGTGTGCGACCTGGCTGCCGAGGCGCCGGCTTCGGTCTCGCCGACCTTGATCACCACTATGGGTTTTTTCAGGCTTGTTTTCCTGGCTATCTCGAAAAATCTGCGCCCGTCCTTGAAACCCTCGATGTAGCTGAGAATGACCCTCGTATGCTCGTCATCCGCCAGGTACTCAATAAAATCCTCTGCGCGCAGGTCGGCTTCGTTACCGATGCTGACCAGGCGGCTGATTCCGAACTCGATGGACATGGCCCGTCGCGCTATGGTCAGGCCCACATTGCCGCTCTGGGACACGACCGCCATCTCCCCGTCCGGCGGAAAGATAGGCGGCATCTGTGCGTAGAGCTTTGCCGACGGGCTGAGAATGCCGAAGCAGTTTGGTCCAACCAGCCTGAGGCCGCCCTGCCTGGCGATCCTGACAATCTCCTCCTGGGCCGCTGCGCCGTCCCGGCCGACCTCGGCGAATCCCGCAGTCACCACAACGCCCGCTTTTATGCCCTTGGCAACACAATCTTTTATCGTTTCGATCATAGCCGGCGGAGGCACCACGATCACTGCCAGGTCCGGCACTTCGGGTATCTCTTCAATCGCGCTGTATATTTTCAGACCCAGCACCTCTCCTCCCCTGGGATTGACCGGGTATATATTGCCCGGGAAGCCGCCGGCCCGTACATTGGCCAGGATGCGGTACCCCCACTTTTTCGTATCTGTAGATGCACCCAGGAACGCAAGCGAGCGCGGCGCAAAGAAACGGTTGAAGTCAATCATGAGCTGCCAGTCCTTTCAGCGTAATAGCGGCGCCTTTCAGCGGTCACATAAAACAGCAGATATTTTAACACCGCCGGTAGCCTGTAACAAATGAGCCTCTGCTCCCAAACGGGCTGCCGGACAGTGCAAACTGTTATAATTAACCGGGCACAGGGGCAGGCGTTGTTGAATTCACTCTTTAATAAATATAAGAAGGACGACCTATCCCCGATCACGGTCATCGTGCCCACCACCTATGCAGGACTTTCCCTGCGACGCAGGCTGGCGGAGGGCGGGGGACTGGTCAACGTCCGCTTCATGTCCCTGCCGCGCCTGGCCGAGTATTTAGGCGCTCCTGCGCTGGCTGCGCAGGGTAAATCGCCGCTCACACCCATGATCCGGCTGGCGGCGGTCAGGCATTTCGCACGCGAGATGTCGGCCATGCCGCCTTTGGGACCTGTTTCGCTTCACCCACAGTTCCACCTGTACCTGCGGCAGACCTTCAGCGAACTTAACGCGTTGACGGAGAGCGACCTCCAAGGCCTGGAGAAAGCCGGTGAGGTTGTGAGCCAGGTCATCGACTGGTACAGGAAATACCGCGCGCGCGTGAAACCGTTTTATACCCGTGAGGAGCTGTATCGTGCGGCCGCCTCATCAGTGAAGGACGGCTCAGACGGCGGAGCCCTGCGCGATCTGGGGTTCATCCTTTTCTACGGCATACCTCGCTTCACGCGCTCGGAGAGGGACCTTATCACGGAGTTGGGCGGGGCGGGGCTGTGCGAGGCGGTAATTCCTCTCACAGGTGAGACTGAGGCCGACAGGCCGGCTATGCTGGAAGCCGATAAGCTGAAGGCGTGCGCTGTGCCGGTGCAGACCCGCCCGTCCTTCGCTGATCAAAATTCAGGCGCAAACCACATGCTGATCGCGCCCAGCGCAACCGAGGAGGTGCGCTGGGTGGTTCGCCGCATCTTGCAGGAAGCTGAGGCGGGGCAGCCTTTTCACCGCACCGCCGTGCTCTACCGCAACGCCGATCCCTATGCATCCATTATCCAGAGCCTGTTCCCGGCAGCCGGCATCCCGCTTTGCGGGCCCGATCCACGCACGCTGCGTGATACGCCGGCGGGCAGGCTGCTGACCGGGCTGCTGGATGTGCTGTCCAGCGATCTCGACCGCGCCCGCCTCATGCACTGGATCGCCGAGGCGCCCGTGAGCGTAAAAGAGGGCCTTTACCCCGCATCTTCGCAGCTGGTCCTGTGGGAGGTGATCTCGCAGGAGGTGGGCGTCGTCTCCGGGCGACGCTCCTGGTCGGAGCGCCTGGCCGGCTACATCGAGAGCAAAAAGGCCGAGCTGGACGACCTGCGGTCGGACCAGGAGGCCAGCCCCGCACGCATCGCGGGCAGGGAAGGCCAGCTGCAGGCCGCAGCCGGACTGCTGGAATTCGTGGGCGAAGTTGCAGCGCAAAAACCTCCTGCGGACGGCCAGCCCTGGAGCGAGTTCGCCGGATGGGCGTTGGAGATGCTGAACAAGTTCGCACACCGGCCGCAGCAGTGGCCTGATACTAATCGTCTGTCACTGGACCGTGTACGAGAGACCATCGGAGATATGAGGGGGCTGGACGTCATAGAGCAGGGCACGGGCCTGGCCGCTTTCCGCCAGATGCTGGACGATATGCTGGGGGCCTCGTCCGATATACTGGGCAAGTTGGGGAAGGGCGTTTTCGCCGCTCCCCTCAGGGCGGCCCAGTGCATGGATTTCGACTCCGTTTACATACTGGGCATGGCCGAGGGGGCCTTTCCCCCGGCCAGCCCCGATGACGCCGTGCTGCCTGATTCAGTGCGCGCGTCGCTGGATATGGAGGAAGCACTGCCGCTCAGGTCCGAGCGCAGGATGGAGGAGCGCCGGCTCTTCCTCGAGGCGCTGGCCTCGGGGCAAAAGCGCATGCTTACCTACTGCAGGGCGACGGCCGCCAATGAGCGCTCACAGTACGCCTCGCCGTGGTTCGTGGCCGCGGCCTCGGCACTGAACGGCAGCACCCTGAGCACATCGGCGCTGCAGAAGATGGGCAGCCGTCCCTGGCTCACCGTCATCCAGTCGCCCCGTCAAGGGCTGAAGCTGGCGGAGGACACCTGCTTCGCTGACGAAAGCGATTACCAGCTGGGCAGCCTGGCGCGCTGGCGTGATGCCGGCCGGCCGGCCCGCGACCACTTCCTCAATCCGCCCGGCAGCTTCGGCAGGTGCATCCTGGACATGGAGGATGCGCGCAACAGCTCCCGCTTCACCGCCTGGGACGGCAACCTGGCGGGGGTCAGGCAGGCCAGCCGCAGGTTGAGCATTGCAGAAGGCGCAGCCTTCTCCGCCACTCGGCTGGAAAGGTGGGCCGACTGTCCCTTTAAATATTTCCTGGAGAACATACTGAATATTGCGGTGCTCGATCCCCCCGAGGAGCTGCTGGAGATCGATCCCATGGAGAGGGGTTCGCTGCTCCACAGGGTGCTGGAGCGGTTTCTCAACGAGTGTTCATCCGCCGGGATCATGCCGGACTACGGCGCGCCCTGGCAGAAAAGACACCTGGCTTTGCTCACCGGCATCGCCATGGATGAGTTCGAGGACGCCGGCAGGCGCGGCATCACCGGCCATCCCCTGCTCTGGCAGGCAGCCCGGAGCGAGATGCTGCACGACCTCTCTGTCTTCCTGCGGGAGGACGACGCGCTGCGCGCGGTTAATTCATCGAGACCCGAGTATGCCGAGTACAGCTTCGGTATAGACAGCGATAAAAGGTCACACGTTGCGCCCCGCATCAAGCTGCCCGGCGGGCTCACCATCAGCTTCCGCGGCAAGATAGACCGCATCGATTTCAATTCCGGCCGCGGCAGGGCCTGGGTGATCGACTACAAGACCGGACGGGCGCGCAACCTCGATGTATTTAAAAAGGACATGCTGATGGGCGGCACGCTGCTGCAGCTGCCGGTCTACGCCCTCGCGCTGCGCGCCGGCCTGAAGGGCGACTGCATTATCGAGGCCATGTACTGGTACAACACCGGCCGCGGGGGCTTCAGGCGCATGGAGGTCCCGCTTGCCGGCGTGGAAGAGAGGTTCCGTGAAAATCTGGACGTGATCATAAGCGGCATAGCCGCCGGCATGTTCGCGTCCAATCCAGACCGCATCGAAAACGAGGACTTCGGAAGCTGCCGCTGGTGCGACTTCAAACGCGTCTGCCATGCCGACCGTTATATCCAGTGGGAGAGGAAGTCGGGCGATCCCGGCCTGCGGCGCTACCTGCGCATGAAAGATGTTGAGGGGCATATAAATCCATGAACGATCTACCCCCTACCGCCGACCGCCCTTCACGCACAAGAATAGTCAAAAACCTGCACGAAGGGCTTTTCGTCGAGGCCGGCGCCGGCACCGGCAAGACGACCGAACTGGTCTCGCGTATCGTCAACGTGATCAGGGGAGGCGTGACCACCATCGACCGGCTGGCCGCAATCACCTTCACCGAGATGGCGGCCGCCGAGCTGCGCGACCGCGTCAGGCGCGGTCTGGAGGAGCATGCCGGCTCACCCGCCGCCCCCGAGGAAGAGAAACGGCGCTGCCGGGAGGCGATCTCATCTATGGACGGCGCCAGCATACAGACGCTGCACAGCTTTGCCGCCTCGCTGCTGCGCGAGCGTCCGCTGGAGGCGGGGCTGCCGCCCAACTTCCGCATCGCCGAGCCCATTGAAGCCGATATACACTTCGAGGATAAATGGCAGTCCTGGCTGCACGGCGAGCTGCTGACCGGCGACACGGCCCTCGAGCTGCTGAGGCTGATTAAACTGGGGCTGAAAACGGACCACCTGCGCGCCGCCGCAGCGGCGCTGCATAGCAACTACGACCGCATCGGCAGGCCCTTCGTTATATCACCCCCGCCGCCGCGCCGGGCGGTGGCCCGACTGGTGGAGTCCCTCCCGCAGATGCAGAGGTTGTGCAGCCTGTGCCTGGATGAATCGGACTACCTCTACCAGCATATGCAGGGCGTTCTCGGCCTGGCCGCGGCGCTTTCAGCCATGCAGCCCACGGACGACTATGCGCTGATGGCACTGGCCAGGGGCGGAAAGCTGAAGCAGAGCAAAGGAGATAAGAAGAAATGGGGCAACCTGCCCTCGGGCGACAATTCCTGCAGCGAGCTCAAGGCGCTGCTGGGCGACCTGGAGGATATAAAGCAATCCGAAATCGAGGCCGTTAAACAGGCCGGGATGTCCGTCCTCCTGGAAAAGCTCCGCCTGGCGGTGCGTTCATACGCGGATGAGCGGCGCGCCTCCGGCGTGGCCGAGTTCCACGACCTGCTGGTTTGGGCGCGCGACACCATGCTCGAAAATCCTGATGTTAGAAGACACTTCCAGCGTAAATACAGCCATATACTGATAGACGAATTCCAGGACACGGACCCTATCCAGGCCGAAATAGCCTTTCTGCTGGCCTCCGGCCCAACCGGGGACGGCGCCGACCTGGCGGTGCGTGACTGGACAAAGCTCAAACCCCTACCGGGCAAGCTTTTCGTGGTAGGCGACCCCAAACAGTCCATCTACCGCTTCCGCCGGGCCGATATCGTCACGGTGGACGAGGTGCGGAAACGGATGTCGGACGACAGTGTGTCGCTGACGCACAATTTCCGGTCGCAGCGCCCCGTGATCGAGTGGATCAACCATGTTTTTTCTCGGTGGATGGTGGGCCGGGAAGGCCTGCAGCCGCCCTATGTGAAGCTGGAGCATGCGGAACTGCCCCCCGGTTCGCGCCTGACGGCCTGCGTGAAGCATATCGGCGGCCCGGTTGAAAACGAAAGCTCCAATCAAATACGCCGCCGCGAAGCGCTTGAGGTTTCGCTGCTGCTGCATCAGATAAGGTCGGACGGATGGCAGGTTAGAGGTGCTGACGGTGCGCTGCGCAACGCTGAATTCCGGGACGTATGCATAGTGATGCCGTCGCGCACCGGCCTGGCTGCGCTGGAACGCTGTCTCGCGGAGGCGCAAATACCCTACCGCATCGAGAGCGAGTCCTTCATACTCGGCACGCAGGACGTGAAGGAGCTGCTCAACTGCCTGCGCGCCGTCGATTCGCCCGCAGACCAGGTTGCCCTGGTGGGTGCGCTGCGCTCATCCGCCTTCGCCTGCAGCGATGAGGACCTTCTGTTGTGGGTGGAGGGCGGCGGCAGGCTCAATTATACCGATACCGGCACGGGTGACGGGATCGTCAGGGATGCTCTGGCAACGCTGCAGGATTTTCACACCCGGCGCAGCTGGCTGCAGGCCGACCGGTTGATTGAGGATTTCATCGCAGACAGGCGCATGCCGCAGGCAGCCTACGGGCGTTCCAGGCCGCGCGAGAAGCTGCGCCGCCTCCAGGCCATGGTCGACCTGTCCAGAGCTTATGCCAGGGTGGAAGGAAGCTCGCTGCGCGGATTTTTAGATTGGATGGACCGACGCGCGGAGGAGGGCTCGCGCATGGCGGAGGCGCCCGTGCCCGAGGCGGACGAGGATGCTGTGCGCATTATGACCATCCATGCCGCCAAGGGACTGGAGTTCCCCATCGTGATAATGCTCGGGCTGGGTGACCGCCCGGCGGCACGTTTCTCCAGCGTGATTTTCGACAGGACGGGAGGCTGCGAGGTCCGCTTGGGCAGCGGCGCCGGCGAGTTTAAAACGGCCGGCTATGACGCGCTCAGGCAAACCGAGAGAGAGGCCGAGGAAGCCGAGCGCGTTAGGCTCAAGTATGTCGCCGCCACGCGCGCACGCGACTACCTCCTGCTAAGCCTTTATCACTCGACTGAAAAGACCGATGCGGCCGTCATCATGGGGAACTGCGAGGGCGCGCACGGCATCTGGGACAAGGTCGACCTGACGACCGTGACTCCTTATCGTCCGGAAGTGGAAGCCGCCGCCGATGCGCGCTGCGATACCGAGGCCGACCTGGAGAAATGGAGGGAAAGGCGCAGGCTGGTGCTGGCCCAGTCCGCCATACCGGCGGCAGTGGCCGTTACCGATGTGATAAAGACAGCCAAGGAGGAGGCGGAAGGCGGCGAGGTATATTACCGCTCGGGACGGGGAAGCAGCAACCTCGGCCGCGCCGTGCACAGCGTGCTGCAGAGCATCGACCTTGCCACCGGCGCGGGACTGGAGGACGTCTCTAAAGCCCAGGCCGCCGCTGAGGGCATCGCCGGACAGTGGCAGGAAGTGGCACGGCTGGCCGGGAACGCCCTGCAGACAGACATCGTAAGGCGCGCCGTGGAATCAGGCAGCTGGCGCCGTGAGGTATTCATCAGCGCAGCAGTCGAAGGAAAGCTGATGGAAGGCATCATGGACATCATTTTCGAGGAGAACGGCAGCCTGGTCATCGCGGATTACAAGACCGATGCCATCGACAACGAGCTGGAGCTGCTGGAGAAAAGTGAGCTTTACGAGCTGCAGGCAGGCCTGTATGCGCTGATGGTGCAGGAGGCGACAGGCAGGCCGGTCAGGCAGGTGGTGCTGGTATTCCTGAGGACTGAAACGGAGGTTGCTCCCACGGATATGCAGCGCCTTGTCGCTGAGGCGCGGGAGAGGGTGGCTGCCGGCGTATTTATTCCCTGACGGACGTTTATCAGGCAGCCTGTACCGCTTCATTGCCATGCCTGTTATAATAAGCCCCGAATAAAACAGGAGGTTGATTATGGCATCAGGACCTTTATTCCCGAGAATGCTGCGGGCGGCCAAGCTCGAGTCGCAGCTTTACGAAGAGGTGGAATCCGATTCCACCGCTACCGGGCAGTCCCTGCTGGTGGTAGTGTTAGTCAGCGTATGCGCCGGCATCGGGTCGGGCATCTCTGCGGCCATGAAGGGAAACGAGACGGTATCCGGCTTTTTCATGGGGCTGGCCTCCGGCATCATCGGCTCTCTGATAGCCTGGTTCATCTTCTCCCTTCTCTGCTTCTGGCTGGGCACCTCGATCTTCAAGGGTCCCAACACAAAGTCCAGCCTGGGAGAGCTGCTCAGGGTACTGGGCTTCGCCTACTCACCCGGGGTGCTCAATATACTCAGCTTTATCCCTTTCATCGGCCCCATCATCCCCTTCGCGACCTGGATATGGACCATCATAGCCGCTGTGATAGCCGTCAGGCAGGCCTGCGATTTCACGACCGGCAGAGCTATCGGCACGGTCATCGTGGCCGCAATCATACCCATCATTATCATCGTGTTGCTGGGTGTGCTGATCGGAGGCGCGATCGCAGCGGTCAGCTCATAAACCGCCGCATGGCTCAGATCTTCTCGTACATGGTGATCTCGGCCTGCCCTTCCAGATAAGGCTTGATCGCCCTGAACATGTCCTTGAAATGGGGCGCTGACATATGGAAGGTCAGCGCCTCGTTGTCTTCATACTTTTCGTAGAAAAAGAACACGTCGCGGTTGTCAGCCCGCCTGTGGACGCTGTAGTCGATGCAGCCCGGGTCCTTGAGAAACTTGGGCGCAAATTGCTGAATGACCTTGGCCATCTCGTCTCCCTGGCCTTCTTTGGCGCGCATGGTTGCGGTTATTACGATCATTTCTATCCTCTCCCCTTGCCCCCTCTCTGAGAGAGGGGGTGTCGTTTTGCTTAAGAGGGATTACATCCCTCGTTACACTCCCACGCTTCAAACCCGAGTATATTGGCTAAAGAATTCCTTATAGTTCTGAGAGCCGGTGGCGCGGGATTTGAACTCGGGGCCGCCTCCCTCCCAGGCGATATCGCCGTACAGGGCCATCAGCTCCAGGTGGCTCATGACCTCGCGGTGGGATAAATACTTACCGAAGCCTTTACGCAGGCGGGGCTCGAAAAGCTCGATGGAAACCTCATCCAAATCGAGAACACGCCCGTCCAGGATCCTCAATATATTGCCGCAGCGTTCCACGTGGAAACGCAGTATCTCATCGGCTCGCTCGGCCGGCTTTAAATAATGCGGCTCGCCCCTTTCGTACAGGCGGTGGCCGGGCAGGAGCAGTTCCGTGCCGGCGCACTGCTTGCGCAGCATATCAAGCGACCTGATATAGGCAATCAATCCGTAGGCGCCGTTATCTTCGCCGTAGCCCCGGGGTAGAATGCGCTTATTGCAGTAGTACTCCAGTATCAGTGAGGGGTGCGGCGTGATGGACGCCAGCAGCGTATCACCGCTGAAGACGACCTCGTCCTCGAAGATAGCGCAGACGGAATCAGGCGAGTGCCCCGGCGTGAGCAGGAAGCGGAAGCGGCCGTCGGGCGAGGGCTCATCCTCTTTTATGCGGTGCGCAACCTTCACCTTGCTGCGCCGGCGGTGATAGGGGCGGCAGTTTTCGTTAAACTTATCGGGCAACAGGCAGTTGCGGCAGGAGCCGGGGAACTCCGGATGGGCCGCGCCGTCATGTATATCCTCATGGTAGGCCGCCATGTTTTCAAACGCGAAATGCGCCCACAGCTCGGCGCCGCTTGCGGTCACCAGCTCGAGCACATTGCCGTCATGGTCCTCGTGCCCGTGCGAGACGATGACGCGCTTAATATCCTTGATGCCGAAACCCGACAGTTTTAGCAGATCGGTCAGCACATCGAACTTGTCGAACTGACCTGTATCGATCAGGGTCGGTTTCTCTCCGGTCACCACATAGCACCAACTCGGGCCAAGGCTCCAGTCCCCACCCGCCGAGTCGTAGAACAGGGGCGCGCCCAGGCAGAAGATTTCCGTACCGCGTCGCGTTCGGTACTTCATGATAACGCCTTCTCCGCCGGGCTTACCCTCTTTGAGTATCTCGAATTTATTCACAGGGTTACCTCCCTTGCCTACAAAGCTGTATTGTAAAGCTTTTTGACGATTTGTGTCCAAGATTTGCTAAAATTAAATCATAACCTCTGCACGGAACGTTTGATAAGGAGGTGACCGTTATGGAAGATAAAATCCTCAGATTCATCTCCAAGCTTAACTCCGATAAGGTGCGCCTCACGGAACTGATCGCTCATTTCGCCCACGACGTATCCGGCAACGACAAGGAGACTCTCATCTACAAAAAGATACTGCCGGCGCTGATCAACATGGAGAAGGAGAACAGGATCAAACTATCCTGGGACATGCTGCTGACGCGCTACCGCTTCCCCCGCTATATCTATTTCGCCCCGGAAGAGAGTAAGCGGCCGGCGGTATCGGGACGGCCACTCTGGCAGGCACAGATCGAAGAGATCCTCAAGAAAGACTCGGTGCTCTACCGCAGGAAGGTGCGCGAGCTGCGCCTGCAGGACAAATTCGACCGTTTCACCAAGCGCTACGAAAAGAGCGCGGACGAGGTATCACCCTCCGAGGACTGGATCAAGGTTATCACGGCCGTTATGGAGAGCAACCTGGCCCAATACGACGTTATGCGCGCCTGCATCGAGGCCTTCAAGGCTGGCGCCGTATGGGAGAAGTACAGGCGGGAATTCGAAGGATAATCCCCTACGTGGGGTGGTTCAATTCCCTGGCCACGGCCAGCAGCGTCATCATCTCGTCTTCAGTGACCTTGCCGCGCCGCACGGCTTCCTTTGGATTACGGTTCTGCTCCTCCACCATCCTGATGGCCTTGCGCTCGGACACGCGGTCATGGAATATCAGCCAGGCAGCCAGCACCAGGCCGGTCCTGCCCTGTCCGGCCGAGCAGTGCACCACCGTTTTCTCGCCCCGCTCCATCGAGTTGTAGAGAAAATACATTATGTGGCGGAGTGCTTCGCCGGAGGGGAGTTGCATGTCGGGGGTGGGCGCCCACAGCACGTTATCCGGCCTGAAGGCCTCTGCATAAAGGCCCAGCAGTCCCCCCTCTACAGGGTAGAATTTCAACTCCTCTTCGGGCAGCAGACAAACGACGCGCTGGATGCCCTGCTCTTGCATGAACTTGATCCAGTCGTCCACCACATCCCTGTGGATAAATTTACCGGGATTTCCGGGCCGCTGCGAACCGAAGACCAGCTTCTCACCCTTCGCAGCCGGCCCGAATCCATATTCAGCCATATGACACTGCGTCTCTTAATCGGAAAAGGCAATTATTCCTATTATGACCAGGTTCACAACGGGCACCAGGAACAGCAGACCCCACCAGCCCGGCTTGCCCCTGGCCTCGGCGATCTTCCACCACAGTATAACCAGGAAGATTATATTGACGTAGGGTATGAGGCAGAGCAGCAGCCACCACCAGGCCTTACCGGCGATCATGCACATCAGGTAGATATTTGCGATGGGTATCCAGGCCAGCCAGCCGTTGGGCGTATTGGTTTTCCTGGCTATCGTCTGCAGGCAAATAGCCAGATAGATATAGCAGGCGATGCCGAAAATGATCCAGAAAGCCATCATTGCGCCGTCAGGGGCTGATTCATACATAGCTCTTGTACCTCCTTGGCAGGATTATATATCACGCTATTCACTATGACAATCTGCGGGGTATGTATAGAGGCGGGCTGTTTGAAGCATCGCCCTTACGTTTTCGAACTTTGCATCGATGGGGCACTCGCAGCCTGTGCTCAATATGAATCCGCCGTCCCGGCCGACAACCTCGTGCAGCCTGTTGCAGTAATTCACAACTTCTTCTTCCGTGCCGAGTGAAAGCAGGGCCGCGGGCACATCGCCCATGATGCACATATGGCCTTTGAGTATCTCCTTGGCTTTAAATATATCGGTCGTGCTGTCCAGCTCGCAGATGCATTTGCCCCGCGGCAGGTCTTTTAAATAGGGGAGATTTAGCGTCCAGTCTGTATCAAAATGTAAAATGCTGATCAGGCCTGCGGCGGCGAAGGTATCCGCCATTTTCTTGATATAGGGAAAGCCGAACCTTTCGAAAATCCTGAGAGGATAGAAACTGCCCGATCCCCGCTCCAGAGGAAAGAAAACGTACTTCAATCCCGTGGCGGCTGTATCGTCCAGCACATTCCGGATCAGGTCGTCCACCATAGCGTCCATCACCGCCTGCATTTTGTCCGGCTGCCTGTAGAGGTCCAGCGTAAACTGGTTGAGAGTCCTGGACAGCGATAGAATCATGGTAGGATCGCAGGTGGTTGCCCCCGACATCACCGGCACCCCTTTATCGCGCCATATGTCGACGTGATCCAAATATATTTTGAGAAGCTTTTTCTGAGTGGCATCGATCTTCTCCAGAGGGCGTCCGGTTGCCCTGGGAAGAAACTCGGCCAGGAATCCGTTCCATCCCCGGTCGATAATGGTATCGTAGTCCTCGGGAGTAAATATCTCCATCTCAACGGCCTGCAGGGCTTCATGCTCCCCCGCCTGCTTGCCGGGTATACGCATGGGCATGGGCGCTGCTGAGATGCGCCAGCTCGAATTCACCCATATCAGGTTGGCGGCGAGTTGACCATCCCAGCCTCCCAGCGCATCGAACGTCTCCACCAGTGCGGCAATAGTTGTCTGCGGGTTCCTGTAACCGTCGCTTTGCGGCACACCCCTGTATCTGAGCGCAAACTGGGCAATCAGAGGAACCGCCGGAACCCTGTCAGGGATTCCCAGTGATATAGTTGTTTCCAGCCGTCTGGTCCTAGTCAGCAAATTTTCTTCCACGCTACATACTCCGCTCAATAAATTATCGCTGCGAAAAGGCCAACCAATCATAATCAAACCGGACAGGGTTATCAAACCCACGATAAATATGCTTTAAAACGTGGCAAGTAAGAAGTCGAGCGATATCGGATGCTGCCGATCCCGCAAGTTATCAGCTTCATTTTAAACGCAGCATGGACTATAATAGGTCAAAATTTATCGTCATATCAGGAGGTTCCATGGATCTTTCAGTCTGGAGCATTCTTCTCCGTCTGCTGGAACAGGCCTGTCTGGTTATTATCGTTTTCTACCTGCTGTTCCAGATCAAGTTCTTCCGGCGCATGCTGGACGGCAAGCTCAACTTACTGGACCAGCTTATACTGGCCGTGATCTTCGGTGCATTGGCAGTCTACGGCACCTACAGCGGTGTGCAGACATCGGGAGCCATCGCCAACATCCGCAACCTCGGTCCCATGATCGCCGGCTTTCTGGGCGGACCCCTGGCCGGCCTCGGCGCGGGACTGATCGGCGGCGTGCACCGCTACTTCATTGGCGGCTTTACTGCCGTCCCCTGCGCGCTCGGCACCACGATCAGCGGCCTGGGCGCCGGCATCATGCTCTACCTGCTCAAGGGCAAGCTGGGAGTTTGGAAGCCGACGCTTTATGCCTTCCTCATGGAATGCGCAGATATGGGGTTGCTGCTGCTGATGGCCCAGCCCTTCGACAAGGCGCTCAACCTTGTATCGGTCATAGCCGTTCCCATGATACTGGGCGACACGGCCGGCATAGCCATTTTTTCATTTATGCTTCACAGGCATAAAACGGACCTCTGAAGGTGAATTGACGGAATCGTCTGGAAATCTTTATCATTATCAGGTTGGCCTAACTCAGGCCGGCAGGTAAAATCAGAGAGGACCGGACGATGGCTATTAAGATAACGGATACAACCCTGCGCGATGCGCACCAGTCGCTCATCGCCACACGCCTGCGCTCGCGGGACATGCTGCCCATTGTGGAGAAGATGGATAAAGTCGGATTCTTCTCCCTCGAGATGTGGGGCGGCGCCACTTTCGATACCTGCATCCGCTATCTCAATGAGGACCCCTGGTTCCGCCTCAAGGACATCCGCACCATCGTGAAACATACGCCGCTGCAGATGCTGCTGCGCGGGCAGAACCTGGTGGGCTACCGGCACTATGCCGATGACGTAGTAAAAGAGTTCGTGCGCCTGGCCGTCAAGGATGGTGTGGACGTGTTCCGCGTTTTCGACGCGCTCAACGACATCAGAAACATGGAGCCAGCCATTCATGAGTGCAGGAAGTACAAGGTGCACGTCCAGGGCACCATCTGCTACACCATCAGCCCGGTGCATACCGAGGAAGGCTTTGCCGACATGGCGCACAGGCTGCAGGAGTTGGGCTGCGACTCAATCTGCATCAAGGACATGGCCGGGCTTATCGCGCCTGCCGGGGCTGCCTCGCTGGTCAGGGCGATCAAGAAGAAGGTCAAACTTCCTGTGGACCTGCATTCCCACTGCTCCAGCGGCATGGCGCCCATGAGCTATCAGGCCGCTGCGGAAGCAGGTGTGGATATCGTCGATACCGCCTTCTCCCCCTTCGCCTGGGGCACCTCCCAGCCCCCCACCGAGAGCGTGGTGGCCGCATTCCAGGGCACGCCCTGGGACTGCGGGCTGGACCTGGAGCTGCTCTACGAGATAGGCGAGGACTTCGCTGCCATGGCCGGGAAATACCGCATGCTGCTCACCGCCGAGGCCACGCGACCCAGCGTGAACGTGCTGCTGCACCAGATACCGGGCGGCATGTATTCCAACCTGATCAGCCAGCTAAGGGAGCAGAACGCGCTGGATAAGATCGGCGCCGTGCTGGAGGAGATACCGCGGGTCAGGGCCGATCTCGGCTATCCGCCGCTGGTGACTCCCACCAGCCAGATAGTAGGCATACAGGCCGTGCTCAACGTGCTCAACGGCGAGCGCTATAAAAAGGTAACCAAAGAGGTCAAGGACTACCTGCTGGGCTATTACGGCAGGCCGCCGGGCGAGATCAACACCGAGGTGCGCAAGATGGTGGCCGGCGATAACAAGATCATCACAGCCAGGCCGGGCGAGCACATCGAGCCCGAGCTGGATAAGCTTAAAGACGAGGCCCGCAAGCTCAACATACTGCACAAGGAGGAGGACCTCATAACCTTCGCCCTCTACCCGCAGGTGGCGGTTAAATTCCTGCGCGGCGAAGCCAAGGAGGAGGTGCTGGGCATGCCCGCGCCCACCGCGCCCGACCAGTCCGCGCCGGAGATTCCTAACGAGTTCAGCGTGGACGTGGACGGCGAGGTCTTCAACGTCAAGATAACACCGGTGATGGGCACGACCGTGGATGTCGGCCGCAAGGCCAAAGCCAAGGAGATACCCAGGGGCGCCGTGCTTTCGCCCATGCAGGGCATGGTGCTGACCGTCAAGGTCAAGGTGGGCGACAAGGTGAAAGAAGGGGACATCGTGGTCGTGACCGAGGCCATGAAGATGCAGAACGACGTGCACAGTCCCCATGCGGGCACGGTCAAGGAGATTTTTGCCTTCAACGGCGAGATCGTAAACAAGGACGACGTCCTGATGGTGATCGAATAAGGCGAAAATGCAAATGTCATTGCGAGCGAAGCGAAGCAATCTTGTATGCCTGTACACGTCACACCGGATTGCCGCGTCGCCTGCGGCTCCTCGCAATGACCTGCCTTAGATTTACATATGGGTGAATACGGATGTTAAAGAAGGTCCTCGTAGCCAATCGCGGCGAGATCGCCATTCGCGTGATGCGCGCCTGCCGCGAGCTGGGCATATGCACGGTGGCCGTGTACTCAGAGGCGGACCGTGACGCCATTTTCGCCAAGTACGCCGACGAGGCCTACTGCATCGGCGCGCCTCCCGCAATCGAGAGTTACCTCAATATAAAGAAAATAATCGCCGTTGCCAAAGAGAGCGGGGCGGACGGCATACACCCCGGATACGGGTTCCTGGCTGAGAATCCCGGCTTCGCCTACTCCTGCGAGCGCGAGGGCATCAAGTTCGTCGGACCCTCCAGCCGCGTGATCGAGCTAATGGGCAGCAAGATAGCCGCACGCAAGGAGATGAGCAAGGCCGGCGTGCCCATCACGCCGGGGACTAAGGACGCCGTCAGCGATTTAGATGAAGCGAAAAAAATAGCCGCCAAAATCGGCTATCCCATCATAATCAAGCCGTCCGGCGGGGGCGGCGGCATCGGCATGACCATCGTAAACAGCGAGGCCGACCTTAAAAAGGGTCTGGAGAGCTCCAGCAAGATAGCCGCCAGCACCTTCGGCCTGCCGGAGATATACATCGAGAAATACATCCAGAGCCCTCGGCATATCGAAGTGCAGATACTGGCCGACGCCCACGGCAACGTCGTCCACCTTGGCGAGCGCGAATGCTCCATCCAGCGCAGGCACCAGAAGCTGATCGAGGAGGCGCCCTCCCCCGCCCTGACACCCGAGCTGCGCGCCAGGATGGGCGAGGTGGCGGTGCGGGCCGCCAGGCAGATCAAGTATGAAAACGCCGGCACCATCGAGTTCATCTTCTCCCGGGGCGAGTTCTATTTTATGGAGATGAACACGCGCATACAGGTCGAGCACCCCGTGACCGAGATGGTAACAGGGGTCGACATCGTCAAGAACCAGCTGTTAATCGCCTCCGGCCACCGGTTGGATATAAAGCAGGAAGACGTCCGCATGAACGGATGGGCCATCGAATGCCGCATCAACGCCGAGGACCCCCTCAACAACTTCGCGCCCTCCCCGGGCAAGCTGCGCGGCTACCGCTCCCCCGGCGGCGTGGGCATCCGCGTGGACAGCGGCGTGCACACCCGCTATACCGTCTCGCCCAACTACGACCCCATGATCTCCAAGCTGGTAGCCTGGGGCCGCAACAGGGATGAGGCCATCGAAAGAATGCGGCGCGCCCTCTATGAATACGTCATAGTCGGCGTCAAGACCAACATACCTTTCCACAAGGCCGTTATGGAGAATCCACGCTTCCGCAGCGGCGAGCTGGGAACGCATTTCATCACCCAGGAGACCACGCTGATCGACGACATGCAGGCCATCATGGCCAGGGAGAAGCCGCTGGAGGAGAAGCTGTCGCAAGTGTTCGACGACAGCAAACGGGCGGCGGCGGTGGCGGCGGCGGTGGCCTATACCCAGGCCGCCCAGAAAGGTACGCCGGGCAGCGCCGACTCGTAACATCAATCCCCTCGTCATCACGAGCACGCGAAGCCATCCTGTATCCGTGATGCGGCGACACCGGATTGCCGCGGGCCTGCGGCCCTCGCAATGACCCGTCACTTGTCAGTCGGCTTATTTCCGTTGCCGCCTTTGTTGGTATCCTCGATAAATATATCGGACACGCTCTTGCCGAAGGCCTGGGCCGCCTTGCCCACATCCTTGAACTTGGCCTGGACCTCCTCATCCTTGAACCGCTCATGCAGAGTTTCGGCCGATTCTTTAGCTGCCTTGCCCAGGTCGCGCGCCTTCTCCTTCAATTTCGGGTCGTTGAATATCTTACCCATGGCATCGCCCAGGGCGTCGAACATATCGCCGAGGTTGTCGGCGGCGGATTTTTTCTGCTCGTTTTTTGCTTCCTCCATGGTTGCCCTCCTTTCAGATCCCCTCTAACCTATTCTACTGTAAAAACGGTTACCGCGCAGTTGTTAAAACCGGGCGGCGAAATCTGATAACATATAGCTGCTATTGCCGATTGCTACCCAAGGAGAGGGCCATGAATCTATGGGCGGCCGTGAAAAATAACCGGGCGGTCTCTTTGCTGGTAACCACGCTCAATGAATTCAATGCCGATAACGGCAGGCTGCTGGCTGCGGCTGTGGCCTACACGCTGCTCTTCTCGTTGTTCCCCTTTACGCTGGCGCTGCTGGCCGGACTCGGTTATTTGATGTCCTCAGAGGAGGTGGAAACCCAGGTCATAACGGCCATGGGAACGCTCATTCCCGTGGCCAGAAACCTGATAGAGAGCACGCTTGAGGGCGTGATCAGGGCGCGCGAGGCGACGGGCATCATAGCGGTGCTGATATTCATCTGGAGCGCATTGTCCTTTTTCGATGCCCTGCGCAACACGCTCAACCGCGCCTGGGGTGTCACGTCCGGCCAGACCTATGTCAAAGGACAGCTAATGAATATCAGCCTGCTGATACTTGCGACACTGGCGCTGCTGGCTTTCACCTGGCTGACCACCACCGTCCAGTACATGCATGAGTCCCAGATGCAGCTGTGGGTCTTCCGATTCACCCGCACCAGCCTGTTCGCCAGAATCGTTTTCACGCTTTTCAGCGCACTGATGGCATACGGTGTGATACTCTTTCTCTATCATTTCATACCCAGCAACCGCCCCAGGTGGCGGCACATCTGGCTGGGCGCGCTTCTGGCTGCCATCGGATTTGAGATCGTCAGGTTCGGCTTCGTGTGGTGGGTTAAACACGTCGCCCAGTATAACCTGGTCTACGGACCGGTCAGCTCGGTCATAGTGCTGCTGATGTTCATCTACTTTACCGCCTGGGTGCTGCTCTTCTTCGCCAAATTCAGTTATGTTAAGATGCGCAGTGACCGGAAGCGCGATTGACATTCCCATTCCGCCGGCATTTGTACGGTCTGTCTGTTTATGCAAGAATTTAGTTTAGTCATATTCGATAAGAGGAGGCATGCCATGTTTATAAAAGCAGCCAGGTCTCTTGCACTTCTGGCCGCAGTGCTGACCGTTACGATCCTGCTGACCGTGCCGGCAGTGGCAGCAGATATACGGCAGGGAAATAACCTGGTCATACCGGCCGGCGAGGTCGTCAACGACGACCTTTACCTTTTCGGCTCGGGAATAACCATTGAAGGCGCCGTCAACGGAGATGTCATCGCCTTCGGGGACCATATAAATATCAAGGGCCCCATCAACGGCAACTTCAACGGCGCCGCCAATTACGTCACGGCGGACGGAGACGTGCGCGACTCCTTCCGGGTGGCGGCTTCGACTATCTTTGTCGACGGCAAAATCGGCGGCGACCTGGTGGCGGCCGCCTCGGAAATCGACATCACAAGCGGCGGATCGGTGGGACGGGACTTCCTGCCCGCCGCAGCTACGGTCAATGCAGGCGGGCCGGTGGGTAAGGACATACGCGGCAGCGCCGGCGACTTCACTATCGGCAGCAGCGTAGGCGGCAATGTCAACATTGAGTGCAGCACGCTCAGGCTGGAGCCGTCAGCCAGCATAGCCGGCGATCTGACCTATAAATCCAAGACAGACGCCGTACAGGCCGAAGGAGCTAAAGTCGGCGGAAAGATAGACCACATAGTCCCTCCGCCGCCCGAGACTTCGACTACCGGCCAGTCCGCAGGCCAGGTGGCGGGCCTGGCAGCCTCCGGCATCGTAATGTTTTTCGTAGTCCTGTTCATCCTGATCGCCCTGTTCAAGTACATTGCCGCGCTGCTGACAGGTATTATCTTCATACTCCTGGCGCGTAAATTCATACCCGTCCTGATCAATACGCTGAAAGGTAAGCCCTGGCCATGCCTGGGATACGGCGCCCTCTTATTCGTGCTGGCGCCTATCGCCATATTTATACTCTTCATACTGGTCATCACCATACCCCTCGGCCTGATCGTCCTGGCCGTCTGGTTGCTGGCCGTCTACCTCGCCTCTATCTTCATTGCGCTTTTCCTCGGCAAATGGATGCTGCGGCAGAGCGCCGACAACACGGAGGCGGGACCCAACATCGGGGCGCTGGCACTGGGCCTGCTCGTCTTCTATATCATCTCCGTAATACCGTTTATCGGTTGCCTGTGCGACCTGGCGGCAGTGCTCTTCGGACTGGGCGCCTTCTTCCTCTTCATCAGGTCAAAGGCGGGCTGCGGCGCATAAGCATAACAAGGATTAATCATGATCGGCTACCCGGAAGCGTACCTGGACATCGAGACGACAGGACTGTACCCCCATGAGAGCAGCATAACCGTCATCGGCCTCTATTTCTGCAACGGCGACGATGGCAGGCTCGTTCAGCTCTATGACTCCAGCGTCTCGCGTGAAAATTTGCTGGAAGCCATGCGGGGCACCGCGCACATGTACACCTACAACGGGAGCCGTTTCGATATTCCCTTCATCCGCGCCTGCCTGGGCCCGGATTTAGATCGCCTGTACCGCCACACCGATCTCATGTACAAATGCTGGGACCATAACCTGCGGGGAGGATTCAAGCGGGTGCTGCAGCACCTCGGCATCTTCAGGGAGACAGAGGGCCTGAGCGGTATGGATGCCATACGGCTGTGGGAGCAATACAAGCAGTTTAACGACCTGGATGCCCTTAACCTGCTGCTCCGCTACAACCGGGACGACATCGTCAACCTCAGGCAGTTGAGGGATGCGTTGGCCGAGTTCGGCGCGCCGTGTGAGCCTTAGATAGCTAAATCGCAATAAAAAAGGGGGACGGCCTAGGCCGTCCCCCTTTCAATTACCCGATATCTATTTCCTATTTGGCTATTTTATCCAGCTCTTTGATGTGGGTGTCGATACCCTTGCCGAAGAGCTTCAGTACGATAGGCTCGCCGTTGCCGTATTTCTTGTAGACGCGACAGGTCTCGCAGATGCTGGTGTCGCGTCCGGTGGCGCCCTTGTCATCCAGCTTGCAGTAGGTGCCCTCGATTTCCCAGCAGGGCAGGAACTGATATTTATCGACCGGGCATTCGCTCTTGATCATCTCGGGGCAGTTGCAGAGCTCCCAGCACGGTGATTTGTCCGTCCAGAAATTGACGCCTTTTTCTTCTTTTACCGCTGTCTCTTTCTTTGCCTTCGCTTTGGTTTCAGCCATTGTATTTTCCTCCTTGTTGCGAGTTCAGTACCTTTTGTACGATATAAATTTAACATGCCCGCCGCGCAGCGCCATCCGCTATAACGCTTAATCTGCTTTTGCGCAAAAGCGCAAGTGTCGGGTGATTTTTCGAGCCATAAAAAATCCCCCCTTCCGGGGAAGGGGGGACACCTTCTCTTTAAGAGGGGCAAGATTCAGGCCGTTTTAACTTTTTCCAGCTCTTTGAGCGAGGTATTGATGCCGCGGCCGAGCAGCTTCAACTGGATGGGCTGGCCGCCGCCGTAGCTCTTATAGATTCGGCAGACCTCGCAGATGCTGGTGTCCTTGCCGTCGGAGCCGTAATCGTCCAGCTTGCAGTAAGTGCCTTCGATCTCCCAGCAGGGCAGGAACTGATATTTAAACGCCGGACATTCGGACTTGACCATGTTGGTGCAGTGCGACATCTCCCAGCACGGTGTCTTG
>JAEAME010000649.1_pt1 | contig 32763 bp, 32 predicted proteins | sample 8958731 | NCBI WGS metagenome assembly JAEAME01 (sample SAMN16933194, study PRJNA681113) | bioreactor sludge metagenome | isolation source: anerobic bioreactor sludge (Control) | place: India:Bengaluru | collected 2018-10-24
ATCGTAATAACTTACAAAGTATTCAACTGCATTTTCAGGGAAAAATTCCTTAAATTCACTATAAAGCTGTGCGGCCAGGGTTTTGTTATGACTGATAACCAAGGTGGGCCGCTGAACACGTGTAATAACATTAGCCATGGTAAAAGTTTTCCCACTTCCGGTCACACCAAGCAGCGTCTGGTATTTGTATCCTTTATTCAATCCAGCCACCAGCTGGTCTACGGCTTGAGGCTGATCACCGGTCATCGCATAATCGGCTACCAATTCAAAATCGGGCATTATTTACCTCACATGATACTAATAGTATAGCCGTAAAAACAATAAGGCTTCAGTGAAAATTAATTACCAGCCAGGCAGAGAGACGGCGTTCTCACGGCGGATCGAGTCCCGGGCATTATTCAGTGGTTAATTCCATGGGTTTTTTTCTTCGGCAGCTTTTTGTACCAACTGTGCCGCAACGGTAGTGGTAATATATTTGGTATTGATAACCAGGTCATACAACAAAGGATCATCGAATTCCTTTTGAAAGAAACGCTGTAAAAAAGCTTTCCGGCTGTTGTCATTTTCTTCAATATAACGGACAGCATCATCCCGCTCTATCTGTTTTTCTGCCATGATCCTGTTGAGACGTTCTTCCATGGGTGCAATCACAAATACATGGAGGACCGACTGGTTGTTCTTTAATATGTGTTGACTGCCCCGGCCGACGATCACCATGTTAGGTTCTAATGCCAGGTCCCGTACTACAGACTCAAGAGCAGCGATATACTGTTCATCATCGAGGGGGTCTTCCCATGTTCGCATATAGGCGCTGTCTATCTTCCCGGAACCGGATAGAGCCTTGCGTAAAGGGGTCATAATACGGTCAAAAAGGCTGGGAATTTCTTTTTCCTTAGCTGCGATTTGTTCTTCCGGCCTCTTAAGCAACTCAGCCACCTCGGCAATTACTTCCCGGTCTACATAATCGCCTTTGATGAGCCTGGCCACTTCATGGCCGATCTCTCCTGCCCCGCTGCCGGTTAGTCCCCTGATTGTAATAACTGGCATACAACTTCCTTATCAACATATTGTATATCTCATTCACTGAGTTTAAGTCAAGGACGATACCGTTAATCACGGTGGATCTACCAGGAAGAAACCTGCGATTCCCTATTTTTTCCTGTTTTGTTCATCGTGCAATAACGAATTTCCAAAGTACACTTTGGTATGCGGCCATGGTATTTCTATCCCTTCCTGGTCAAATGCTTTTTTCAGCCGCTTACGTAATTCACCCATAACAGCCCATTGTTGTATTGGTTTGGTTTCTCCGGTTATTTTCAGGTCAATTCCGGAATCCCCCAATTTGTCCACGCGTAGTATGGAAGGAGTCTTATTGATCAACACAGCCCAGTCCGGTTCCCCAGCCATTTCCCGGCATACCCGGTTGGCGACCTCGATTGCATGATCCAGGTCCGTATCATATGAGACACTGATATTCAGATTTACCCGGGAAAAGTCTTTGGTTAAATTACTGGCTACCGTGATCTGTCCATTAGGGATAGAATGTACCGTACCATCAACATCCCTAAGAATAGTTCTTCTCAGGTTCAGGTCTTCTACCAGACCTCCGATACCGGATACGTTAACGACATCACCGATCCGGTATTGATTTTCCATGACGATAAAAAAGCCCCCGATAAGGTCCTTTACCAGACTTTGAGCTCCCAACCCGATAGCAATACCGAGCACACCAGCGCTGGCCAGAGCAGGGGTAACGTTCACAAACTCAGATAGGATGATGAATAGGGCGACCACAATAATCAGTACCTGGCCGGTGGTAATAATAACGCCCGACAGGGTATTCGCCCGTTTTCGCACTTCATCAATCGGTTGTTCGGGAGGACGGTTGGCAATGTACATCACGATTGCCTTGGACCCGATAATGCCGAGAATGAACAGGGCAATAATCGCGATCACCAGCACGACCAGAATCTCGATCCCATATGTTACCAACCAGTGCTTCAACCACTGGGCATCAATATTGTAGAGCTCTAAAGAAGCAATCAGCGTAAGCAAGCCAAAAATAACAGGGGAGATAATTCTAACAAAGATGGTGATCCAGTCATCGATGGGAGTATTGGTCTTGGCTGTAACCTCAAGTTTAAACCAGCGGAATACCGCATCTATGATGAATACGATACTGATGCCGCCGAGGACAATAAAGGCCAGATGCAAAGCCCGGCTGATCTCATCATCCACCTCTTTCTGGAAAGGCAGATAAGCTACTGAAAAATAACATCCCGCCAATATAATCAACGTGAAGACCGGCCACTTCACCGTCCTTAATATGAGGTCGTCCAGCACGGTATTGGTTTTTTTAGACCATCTTTTCAGTATCCGATGAATAAAAAACAGAAATAAACAGGCAAGCACAACAGAGGCCGCCATTATCAATCCGATATGTAGTATATTATTAGCTGTGATTAATTCATTGAACATTATTACGATACTCGCTTTGTGGACTTCAAATAAAAGTTGAATTCCTTGACTGAGTACTTATATTATTACAACCGTATGCTATGATGTCAAAGCTTCGATCTGAATAATCATGCCCCAGAGCTGTTTCCGGAGGAGGCTGTTATATGAACTGGATAGATATCGTTATCATCATTGCTCTTGCAGGAGCTGTCTTAATGGGATTCCTGCAAGGTTTCATCATGATGTTTTTCTCCCTCCTGGGCACCGTTATCGGCATCTTGATCGCCTCTAATATTTACTCTCAAGTGAGTACACTAATAAAATTCATCTCGAATCAAAGTATCGCCAATATTATCGCCTTTGCCTTAATCGTGATCATCGTCTTTATCGTAGCAATCATCGTCGGCTCGGCATTAAGAGCCTTATTGTCCGCAGTACATCTGGGATGTCTCGATAAAGCCGCGGGGGGATTACTGGGGCTAATCGTCGGGTCATTACTGGTGGGAGCATTATTAGCCGTTATCATTAAGTTCTTCGGTGAGGGGCTGGTAACTGAATCATGGATTGCCAAATTGTTACTAGATTATTTTCCTTTTGTTCTCAAGTTATTCCCCAGCGGCTTTAAAGAAATACCCGGCTTTTTCTATTAAGAGAACGGCATCTGGCATACAACCGCTGGTAATAGTAAAAGTTTACTCTGCTTATATCTGTAATAAAGTAAAACCGCTTTTAGGGTCGTGCCGCCGGACCATTTTCACATCCAGCAACTCGATAATCACGGCTTCCGCTACCAGCCACGTTTTTACCCCGGGGCGGAAACAGCCGGTGAGGGTTTGGCCGGAACGCCCCATTGCCCCGTGTATGTGCAGCACTGGTTTGCCTGTTTCATCCTGGGCAATAATGCCTGCCGCGGCCACCTCATGAGCACCATCCACTGGAAGCATCATCGGTATTGGCGGCATTTTATCTGATTCATGAGGACCGACAACAACCTCCCCTCCTCCGAGACCTCCTACCAGGATGACCTGTGCCGCCTTGATATTATTCTCGTAAGCGAAATGTTCAATACATCCGGGAATCACATCGCCGTCATCAAGACGGAGGACAAATATCCGTCCGGTTTTACCTTCGGTAGCTTTCATATAATCCCTCGCTGGAACCAACTACAGATTAGCTGAGTATACTATCGTTTACCGTCTTCATTCAATCCATCTCATCTTCAACCAAAAAACACAGACACGCAGGCGTGAGTCGGCTAAACATTAGTGATATAATGATTTTGCCATCGCTTGGTATGGGAGGTAATTCTTTTCATGGATGAATTAAAGGTTTTTACCGGAAATGCTCATCCGGTATTAGCCCAAAAGGTAGTTGAATACCTGGGAATTCCGCTGGGGAAAGCCGAGGTTTTTCAGTTCGCGAATGAAAATATTTTCGTCCGTATTCTCGAGAACGTACGCTCCCGGGATACTTTTGTAGTGCAACCATTAGCTTCACCGGTGAATCAGAACCTGGTGGAACTGTTGATCATGCTGGATGCCCTGAAACGTGCATCGGCCGACCGCATTACGGCCGTGATCCCTTATTACGCATACGGCCGCTCGGACCGGAAAGACCAACCAAGAGTACCCATTACAGCCCGTTTACTGGCCGACTTACTAACTGTAGCAGGGGCTAACCGAGTCCTAACTGTAGACCTGCATTCGTCTCAAATCCAGGGTTTTTTTAATATCCCGGTTGATGAATTAACCGGCCAATATTTACTGGTAGATTATTTCAAGAAAAAGCAATTTACCAACGATCTGGTCGTGGTTGCCGCCGATACCGGTATATCTAAACGTGCCCGCGATATCGCCAACCGGTTGAAAGCTCCTCTGGCAATAATGGAAAAGCATCGCTCCGGTAATGACGACCGTTCACAAATCCTGATGGTGATCGGTGACGTCGTGGGAAAATCAGCGCTGGTTGTTGACGACGAAATAAGTACTGCCGGTACATTGACCAACAACATCAATACCCTGATCGAAAAAGGTGCCCGGGAAGTATATTTTTGCGCGACACATGCTGTATTTTCCGGCCCGGCAATCGAACGGATATCTTCCTCACCGGTAAAAGAAGTGGTAGTTACCGACAGCCTGCCCCTACCGGAACAGAAGCATCTCGACAAAATCACCGTCTTGTCCATGGCTTCGCTGTTGGGAGAAGCAATACACCGCATCCATACCGGACAGTCGGTAGGTGAATTATTCAATGGGAGTAAGTAAAATATTTCCCTTAAAGTTGATTTAGTCTGAATACCATATTATCTTATTCAGTCTTTTTTGTGATATTGAGCAGATCATTCAGTTAGAGTATATTCTAAAGATGGATCCCCCGGTGAAATATCGCTAAAAGCATTTGTAGGTAAAAAAATAATCTAGTAAAAACAGCAGGTATAACTATGTTTAAGTGGCTAAGTAATCTTACTGACTCAAATGAGAAACAGATCCAACGGCTCCGCCCACTGGTAAATGAGATCGCCGGACTTGAAGCCGAGATGAGTGTCCTTAGTGATGATCAACTGAAAGTAAAAACAACCGAATTCAAAGAATATCTACATAAAGCCACCGCCGGCGTCAATGACGAGTTGAAACAAAATCTGGTTGAAATCGATGAAATAAAAGGCAAGCTGAATAACAGTGATGAAATTGAACGGGAAGAACTCAACGCCCGTATAAAAAGCCTGGAAGAAAAAAATGCCCACCTGGAAGATGAAAAACGGGATTTGGAAAAAGAAGCCCTGAATGAACTCATCCCGGAAGCTTTCGCCGCAGTTCGTGAAGCTGCCCGCCGGACCATCGGGCAAAGGCATTTCGATTCCCAGGTATTCGGCGGTATTGTCCTGCACCAGGGCAAAATATCCGAAATGAAGACCGGTGAAGGGAAAACCCTGGCCGCGACCCTGCCCTTATATTTGAATGCGCTTACCGGTAAAGGCTGCCACCTGGTTACAGTAAACGACTATCTTTCAAAACGGGATGCCCACTGGATGGGGCCGGTTTATCATACTCTCGGTATCTCTGTCGGTGCTATCCACAGCCAGACTGCAGATAATCATGCTCCTTCGTTTCTCTTCGATCCTGCGTATGATTCGGTGGATAAAGCTTTTAAGTATCTACGGCCGGTAACTCGCAAAGAAGCATATGAAGCCGATATCACTTACGGAACCAATAACGAATTCGGATTCGATTATTTACGGGACAACATGGTAATGGACTTGAAGCAGTGTGTACAAAGGCCGCTCAATTACGCCATCGTTGATGAAGTCGATAACCTCCTCATCGACGAAGCGCGTACGCCTTTGATCATTTCCGGGCCTTCATCAAGGGATGACGGCCGGTTATATGCTGAGATCGACGCGGTGGTCAGCCGTTTAAAAGCTAAAGTGATGTCTTATGAACCCATCACGGCTGAGGAAAAAGCAGAGGAAGACACTCTGGAAGACCAATATGACTACATCGCCTACGAGAAAACCCATAATGTTAAAGATACCCGCCGCGGACAGGAAGTCTTAGCACGGGCTTTTCGTATGAGCGTAGATGATCTATTCGCCGGTTTAGACAATGGGGTACCATTTGAAGAAGCGAAAAGACGTAATGACATCGTATCGATATTCCGTAAATCGCTGCTTGCATATGCCTGGTACCGGAAAGACCACGAATATATCGTCAGAGACAACGAGGTAATAATCGTTGACGAATTTACCGGACGGTTGATGTTCGGCCGCCGTTATTCAGACCATTTACACCAGGCCATCGAAGCTAAAGAGCATGTCAAGATCCAACGGGAAAACTTCACTTATGCTACGATTACGTTCCAGAATTACTTCCGTATGTATAAGAAATTAGCGGGTATGACCGGGACGGCGCAAACCGAAGCGGAAGAATTCCAGAAGATCTACAACCTCGAAGTCGTCCAGATTCCCACCAATAAACCTATGATTCGACAAGATAATCCGGACCGTATTTATAAGGATGAAAAAAATAAGTTCGGGGCTGTCGTCAATGAAGTGGTTGAATACAACTCCCAAAAGAGGCCGATCCTCATCGGTACGGTGTCCATTGAGACCTCGGAAATGCTAGCCGATATGCTGAAAAGAAAGGGTGTCGCGGTCAAAATCTTGAACGCCAAACCCGAGAATGCGCAGAAAGAAGCGGGCATTGTCGCTGAAGCCGGAAGGTTGGGAGCGGTTACGGTAGCCACGAACATGGCCGGCCGCGGTGTTGATATCATCCTAGGGGGTAATCCCCAAGTTCACCCCCAGGGCGAATGGCAAAAAGAACATGATGAGGTTGTGCAATTAGGCGGCTTGCATATCATTGGTACCGAACGTCATGAAGCCCGACGTATCGATAACCAGCTGCGCGGCAGGGCAGGACGCCAGGGAGACCCGGGCAGCACCCGCTTCTTCGTCTCGCTAGATGACGATATTATGAAGCGCTTTGGCGGTGACCGCATCCGCGGTTTGATGCAGATGGCCGGCATGGATGAAAACACGCCAATCGAAAATAAACTGGTGAACCGGTCTATCGAAAGCGCCCAGGTCAGGGTCGAAGGATATCACTTTGACATCCGTAAACAACTGGTCGAATTTGACGATGTGGTCAACAGGCATCGCGAGCTTATCTATAACGAAAGGCGTAAATTACTTGGCGGTGCCGACCTAAAAGCTAACATTCTCTCTATGGTAAAAGATGAGATACGTGATATTATCGCTGCTCATTCTACTGCCGGCAACGAAGAATGGGACATTAAAGGTACCCTTACCGAAGTCAATTCTATACTTCCGGTACCTCCAGAAATCAGTACGAAGGAATCAATGTCACTCAAACCAAACGAACTGGAAGAGAAATTATTCCAACTCTCCGAAACAATATATAGCCAAAGAGAACAGCAATATACACCTCAAAACATGAGGATACTGGAACGGTTGGTAATGCTCAGGGTAATCGACAACCTCTGGGTAGAACACCTGACTTTAATGGAAGAGAGAAGGCAGCAGGCAGCCTGGGCAGGATTAAAACAGACAAAACCGGTGGATGAATATAAAAGGCTCGGCAGTGAACAATGGGACCAACTGATGAGTACGATTCGCCATGATGTAGCCCATATGATTTACCATGTTGCCATCGTCCCGGACAACAACCGCCAGGCACCCCGACAGCCGGCACCTTCTCCCATGGCGCAGGTTGTTTCCGGGAGAAATAGTAAACCGGTAACCAATGCTCCTGATGGCGTCCGTAAAGTCGGCCGTAATGACCCCTGCCCTTGCGGCAGCGGGAAAAAATATAAACACTGCCATGGGAAATGAGCGGCTGATCCAGATTTAGTTACTTGATTAATGTAAAGTAACCCTCTACAATCCTTATGGCTGACTAATGCATCGTCGTCTACTACCACATTGGGGAGGAAACAATGGAAATCGATATAGAGGATAAGTTAATCAGCGTCCGGGAAGCGGCGAAAGAATGCGACCGCAATCCCGAAACCATCCGGCGCTGGATTTGGAGTGGTAAACTACCCGCCGAAAAACTGGGAAATCAACTTTTTGTAAAAAGAAGTATCCTCAAGAGTTTTTGTCTTAGCATGATGGTTCCTCACCAGGACATTGTCGATAGTAATATTGAGAATACGGAAACGCCCCAATCCGAAAATCAGACGATCAAACCAGCCGTCAACCATAAAGACGTTCTCGTAAAATGCCAGACCTTACGTGAACAAATTCGCGAGAGAGTTGGCCAACTGGACGTTGAGAAATACATCGGACAGTTGCGAGGAGACAGATAGATGAGTACAGCGGTGAGAGGCCAGCCATGAGTACAGCAATAAGTAAAGCCAATAGCACAGAAATCAATACGCAAAGCAGAGCCCAGATATGTATCGATGCCACGATTGTCTTACAATGGATCATACCTGCGCCCCGTTCTGAAGCAGCAGACTCACTACTTCAAAAATGGGACGAGAACGGGATGCACATTATTAGCCCGCCATTACTGGACGTCGATATAACTGCTTTCATCAGAAAGTTGGTACAGATGAAGCTGTTGTTACCCCAGCAGGGAGAACAGGCTTTTCAAAATTACCGCCAGATCGGGATCGATATTATAAACCCTCCTTCACTGACGCAGGCTGCCTGGGAACTGACTGGTAAATTCGATCAAGCAAATATTCCCGACTTATATTATTTAGCCCTGGCAGAATTGTTAAATACAGATTTTTGGACTGCTAACCGACGCTTGTTCAGTAACCTGAGCGGCAAAAGTGAACGCGCCCATTTCCTCGGTGATATTGCAGCGGCCGCACCGACAGCGATTCCTCCGCTGGAAGGAAAGAAAGTCGACAGCCATAAGGCAACCAGATCCGATTTCCCTGGTTTATGGCGTGCTATTTAACTGGCGATATGGCTGTTGTGACAATAAGCGACGCTAAATGGTCTGACTGAGTATGAATAACAGGGAGATTGCCAGGGTTTTTTCAGATATTGCCTGCTATCTTGAGATGAAAAAGGATAACATCTTCAAGACACGGGCTTACCGCAAAGCCGCCCTGACTATTGAAAAACTACCGGAAGAACTCGCAGTCATCGTACACCAGGGTAAACTTAGAGACATTCCCGGCATCGGCGAAGCTATCGAAAAGAAAATTATCGAAATGCTAGATACCGGCAAATCAGGATATTTTGAAAAACTAAAAACCGAATTCCCTGCGGAAATTATCATATTGAGCAATATTCCAGGCCTTGATCCTAAGACTGCCGGGTTATTAGTACAAGAACATGGTATCAAGTCTCCCGAGGAACTGGCAGTCATGGCCTTGAGTGGTGAACTGACCCGGATACCGGGTATCGATGAAAAAACATCTGCCGCTGTGGCCCAGTATTTCCTTCAAAAGCCGGAGAAAGATGTTTTTTAACCGTAACCCGGATACAATAATGATATGGAAAATGTAGACAATAATTCACCCGGCCCGGACACAGCCCTATCTGAAATAGAACCAGCCATCGACCATTTCGAACAATCGGTCCGGGAAGGTCAGCACTGGTATATTTCCTTACTTGAATCCATCGGCTTATGGAAAAAAGCCGAAGAGTCCAACAACGGACGACGCTACCGTTACCTTATTGCCGGTGAAGCTTTTGATTGGATGCTGCTGGCCGAACGGTTATGCGACACGCTTCCAGGCTTATTGCCGGAAAAAGAAAGGGATAATTTCCTTTACCGCGGCATTCCGCCGATCAATTTATCAGCCGAGAGGTTTATTGAGCTTATCGGTTTTGCTAAATACCATCAATACCTGAACTATTACTACGGCATAACGGCTGAAGAAGCTTTAGTGTTAGCGGTGGAAGAGGAAGTAAGGAAAGAAAAAAGAGCCTGGGGTTATGCCCACGAAGCTGACGCAACTAACGAATCATACCGCCGGATCTATGGAACGACTTTTTCTATCATGCTCAGACATTTCCGTAAAGAAAACAATTACCCACAGATCAAATCTATTGAACTAATCGAGCTCAAAGAATTCGCTTACTGGCGGTTCAAATACCGTCTGAAAATGTGTGAAAAAGCAAAAGTGGCCAGCGATTCCCGTAAAGCCATCAACTGGTTGAAAGAACACGGGGTTTCCAGTTACATCCAGCGGCAGGACATCCCCGAATTCTTCATTGATGCCGCTACGGAAGAGTGATACCCCCCTACTACTTATTTGACACCAGATAAAATGGCATCAACTTGTGCTTCCCTTGTTACTGCAGTCTTGCCAGTTCCTGTTTTAACCGCAGTAACTTATCCTTAATCATCAGTTGTTTAGCCCTTTCCTTTTCCACTACGGCAGCTGGAGCCCGGGATAAAAATTGGGCATCTTGCAGCCGAATATCAAGCCGGTTAGCTTCTGCTTGATTCTGGTCGATTTCCTTTTGCAGCCTGACCTTCTCTGCTTCGACATCCACCATACTCGCCATCGGTATCGTAACTTCAGCTTCTTTCAATACGCTGACGAGGACATTTTCTCCCGGTTTCGATTCCCGGTGCTTTTCCAGAAATACCAGGGGGTTGACCCTGGCTAAAGACTCTATTGCCCGGGAGTGCAGCATCACGGATGAGGTTAATTCTCCTGCGTACACCTGAGCTTCTACCCAGATATTGTTATCAACATTGTGCTCAGCCCTGGTATTTCTTATTGACCGTGTTATGTCAATTACTGTATCGATAATCCGTTCCGCATTGGCATCTATCAAGCTGTCTTCAGCTTCAGGATAACCAGTGACCATTATCGACTCGGCTTTGATGATTGCTGACGGGCAGGCCTCCTTCAACGACTGCCAGATCTCTTCGGTGACGAAAGGCATAAATGGGTGTAAAAGCCGTAGGGATGTTTCCAGAACACTCACCAACACGGGGACGGGAGAATCGTCAACTGCGGCATTTTTTATCCGGATCTTGCCCAGTTCGATATACCAATCACAGTATTCTCCCCACAGAAAATCGTGTATCAGGCTTTGCGCTTCTTCAAAATGGTATGCCTTAATGGCTTCATTCACGTCAGCGATCGTCCGGTTGAGGCGGCTGATCAGCCAGCGGTCTTCTACCATCAAGTTTTCTTTATGAACGGTTAAGTCCTGATTTTCAGACTCAATGGACCGAATTACAAAGCGGGCGGCATTCCATAATTTATTAGCGAAATTACGTCCTGCTTCCAGCTTGGTCGTTGATAATTTGCTGTCATTTCCCGGCGCCGTGCCCATCAATAAGGCAAACCGCACGGCATCGGTACCGTATTTTTCCAGCAGCGGAACCGGGTCGAGAACATTGCCCCGGGTCTTACTCATCTTTTCGCCCTTTTCATCCCGGATCAATCCGTGGAGATATACCGCCTGGAAGGGGACTTCCCTGGTATCTTCAATACCCATGACAATCATTCTCGCAACCCAGAAGAAGAGAATGTCATATGCAGTTTCCAATACTGAGGTCGGATAAAAATACCGTAAATCCGCGGTATCGTTCGGCCATCCCAGGGTAGAATGCGGCCAGAGTGCAGAACTAAACCACGTATCCAGGACATCGGGGTCCTGTTTGATTTTTAGGGAACGGCATTTGCTACAGTTTACCGGGACATCGACGCTGACGGTCAATTCACCGCAATCCTGGCAATACCACACCGGAATCTGGTGTCCCCACCATAACTGCCGGCTGATGCACCAGTCCCGGATGTTCTCCATCCAGTTTAAATATACCTTGGCGAAGCGTGCCGGGATAATGTTGATGCGGCCATCTTCGACTGCTTTGATGGCCGGGGCGGCAAGCGGCGACATCTTTACAAACCATTGTTTACTAGCCAGCGGTTCGACCATGGTACGGCAGCGCTGGCAGTGTCCTACCGAATGCATATAAGGTTCGACTTTTTCCAGCAATCCTTCTTTCTCCAGGTCGGCTAATACCGCTTTCCGGCCTTCAAAACGTTCCTTTCCTTTATAAGGGCCGGCATTCTCGTTTAAGGTAGCATCCAGGTTCATTATGTTAACTAATTCCAGGTTGTGCCGCTGCGAGATTTCAAAATCTACCGGGTCGTGGGCAGGGGTGACTTTTACGGCGCCAGTACCAAAGGCAACATCGATGGCGTCATCGCCTATGATCGGGATGATGCGTTTCACTGCGGGTACGACAAGTTTCTTGCCGATTACTTCTTTAAACCGGTTATCATCCGGATTTACCGCCACCGCCGTATCGCCAAGCAGCGTTTCCGGCCGGGTAGTAGCTACCGTAATATAACCTGCGCCTTCCGCAAAAGGGTACTTAATATAGTAAAGGTTCCCCTGAATGTCCTGGTGTTCCGTTTCCAGGTCGGATAATGCCGTGGCGCAACGGGGACACCAATTAATTATCCTTTCGCCACGGTATATCAGTCCTTTGTTATAAAGGCGGACAAAGGCAGTACGTACCGCCAGGCTAGGACCTTCATCCATCGTAAAACGCAGCCGGGACCAGTCCAGCGAAGCTCCCAGACGGCGATGCTCTTCGATTATTGTGTTGCGGTACTTATTTGCCCATTCCCACACCCGCTCCAAGAACTTTTCCCGCCCTAACTGGTGACGGTCGATATGTTCTTTGGCCAGCGTACGTTCCACAACCACCTGTGTCGCAATACCGGCATGGTCGACCCCCGGCAGCCATAAAGTCGGATCGCCCTGCATACGATGCCAGCGGACCATAATATCTTCGATCGTAGCCGTCAAGGCATGCCCGAGGTGCAATTCACCGGTAATATTCGTCGGCGGCATGATAACGACGAACGGTTTTTTCGTTTGGTCTATCTTGGGAGTAAAGTACCCCTTCTGGACCCAATACCGGTACCATTTCTCCTCGATCTTCCCCGGTTCATATGTTTTAGACATTTCGTTTTGTGTGTGAGAATCTGTCATGTTAAGCCTTTCCTATATAAGATTTATGTAATACGCATCCGTCTAGCTATTTTGCGGCTAATTCGCCTGGGAGTGATTTTCATTAACCATCCGAGGATGAAACCTACAATCGCCCCGGCGACCGCCGATATCACTAATTCGGGTAGATTTTCAGCCATATACCTGATAATGCTGCCGATAGTATTTGAAGCAACTTGCCCTGAATCGGCTCCTCGCTCGAGCATTCCCATTATACCCAGCACGATGATCATAACCAAGGGCAAGACTACCGATAAGGCACCTGTCAAGCCAATGATCCACGCTACTCTCTTCCCGAATATCACACTTATCAGGAAAGTAAGGAAAGCCATTAACAAGGCAGTGATGAAAAGAAATGTCAAATCCATTAACTACCCTGAAAAGTGCAGCCTAGTCCTTAACCAGTCTTTTACCCATACTTAATACCGGGTCTTGAGTATACCCGATTGCCTGATAAAACTTAACCGCTGCCAGATTGTCTTCACGTACCTGTAAATTGATTTTCGGGCAACCCAAGGCGCTTAGTTTTGCCTGGATCTTATCCATCATTTGCCGGCCCAGGCCTTGCCGCTGCCAACGGGGATCGACCCCGAGATAATTGATCCATCCCCGGTGCCCTTCGTAGCCCCCCATCACGGTAGCTACCACATTACCATCTATAAAACCAACCAGGAAAAGTTCCGGATCGACTTTTAATTTACGCTCAATATCGAGTTTAGGGTTATTCTGCCGCCGGGTCAAATTACACCGCCGCCATAGTTCGATCACCGCAACTTCGTCTTCAGGAATAAAGCGACGCACCACCAATCCGGGGGCCACCTTATTATTTCCCCCTCTTCATGATCTCGACTACCTTATCCAATATTTTGTCGGCCACTTCCCGTTTGGGCAGCAGCGGCAGTTCATCAGTTTTACCGGTTTTATCAATCATGGTGACACGGTTGGTATCTACGGCGAAGCCCGCATCAACCGCACTTACGTCATTGGCACAAATGAAATCAAGCCGTTTCCGGGTTAGTTTTTTATGGGCATTATCCAATAAATCACGGGTTTCGGCAGCAAAACCCACCTTGATGAAATTATCAGGAAGCTCCAACAAGAAATCCTCGTTCTCCACCAGTTCCAGGATCAGCTTACCACCTGATTTCTTAATTTTATCTGCCGCCGGGGCAGCAGCCCGGTAATCGGAAATTGCGGCTGCCATAATAAGAACATCAGTGACTTTACAGGCGGCCAACACTGCTTCGCGCATTTCCGCAACAGTACCGACTTGCCGGAGCACATTATATATTCCGGAATTCTGCGGATCTACCGTCGAGATAAGCGTAACATTAGCACCGCGGTCTCTGGCGGCACTGGCCAGGGCAAATCCCATTTTTCCCGAGGAACGGTTCCCGATGAAACGTACGGGGTCGATCGGTTCACGGGTACCACCCGCGGTGATCACAATCCTCTTTCCGGCTAAGTCTCCACTTTTAGATAATACCCGGTTGATGGCGGCGATGATATCCTGTACTTCCGCTAAACGCCCCTGCCCTGCTCCTCCTGAAGCCAGGTGTCCTTCTCCGGGATCAACGAAGACGACTCCTCTCGATTTGAGCAGCTTAACATTTTCCTGGGTAGCTTCATTCTCCCACATCCCGGTATGCATAGCCGGGGCAATTACGATAGGGGCCCGGGTGGCGACTACCGTAGTACAAACCATGTCGCTGGCGATGCCAGCAGCGATTTTCGCAATTATGTCTGCCGTCGCCGGGGCAACCACTACGATATCAGCCGCTTCTGCCAGAGCAACATGCTCGACGCTGAACTCACCGCTTAACTCGAACATGTTATAAACCACCGGCCGGCCGGTAACCGCCCGGAAAGTGACTGGAGAAACGAATTTCATGGCCGCCTCGGTCAGAATAACCTCTACTTTCGCCCCTGCCTGGGTTAACTTACTGGCCAGGTCGGCTCCTTTATAGGCTGCGATACTACCGGTGATACCCAGGACAATCGTTTTATTCTCTAACATCTTTACCCCCTACCGGGAATAGCGGAATATGCATAAAACCACTCCGGCTGCCGCCGGTTTAATATTCCCGCGGTTTTCCGTCACTTATTCATCTCATAAATAACTTTGAGTCCGATAAGTGTAATATCGTGATTTATCTCATCGATCAGCCTGGTTCCACTGGCGATCAAGTTGGCATACCCTCCGGTAGCAACCACCAGAGCTTTCTCCGGGAGTTCAGCCTGTACCCTTTTTAACAGGCCTTCAACAAGGCTGATATATCCATAAACAATACCTGATTGCATTGCCGTAACAGTCGTCGTGCCGATAGTTTTTTCCGGAGCGACTAGTTCCACTCTTGGCAATGCGGCGGTTCTGGTATAAAGCGCTTGTGCGGCAATACCAATCCCCGGGGCAATCACGCCACCGATAAATTCACCCTCCCGGTTCACAATATCGAAAGTCGTGCCCGTCCCCATATCGACGATAATAACCGGGCTCTTATATAAATGGTTCGCGGCAGCTGCATTTACGATACGGTCAGCCCCCACTTCCCTGGGATTGGGATAAACAATACGTACACCTGTTTTCACGCCAGGGCGAACCACGACCGGTGTGATTTTAAAGTACTGGGTCAATAAATCTTCAAATGTACTCACCAGGGGAGGTACTACCGAACACATGGCAGCTTCACTGATATCACCTTTCTTGATGCCCTGATGTTCCAGCAGCGTCAGCAACAGCGCCGCATACTCATCACCCATCCGGTTAATGTCCGTGGCCATCCGCCAGGTAGCCCGGATTTTTTCATCTTGCAAAACACCCAGCGTTAAATTAGTATTGCCGATATCTATAGCTAACAGCATGTTGTCCTCCTGGCCTGCCAGCTTAACCTTCTTTAATCGACTTTATCACCCCAGGAATTACCGGTAACAGGTCGCCGGCAATCATCCCGGCATCACCCAACTTACATGTTACCACGTCTCCAGCCTTACCATGGATAAATACCCCAGCGATCGCGGCATCATACGGAGACATCCGTTGAGCAGACAAACCTGATATAATCCCGGCCAGGACATCACCGGTGCCAGCGGAAGCCAGGCCCGGGTTCGCAAACGGCGAGACGGAGATCCGTCCGTCCGGTGCGGCAATTACCGAATAAGCTCCTTTGAGGACAATTACTTTTCCCCATGCCACCGCCGCCCGCGATGCGGTCCCTATACGGTCGCCCTGTATCTTTTCTACAGGCATTTCGGTCAACCGGGCCATTTCTCCGGGGTGGGGAGTAAGGATCCCTCCACCTGATACTCCCCTCCATTTCTCTGCCGAAATGTCGGCTTGCGCAAGGCAATTTAAAGCATCCGCATCCAGTACCAGGTTGATCTGCGGATCCCTTTTTTCAAATACCAATGTATTCACCATTTGTATAATTGATTTACTTTGGCTGAGACCCGGCCCGATCAACATCGTTTGATAACCATCTGTTTCAGCGGCTAAAAAGCTTCCCGCATCCGGAGGCATCTCTCCCTGTTTTGTCTCCGGTAAAGGTAAGAAGGTGGCCTCGGTCAACTTTGCGGCCAGGGCTGTGTGTAAGCTGGTGGGTACCGCTAAGGTCACCAAGCCCGCCCCCACCCGCATTGCCCCGGAGCAAGCCAGATATGCCGCTCCGGTAAACCTGGGCGAACCGGCAACTACCATCACTTTACCGAACGTCCCTTTGTTGGAAATCAAAGGCCGCGGCGGTATTATATCCTTTATCTCTCTCGCAGTTATATAATCAATCATACTATCAGCCATCGCCTGCGGTATGCCGATGTCTACAACTTTAACACTGCCTACCCGGGCCATTCCCGGCATATTAAACAAACCCAGTTTGGGAAATCCCAGGGTGATCGTTTCATCCGCATATAAACATGCCGAATCTACCAACCCGGTATCGGCATCCAGTCCTGATGGAAGGTCCAGACTGATAATTTTTAAGTCCGAACGCCGTTTCCTCGCTTCCATCACAGTACTTAAAATTTCTCCTAATTTCCCGGTGATCGGGCGGTTCTTACCGGTACCTAATAACGCATCCAGTACCATACCGGAATTGGATAAGTCTTCTTCGAATTTATTGATACTGACACGGTTTACATCGTTCACGGTAAGGCCATGATCCCGGGCAAGAGCCAAATTCACGTCTGATTCAGGGCGGTTTCCCATAATGTAGATCGTTACTCCGAAGCCGTAAGTACGCAAATACCGTCCTGCAACCAACCCATCCCCTCCGTTATTCCCAGGACCAACTAATATCAGGATGTTAATACCGGAGGTTTTAACCTCATATTTGATCGACTCGGCGACTGCCCGGCCGGCATTCTCCATTAAAATAGCCGTTGTTGTTCCCGCAGCGGCACATTTTTGTTCAGCCTGTCTCATCTGTGCAGCGGTTAATATTTTCATAAAACCGGTCGCTTTTTAATCAATTACCATTTTTCTTGAAGATACACAATAATATGCTTGAGTCTAACAGCATGTGAACCAGTGGTCAATTATATCAGATTCTACGACGAGCCGTGCTTCAGAACTTCGATCTTTTTTTTCATGATATGCCAATGAGTCCCACGCCAGTATATCCGGCGGCAAACCGGACACGATTTGAACTCTTCCTGTGTCTGCATGACATATCGCGGGATGATATCGGCAATTTCCGTTTTATTGGCTGAGATCAGAGGATAATTACATTCCAGGCAAAGTGTTAAAGGTTCCGGGAATTCGTTGATGTCCAGTTCCCTGATAACCTGTGATACTTGCAGGTCTGGAATATCACTTTGTATCAGCAAGGTCCTCACCCGGCCGTCCCGTATCACGCCCCATTCCATTAAATGGGTATCTCTAGTCAGTAAAATACGGTTCTCTTTTAAGGCTTGAGAAACAATTTCGGCATCATCTCTGCCATTGAAGAATACTGCATCATAACCCAACATCCTCAACCGTCTAGCTAATTTTCCGGCATTGGTATCAACTATGAATCTCATGTTACTGACCTGCACAGGTTATGGAGAGTAGTATTTCCGTTCCTGTATCTATATCCAGGGAAAATGCCAGTATGCCGCCGATAGCCCATGAATTACTTTGTACCCGATTTACCACTCCGCATTTTCCTTTGTTCCGGCAGGCTGTTTTAGTCAGCTTTAACGGAGAACGGATTAAAACTGATCTTGGTATCGTAATGATCAATAGCTTCAGCTTTTTTCAGCCAGACAACCAGGATATAAGTGACAGGTGTTGCTACGATTTCAATCAGCACTTTTGCGGACCAGTGGTAAATAATCATCATTGGCATAAAAGAAGTTGTGCCCACGAAAGCTACCGTCAAGAATATCGCCGTATCGAGGCCCTGTCCCACTATCGTGGAACCGATCGTACGTATCCATAACCACCGGCCTTGCGTAAGCACCTTCAACTTAGACAATACGATGGAATTGGAAAACTCCCCAACCAAATAGCCCAGGAAAGAAGCCAGTAGTATGCGCGGCGCCGTCCCAAGAATGTTGACATAGGCCTGTTGGTTTTCCCAGAACGATGCTGCCGGTAATATTTGCCCGAGCCAGACAAAAAAAACAAAAACCAGGTTACACAGGAATCCTAACCAAATCATACGCCGGGCTGTCATAAAACCATATACCTCGGTTAAGATATCACCGATAATATATGACAAGGGAAAGACGATTATTGCTGCCGGAATTACCAGAAAACCTAATCCGATGAGTTTTGTGGTAATGACATTAGCTGTGATCAGGCAGGTAATAAATAAAGCCGTAACGATAACCAGGCGTTGGGATATTTTCATGCTATATCCAGCGTTTTTTACGGAAATAAATCAACATGCTGACCGAGATGGCACACATAATCACAATTAAGGCCAGGAAAGTGAGCCAATTACCGCCTTCAGTATTCCCTCCTGGAAGCAAGATATTCATACCATAAATGCTGGATACCACGAGGAAAGGTAATATTATCGTCGATAGTATCGTCAACATCCGCATCATACCGTTCATACGGTCGGTACCAAGGATAAAGTCAGTATCTTTATACACTTCGATGATTTCCCGGGCTTCATCCAAGGTATCGCAGATCTTATTGAAATGGTCCATCAGGTCACCGTAATAAACCGTGATATCCATTTTCGTGAATTTTTTCAACTTGGGCTCAAGTTCGATGATTACCTGACGCGAGGGGAACATGATACGGCGTTGGGTGATTACGTCCCGTCTCAGTATAGACAACTCGGTTGCGACTTCCTCATTCTCATCGAATACCCGGTCCTCGACCTCTTCGGTCCAACTCAGGATCCTATCGAGGATCGGGAAGTAAGCATCGATTGACCGGTCAAGAATCCGGTACAGTAAGAAACCGGAGCCAAATTGAAAATTATTCTGCCTCGTCTCTTCATCGATCTGGCATTCCCGGAATAATTTACCGATGGCTTTGAGGCCGCCGCTGTGTACGGTTACCAGATACTTCTCGCCGATAAATACCGCTACCTGGTCGTGCGAACTGATCCTGGTTTCCCGGTTATATACGGAGTAGTGAAAAATAAAAAACAGATAATCTTTATACTCATCCAGTTTTGGACGCTGCTTGCGGCTCAGGCAGTCGTCGAGGTCCAGGGGGTGAAATGGAAAATTTTTCGCCAGATAATCCATTTCTTTAGTCGTTGGTTTGGTGATATTCGTCCAAACTAGATCATCCCAGACGACCGTCTCGATATTTCCCTGGTCTGACATTACTTGGTTTTCCGATATCATGGCCATTAGCAGACCTCGATTCACGTCTAACTTTGATAGACGCCACATTACGCATAATAATTCTATCACACTTAACAAGCACCTGATATCGCTGTATTTATACTTTGTAAGATAAACATGTGCGATCATTGTGACCAACATCACATCAACAAAAACATGTTATGATATATACTCGAACGACAAGTTAATAACACTCTCACAGACAGGAGATCGTATGAAACAGGTATATCTGGACCATACTTCATCAAATCCACTCCTTCCCGAAGTCCGTGAAGCGATGCTGCCCTACCTTGATAAGTCATACGGCAACCCATCATGTATGCATGATTGGGGAGACGCCGCACGTGAAGGGATCGAGAACGCCCGCACCCAAGTAGCCGATTTGATTGGGGCAGAAGCCGAAGATATCATTTTTACTTCGAGCGGGACTGAAAGTAACAACTTTGCCGTAAAAGGTCTAGCCCTGGCACAACAATCTAAAGGAAAACATATTATCGTCTCTGCTATCGAACATTTTTCCGTGTTAAATTCCGCAAAAACCCTGGAAAAATGGGGCTTTGAGGTCACTTTGGTGCCGGTTGATAAAAAAGGCATGGTGAACCCGAAAGATATAGAAAAAAATCTTCGTGACGATACGGTCCTGGTATCAATTATTCATGCCAGTTCCGAAGTAGGTACGATCGAGCCAATCAAAGAAATCACTCAAATAACCAAAAAACGTAAAGTTCTATTTCACACTGACAGTGTGGCTGCAGTAGGTAATATCCCGGTGAATGTTCAAGAACTGGGAGTCGATGCTCTCAGCCTTGCGGGGAATCAGTTTTATGGTCCCAAAGGCGCTGCAGCGCTCTGGGTAAGGCGTGGAGTGAGAATAATCCCCCTGATGGATGGCGGTGTTCAAGAAGGCGGACGGCGTCCCGGTACAGAAAATGTCCCTGCGATCGTCGGCCTGGGCAAAGCTGCCGAATCAGCCAAGGCCAATCTATCCGGGAGAATATCTCACCTGGAATACTTGAGGAACCGTTTGTTGGCTGACATACCATCTAAAATCGAACGAGTGATCATTACCGGCCATCCTACCAAGCGCTTGCCCGGACACGTCAGTATGTGCGTTGAATTCATCGAAGGCGAGGCAATGTTGATGCTCCTCAGTAGTCAGGGCATTGCCGTCACCAGCGGTTCAGCTTGTACTTCACGGGCTTTAAAGGCTTCTCATGTCCTAATCGCAATGGGTTTGACTCATGCCGTAGCTCAAGGTTCACTTTTAATGAGCCTGGGCATCGGTAATACCAATGAAGATATAGATTATGTCAGCCAGACTCTACCGCCCATCGTGGACCGCCTGCGCCAGATGTCGCCCCTGTACTCAAAATACCTGAAAAAAACCAAGGGAGAATAAAGATGTCAGTTTACAGTGAAAAAGTGATGGACCATTTCATGCATCCCCGCAATGTTGGAGAAATTGAGAACGCAGATGGGGTTGGGGAAGTTGGTAATCCCGTTTGCGGCGACATGATGTCTTTTTATATCAAAGTAAAAGACAACCGCCTTGCAGATATCAAATATAAAACCTTCGGATGCGGCGCCGCTATCGCGGTCTCGAGTATGGTCAGTGAGATGGCAATGGGGAAAACCCTTGACGAAGCCATGAAAATAACACCCCAGACGGTGGCTGACGAACTGGAAGGATTGCCGAAACAGAAATTCCATTGTTCAAATCTCGGTGCCCAGGCACTGCATAAAGCAATTGAGAATTATCTCAGCAAGCATAAAAAAGGGAAATAGCCAGGAGGGTCAAATCACTGATGGTGAAAACTAATACTGCAACTGATAAAACTGCGAAAACACCGCATTGTCCTTATTGCGACCAGGAAGTCCAGGAAGCAAAGCTACCATGGTGCCAGGGTTGCGGCGTCAAGCTGCAAAATTGTCCCGAATGCGGGAAACCGGTTTCCCAGAAAGCTGCATCCTGTCCTCACTGTGGAAAAAAGATCCATAAATAGAAATAGTGCTGAGAGCACCGTTTTTATTTAAAAGAAGGTACAAATTGGACGCTGACAGCACGATGGATTGTGTGGGGCTATATTGCCCGATGCCGATTGCAAAGACTGCCCTGCAGATGAAAAAATTGAAAGTCGGTGACATTTTGGAAATCATCGCCGACGATAAAGGGATCAAAGCGGATATCCCTGCATGGTGCAAGACGACCGGGCACGAATTTCTAGGAATGGAAGAAAAAGGGACTGAAATACATCTTTACGTCCGTAAAAAACATGAATAACTGAAGCAGCCGGGATCCTTACTTATTTGCTTCAGTAGTAGCATATGGTGGTTCGGTAACCAGCTTTGCCAGGACATCATACCAGGTATAATCGACTAAGGCGACGGCATTTGAATCCGGCGCTTTTATGTAATAATAATTGCCGTTCGGGGTTTTATCTCCCACATCTATTTTCATTGTCCGGCTATCGGACAAGATAAGGTCGATCGTCATTTTGGGTGACATCAATCCATATTCAGTTAGTTTGTCGAAGGAACTGTTATAGCTAATAACCCGGTCAGCTCCCGGGCCACTGAGAAGTAAGGGGACACCGCCCCCCCACCTGGCCGAATTTACCGGGGTACGGGCTTCGTCATCGAAGAACCAGGGGAATTTGTCGTCTTGTTTTATCCGGATGAATGATTGGCTCAGTACCGGGTTCTCTCGGGGTAAAGTAATGGTGATATGGTCAATCTCATCTTCTTCGATCAACCATACAAATTCCGTAGGCTGTACCGGAGTACCTGGTTTGGGACGCGAAATAATATAAAAAATCCCTCCCAAAACCACCAACACCAGTAATAGAATTATGATATTTCTTGTTTTCAAAGCAGTCTTTCCCGGTTAAGTTCGGCGGTACCACCAGATGATCCCACCAATGAGCAGGACGATGATAGGCGGTATCATCAAGCTTGAATAGGTAATAAACTTCGACTGGTCGTCATTTACTACCAGACGGCGGTAGGGCAACACTGCCCGCCGGATGGAGATGAGTTTTGTCTCATCCGCCAGCCAACTAATACAATTCAGCAGTAAATCGCTGTTATTAACCTGGCCATAGTGTTCATTGGAAACGAAGTCGGAATCACCGAGCGCAATAATACGCGTCCATTTATCCTGATTATCCGTCAGGGCACCATCCACCAGCATGCCAATCGAAATCGGACCTAAAATATCGCCTTTTTCTTCGCTATATGTGGAACTCTCTAAATTAACAAAATCCGTATCCAGAAAGCTGGCCGAACTTGTTGCCACCAATGTCGGCCACGGTGTTGCAGTATCCTCCGAAGTATAGGAAACACCGACTGATCCCGGGAAGTAGGAGATAAGGCTTAATCCAATCGTATAAAAGTAGTTATTACCGCCTAATACCCGCGGGATATCACTTCTGGATCCCAGAGAAGAAACCCGGTCGATTACCGTCCCGTTATCGAATTTCAATCCCCAACGTGTCAGGATTTGATTCAATTGTTCCGGGAAGCCGGGATCAGCCATGATCAATGCCTGGCCGCCGTCTGCCAGGTAATTATTGATAGCTTCAACTTCAGCGTCCGTCAATGGTGTCCGCGGTGAAGCGATCACCAATACCGCACAGTCTTCGGGAATGATGGAGAACGACATCAGATCAAGTTCGTTAACTTTATACAGGTCGTCTTTCAGGCCGTTTAATACATAACTGTAGGTTCCGGTCAGGCTGGCTTCACCATGCCCGGTAAGAAAATATATACTTTTCTGGGCAGTTCCGGTCACTTCCAGTAAAGCACTGGTGAAGGCGTGTTCCGCTTCTATTGATTGTACATTGCCTTCACTATCGAATGACATTATCTGAGATGGATAGATCATCCGTTTACTATCGTCGCTTTCAAAAACAACGGACTGATATTGAAATACACCATATTTCCGAGCTGTTTCCGTGCTTTCATCCGGGTCGATTACCTTATATGTCAACATATCAGAATAGTTTTTGTATTCGTTTATCAGGTTCTCGGCATATGTTGCGATGCCATATGTATCTTTCGCCGTAACAAAGAAACATAATGCCTGTACCGGTTTATCCAATTTCTTCAGGACATCCTTGGTTTGTTCGGTCAGGGTAAAGCGAGCTAGTTTTGTGATATCAAACCTTTGATAGGCACTAACACTGATGCCGTTAATCAGTAAAGTGATCCCCAGGAAAAGCGAAGCCATCAATGTTGTACCGGCACCGAAACGCCCCCGGCGCCCCGTCAATGCCCCTTTAACCTTTCGAAAATCAAGAACCAATGCTGCCAGCAGCAGCAATACTCCCAGGACCATCACACCCCAGGCTGCCAGTTTTATATCCGGCAGCAGCAGCATGACCACTAAACCAACAAGGAGGACAATGACACCCAGGATTGCCAGGATACGGGTGTTGGTATTTGACTCTTGATTACTCCGCATCTAATTCCACCTACTGTTTTCAAGTGATCGTACCGCCAGGAACAGAAATAAAGCAGTTGCGCTGATAAAATAAATGATTCCCCTGGTATCAATTACTCCTCGATAGAAGTCCGGAATGTAACTGGCTGGGGAAAAATAACTGATCACATTGGCGATTGAGGCCGGCATAATAGTGGCAAATGCATTCAAAAACCATAGGGCAAGTAAAATCGCCCCGGCTACCACCGCGGCAATCAGCTGATTTGAAGTTAGCGATGAAGTGAAAATACCGACAGCCAGAGCTAAACTGCACAGCAGAAACAATCCCAAATATCCCCCGAATATCGGTCCGGGGTCGGGGTCGCCAAAAACGAACAGCATTATGGGATAATAAATCGTAAAAAATAACATCATCAGCATCAAACCGACGCTGCCTAGATATTTTCCAATAATCAACTCGCTGTCTCTGATCGGTGCCGTCATTATTAACTCGATCGTACCCAGCTTCTTCTCTTCAGATATCAGGCGCATTGTTAATAAAGCCATCAACAGCAACACAATGACGATATAGAATGTATTGGCGAATACTCCCCGCATACTTGTCTCTGCATATGCAGCCGAGGTTTCCGGAGGTAAAGCAAAGAAGAAGCCGGTACCTAACAAGAAGGCAGCGGTAATAATGTATGCCATCGGTGATGTCAGGTAGGATTTAAACTCCTTGGTACATATGGTTATAATGTTATTCATCGTCCTGCTCCTGGACATCCTCTTTCATGGTCAGTTTGAGGAATATCTCCTCCAGGCTCATATCCACGGACTCAGATGATAGTAATGTAAAACCACCCTGAACTATTGCTTCACTGATCTTACTTCGCAAGTCCTGGTCCGCTGGATATTCGACGATGAATCTAGAGTCTTGATAAATAACTCTCTTTACGCCTTTGATCGCATGCAATCTTTCGGAAATCTTCTTCGTCGGTCCCTCCACTTCAAGGCGGATCCGTTTCGAACCGGTTATCATCGTAGTCAGGTTTTCGATTTTGTCTTCAGCGACGATATTACCGTGGTCGATGATGATTGCCCGTTGGCATATCACACTCACTTCAGGAAGAATATGAGTTGAAATGAGCACGGTATGCGCCTGACCGAGTTCCCGGATAAGCTGTCGCGTCGAAGCTATTTGGATAGGGTCGATACCAATAGTAGGTTCATCGAAAATCAATACTTCCGGTTCATGAATAATCGCCTGGGCTATTCCTACCCTCTGCCGAAAGCCCTTTGAAAGCTTACTGATCAAAACGTCCGCATATTCTTCAAGATGACACCGCTCTATTACATTATCCACTTTTTCTTTAATCTCATTACGCGGCATTCCCCGCAGCCGGGCCATATAATCCAGGTAAGATTGAATGGACATATCGGTATATAAAGGAACTGCTTCAGGGAGATAACCGATATGGCGGCGGGCTTCCAGGGAATTGGTCAGTACATCATAACCGGCAATCTTGATCGTTCCTCTGGTCGGTGCCAGGTAGCCGGTGATCATCCGCATCGTGGTTGTTTTTCCTGCGGCATTGGGACCCAGGAAGCCGACGATTTCACCTCTTTCTATTTTAAAACTGATATCGTCGACAGCCAGACGCTTCCCGTAATATTTTGTTAAATTCTGGACTTCAATCATTTTTAACCACCAACAGCCCCGGTAGAAGATGGACTAGATTTGGCTAACTGCCAGCTAACCCAGGCATCTATCTCTGAATTGTAGTTCCACTTGATCGTATGCGTTTTTGTTTCACTAGTTAACCACTGCTGATAATCATAAGTCTGGACTTCCGTTAAATAACCGTCGAGTATTTCCCGGTCTGCTATTTCCATTACCATCATAACATAATAAGCCGACGCGCCTGCTTCGGAGGTAATATCTTCCACCACGGCCAGGACATCACTGGTTTTCCCTACTTCGAGGCTAAAGGGATCCATGTTATAAAAATATACTCCTCTGGGCAGCCAGTCCAATTCACCTCCGTTTTCACCGGTAGTCGGATCGATAGAAATCGCACGGGCCAGGGTTTGGAAATCTTCACCATTATCGATCCTCTCTTTAACGGCTAATGCTTCATCGTAAGTACCCTGGAAGATTGCATACACATGGGCATGTTCTCTTGTTGAAGAGATATTGTTGTTAATGTATTCTCTAAATTTGGCTTCTCTTATTTGTGCGGCAACTAATTCCCGGTATAAGGAATCTGAGACACGCCGTTCATTCAGCAGTTGGCGGTACCATTCATTAAACTCGATATCGGTGATCGTCATATTATCACCACCAGCGGCATCACTTCTTAATGCATTATCAATATCTGTTTCAGAAACACTGATTCCATACTTTTCTTCAGCAAGTTTTAAAATCTGTTCGTTGTTCAAATTTGTCATCGTCGCCAAGCCGCCGGTCCCTGCTAATTTTGCTCTATCGAGAAAATACCGCATCTTGATAACCGTTTCACTATCTATCGTCATCACGGTCTGTTGGAAAGGGGCAACATATTGCTGATAAAAAGCAATACTAACTAATATGATAACCGCGGCAATGATTACCGAGGCAATGATATACGGCAAATATTTTAGATTTCGCCTTGATCGTACAGGTTTAGGCCTATCTTTCGGCGTTTCTTTTCTTTTCTCTTTATTTGTTTGGGACATTTTACTATCCAAATGACTGGTTAAAATCAAACCAGCTTCCGACCGGTTTTATCTTCTACCAAACCTGTCCATATTTACCAAAAGCCGTCTTTTACAAGACGCGGTTTACCCACGGTAGGGAATATACCGGAGGAAACCGCATAATTGCGAAGATACTCTATCTGCCGTTTACACGATGACAGGCTACCCAGTGTTCACCACCAACATCAATGAGTTCCGGAGTCTGCTCCCGGCAAATATCATTAGCCAAATGGCATCTCGGGTTAAAGTGGCAACCTTTCGGCGGATTTACAGGGCTGGGAACATCGCCGGTAAGCAGGATGCGTTTCCGCTGCCGATCGACCTGGGGAGATGGGATCGGTACAGCCGAAAGTAAAGCTTGGGTATATGGGTGAAGCGGATGATCATACAATTCATCGCTTCGGGTAATTTCCATAATCTTACCCAGGTACATGACGGCAACACGGTCACTTATGTGCCTTACGACAGAAAGATCGTGGGCAATAAAAAGATAAGTCAGGTTAAATTCATCTTTCAGTCTCATCAGTAGTTTAATGATCTGTGCTTGAATGGAAACGTCAAGAGCAGATACCGGTTCATCGCATACGATGAACTTTGGCCGTACTGCCAGGGCACGGGCAATCCCTAAACGCTGCCGTTGGCCGCCGCTGAACTCATGCGGATAACGAACCGACATCCTTGGTTCAAGTTCGACCATACTCAGTAATTCATTGACCTGTTCAGCATAGCCCGCTTTATTCACCATATTATGAACAAGCAATGGTTCGCCGATGATGTCGCCGGCGGTCATTCTCGGATCGAGTGATGCGTAGGGGTCCTGGAAGATCAACTGCATGTTTCGGCGCATGCGGCGCATGCTCTCACCTTTCAACTTCGTCAGGTCGTTACCTTCAAAATCAATTGTTCCTGCGGTAGCTTTATACAGTTGTAAGATGGAGCGGCCGGTGGTTGTCTTCCCACAACCGCTCTCACCTACCAAGCCCAATGTCTCACCTTTTTTAATATAGAAACTGACGTCGTCTACAGCTTTGACATCGGCTATTTTAGACCTGAATACCCCCGCCAAAACGGGGAAATACATCTTTAAATTTTCTACTTTTATCAAGATATTGCTATCTGTCTGTGCCATTATCCGGCCTCCGTTAGTTGATGTACATCCTTAATTCTGAAACAGGCGGAAAAATGCTCTTTCCCAACCTCTTCAAGTTCCGGCCGTTGTTCCCGGCATTTGGCAACAGCCAGTTTACAGCGAGGGCTGAAGGGGCACATTGTCTTAGGTAATTTAGCAAGATTTGGCGGGAGGCCATCGATAACACTCAAATCCCGCTTTCTGGGAAGGTCGAGCCTCGGTACCGAGGCGATCAAACCTACGGTATAAGGATGCTTTGGAGCATTGTATATGGCATCTGTTGGGCCTGTCTCCATTAAACGGCCGGCATACATTACATTGACGCTGTCTGCATAGCGGGCTACTACCCCCAGGTTATGGGTGATGATAATCACTGCCGTGCCAAACTGCGTTCTGAGGTTGTTGATCACTTCCAGGAGCTGGGCTTGAACTGTAACATCAACCGAGGTGGTAGGTTCATCAGCGATAAGAAGTGCGGGATTACAGCTTAATGCCATGGCGATCATGATACGTTGCTGCATTCCGCCGCTGAATTGATGGGGATAGTCATTCACTCTTCTTTCTGAGTCCGGTATGCCGACGAGTTTCAGCAGTTTTGCCGCTTCTTCGTTAGCCGTTTTCAGGTCGATTCCCCGGTGCAGTTGTAGTGACTCAGAGAGTTGGCGGCTTATCGTCAGTACCGGGTTAAGTGAAGTGGTAGGTTCCTGGAAAACCATGGCGATCCGATTTCCCCGTATATGGCGCATTTCTTCTTCGGTGATTTTAAGCAGGTCCTTACCGTCGAAGTTAACTTCACCTCCAACTATGATGCCGGGAGGATACGGAATCAATCTCATGATAGAAAGAGCACTGACACTCTTCCCGCAAGCACTTTCGCCGACCAGTGCAACGCATTCGCCCTTTTCGATGTCGTACGTTAACCCATCGACTGCTCTGAGTTCTCCGTCCTGTACATAGAAGTAGGTCCTTAGATTCTTAACTTCCAGAATTTTCTCTGCGATGGTCGTTCACCTCTCTTTATTCAAGCTATCACCAGCATTCCGGTTTGTATTGTAAACCCCTTCCCTTTCCTGGTCAACACCACCTTGTTAACCTGATACTGGCTTGCCCTTCATTACTATATACTTTTTATATTGTGTACACCTTATGTACTTTACCCGCTAAAGTGATATCGTTAAATACTCTTTTCCGGGATTATTTACTTGGTCCTGATTTACATACGTCCCTGGCAACACTACCAATCCGCTGTTCAGGCATCGCCTTTAAACCAACGAGATTAAAAAAATAACACGCACCTTATAACATAATAACTCCGCAGTTGTCAAGAATAAGATACTCTGATTTAGAGTCTATAATGACAGCAATCTGAATCTAAGAAGCCAATACTTCAATATTTGAATATTCATTTATCCAATTCGCCAACGTGACTTTTATCCTATTTGTTTATTTCAACAATGTTATAATCAAATTGCAGTTAAAAAATACGCATGCAGCGGAGATTTAAGTAGTATATGGGTGAAGGTCGTTCTAAACGCATAAGTGTCCCTATCCGGGGCATGTCTTGTGCCGTCTGCGCCCAAACTATAGAGAAAGGGCTTAAGGAAACTCCGGGTATTTCTCTCGGTCAGGTAAATCTTGCTACCGAGAGTGCCGTATTGGTATACGATCCGGAAGTGGTTGGCCTTACAAAAATCAAAGATGTCATCACCGAACTGGGGTATGAAGTCGCCTCCCGGAAGTCAATATTCCCGGTTACCGGCATGACATGTGCCAGCTGCGTATCCCGAGTTGAAAATGCTCTTTCTACCGTCCCTGGAGTCATCTCTGTGGCCGTCAACCTGGCCTCTGAAAAAGTCACAGTCGAATACCTTGATACCGTCTCTTTTAGTGAACTCAGACGGGCGGTGCGAGATGCCGGTTACGATCTTCTCCCGGAAATTACTACTATTGGCAGTAGCGCCTCCGATACTGGAAGTGAAACTGGAAATCTGAAGATACGCCTGATTTTCGCCGCCGTGATGGCGATCCTTGTTATGGTTTTGAGCTTAACTCCGCCATTCCCCGGTAGTAATTATCTCCAATGGGCCCTGGCAACACCCGTTCAATTCTGGGCAGGTTGGCGTTTTTACCGCGGCATGTGGGGAGCACTAAAGCACCGCACCGCAGATATGAATACCTTAATTGCTGTCGGCACGTCTGCGGCATATATATATAGTATTATTGCCGTAGCCCTCCCCAGGTTATTCACGATTGGCGCTACGATGCCTCACCTTTATTTCGATACTTCAACGGCAATAATAACCTTGATATTGCTGGGACGTTACCTGGAAGCTCGTGCGAAAGGTCAAACATCTGATGCAATAAGGAAGTTAGTGGGCATGCAGCCCGAAACCGCCCACCTGGTTCGTGACGGCCAAGAAACCGAGGTTCCGGTGGACGATGTAAAACCAGGCGACCTTTTGATGGTACGTCCCGGAGAGAGAATTCCCGTCGACGGCGTTATCCGCCAGGGACATTCCAGTGTCGATGAATCAATGATAACGGGAGAAAGCCTTCCTGTCGAAAAAAATATCGGGCAGACGGTGATCGGTGCTACGATAAACAAGACCGGCACCTTCCAGTTTGAAGCTATGCAAGTGGGCAAAGATACCATGCTTGCCCGGATAATCAAGCTGGTAGAGGAGGCCCAGGGCAGTAAAGCACCCATACAACGCTTTGCCGATATCGTTGCCAGTTATTTCGTGCCTATCGTCATTATTATCGCCACACTAACGTTTCTGATATGGTTCTTCTTCGGCCCAGCACCGTCATTAACATATGCCTTACTCAACTTTATCGCCGTTCTCATCATCGCCTGTCCGTGTGCCCTGGGATTAGCAACCCCAACCGGGATTATTGTAGGCACTGGTAAAGGGGCTACCTACGGAATACTTATCCGGAATGCGGAGACCCTGGAAAAAGCCCACCGGATCAATACTGTCCTTGTTGACAAAACCGGGACCCTGACTTTCGGCAAACCGAAGGTTACTGATATCATTGCGGTACCACCGTATTCTGAAGATGAAATTCTGAGATTTGCCGCTTCCGTTGAATACGGATCCGAACATCCTCTCGGTGAAGCTGTGGTCCAGGCAGCCAGGGATAAATCAATCGACCTACTGCCGGCGGACGATTTTAAGGCTCGCCCCGGTCAGGGAGTAGAAGCCCATATCGCGAATAAAAAGGTGGTTCTGGGGAACAGGGACCTACTAACTCAACTTGGGTTCGACCTCCATCTACTGGACAACCAGGCAAACACATTGGCCGAAAAAGGTAAGACTCCTATGTTTATCCTCATCGGGGACAAGGTTGCAGGATTGATGGCGGTTGCTGACACCTTGAAACCTGATGCCCGGAAAACCATAGTTGCGCTACACCGGATGGGTATTGAAGTTGGTATGATCACCGGTGATAACCCGCAAACTGCTAAAGCTATCGCCGCCGAAATTGGTATCGACCGTGTCATGGCTGGAGTGTTGCCTGAAAATAAAGCCGCCGAAGTTAAGAATCTACAACAGCAGGGCAGAATAGTAGCTATGGTTGGCGATGGTATCAACGATGCCCCAGCTCTGGCCCAGGCAGATATTGGAATTGCGATAGGTACCGGAACCGATATCGCCATTGAGACGGCCGATATTACCTTGATCGGCGGAGAGCTCGTAAACATCGTTACCGCCATTTCCCTGAGTAAACGGACTATGAGAACCATCAAACAAAATCTGTTCTGGGCTTTTGCTTATAATGTGGTCCTGATACCAGTCGCTGCCGGTATTCTTTTTCTTGTTTTTCAAAACAGCGGTGTTCCCACATCACTACGTTTTATTCTGGGGGATTATGGATTCCTCAATCCCATGTTAGCCGCGGCTGCCATGGCGGCGAGTTCAGTCACCGTCGTCAGCAATTCATTACGGTTAAGGCGGTTTAAAACGGTCCAGCTATAATATACAGAAAAAGGGAGGTCGATCATGGCTATTGATCCGGTATGCAAGATGCAGGTAGATGAAAAAAAAGCACCGGCAACTTCTACCTACAAAGGGAAAAAATACTACTTTTGTGCTCCGGGATGTAAGCGGGCTTTCGATAAAGAACCAGAAAAATATCTCTCTGACAAATAAGGTGGAATATATGTGGAGTTGATTCTCATCAACTCCACATATCACATATATTAGCTGCAGATAGTTTTTAGTCTTCCAATAATTCGTCTAGCTTGGCTTGATTAAAGCCAACCACTACAACATCGTCAACCGTTATTACCGGCACTGCCATTTGCCCTGATTTCTGTACCAGTTCTTTGGCTTTTTCACGGTCACTCATTACATCGTATTCGGTAAAGGCGATCCCTTTACGCGAAAGATACTCTTTCGCCCGGTGACACCATGGTCAAGTATTGGTAGTATATACCACCACTTTTTTCTGAGTGTTCTCAGTCATCACTTCCTCCACATACCGATTAAACTAATTGTACCAAAACCCGAGTCGATTCGTCATTAGCGACTGGAAAAGGTTAATAATGTCGTTATAATTGTCAGTTAGTCTTTTCTTTACGCCGTTTTTAGTATTCTATATAATGTTTATTATCTTGGATGTAATTATATGATGGAATTCATGTAATCTTTACATCGCAGATTGTACATCATGTTCTCTCGTTGTGTTGTCAAGGGGAGGATATCAGATGAACATATTTAAATTACTGGACGAAGCGATTGCGAAAAAAGCATC
>JAEAME010000650.1_pt1 | contig 32709 bp, 25 predicted proteins | sample 8958731 | NCBI WGS metagenome assembly JAEAME01 (sample SAMN16933194, study PRJNA681113) | bioreactor sludge metagenome | isolation source: anerobic bioreactor sludge (Control) | place: India:Bengaluru | collected 2018-10-24
CTATTCTGGATGCTTTTCAGTATGACACGAAAATTCTCATTGAAGAATACATTCAGGGCAGAGAGATTGAGTGTTCCGTGTTGGGCAATGAAAATCCCATCGTTTCGATTCCTGGCGAGATTATTCCCCAACATGAGTTTTATTCTTATGAAGCAAAATACATTGACGAACATGGTGCCGTGCTTGAAATTCCAGCGAAACTCTCCCCTGAGCTTATAAAGAAATTTCAAGCTATCGCAATTAAGGCTTATAAAGTGCTCTGCTGTGAGGGCATGGCGCGAGTCGATTTTTTCTTGAGAGATAATAAAGAAATTTTCGTGAGTGAAATTAATACCATCCCCGGCTTTACAAAAATCAGTATGTATCCCAAATTATGGGAAGCCAGCGGAATTTCTTATCAAGAGCTCATCGATCGATTGATCCAATTGGCGCTTGCGCGATTTGAAAGAGAGAAGGAGTTAAAGATTTCGTTTGATCTATAAGAGGCAATTGGGTAATGGGGTAATAAGGTAATTGGGAAAGGGTGTTTAAAAAGCAGATAGACTATAAACAAAAATCAGCACTGATTATGAATAAAAATGATCCGGTTCTTCGAGTTATGCCGATGCCGAAAGATACCAATCGCCATGGTACCGTCTTCGGTGGCGTCATCTTATCCTATCTCGATATCGCTGGTGCGCTCGAGGCGCGGAAAACGGCGGCAATGAATTATGTGACCGTGGCAATGAATAAAGTCGAATTTCATCAACCCGTCTTTGTGGGAGATCAGGTCTCGTTTTACACTCGCACTATCCGAAAAGGAAAAACTTCGATTACTGTCGAAGTCGATGTCCTTGCCAGTCGCTATGATAACCCGGCGGAGGAGGTTCAGGTGACTTCGGCGGAGATTACTTATGTGGCGGTAGATGAAAATCGGAAGCCAGTGGTTATTCCATGAGCAGTCCACAGTTGGCAGTCTTCAGTCTGCAGTCACCGACTGGGAACTGAGGACTGCTGACTGGCGACTAAACCAATGGAGGATATTTGAAATGAAAAAGCAAATAAAAAATCGCGTGATCGAATTGGTAAAGGGTGACATCACTGAAATGGAGACCGATGCCATCGTCAATGCTGCCAATGCGCAATTGATTCTGGGCGGCGGCGTAGCTGGCGCCATTCGCCGAAAAGGAGGACCGGCTATTCAAGAAGCATGCAATAAAATCGGCGGGACTTTCGTTGGCGGTGCAGTGATTACGACTGGAGGCAATCTCAAAGCCAGATATGTCATTCACGCCGTCGGTCCCATGATGGGCGAAGGGGATGAAGATAATAAGCTGAAGAATGCCACAATCAATAGCTTGAAAGTAGCTGATGAGAATCACTTAAAATCAATCGCTTGCCCAGCGATTAGCACCGGCATTTTCGGATACCCTCTGGATCGCTGTGCCGAGATCATGCTTTCGGAGACAATAAACTATTTGCAGGGTAAAACCGGACTTGAAAGGGTGGCGTTTTGTTTATTTGATCAACCGGCATTTGAAGTTTTTGAGGAAACACTAAAAAGAAAGAAGATAGATTAAATTAATCTGCACGATAAATTATCTGCTAATTAAATTTAAATTTGATGTATAAATCCCTCAGCAAGCGTTTTGAATACACTTCATAAATTTGACAGCTAAAAAATTTTATTATTAAAATTGTCTTTCCAAATCATGCTAACTTATTGAAAATTTGTATTTGAAAAATTTCCTACAAAAAATTAAAATGTTGGCATTGGATTTGTAAAATGAAAGATTGAATAATTCCTACCTAATCATTCCAACATGGAGGGTATTGAACCATGGTAAATGATGTATTGACGCTGTATGATAACATTACAAAGGGGGTGAGGAAAATGATACGCACCTTTTTTCTTGTCTCATTGCTAATTTTATTAGGGAGCATCATCATCGTTTTGGCATTTTCACAGGGATGGATCAAAATTCTGATTATGCCGCAAGGCAATGCAAAAGAAATAGAAGGGACTAACAGCGATAATAATCTCGAACAGCGGAACGATAATTCGATTGATGACTACTTCCAGGATAATCCACTATTCAACATTATCAAGCATGAGGTTGAGCCGGGAGAGACACTGTTTGATCTGGAAAATTTATATGGTACAAGCTGGCAGGTGCTTAAAAAATTGAACAAAATTAAAGATCCGATTCGGCTGCAACCTGGCCTAATCGTTCGGGTCCCAATCCGCATCGCGGATAGCTAATGGAACGGATTGTTTTCCAACCTACAATTCTTCCTCCCTCCACAAAAACCTCCCGCAGGCCAATGACCCTCGGGAGGTTTTATTATTTTACAACCAAACTTTGATCGTTGCCATCCGATGGGCGGCTAATTTTAGTTTGACTCGATTTCCCTCGACAGTCAGCTTTTCACCATCTTCTTCTAAAATATTGGACAGCGTGGCTCGTTTCACCGACTGCGGGAGTGAAATTATAGTCTCTGTCTCCTTGCCATAAGCTTCAAACAATCGCAGCACCCAAATGTCTTCGCCTCGTGACGAATTTGATGAAAAGCTCAATTCCGGTTCTGCTTTTTTTATGGTATGCAAAATTATATTAGTTGGCTCAATCGAAACGAAGGAATGAGTTTTCGCTAATTTACCTTTATGTGGAGCAACTAATTTTGCTAATAACGGATAATTATATTCATACCCTGCCTGCATCGTGCCACCGCCTTTCCAGCAGTGTTCATGCGGATACAGTGCATATTCAATTCGATGTTTGCCCATATCTGCCATTGGATCAGGCCATTTGGGTGAACGAAGCAGACTGAGGCGCATGACTTTTCCATGAATATCGCTACCATATTTCGTCCGGTTCAGCAGACTGACTCCAAATTTTTTACTGGCGTCGGTCAAGTCTGACCATTGCTGTTGATTCACTTCGATCCGAGCCTTTTCCCAGTTGTTATTCATGGTCGTCGGACGTTTGATCGTACCAAAAGGAATTTCATAAGTCGCATCGGTATCTTCGGCAGCAACTTCAAAAGCAACTTTCAAAAGGACATGCTCTTCCCACCAATCAGCCTCGGTAACGAAATCGATCCGATTTATCCCATTGTACAAAATAATATCTTGAGCGAAATAGCTATTGGGATTATTGGGTGTGGGATAACTTTTCTCAACGCCAGGCTTCAAGAAGTCATGTTGCACCCGAATTGTTGATCGAACTGGACCAGCTTCCACCAGCGCTGCACCGCGGAAAGTGCTGGGATAACGCTCCCCGATCTCGATCTCCCAGGCATCCCAGTTTTTGGGTTGATCTTTGAAAAATTGCAGTTCATTCCCTGCACCTGCCAGCATTTCTTGATTTGATCTTTTATCATAAATGCTGGTTAACCAGCCCGTAGTGGTATCTACTTTCACTGCAAAAAATTCATTTTCCATTAAAGATTTTGTTGCTGTCACTGTTGGAAATTGACCTGGCTGCTTTTGACTGCGAAGCTCATAAACCGCATATCCCATCGCGGGTACATCGCTGGCAATAAATAAAATTTTATTAGAGTAGCGTCCTGTCGCAACGGTCTGAGAAGGGATTTCCTGTCCATTTTCATTGTACACAGAATAAACCTGTCGATCATCATCTGGCAGTTGTAAATCGACTAAATCGGTTCGTTGCCAGGCAAGGGGATTATAGATCATAATGGCCTGGGCATTCTTTTTGGTTTTGGTGTTGATTTGTTTGGCGATAAATTCGAGAGAATTGTCCAACTCATGGTGGGCAATCTCCTGACTTTTTTGATATAATTCGGCGGCATCTTCATAAACCGGATAAATGCTCGACCCCGGCAGAATGTCATGAAATTGATTGAATAACACGCCCTGCCAGCCATTTACAAATTCACTACTGTTGTAAGGACGACCGTACAGGCTGGCAACGGCAGATAGCTGCTCGGCTTTGGCAAACAACTGCTCGCTCTCCCGATGCAGCTTTTTAGTATTCGATTGCGTGGTAGCGGTGCCGCGATGATATTCCAGATAGAGCTCATCATTCCACACCGGCAGGTCGGAGAGATCGTGACTCCGAATCCAATTCAGATAATTCGTTGCCGTGCCATATTCAACGTTGGGATAAATGTCCAGCTTTTTCAATTCTTCGATTCGATTGATCATTTCTAAATCGGGACCGCCGCCATGATCGCCGACGCCGTATAACACCAACATTTTTTTAAAGCCAGTATTGGCTTCGAACTGGCGCAGCCAATCGACCAGCCCATAAGGATTTTTTATTTCATTGACATAATCATTGGGAAAATATGTGAGGAGTTTTGAACTATCCGGTCCCTGCCACCAGAACAGTCGATACGGAAACATATTCGTATCATTCCAGCCGATCTTCTGGGTGATGAACGCATCGATGCCAGCATCCCGATAGAATTGTGGCATGTTCCAGTTATAGCCGAACGAATCCGGATTCCACCCGATCTTGACATCTACGCCCAGTTTTTCTTTAAAAAATCTTTTGCCATAAAGCAACTGTCTCGACCAGGATTCACCCGATATTAAATTACAATCTGGCTCGACCCACATGCCGCCGACGATTTCCCAGCGGCCATCTTTCACTCGCTGCTGAATGCGCTGGAAAACATCGGGAAACATCGTTTCCATCCACCAATATAGATGCGCCTGGCTTTGAGTATAAGTGAAATCCAGGCGAGCTTCCATCATGTTCAATACAGAGGTGAAGGTATTTTTTGCCACGTTGATAGTTTCTAAATAGCGCCACAGCCAGGCGCAATCGATATGGGCATTGGAATCGAAAACCAGGGTAAATTCTTTGGCGAATTTTCCAATGGGCTTCAATGCCTGGCGAGATTTTTCCAGCGTGGCTTCAAAAATTTGGGGATAACCGTTTTTCAAAGCTGACGCATCCACCAGCCTAACAGCGTCTTCAAATTGTTGACGAAGCTGAGCTCGCTGCTTTTTTGGAACCGCACTTTGATCGATGCCCATGTCAAGCTGCACCCGACCGGTTTTTAAATAGGTATCATCGCTGAGGAGCTTTTGACCGATTCGCAAGCTTAAAATATAATCCTCGACTTTATTAGCCAGCGGCTTCACTTTATCCCATTCCAATTTTGCTTCTAATAATCTCATGGGACCGCCAGTATTGATCGCTTTAATAGCAATGTTGAATTCCTGCCCTGGCTTGGGATCCCGGGTCAACACGTATTCTCCATTCCATTTGAATAATCCTTTTCGTTCACCATTAATCCAGCAGAAGCCAGCATCATCCACCGAGACCAGGAATTTTATGATGCCACCCTGTACCGGTTTTCCCAGAATTTTTTCGGGAATGGTGATCTTTTTTCTAAGCCAGGCAGAATCGGGTGAGATGCTTTCATTGATTCTCAAAGTCTTCCAGCCCACCTCATCGAATTCCGGCTTCCAGGCATCGGGAAACATCCGAGTGCTATATTTCCAGTTATCAAAGCGAACGGCCATTTGATATTCAAGGTCAGCGCAAAGCAGATCGACATACTTATAATTTGAAGATTGCGCCGAAGTGATGCCGGCGAATATTAGAATTAGAAAAACAGGCAGGTAAAATTTTCTCATGACATTCTCCAAGAAATTTGAGGGTACGTCTATCAATTTAGACATATTCATTATAATAATTTTCAGCTTCAAGAGCAACCGTTTTTTTTATAATTTTACAAAATATTTTTGCACGCAGAAATATTACTTGACAAATGAAAATTTAGTTATTATTTTGTATTACAGCGGCAGAATGGCAGCCTGCTAAAATTAAAGGTCAGCCGGCATCGGTTGGAGTGTGCATTCAGGCAGGATTTATGGCGAAATAATTTTGAAATAAAAATTTTTCGAGCTGCAGAGATCGTAGTAAATAGACCGAGACCGCGCAGCTAAAATCTCTCTTTAATTTACGGAGGAAATTTTTACTAAAATATCTGGCGTGCTAAAAATGTCTGTCGTGTGGCTCGACGAGTGGGTGCTCGTAATTTTATCGAATAGCAATGACTGAAGATTGTCATTTAATTGAAAAATCGATTTTTCTAATAGCGGAAAATAATTTTAGATAAATCGGGTAGCTAATCAATATGGTAGGCTAATTTATATATGGTAGACGCATCAAAATATGTAGGTGTGATTTCACCTTGGGATTTAATTTTCACATCATTAAAACGTGAGGCTCTCTTTTTTGATACCATTGCCATACCCAACATTTCGGAATCACTGGCAAATAATGGATTATTGCATTTATGTCCAATAAGATCACTAGAATTCTTATTAAATAATGAAATCGTAATCGATCCAGTAAAGGATTTGCTTGGAAAAGAAAAATACCTTAGAAGAATAGGTAAAGACGTACTTGACGAAAGGCTTAAAGCTATCGAAGACCGGAAAAGATATCTACTCGATGAACTAGCGGCATTACCTGAACCTGTTTATGAACCAAAGAGAGGAATAGAGGGTCTTGTACAGTTTTTGTCTATAGATTGGCGTAGCTTTTTTAGGAGAGAAACTATAAATTTTGAACTCGGTCTAGTAGAGCCAATTAAAAAGTTTGGCGCTTTAACAGACTTGTTTGCGCGCAAAATGGATTATGACCGACGAGGCATTGCTTGTGATCTTAGGGAAAATTATGGGATTAACGCTTTTCCTGCCTCGGGCTCATCAGTAGTAATTAATGATGAGTTTATTTCAGGCAAAAATGAGATTATTCAAATAGTCTTAGAGAAGTTACCAGAGCCAGATTTTGAAAGTGAACCTTGGGAAAAAATCATTGATTTCAGAAACGATCCGATAGTCAAAACTGACCTCCTGGCGTTAAGAAATTGGTGTAATGAAATCGCCAAAGGACAATTAACTGGATTTGAGATAGCTGAGAAAATTGATTATCTTTTGCATGAGTATGAACAACATATTAGCTTGCACAAAATGAAAACAAGCTCTTGCTCTCTAGAAACTTTATTGATGATACCAGCACAAATACTCGAAGGATTTTTTAAACTAAAACCCACTAAGGCAATCAAAGGCGTATTCGCTTTTAAACATAGGAAGGTTGAGCTACGAGAAGCAGAACTGAAAGCACCAGGTCGCGAATTAGCCTATATTCTAAGATCGTGCAAAGAATTTCGACAAGTAAGAAAATCTAAAAGCGATAGCTAATGTATTCATATAGCATAACGCGGCGTGGAGCGGGCTGACAAGCAGTGGCATGAATTTCGTGATCGGGTGATGACGACGGTTTTTCTTCAAGCAACGGTCATATTCTGCTTGCCAACCGCTCACTTTGGTCGTTATGCAGGTCAACCAGATAGAGGAATCACCTTCATGTCGACCTTACTTCGTACTTTAATAAAATTTTTGATTGGAATCGTGATCTTCGTCGGTTTGCCGTTGATGGGCTGGGGTGTAAAGGATGCCCAGGGTTTCATTACTTACCCAGCGCGATTCGGTACATCGTACTGGTAGTCCTGCTATAGCTTCTCATTATGATCAAAATTCTGTGAGCGATTTTTTTATCCCCCATTTCTCAAATTCCGACCTTAAAAATTCCCAACAAAACCCTTGCAACTTAACCAAAAATTTTTAAATTAGGTGATTATTTTTGAACCAGGGAATTTGAAAAGCCAGGTTTCTTGAAGAAGCCTGGCTTTTGAGATAATCTACTAATAACTAACATGGAATTTTTCTATGAACGGAGACAAGCATTTTCAGATCATTGCTGAAGAACAAAATCTAAAAGTCTGGCAGGTTCAAAAAACCGTCGAGCTGCTGGACACGGAAAACACGGTGCCCTTCATTGCCCGGTATCGCAAAGAAATGACGGGTAATCTCAATGAAGAACAGATTCGGGCGATAGAAGATCGCATTCGCTCATTGCGGGTGCTGGATGCCAGAAAAGAGACCGTGCTCAATTCTATCGAGAAGCAGGGCAAATTAACGCCGGAGCTGAAACAAAAAATTCTCGATGCGACCAAATTGCAGGAAGTCGAAGATCTTTATCTGCCCTATAAACCGAAGAAGCGCACTCGCGCCACCATTGCCAAAGAAAAAGGGCTGGAGGCGCTGGCTGAATTGATGTTGAAATTGGAGACTGCGATAGAAGATTATGGCGCTCTCATTGCTTCGTTTATCAACGAGGAAAAGGGCGTCAACACTGCTGAGGAGGCGCTGGCGGGTGCACGCGACATTTGCGCGGAAAACGTTTCAGACAATGCTGATATACGAAAGGCGATCCGTTTGATTTTTCAGAAAAAAGGTGTCGTTGTTTCTGAAGCCAAAAATAAAGAAGATATAGGCAATTATGAAGTCTATGCGGAATTTTCCCAGCCGGTCAAAACCATTCAGCCGTACCAGACATTGGCGATCAATCGGGGCGATAAAGAAGGCTTTTTGAAGGTGGCGATCGAAGCGCCAGTTGAGGAGTGTATTGCCGAGATCGAAAAATTGTACCTGGTGAATGATATTTCTCCTTTTGTACCAGAACTGAAAACCGCCATCGCCGATTCCTACCAGCGTCTCATTGCGCCTTCGATCGAGCGGGAAATCCGCAGCGAGCGCACCGAAAAAGCCGATGAGCACGCTATTGAAATTTTTGCCAAAAATTTGAGAAACCTGTTGCTGCAGCCGCCAATTCATGGGGCGACGATCATGGGCGTCGATCCCGGTTTTCGGACCGGCTGCAAGATCGCCATCATCGATCCGACCGGGAAATTTCTGGAAGGGATGACGATCTATCCGCATGAGCCGCAGCGACAATGGCAGGAGGCAAAAACAATATTATTGGAGTTGTGCAAAAAGCATAATGTGCAAATCATCTCGATCGGTAATGGCACGGCGTCGCGGGAATCCGAGAGTCTGGCAATCGACGTGATCGAGGCATATGAAAGCGATTTGTCCTATATCATCGTCAATGAAGCCGGCGCTTCGGTCTATTCCGCTTCGCCGCTGGCAAAAGAAGAATTTCCTGATCTCGATGTCGCCATGCGCGGTGCGGTTTCCATTGCCCGTCGTCTGCTGGATCCATTGTCCGAGCTGGTCAAGATCGATCCGAAATCCATCGGTGTTGGCTTGTATCAGCACGATGTGAATCAATCGCAATTGAATAAAATGTTGGATCAGATGGTAGAATCGTGCGTGAATTATGTCGGGGTGAATCTGAATACGGCTTCCAAAGCGCTGTTGAAATATGTCGCGGGAATCAATAGTCGCGTTGCTGAAAATATCGTTGCTGCCAGAAATGAACAGGGTGAATTTAAAAATCGAGAGCAATTGATGGACGTGAAAGGGATGGGAGCCACCGCGTTTACGCAGTGCGCGGGATTTTTGAGAATTCCCAATGCCGAAAACTTTTTCGATATGACCGCGGTTCATCCCGAATCGTATGTTGCAGCTGAAAAATTATTAAAAGAACTGGAATTGGACAGCACGGCGGTTCGTGGGCATGGCGAATTACTCGAACAGAAGATGCGATTGAAAAAGCTGACTGTAAAACAACTGTCTGAAATCTGTGGCGCTGGAATTCCGACCATGCAGGATATTATCGAAAGCCTTGCCAAGCCCAACCTCGATCCACGCGACGAGCTACCCAAGCCGATCTTCCGGCGCGATGTTTTGAAAATCGAAGATCTGAAAGAGGGAATGGTTCTGGAAGGAACGGTGCGCAACGTAGTTGATTTCGGCGCTTTTGTCGATATTGGCGTGAAGCAGGACGGACTGGTGCACCGAAGCCAACTGGCAAAACGATTTGTGAAACAGCCGACTGATGTCGTCAGTGTGGGACAGAATGTGAAAGTTAGAGTGCTATCAGTCAAGCCAGAAAGTGGCCGGATTTCGTTGTCGATGATTATTGAGAATTAAAATGGAGAATGAATAGGACGTGACCGTCACCCGCCAATCGGCGGATGACGGTCATGTTTTAATATTTGAATCCAAAAAAACTAAACTAAGAACAAGCTATCAAGGTTAATTCTATTTTTTAAAGATATGGAGTGAATTGACTGTGTCAATTCAGTGCATCGACACAGTCGATGCACTCCAAAATAAATATTGAAATTGGAATGATTTATAATTTTCAATTTAGAAATTCAGGTTGAGATATAAACTATGGTGGGAAGTACAATTTTTGATAATGCCCTGTCTGCCTTTGAGCGAGAGTTGATGGCTGCATTAAAAAGCCCTAACAAAATTCAATTATTTTTAGACGAGTTGACATATAGCTCTGAACCGATTTATCGCTGTCCGCTCCGAGTGCTCCATGACCGCAAGGCTCACTGTTTCGATGGGGCGTTATTTGCCGCGGCAGCGTTGCGTCAGATCGGTTTTCCGCCGCTGATTCTGGACATGATTCCGAATGATCGGGATGATGACCATCTGCTGGCGCTGTACAAAATTAATGGTCATTGGGGTGCAGTGGCGAAATCCAATTTTGTAGGGCTGCGATTCCGAGAGCCAGTTTATCGCGGATTGAGGGAGTTGGTGATGTCATATTTTGAACAATATTATAATGTGGCGAACGAAAAGACCTTGCGCGCTTATACCCTGCCGTTAAATTTGACAGCATTCGATAAATTCAACTGGATGACCAGCGATGATCATCTGGAGCAAATCGCGACGAGGTTAGATCAATTGAAAAAAAATTCGGTAATAACCTCCACAATGGAAGCAAATCTATCGTTGCTGGATCAACGGTCATCCCAGGCTGGCTTGATCGGTTCAGTTGAAGCCGGACTATTTCAGCCTAATCCCTAATTGTTTTGATTTTTTGGTTGACACTTAATTATTTTCTTGTATATTACCATCGGAGTACAAATTAAATCACAGAACCATGAATCAACCGAAGGAGAGGGCGTTATGAAACGATTGGCTACCATCTTATTTATCATTACTCTCATTACTCATTTTTCCATCACAGCGCTGGCTCAAGACCCGGGCGATAACAAATTCCATTTCGTTGCCAGCTACAACAAATTACCAGAAGACGATGAAATGGATATGACCAACATCAAATTTGTCGGCGATACCGATCAGGATGGCAGAGGAGAATTCTGCTTTCTAACGACCAACGGGGATAGCTGCTATTTTATGCTTTACGAAGCTACCGGGAACGATTCTTTTAACCTGGTTTTTACCTTTCCATTCACGCCAGTCTGGAATAGTTTGTTTCGAGATTGGACCGCGATTGTCGCCGGCGATCTCAATGGCAATGGCGTCGTAGAAATCATCGTGGGGCTGCCAGTGGATATGACTGGTTTTGTGGCCGATCACAATCCGCCACGGTTAGCAGTCTTCGAATGGGCGGGCACCGTGGGAGAAAACATGTACGGCTTCGAAAATGGCACCATGCCCAACGCCTATTGGAATTTCGATGTTCCGGACGACTATAGTATCGTGCCGTTTGGATTCACCCTGGATGACGTCGATAATGATGGCACCATGGAGCTGATCGCCGACTTCCGTGAACCCAAGGCTGTATATGTTATTTCCCAGACTGAATCATGGGATTTTCCATTCTGGAAAATCGAATGGTACCTGACTAACTATTCTAGTGATCCTAACTATGTCGATCACTTCGATGGTGGCGGACTCTATGGCACCAGCGTTGGAGATCTGGATAGCGATGGTAAAAAAGAAATCTTTGTGCCAATTTGGGATCTTTTAACTTTAAATATTTACGAATGTCAGGCGCCAGGAAATTTTACGCGAGAAGCCTATATCCGCCATGTTCGTCCCAATACCGATTTCGGCACCGTCAGAGGCCTCCGGATTGGGGATGTGAATAACGACGGTGTAAAAGAGCTTTATTATGTTGGAACTGATAAGGACGATAGCGGAATGGGCCATATTTTTGGAATCAGCAATATCAACGATGTAAGTAAGGTCGATTCAGCGTCGTTTATTGACCTGTTCGTATTCAATACTCATCCCCTCAACACCACTGGTCGAGCTGCCAGAGCTGGATTCCTCACGGATATGGATAAAGATGGCAACGCCGATCTCATGGTTTGCGGTTCCAGTAATGGACAGGTTTATGATTTTGAGTACAAAGGTAGTGGCGACCCCATGAATTCAAGCAACTGGACATTTACGGTTGCCTTTGATCTCTGGGAACACTGGAGAACCTATCTACCGGATTCAATTGTCAATTTGATGTCTCCACGATTCTGGGATGGCGATGTCTGCGAAGACATGGATGGCGATGGTCATAATGAGTTCGTCCAGATTAATTATGGCACTGATCGCGGCATTGTGCCTGATGATCCCTGGTTCTATATTTTTGAGGAGGGAACTGGTACCAGGGTCAGTCAAATGAGAAAATCCCTTTTGCCAGAGACCTTTAAAATTTATCAAAACTATCCCAATCCCTTCAATCAATCGACCATGATCAAATACAGCGTTCCTAAAAATTCTTATATCTCAATTAAAATATTTGATCGATTGGGCAGAGAAGTCAAAACGTTGATCGAAAAGGATGTCCGAGCAGGAGAGTACATCGTATCCTGGGACGGTACCGATCTGATGGGAAGAGAGGTCAGCAGCGGGACCTATTTTTATCAATTGAAAACTGCGGATCACACTTATACGCGTTCACTGTCGCTGCTAAAATAAGAATATATTCATCTTTGAAAAAAATAACCACTTCTTGATCACTTCAGAAGTGGTTATTTTTTGCGGGAGAACGATGCTCACTGTAAAGCTTTCTATTAACTGATCTCCTGAGTTTGATCCACTGGCTTACCCCTTTTTTTCTCGATGATTCCATTTAAATCTTCGACGATTTGGTCAATGTTTTTAATACCAAGCAAGCGCGCCTGCAACGCAAGCGATCCCCAGGCGGGTGCGCCACCTCAGGAGAAACAATACAAACCAATCTCATGCAACGGCTCTATCAATTCAGAATACTGGTAAACGATTTCGGCAATCGTGGTATTTTTCGTGATGTACATGGTCGCTTTTCCTCGCGTTTTGAATTTGATATTTAAAATTTATTTATTCTATTCGGACTCGAATTGCTTTTTTTTCGAGTATGCTCAAAAAATCACTAATATCACCAGCCATCTTCCTTCTGACTATATTAAAAGATGATTTGGTATTCAAAGGGTTTATATGCTAATTTTTAATCAGAACTCGAATACAGTGGACCCACAGCTATTTCTACGAGTTTCGTTGTTAGTTTTCTTGTTTTAAAAAAAATAATTTACTATCTTAGATGTTTGAGATAATGCAAGGATTCGAAAAAAAATGTACATCCTTTTATAATCAATTTTGAACTCTTGCAACAAAGCTGCGTGAATTCCCATACCGTAACTTTGCCTGTTTTCATGCTTATAAATTTTATTACATCCCAATCTGGACGAGCCAGAATTTTCCTTCAGCAGATGATCAGTCGGTTGGTTTAATACGATTGATCCTCTTCGGTGGATTTTGACAATAAGAAAAATTCGCTTGTGGAGAATTCGCCATTGGGGTATCAAAATCGCTCATCCACCAATTGGAAGCGAAAACACCTACGGATTTTTTAAGTTTTTTTAAAGCAGGAGTTCAGTCTCTGTTGGTTAAAAAGGCTTTGCTTTTTGTACAATGATTCTATTACGGATATGGTCTTGTACTCCAGGAATGATCGCTGCTATTGCTCATTCGATTGTAATTCTGGTTCAGAACTCAAAAACATTGTTTTATATCAATCGGATGGATGGCGCTAAAAATCTGTGCGTCAAATTTTCATTGGGATAATGTGGCAAAGAGAAACTGATTTGCTTAAACTGCCATTGTCTCATCAACCATGGCCAGATAATTCTCCACTGGAATATACGACGGAATCGAATTCCCTGATCCCACGGCATATCTTCCTCGGTTGCCACAGGTGTCGATTAAAAACCGCGTCTTTTTACGCACTTGATCGGGGGTGCTATTGGAGAGAAAATTTATGTCAAGCCCACCCAATACGGCAATCCGATTGCCATATTTCAGTTGAAAATCCTGAACCGGGATGATCGTATTTTCAAAAGAGTGTTTGCCATCAATACCAACATCGGCAATCAAATCTTCCATAATCGCTTCGAGATTGCCGCAGGAATGGAGAAAATAGGGGCGATGATGTTCGTGTACCAGGGCGGCCAATTTTTTATGCCAGGGCAAGATATATCGTCTCAGCGCATCGGGAGCGATCAAGGTTCCCGTGCGAAAGCCCATGTCGTCGCCTTGAAATATGGCGATCACCCGATCCAAATCAAGCAAATATTCATAAAATTTGAAGATCAATTCCCCTACTCGATCGGCTATGGCTTTCACCAGGTCGGGCTGATCGTACAACGCCAGGCAGAGACCTTCGTAAGACATCAGTTGGGAGAGATGTTCAAAGATGCCAGCGCCGTGGCAAGCCATCAATCCCATTCCTTCGGGCAAATGATTGTTGATGTATTCGAATTTAAAAAAATCCATTTCAGCTACTTTGGGCCAGGGATATTTCTCAAAATCTTCCCAGGACATGATCGCTCCCTGATGCAGATCGATCCAGATTCTATCTCTGGCTTTATCGGCGCCGGTGTCTTTGGCGACCATGTATGTCTTATTAAGCGGTAACGCTTCCTCAAACCTGACAAAGTCATAGCCCAGTCGACACCAGAATTCAATGAAATTATCCAGATAGGCTTGCTGCGATGTTCGATCGTTACCCATAGCAACCCATTGGCGATCCAATAGCTCAGTAACAATGGGCTTCATAACAACATCATCGACGATATATTCAACCAGCGTCGTTCGTCGGCTTTTAGATACTCCCATCAGAAGATCGATAAATTCGTTGCCATTTGGGTTTGGATTTTTTACAGGCAGATTTTTCAGCATTGAGACGGAATCCTCATTTATTTAAATAATACAAAATAAGATAGCTATATAAGTCACACTTCTTCTTCTTCAGTCACTTCAAATGTATCAGTGTCGAAGTCCCCGGTGTAGCCACATTCGCCCATTCGTGGGGAATTCACAATCGGCAGCACCATTTCTTCGCCACACTCATGCTTTTCAAGATCGGTAAGACAGCCTTCACAAAGAAATGCTCTACATTCGGCACAAACCTCAGTTGCTGGTTCTCCGCATTTTTCACAATTGTAGAAGTAGGGATTATTTCTTGCCAATATTTTCACTTTTTCGTCCAACTTGCCCTGTCGCGCGGCAATGACTTTCCCCTCAACATCGGTTGTTGTGCCAAAATCATATTCGTAAATAAATTTGTCTCCTACCTTCATCGCATCAACCAAAGCGGTGTTAAAGGATTTAATATTTTTATTCCATGAAGAACCAATAAAATCCTGTGCCCTGGCATCTTCGTACTCGACATCATTTATGATGAAATGGCTTAAATGACCACAACATTCGAGCCATATGCGTCGCAAGAAATCATCAAGCTCTCTTAGCTTTGCAGCCGCTTTCATTTCGATATGCAGCCAATAATCTCCATAGCTTGATAGTTTGATATGATAGATCGGATATTTGTCTTTCGCTTTTTTCTCTGCCTTAACGTCATGTTCCTTTTTTGCTTTGCAGGCAACCAGGTGACGGCTCATCGCTGCGCCAGAGAAAGTTTCCAGACAAAATCGGCAAATGCCCTCATTTTTTTGTTCCATGACAAATTTCCTCCCTCATTATGTTATTGGCAAGAGTGATATATTCTTTAATTACTGTGAATAGTTGCAAGCCATTTTACCGCTTCCGCTTTCATTTTATCCGGCTCGTCGATGGCTTTGGTAACTGCCGAACCACAAAAAATACCATCTGGATCCATCTCAGCAAGTCCTTTTAAATTTTCCAGTGATACACCCCCAGTATAAACCACTGTCAATCCTTTAAATGGACCTTTCCATGCTTTGGCCAATCCAATATTTGAGCCAGTTTCAGTAATGGCTGGAAATAATTTGTAAAGCCACTGATGGGGGTATTGTTCTTTCAAATTATCCAGATCGCAATTGTAAAGCAGCGCCTTTTGGACAAGCTGTTTACCGCAATCACCCAGTCCACCAGGTATGCACATCACATCATGCCTCACACACCCTTCGACTACATCTGAAATGTAATCAGCCGATACAATTCCAGCTACTCCGGTTTCAATCGCCATGTTCGCCTGTTTAGTCGTCATCACTGTGCCCGCGAGAATCAATGCCTCCGGATATTTTTCTAGCACAGCTTTGATTCCATCCGCTGCGGCTGCAGAGCGAAATGCGATTTCCAGTACTACTCCCAGTGGATTCAATGTCTCGTAGGCGACGACACATTGTTGGGCATTCTTGGGTGTCAGTAATCCAATCAATTTTTTCTCTTTTAATAGTTCAAAAAGTTGCTGTGATTTGTTCATTTCTTTTCTCCAGTATCTGCTTTAATGTTTGTAATTCTACTCTTGTTTTGATTAATACAAAAATTATTTTTTAATGAGATGTGAGATACATGCCATGATAGCTATAACTCCCATTGTTTGTTTCTGACGTTTCACGTCATCTCTTCATATTTTTCTGGCATGACCCTATATAAAACCTCACGCCCGTTTATAAAATTCTCAATATTCTTTATCGCCAGGTTTCCCATATCTACCCATCGGTCTGGAGTCGGTCCTGCCAGATGCGGCATCAACAGACAATTTTCAAGCCCGCGTAATTCTGAATCTTCGCTCAAAGGTTCCTGTTCAAACACATCCAGCGCCGCCTCGATTCTGCCGGTTTTAAGCTCGGCAATTAGCGCCTCGGTATCAATAATCGAACCTCGGGCAGTATTGACAATAACTCCACCATCTTTAAGCTGGGAGAGAATATTTTTGTTTACAATATGATAAGTCTCCATTGTGCTGGCAGCGTGGATTGAAATAATCCGACAGGCTTGAAATAATTCTTCGATCGAATTTAAACGCGTCACGCGAAACTCTTCAAAAACAATTTCTGGAACATATGGATCAAAAGCAAAGATTTTGCATTTAAAAGGCAGCAAAATTTTTACAAGCTCCTGAGCGACTGCTCCAAATCCCAGTAATCCGACTCTTTGATACAATAAACCCTCTGGCTTCTTTTTTCCAGCCCATCCCTTTCTGATATGCATTTCAATTTGAAAATACGTTGATCTTCTTAGCGCTGAAAGGATCATCATCAGGGCACCTTCAGCCACGCTTTTAGCGATGACCGTCCCCCAGTTTGATACAATCAATCCCGCTTTGATGCACTCCGCCTCCACATAAGAACGAACCTCGCCGGCTACATGACATAAATACTGAAGCTGCGGATTTCCCTGGTATATTTTAAAAGTTAACAGGGGAGAGCCCCAACCGGTCAGAATGATCTCAGCTTTTGATTTTGTTATTGCCTGAGCATATTGTAATTCCGATGCGCGATGACTCAGATCAGGGCGATACTTCATATTCCCGATTGATTCCAGCCGGATTTTGGTTTCATTGTCGATGATTGCCGGAAAATGATTTTCCTTAAGCGTGACCAGAATATTCACTTTCTTCGACACGCAATGCCCTCATTTTGAAAAGCATCGATCAATAATCTTGCGCATATTTTTGCCAAGAATTTTTCTTTTATCAGCCTCAGAAATATTGGCATACGCCACCCAGCCAAACTGGGGAATAGGATCGCGCATGACGGAGTCTGAGCCATAAATCACACGTTTCGCCCCGACTTCCCGAACCATATATTCAATAATGCCATTCGTTACTGCCGTGTAGGTGATCTCCAGAAAGATATTCTTGAATTTCTTTGCCAATGCCACATGTTTCCGAGCCGTTTCATAGCTCATGCCCGAGTGCGCCAATAAAAATGAAATCTTTGGATATTTGGTCGCCAGGTCCTCCATTTCTTTTATAAAATTATCTGACATGTGCATTAAGGCAAACAGGCGATGTTTGTTGCCATATTTGAACCAGGGTTTGTACCGAGGATCATTGTATGGCACCTTATTCCGCGGATAATACGGTTTCATCCCCTTCATGCCATACTCTTTATGGCAACGATTAAGCTCGGTTTTCCAATCAGTAATATAATTTGGATCCAGCGTAGCATAGCCTATGATCTGTTCGGAAAAATCAGTTATTGCCTGGTAGGTTACTTCATTGCCTAGTTCATAATCATTCCACACGCCAGTCCAGGAACTCACGCAGGTAATGTCCACACCAATCCGTTTATTTCGTTCGACTAACCCGGCGGCGTCTGCTTCTGGCATTACAGCCACTACAATATCAGAATGTCCTTTTTCGCTGATATGGGCGTGAGAGTCGATTACTTCCATATCGTCAATTGGTTTAGCTTGACGCGTTTTTTGTAGAATTACATCGTCAGTGTGATCATCTGAATAATCTGCTGGAATATTTTTGAGTTTCAAAATTCGAATCAAATTTTCACCAGCAATTTTTTTTCGATCTTTATTACTGATGTCAGCATAATCAACATAAGTCTTCGCGGCGCCGGGACTTTTTTCCATCATTTGCGTTCCAAAGAGTAATTGATCAGCGCCGACTTCTTTCACTAAAAATTCAATGATCCGATTCGCCTGGTAATTGGAAAATTCACAATAAAGATTCGGAAATTGTTTCAGCAATGGGACTAAATAGCGAGTGGCTTCCCAGCGAATCCGATGAAGAATTACGTTCAACTTGGGGTATTTGGCACATAGCGGCGCGATAGCTTCCCAATCAATTTGTTGGACTTCCGGTTCATGCTCGCCGCGATCAATAATCATGGGCAGTTCCGCTTCCTGAAGTGCATTTAACAGCGGCGATATTGTTTGATCATTGAGAAAATAGTGATGCAATTTAGGAAATAATTTCACTGCTTTCACGCCATTGTCCAGCATTTCCTGAACAAATTTTCCTCCTTCCGATGCCTCATGGCAATGATGCGGGAGCGCGATCCAGCATGGAATCAATCTTGGATTTTTTTGACAGACGTCGAGGACTAATCTATTCCCCACCGATGGCTGCAACTCTCTCGCCAGGTTGGAATTGACCAACGCTCCATGAATTCGGCAACGCTCCATGTCTTTCAACATCTGCTCAACTGTCCAGGGGGCTTCAATATCTTTGCCGGTCCATTTTCCAATTGAAGCGAAACAATCGATATACTTGATTTGGCTCATTATTTCCTCCGAAAACAATTGACTAATAAAGGAGAATTAAAAACGCAATCTATATATTCAGCAGTTTTATTTTTAATATAATACCTGATCATTAAAATTCATAGTACTTTTTTAAAAACATTTCACATTTCATATAAAATTGAGCAAAAATAAATCTTGACTTTAACGATAAAAACCACTATATTTGAGGCGTTAATCACAGAGCGTTGGTTCGGATTCTTGAAATAAATGTTGATGTTTTAAAAATAAATTTTAAAGATCGCGGGGTGGAGCAGTTGGTAGCTCGTTGGGCTCATAACCCAAAGGCCGTAGGTTCGAATCCTACCCCCGCTACTAAATAAGCCTGAATGTTAAATTCAGGCTTTGTTATTTTGGGGAGGAGAGATGTTTACCACCTATGTTATGCATTCTGAAAAGCATGATAAAATTTATATTGGATTCACATCCGATTTAGAGCAAAGCTTGCTATCTCATAACCAGCTTGCTACTAAAGGATAGACGATTAAATTCAAATCCTGGGAATTGATTTACCAGGAAGAGTTTGACGACAAATTAAAGGCGATGAAAAGAGAAAGGGAATTAAAAAGCTATCAGGGGAGGCAATTTATTCGTAATATAATTCAACAAAAAAAGCCGCTCGGTGAGACTCATATCCGCCAGTTGGCGGACGTAGGTTCGAACGCTAACCCCGCTACTAAATAAGCCTGAATGTTAAATGCAGGCTTTGCTATTTTGGGTAAAAGATTTTCGCAATTAGCAGTGCAGGAAAATTGACACTTTGAAAATATCTATTAAATACAAAATGCCTGAAGCTTTAGGCAAATGCTTCAGGCATTTTGTCATAAAGTAATTATATGAGATTTTTTTATTCAATTATCATAAGCCGAACAATAAGCCAGCACTAATTACATAGAAATTGGCATCCAGATCGCCTTCACCAGGAATCTGGTCGAAATCATAATTGATAAATACGTATCGAATATCACCAGTTATTTTGGCATTGGAGCCAATGGGAATTTCTGCACCAGCGCCAAAATGCCAGCCAAATTCTTGGGTAGTTTCATTTTCTAATCCGACAACAGAATCATCATAATCGATCGTGGTATTATACCATCCCGCTCCGATTGCGCCATACACGATCGGCAATGGATAATATAAGCCAGTGACCATAATCGGCCAACTTCTTACGGTAGCGGCACCATCGGCATATTCTTCTTGTCGGTAACCAATTGAACCTTCAACACCTAAGGATGACGTTAATTTTAGCCTTAACGCGGCGCCGAACATAAATTTCCCGTCATCTGCGTCTTTTGCTTTGTGATAACCGACCTGAGGTCCCAAACGTAATTCCTGAGCACTCGTAAGCGCAACCACAAAAAGCAAAAAAACCACTGCAATAAAACCTTTTTTAAGCATTTTGACCTCCACCATTTTTTAAAGTTAATACTTTTAGAATTAAAACTTTATTACAATGCCCAATTTTAACATCATCACTTAATATTAATTTTCCCTGATTAAAACATCTTTCGACGCTGATTATTAAACGCTATTCCAGCAAGCAGGTTCACACCCAAATCTGTTTCGGAATCAACATGTTTTGCTGCTTGATTCAATCAGAGACCACCAGCAGCAAACATCAGAATTAATTTTACTTTTAAGAATGAGTTACTATTGATTCTTATTATATGTTCCCGCTTTAAATAAAAATTAACATGAAAAATCATTGTGATGAAAAAATTGCTTGACAAAATTTAAAAAAGAGTATAAATTGGAAGCATAGCAAAAGTAATCTAACTCAACTCAACCTTTTGGATGAAGTGAAACATTTCTTTAAGCATTAATTGTTCTGTGGCGCTTTTGCAAACGAAAGATAAACTAGATGCTGCTGAACAATGTATTGCAGCGAACGGTCTGCTAAAGTGCCGCTGTGCTTTTACTAAATTACCCATAAACTTACAATAGGAGGGAAACAATGGGCATTTTATCTTGGATCATCATGGGATTAATCGCTGGTGTGATCGCAAAATTCATCATGCCAGGAAGAGACCCTGGGGGCATTATAATTACCATTTTGTTGGGGATAGTTGGCGCTTTTATAGGCGGATATATAGCGTCTTTTCTGGGGCTTGGCACAATTACAGGATTTAACCTCGGAAGTTTCTTGATAGCTACCGCTGGCGCTATTCTTCTTCTGATTCTGTATCGTGCTCTAAAAAAGAAGAAGTAGAGTTCATTTAAAATCTGATCAGTCGCAAAAGCGGATTGTGGCTACCTACGCCACTTCCGCTTTGCGATTTTCAAAAAAAATCACTGCTATTTTGTTTTAACGTTGGTTTGAAATAGAAAGTTGAAATATGTTCCCATAATTGAATCCCCTTTTTTCCCTTAATCAAATATGCCAGCAATAAGAACTCAGCTCAGCCCTTACCATGAACGCGACGGAAAGGCTTTAGATCTCAAATCGTGGAAACCATTAAATCCCTTTAAGTCACTAAATCGAAACTTGCCTGGCTGACCAGGTAGATATGTATTAGCAATTGAATTTACAACCTGATATCAAATCCAGGCTTCAGCGAAGAGTTCCACGTTTTAGTTAAATGAAAATCATAAACTGACGATTCTAAGTGCTGGCGTGCTATTTTTATTGCTTGATGACAATGGGATCATGGCGTTTGCGCACCTCTGGTGTTAACAAAAAGTGCATAAAGAGACTGGCTGGCGGTCATGAACAGACGATTGCCTTTGGCGCCACCAAAGCAAAGATTCGCGCAGCACTCGGGCAATAAAATTTTCCCGATCAATTTGCCCTCCGGGGCGAAAACGTGCACGCCGTCAAAGCCCTCGCCGCCCCATCCAGCCGCAGCCCATAAATTCCCATCCGCGTCGCAGCGGATGCCATCTGATCCACCGGCTCCCATTTGACAGAAGGTACGACCGTTCGCCAGGTTCCGGCCATCAACGACGTCAAACATATAAATGCCGGACGGTTCAACGATGTAGAGATGTTTTTCGTCAGGTGAAAAACATAAGCCGTTGGGTCGGTTCATGGTACTGACTACCACAGTGGCATCACCGCTGAGTGGATCAAGGCGATAAACATTCGTAGGCAATTCGAATTGGTCGATGTGGCCTTCATAGTTTGAAAGGATGCCATATCCCGGATCAGTGAACCAGATGCTGCCGTTGGAATGCACTACTACATCGTTTGGCGCGTTAAGTCGCTTACCCTGGAATCTATCAATCAGCACAGTGATGGTGCCATCGAGTTCAGTGCGTGTAACCCGGCGGGAATCATGCTCGCATGAGATCAGCCGTCCCTGTCGGTCACGTGTATGTCCGTTAGCGTTATTGGAAGGGCAGCGAAAAACGCTGACTGATCCAGTCTCTTCTGTCCAGCGGAGAATACGGTTGTTTGGAATGTCGCTGAAGAGGAGAAAACGTCCATCGCCGAACCAGACCGGACCTTCCGCCCATCGTGCGCCAGTCCAGAGTCGCTCGATTGCGGTATTGCCTACAATGTATTTCCCGAAACGGGGATCGACTTTTACAATAGCAGAGTCGGGATAGCGAACCAATTTATGATTGGACCAGTCCTGATCTGATGCGAGAATCGCTGGCGCAGCCAGTGTGGTAGCAGCAGTGGTTGCCGCAGTTTTGAGGAAGGCGCGACGATCCAAAGCTTTAGATTTGGTGTTGAAAGTCGAAGTTGGAATGACGGTAAGCTTTTCGTTTTTCATAAATCATTTCCTCTAAATATGTGAATGATTGCGGTAATCGTGGGACAAAAAAATTATACCTGGTCATGCCCTGTATCTTCTTTTTCAAAGAGGAACTTCTTATTGTTTAAATAGACTTCCAAATATCAAAGTCAATTATTAAAGTGAGAACATCACGCCACTGCGTGTCTGGAAGGCAGAGTCCAGATAGACATTTCCAGCCATCCACCCTCTGGACTTGGCGTCGCATTCTATATACCACGCCAAATACCTGAAAAGCGGATAGGTGGCGTTAATCATTATGCCGTAACCAGCTTGTGCTTTGGTCGAGGCGAACCGCTGTTCGCAAGGCTGAAACCAAGCTGACGCTGAGGTAGATAGCGAAAGGATTTTTCCATCAATCGTTATTGGGTATCGCACCAACTCAACCGAAATGCCTGGCCAATACTTGTAACGTGAGAGGTAACTATTGTAAGTCAAAGCCAGATTCGTCTTGCCCTGCTGATAGAATAGGTGAAGCCCGGTGGCGGTACCAAATGAAGTGAGATGATGGCTCACTGCTGCGTTCCACCAAAATGACTTGTGAGTGATCGGGTTGGTGCCGCGGAAGCGATCAAAACCGAACATTTGGGGGGAGAGAAAGTTGAGGAAAATCAGTCGGCCTTGCCTTCTGAGATAGCGTAACTCCTCTTTGGTCAACTCTGATGGCTGGATGTAGCGATCTACACCGACACCCGAGGGATGGGGCTTGCCGCGGAGTCCTGAAAGGTAGGGATCATCGGGTCTGAATAGATCGTAAACCCACGAAAGATAATCGCCACCGACGATGTCGCGTTTTGAGATATTAGTATCTTCCTTGAGCGTCTCCTTCTCAATGATCCTGTTTGCCTCATCGTCTCCGCAGAGCCAGATGTAGTATGCAAGATTCCCGACGTTGATCCACCAGTCCGCCAGGTCGTACCTGGAGGACCGCCCGCTGAAGAAATTCGCTTTCCGCATACGAAACACTAATTCCAACTGTATTTCGCCGCCAGCTTCGGCCAGTCGTACCATATCGGCCGGGTAATGATCTTTGAGCCATGCCAAGTCTTCATCCCGAACATGACTGACGCTCACCATTGCCGCAAAGGGATTCTGATACATATCGTTTCGACTGGAAATTCCCCGGCTTGAAAGTACTGCCCGATGTCCCTCCTCGTGGCTCCATCCGCGAAAAGGCGAGAGGACATCGAACAGGAAGATGGACGAGCAAAGTCCTCCCAATCTACGGTTTGAAAAAAGCCCTTTCAAACTTCGGTCGGTCACCTCAGGATGCCACAGGATCGCCAGCGCCTGATGAACTCCCTGTGTCACGCTACTGGTGATGGCAGACGATTGATGCATGCTCGGAAACGAAAATCTGTTCGCCGTGTTGAAGGGAATATCAAGCAACGGCAGCTCTAATAATAGCGACGGCCGTGCGTTTACCTGCGCAGTTTTGGTGGAATCGCTAGCGTAAGCTGGTTGAAACGACAGGAATATAGCAGCGGCAATAAGCATTGAAAAGCCCACCAGTCTTGTGGGAATCATCGTGCTTTCTCCAGTGGATAAGCTGATATTGTACAATAGCAAAAATAATTAATTGTAAGCTCGTTCAGAAAGATCTAAAAGCTTAACTTTACCGCTCTTTAAATAGCAAAATTCACTCAAAAAGTCAATATATTTTTTTATACTCTATCCTTTTGCGGCGGGATTCAAATTGAAGTTTAGTTTTAAGCAGTCAGGTCACACCAGGTTTTGAAGCTTCAAAATTAGAACCTGGACTTTATAGCTTCGCAACTAAATTTGAAGAATTTGAAGCAACAAAGAAATTTGTTTCGATAAAATAATTTTTAGTATTCAAAAAAAACCACAAGAAAATCAAAGTTGCATGTTTTAATAATTGGGTGAACTCTGAAAAGAGTTAACAGCTTTCAAATTCAAGAAGTCGATTTAGAATGAGAAGAAAAATTCTTTAGAGCGGATTTTTTATTATAAAAATTACTTGTGTTATTTTTTTTGAAACCAGGGATACAAATAATGGTGTTACACTATAAATGAATCACACTATATATTGCGCAGGAGCGAACAGCGCTTTTAACAAAACTTCTCCTTTAAAAAAAGTGTTTGATTTTTTATTAATTTTTAGTATATTCAAACATTCAAATATCGAATATTTAATTTACAAAATAATTAAACAAAAGGTGAAAGAAATGAATGATAGGAAAGTGGATACTAATCAAGAGGAAACAATTCTAGGTAGCAGTCCGATAGCTAAAAATCTGAACAAGGCTGTCACAAAGTTAGGAGCGCTCGATAATAATGTTTTTATTTTCGGTGAAAGGGGTACTGGAAAGGAATTTATCGCTCGGCAGATTTATATGCAAAGCTCTCGACGCAAACGCAATTTTGTCGTAATTGAATGTGCGGCATTAGGAAAAACAATCAGCAATAAGGATTTATATGGAGAAGGTTTAGAGGGAGACCAGGCGGTTAAACGAACCGTCGGCTTGCTTGAAAAAGCCAATAAAGGTGTGCTATTTTTAGATAAAATCGAGTATTTGAGCTCCGAGTACCAGGAAGAATTTCTTCGACTTATTCGAGACAAGAAATTTCGTCGGTTAAACGAAACTGAAAATATCGATATCGACGTGCGGATTATCGCAGTCTCGGATCGTGATCTTAAACACGATCTGGAAACTGGCAAATTTAAAAAAGAGCTGTTCTATCTGGTAAATACTTATACGCTGTACATACCTCCATTGCGAGAGAGAAAACAGGATATTCCGGAATTGTTCGCTTATTTTCTAAAAAGATGCTGTGAAGTGGAAAATCGTGAGGAACCATCGGTTCCATCTGAAATATTTGAATCCCTATTAGAATATGATTGGAAAGGCAATGTCGGAGAGCTGGAAAGTACGGTGCAGAATCTGGTAGCCATGTCGCATCAGGATACCTTGTCTGCAGATTTCTTGCCGTTCAGAATTAAGAAGCATCCGTTAGATTTTCTGGAACCGACCAATCTCAAGGGAGTGATTTCTGATATTGAGACTTTTCTCATCAAAAAAGCGCTGAGAAAATTCGACGGCAATCAGGTCAAGGCAGCCAAGTTGTTAGGCGTGCCCGAAGCAACGTTGCGTTTTAAAATGAAAAAACATTCGATTCTAACTCGATAATTGGATTTCATTCATAAAAATAAAAGGCGATCAGAGCTATGCGACTGATCGCCTTTTTTGTTTAATAACCAATTAATTGCAATGCAATTTAATTTAACGAACGAACTGCCTGTACAAAATTTTTTACATCGAAGCAACTCACATAACAACTCCCATAATTAAAAAACACGACCCAGGCCATGTTTTTATTTTCGGTCACATCCGATGTCCAGATGCCCCGCTGCCGTTGACCGAAGATGTGATCTTTAAACAGATTTTCATTTTCTCTTTCTTTTTTCATCAAGCTCATTGCCTCTTCTAAAGTGGGCAATCGCCAATCAGTAAAATTGGCGTAACCGACTTTATTCAACTCCGCTAGCCATTGTTTCGCCGATTCAAAAGGCATGGATTCTAACGAGCCATGTTGTTGCCAGGTCAGGCGTGAGGTGTGGTCGAAAATAATTTTATCATTATTAATTTGTAGTGTCTCAAAGCGATTGCTGAAACCTTTGCCGTGCAGGTTTCTATTTTTATCAAAGAAATCATTTTTGATAATAATATCCAAAACTTCCCGTTCAGTGAGTCCTCTGGGATCATTCCGAAAAATCGGATTTGAAATAAATGACGCCAGCTTGCCCCGATTATTTTTTAAAGCGTCAGTAACTCTTTGCATTTTATCATTCATCGGATGTGATCCCCTGTAATCAATTCCTTCGCCGCTAAAGTGATGGGCTGATTCTATCAAGAGATCATTATCCTGCTGCACATGAGCGATCATTGAATTTTCCATATTAACCCCCGCTGTGATTTAAATTCTATAATGTTAAATCCCAAGATTTTTCCTGAATGAAAGATTTGATGTCCCCAGAAACGAAAACCTCAATTGGATATGTCTTATATAGCTCCACATCAATAATATTGCATAAAATAAATTTGGGTTTTGAAAATAAATTTTTTTCATGCTATTTCATTTTCACTGAAGTAGTTATAAAAAAATCAGCCACACCGGTGCGAAGATCATCCGTCGAGAGGCTGATTCCATTTGGCGGATAGCGGGCAAGTGTAAGATATTTTTGTTGAATCTAACTGAGTAGCGATTAACCAGCAAAATTAATCTAATACAATCACATCCTGATATTTTGGAACAGACACATTCCATCCTTTCTGTTTTTTCACAAAATCAGCAAAAGTATTCGCAGCCTCGACTTCGCCGTGGGTGACGAACAACTGCCGCGGTGGTTTTTGAAGTCCGGCAATCCATTTCATTAATTCATCGCGATCAGCGTGGGCAGAAAATCCAGTTATTTGCGCCACTCTCGCTCTGACACGATAATATTCGCCCAGAATCCTGACTTCGTCATCGCCATCAACGATGGTTCTGCCGAGGGTGCCTGCTGCCTGATAACCCACAAATAAGATGGTACTTTCTGCGCGTTTAATATTCTTTACTAAATGATGTTTGATCCGGCCGGCGGTACACATGCCGGATCCGGCAATGATAACCGCTGTCCCTTTGATGTGATTAATAGCTTTGGATTCATCGACTGTCCGCGTCATTTTTAAGCCTTTAAAGTCGAAGGGAGATTCATTGCGGCGCAGCAACTCCAGCATATCGTTGTCAAATAACTCCGGATGATTTTCAAATACTCGTGTCACATTGATTGCCATGGGGCTATCCATAAACACCACCAGATGGGGAATGCGATTTTCGAGTAATAGCTCATTCAAATAATAGAGAACCTCCTGCGATCGCTCCACCGCAAAACTGGGAATCAAAATATTTCCGCCAGCTTTATGTGTAGAATCTATGATTTCCTCCAACTCAGTGGCAATGTGTTCACGCGAGCCATGAATTCGGTTGCCATAAGTGGATTCCATGACGATATAATCAGCCGATTCAAACGAGGTCGGATCGAGCAAAATAGGGGTTTCCCATCTGCCAATATCGCCTGAGAAAATAAGGGTTCTGGCTTCGCCATTTTGCGTTACTTTTACTTTGATGTGCGACGAGCCGAGAATATGGCCTGCTTCGTAAAAACGGGCTTCAATTCCATTTCCAATTTGAATCGGATTATTATAACTGACTGACTTGAAATAGGGAAGCGTAGCTTCGGCGTCTTTCGTCGTATAAAGTGCCATTACGGGATGAGGGCCGGTTCTTCCTTCATTTTCATGACGTTTCAATTTGAATTCTGCATCTTCTTCCTGAATATTAGCCGAATCGAGCAGCACGATTTTGGCGATCTCGGTCGTGGCTGGAGTACAATAGATATTTCCGTGGAATCCCTCTTTGACCAACTTGGGCAGCATTCCGCAGTGATCCAGATGTGCGTGCGTGAGCAACACCGCATCCAGTGTTTTGGGAGGAACGTAAAAGGGATCCCAGTTTCTATCCCGAAACTCTCGTTCTTGATAAAGTCCGCAGTCGATGAGAATGTGCTGTCCGTTTGCTTCCAATAGATATCGAGAGCCAGTGACGTTTTGAGCCGCGCCCAGAAAGGTAAGTTTTATATTCATGTTTTGATTCCTGATTTTTTTTGATGATGTACAACGGTTTTTGTGATATTAAATCAAATCAATGGCTGGCAAAATGCTTCCTAACCAAAGCAACACTAGCGATGTCATTGCGATCCGCCATCGCTTTGGCGGAGAAGCAATCCCATTAAACCCAGGAGATTGCTTCGTCGCTTCGCCCCTCGCAATGACTACCAACCCAATGATTTCGCCTTTTCAATATATTAAAACTAAATAAGTTTTACAAGTGATTTTTTTGATTTCAGTTCTGTTGAACTGACCGGTCGCTTAGAGCGACCGGTCAGAAATCCCAAAATTTTTCCCTTGCGCTTTTCTTTTTTATTTATTAATTTGATGCAGCGCTTCCAATTGATTCCATGAGAACATAAGATTTCATCAATGGGTAAAAATCCTTATCAAAATTCATGCACCCAAAAAGAGGATAGCATAATACCATGACAGACCTTGATATTATCAAACAAATCGAAAAAGAATTAGATATAAAGTTAGATAAATTAGAAGCAGACAAATTAAAATGGGACAGCAAAGGCTACATTTTAAACCAAAACGGGCAGATGAAAGTTTTCTTTTTAGGTAATTGTAATATAGAAAACCTAAGTCTCATTATTTTCATGTTGAAAAAGTTAATGAATTTAAATGAATTATATTTATGCTGGAATCAACTCAAGGATATTTCCTCGCTGAGAGAGTTAAAGAATTTAACTGTATTAAATTTAACTGGTAATCAATTAAGAGATATTTCCCCGCTGAAGGATTTAACGAATTTAACAGAATTATATTTGGGCGCTAACCAAATTAGCGACATTTCTCCTCTAAAAAAATTGAAAAAATTATTGTATTTAGAATTACCACAGAATCCAATTTTTGATATTTCTCCAGTAAGAAATTTAATAAATTTAGAGGAAATAAGTTGGAACTTAACAAAAGTTAAGGATATTTCCCCAATAAAAGACTTAAAAAATTTGATAAGAGTAGGCCTTAGCGGAAGTCCAATTGAAGAGTTGCCGCCATGGATTACTGATTTTAATATGGAAATCCAATGGAATTCCACCCCATACGAAAAGGGATATATTACATTTTATGATAATCCTTTAAAAAGCCCACCCATTGAAATTGTTAAACAAGGAAAAGAGGCGATCAGGAATTATTTCAAATCTTTAGAAGTCAGGAAAAGAGTCAAGATTAATGAAGTAAAAGTATTGCTTATCGGAGAAGGAATGTCAGGAAAAACATCCTTGCTCAAGCAGTTACAGGGCTTGCCCTTTGATAAGGATGAATCGCAAACGCACGGTATCAATGTGGTATCTTTGCCTGCTAAAGAAATAAAAGGATTTGCTGACACCAACGGATTAGAAGACTATCGCATTCATTTTTGGGATTTCGGCGGGCAGGAAATCATGCATGCATCGCACCAGTTTTTCCTGAGCCAACGGTCGCTTTATATCCTGGTACTCGATAGCCGCACTGACAGCAAAAAATATCACTGGTTAAAACATATCGAAAAGTTCGGGGGTGATTCACCGCTTATCGTGGTGATGAATAAAATCGATGCCAATCCCAATTATAATATCGAACAAAAGCGTATTAACGAGAGTTTCCCGCACATCAAAAACCGCTTTCATCGTATTTCCTGCCAGACCCAGGAAGGACTCCCTGAACTGGTAAAATGTCTGGCAAAGGCAATTCCCGAAACCTCACTTTTCGGAACGGATATTAGCATCGACTGGATGAATATCAAAGAAAAACTGGTTGAGGAAACAAAAGCCAATCGCTATATCAGCCGTGAGAGGTTTATCGAAATTTGCCAGGATAACCATGTAACCGACCAGAGCAGTCAACAAACATTATTGCAATATTTGAACGATCTGGGTGTGGTGCTGTATTTTAAGCAACTGAACCTGGCGAACATCTATGTGTTGGATCCGCACTGGGTGACTATCGGCGTATATAAAATTATCAATTCAGAAAAGACCAAAGACGGCATTTTAAAAGAAAGGGATTTGGAATACATTCTGAACGAAGAAGAAATTAAAAAGCAAGAATATGATCCAGCCAGGGAAAAGAAAATTTTATACAGCCCTGAGGAACAGCGATATATTTTAAGCATTATGATGCAATTTGAGCTGTGCTATGAATATGACAAACGCAAAAATCATTATATCATCCCTGACCTGCTTCCCAAAGAGCTCGAAAACGAGCCCCAATTGAACCAGGGCACACGGCTTCGTTTTGTCATGACCTATGATTATCTGCCAGCCACGATTCTACCGAGGTTGATGCTGCGGCTTAAAAACGACATCGTTGATGGGCAGCAGTGGAAATACGGCATGATACTGGATAATAAGGAATTTGGCTGCCAGGCAAAAATAAAGGAAGATGAGCCGAATAAACGAATCGATATTACGGCGCAGGGTGAGTTCCTCTACAAACGACAGTATTTCTCAGCGATCAGGCACAACATCTACGACATCAATAAAGATTTTGAGAACCTAAAAGTACAGGAGTTTATCCCATTGCCAGGTTATCCTGATTTGCTGGTCGAATACAAAGAATTGCTGGGTTATGAACGAGCAGGCAGAAATGAGTATTTTGTCGGGAAGCTGGGGAAATCGTTTTCCGTTTCGGAAATGCTGGATAGCGTAATAACTAAAGAGGAAAGGTCGAGAGATAGAGTTCATGGAAGTGCAAAGGAAATACATGTTCATGGAAATGAGAATATAATTCAAGACGAAATAAGAAATAGCAAAATACATATAAATCTCGCTCATGCCAGTGAAAAAAAGGATACTGTGGAAATAAAACTAAAAAGCAGGGAACTTAAAAGTCGAAAAACTGAATTGAATGAGGAGATTGAAAAGCAGGAAAACCTCAAAGACTTATGTGAAAAAGCAGCGCTTAGAAAAATCGAGATAAAAAGATGGGGTATGGTCATTATTCAAATTATTATCTTTTTCGCATTGGCTGTTTTGATTTATAAATATGGGTGGGACGATTTAGAACAATGGACATTTGTAGCGGCTGGCGTATTATTTTTCTTACAATCCATTTTTGCATGGATTATGTATCGGAGAAGTTCTATCGGCGAGGCTTTTGATGATAAATTAAAAGAAGAAATAAAAAAGCAGTATGCAGAAAAGGGATTTGTAGAATCAAAATACACCCGCCTGAAACAAGAGCTTCAACAAGTAGAAGAAGAACATAGGAAGCTGCTATTGTGACGAAGCTTATCACTCTGTTCTTTAATTTTGAGCAAGAAATCGATGTCAGCAAATCCTTGCACAAGTTTTGGAAAAAATGGAGCCAGTGTTTGATATAATATTTGGAGTGAATTCACTGCGTGTATTCAGGCTTTGTCGCAGACAAAGCACTCCATAATGATGCACAAAATTTTTCAAAAAGCCTTTCGGCATAATTTCCCCCCATGATTGGTCAGCATTTTAAAAACACACTCTAAAATTATTCCTCTTGCAACGATGCAATAAATTTGTCTGCTTGAGCAATGGCGAATTCCATATCACTGATCAGCAGATCCACATTGGTTTGCACGCTGATCAGCTCATCACTCAATCCAGCGATAGCCCTGGCGTTGAGGTTGTGTTTAATAAACAAAACCTGGTCACGCAAAGGCGCCAGCGCTGGCTCCAGTTTAGATTCAGCCTTTTTCATGGCGCCAATGAGATCGAAGTATTTTGTCCTGGCGATTTCGTACTTACGCTGGCTCGCTTTTCGTAACGTTTCGCTATTGTAAAGCTTGATTTCCTCTCTCCATTCGTTGAACAGTGCATCAGAGACATCTTCGACGGACTTGATGCGTTTGCGCACAGCGTTGGCTTCAGCTTCGCTTTTGTCTAAAGTGCTTTTGAGTGTATTGTATTTTTCTTCAAGATCGCCGCCCTGAAAGTTGATCACGCTCTTGAACTTCTCCATTGCAGTCAGGAATTGCTCCTTCGCCTCCTTCTGCGTATCCCGTGCATCCTTGACGCGGTCCACCATGATTTCACGTTTATGCACGCCAAGCTTTTCCATGCCGGAATAATACATGCTATTGCAAGCGCAGAAAGCCAGAATCATGACCGCCAGAACAAACTGGGAAATTTTCATCTATAACTCCTATGATAAAAAGTTTCAATTCTACTCCAATAAATTAGTTTGCAATCACAAA
>JAEAME010000651.1_pt1 | contig 32593 bp, 25 predicted proteins | sample 8958731 | NCBI WGS metagenome assembly JAEAME01 (sample SAMN16933194, study PRJNA681113) | bioreactor sludge metagenome | isolation source: anerobic bioreactor sludge (Control) | place: India:Bengaluru | collected 2018-10-24
GGCCTGTTGGACTTGAATGAGATTTGATATAATCACGATCTTTCCGGAGATGTTCACCGGCGTCTTCTCGGGAGGGGTCGTCAAAAGGGCCCTGGACCGGGGCGTCGTCCGGGTCGCGGTGCATGACCTGCGGGATTTCACCACGGACAAGCACCGCCAGGTGGATGACAGGCCCTTCGGGGGCCTGGAAGGAATGGTTTTGAAGCCCGAGCCGATCTTTCGCGCCGTCGAGGCCGTCCGCGAGGCCGGGGGCAAGGTCTACCTGCTCTCGCCCCAAGGCCGGACCCTGGACGACGGGCTGGCCCGGGAGCTGGCCGCCGAGCGCCAGGTGGTCCTGATCTGCGGGCGCTACGAGGGCGTCGACGAGCGGGTCGCCGAGCACCTGGCCGACGGCGAGATCTCGATCGGCGACTACATCCTGTCCGGCGGCGAGCTGGCCGCGGCCGTGGTCGTCGACGCCGCCGCCCGCTTCGTCCCCGGCGTCGTCGGCAAGGCGGGCTCGGTGCGCAACGATTCCTTCGCCGGCGGCCTCCTCGACTACCCGCAGTACACGCGGCCGCGGGAGTTCCGCGGCCTGAAGGTCCCGTCCGTGCTCTTCTCCGGCGACCACAAGAAGATCGAGCGCTGGCGGCGGACCAAAGCCCTGGAAAAAACGGCCCGGCGACGGCCGGACCTGACGGGCCCCGGAGCCCTTTCCCCGGAAGACCGGGATCTTCTGGCGGCATCCACGAACGAAAGGAAGGACGAATGAGCCTCATCAACGCGGTCGAGGATAAACAGATCAAGAAGGACCAGGCGCCGTTCAACGTCGGCGACACGGTCAAGGTCCACGTCATCATCCGGGAAGGCGACAAGGAGCGCATCCAGGTCTTCCGCGGCGACGTCATCGGCAAGCGCGGCGGCGGGGCCAAGGCGACCTTCACGGTCCGCAAGGTCTCCTTCGGCGTGGGCGTCGAGCGCATCTTCCCCCTGCACTCGAAGATGATCAAGCAGATCGAGGTCGTCCGCAAGGCCAGCGTCCGCCGGGCCAAGCTCTACTACCTCCGCGACCTCAAGGGCAAGGCCGCGCGCCTCAAAGAGGACCAGGGCTGACCTGGCGCTGTGGCCAGCCTCCGGCTCGAGAAGGCGCTCGCCCGCCAGGGCGTCGGGCGCATCGCGGGCGTCGACGAGGTGGGCCGGGGCTCGCTCTTCGGCCCGGTCGTGGCGGCCGCCGTCGTCCTGCCCGCGGACTGGCTCGTGAAGCGCCCGCCGGCCTGGGCCGGCGGCATCGACGACTCCAAGCTCGTCCCGGCCCCCCGCCGGGCCGAGCTGGCCGCCGCCCTGCTCCGCGAGGCTTGGGGCGTGGGCCTGGGCCTGGCCTCGGCCACCGAGATCGACACCCTGAACATCCACCGGGCCGCCCAGCTGGCCATGGTCCGGGCCGTCGAGGACCTGCCCGAGCCGCCGGACATCCTCCTGGTTGACGGATTTCCGATAAAAGAGGTACATTACCGCCAGATGGGCCTCCCTCAGGGCGACCGGTCCAGCCGGTCGATCGCGGCGGCTTCCATCGTGGCCAAGGTCTTCCGGGACGGCCTGATGCGGACCTTCGACGCGCTCTACGAAGGCTACGGGCTGGCCCGGAACAAGGGCTACGGGACGGAAGAGCACCTGCGGGCCCTGCGGGAGAGGGGGCCGACCGGGCTGCACCGGACCTCCTTCAAGCTCGGTTGAGGACGACGTCATGACCGTGCGCACGGACCGGGTCAAGATCATCGAGCAGGCCGAGAAATTCGTCCGCGCCGGCCGCGTCCGGGAGGCCATCGCCGAGTACGAGAAGCTGGCCCTCGGCGACCCCCAGGACGTCGGGACCCTGAACATCGTCGGCGACCTGTACGTCCGGGCCGGCCAGAACGACCGGGCCATCCGCGTCTTCCAGCGGGTGGCCGGGGAGTACGAGCGGCGCGGGCTGTTCTCGCAGGCCCTGGCCATCTGCAAGAAGATCCACAAGCTCGATCCCGGCGCCGCGGACGCGGCCCTCAAGCTCGCCGACCTGTACGCCCAGCAGGGCTTCGTGGACGAGGCCAAGACCGTCTATCGGGAGATCGCCGGCCAGCTGGCCGGGGCGGGCCGGGCGGACGAGGCCGTGGCCGTCTACGAGAAGATCGTCGGCCTCGACCGCGAGGACCACGAGGCCCGCCAGGCCCTGTCGCGCCTGCACCGGGGGGCCGGCCGCCTCGACGCCGCCATCGAGCAGCTCGACGACAGCGCCGATGTCCGCCTCGAGAAGGGCGAGCTCGAGGCCGCGGCCGCCGTCCTCCAGGAGGCCTTGCTGCTGCGGCCGGGGGACGGCCGCAGCGTCATCGCCCTGGTCGAGGTTTACAAGCGCCAGGGCCAGCCGGGCAAGGCCGTCGAGCGGCTCGAGAAGGAGCTGGCCGCGGCCCCCGACAGCGTCCAGCTCCTCAACATCCTCGGCAACCTGCACTTCGAGGCCGGCCGGACCCGGGAGGCCGAGGAGATCTTCACCCGCATCGTCACCGGCCATCCCCTGAACGTCAACGCCCGCATCAAGCTGGGGCGCATCCAGATCCTCAAGGACAAGCTCGACCAGGCCTACGAGCTGTTCGAGCCGCTCATCAACAACCTGGTCAAGAAGCACCGCGACGAAAAGGCCATCGGCCTCCTGGGCCTGATCCTGGAAAGCCAGAAGCCGCACCTGCCGGCCCTGGAGCGCCTGGCCCTGATCTACCGCTCGAACAAGGAAGTCAAGAAGCTCGAGGTCGTCGACCGGGCCATCCTGGACGAGCTTCGCCGCCTGGGCGAGAGGGAGCGCATGATCGGCGTCTACACCGAGCTCCTGGAGCTGCGGCCCGACGACGCCGGCCTGGCCGCCGAGGTCCGGTCCCTGCGGCAGGAGCTGCACCTGCCGGTCGAAGAGGTCGCCGAGGAGGCCCCCGAGCTCTCGGAGCGGGACCGCGAGGCCATCCGCGAGGTCATGGGCCAGGCCGACCTCTATCTCCAGCAAGGCCTGGTCCGGATCGCCCGCCGGCTCTTGGAGAACCTCCGCTTCCGCTACCCCGAGGACCCCCAGATCGTCCGCAAGATCGCCGTGCTGGACGAGGTCCGGACCCACATGGACGAGGACGAGATCCGCCGGCGGGTCGAGAAAACGACGCTTCTGGAGGCCCAGCGCCGGGAAAAGACGGCCGGCCGGAAGCCCGAGCCGTCCCAGCCGGCCGCGCCCGTCGCCGCCGCCCCCGGGCCGGCCGCCGTCCCGGCCGAGGCGCCCGGGCCCGCCCCCGCCCCGCCCAAGCCCGAGGACAGGCCCGCGGAGACGAAGGCCCCGGCCCGGCCGCGTCCGGCCGGCCCGTTCAAGCCCGAGGTGCTCGAAGGCGAGAAGGTCAGCACGGCCGACCTCTTCGCCGAGACGGACATCATCCCCTTCGTCACCGCCCCGACGGGCGAGCGGACCTATTACGACCTGGGCGACGCGGCCGCCGCCGAGCTACACTGGCTGGCCGCCGCCCGCTCGCGCCAGCTGCGGGACGGGGCGGCGACGCACGAGCGGGAGCTGGCCGGGATCGTGACCGAGTTCCGCAAGGACCTCCAGGCCAAGGCGAGCGGCGCCGGGGCTGAAACGCACTACCAGCTGGGCCTGGCCTTCATGAGCCAGGGGCTCACGGCCGAGGCCGTCGAGGAGCTGACCGAGGCGGCCAAGGACCCCGGCCTGGCCGTGGACAGCTTGAGCCTCATCGCCCAGTGCTACGGCCAGAGACGGGACTTCGAGGAGGCCGCGAAGTGGCTGGGGGCCGCCCTGGCCGAGGCCGCGGCCGGCACGGACCAGTATTACGCCCTGCTCTACGAGATGGCCGAGATCCGGGCCGCGGCCGGCGAGGGGGACCAGGCCGCCGCGCTCTTCCGGCAGATCCGGGACTGGAACCCCGGCTTCCGCGGCGTTGCCGAGAGGCTCGAGGCCCTCGACAAGGCGTCCGCGCCCTAGGCCCGGCCCGCGCCGTCAGAACCCCAGGATCAACCCCCCGCCCAAGCGGACGTGTTCGGCGTCCAGGCCCTCGAAGACGTAGGTCGCCTCGAGCGTCAGCCGCACGTTCCGCCGCAGCAGGTAGCCGTAGTGGAGCGTCGCCGACGTGTACCGCAGCTCGGGCAGGTCGGCGTCGACGATGTTGAACAGGCCGGCCCCGTACCAGCGGCTGTCGTCCCCCTTGGGCATGAACAGCAGCTCGGCAAAACCGCCCCGCGTGGCGATCTTCTCGAGGGGGGCGTCGGCGGCGAAGAAGGGATTGTCGTCGCGGCGCTCCACGTACTGGACGTTGAGCTCGAAGCGCCCGGCCGTCAGCGTCGCGTCCGCCCCGGCCATCCAGACGGAGTTGGCGAGGTCGACGGGACGCTCCTTGCCCAGGTAGCCGAAGGCCCCCAGCCGCAGGGCCGGCGCGACCTCCTGGGAGACGCGGAGCAGGACGTTCTTGTAGGGGTCCTGGTCGAAGTTCTCGAACACGCTCTCCCCGATGCCGTTGCCGTTGACGACCTCGAGCGTCAGGTCGGTCTTGGTCGGCAGGCCGTAGGTCAGCATGACGCCGCGGTCGTAGGTCAGGTCGATGGTCGAGTCGCCCGGCCGGGCGCCGTAGATGGCGTAGTCCTCGTACGGCAGCCGGATCTCGCGCTTGAAGAGCGGGTCGGAGACCTGGAACTGGCCGACGTAGAGGTCGAGGTCGCTGCCGAACAGGTTGTTGAACATGACGAAGGCGTCCTCGATGCCGGCGATCTCGCCCTTCTCGCTGAAGAAGAAATAGAAATAGTAGGAGACGTTCTTGAACAGCTCGCCGCCGGAGATGATCTTGAGGATGCGGGGCGCGCTGAAGTCGATCCGGCGGCTGTCGGCCTCGTTGTAATTGAGGAAGCCCTCGAGCCGGAGGGCCAGGGGCAGCTCGCGCAGCAAGGACAGCCACGTGTCGCCCGTGTCGATGTTGTACCGGGGGGTCGGCTTGTCCTTGATGACGAAGCCGTTCCCGGCGAACTCGTCGCCGTAGGGCTTGAGCTTGGGGAACGGGGCGTGGCAGGTCTTGCAGCTCATCGCGTACTTGCGGGCGAAGGCGGGCATGGCCGAGAGGCTGCCCGCGGCGAGCGCGAAGAGGAGCAGGCCCGCGGGGGCCAGGCGGAGGGTCTTGCTCATGGCTGCGGCTCCTTTGCCGACGGGGTCAATCGACGATGGTGACCGACGTCGAGTGCCGGTTGACCTCGACGATCTCGGCCTCGTCCGGCGGCACGCCGAGGAAGTCGGCTGCCGGCTTGACCAGCTTCTGGTAGTTCAGGACGGCCGTGACCTTGAGCTCGCCCAGGGCCACGCCGTCGGGCAGGACGAAGGTGCAGGTCTCGAGCTTGGTCTCCCGCGGCCCGAGCCGGTAGTCCGTCCCCAGCGACTTGGTGTTCCACTGCTGCAGGGTCATGCGGCCCTGGGGGTCGAAGTAGGCCATGCGGAAGATGCGGTCGCCGACGGGAATGCCGTCCCTCTGGATGCCTTTGAAGGACGGGTCGTCGAGGGCGATGCCCATGTCCTGATAGGCCAGGGTGTCGGCGGCGACGGTGTACTCCTCGCCGGCGAAGCCCTTCTTGTCGACGGGCAGGTGGTAGACGGCGCCTTTGGCGTCGACGGCCTCGACGTGCATCCAGACGATGCGGTCCTCGACGGAACCCGAGGGGAACTTGTGCCCGGTCTTCTGGTTGAACAGGGCGATGGTGAACTTGACCGGCTCGCCCGGGGCGGCCTCGCGGACGTCGGGGTGGATGCGGAGCTCGATGGTGCCCCGGACCTTGCCGTTGTCGTGGGCGCCGTGGAAGAGGTGCTGGCGGACGTCGGGGTAGGCCGCCCCCATGGCCGCCGACTTGCCCGGGGCGTAGGTCATGTGGCAGTCGTGGCACTTGACGCCCTGCTTGGCGTAGGGGCCCTCCTTCCACTCGAGGTGGGTCGACTTGACCCAGACGCCGTAGGGGCTCATCTCGTTGTGGCAGGTGCCGCAGAACTCGGCCGTGCCCAGGAAATCGGACTTGACCAGGTTGTGCTCGGGCGAGTTCTTGTTCTCCCGCGGGCCGTACTTGGTCTTGCCCGGCGAGGACACCCAGTTGAAGTTGTAGGGCGTGTCGCCCTCGAAGCCGGTGACGGTGTGGCAGACCTCGCAGGACACGGACTCGTTGGCCCGGCTGCCCTTCTCCGGCCGGGGCGGCGGCACGTCGCCGGCCAGGAAGGCGATCGGGGCGTGGCAGCCGTTGCAGCCGGCCTTGACCCCGGCCACGACGCTGTCCTTCTCGGCCTGGGGCACGGCCAGCTTGAAGTATTCGATCTCGTCCCAGTGGTGGGTGTAGGCCTGGGACATCATGGCCTGCTGCCACTGCCGGTAGATGTCGGTGTGGCAGGCCGTGCCGCAGAACTGCGGCGTCTGGTAGTCGGCGTATTTGCGGGTGCCGAGGGCGGCGTCGCCGGCCTTGGGGGCCTGGGCGGCGGCCAGCCCCAGGAAGACGACGACGGCGATCACCAGGACGACGGCCGGGATAGACCTTCTCACGGGGACCTCCTCTTTTGTCGGCTTCGAGGAGATATTACTAGAATCGACGGGGCAAAGAAAGGGAACGGGGACATGTACCTTAGGTACGTGTCCCCCGGGGCAAAGAAAGGGAACGGGGACATGTACCTTAGGTACGTGTCCCCCGGAAGGAACGTCAGTCGACGATCTTGGCCGAGATGATGAGGATGAGACCCTTGGCGCCGCCGTCGAGCTTGGAGACGCCGACGACGGTCCGGTCGCCGGACTTGACGTTGAGGGTGCTTTCGACGAGGGTTTTCACGACCGCAGGAGCGGCCTTCATCGTATCGGTCTCGGCTCTTCCCGGCCAGGCGATGTGCCGCAGCCGGACCTGGCTCTTGATGACCGGCGCCTTGGCGTCCCCGGTCACCTCGGGCCGCAGGGCCAGCTCGAACTCCGCCTTGGGCCCGAACTGGACCTCGGAGTTCTCCAGGTTGACCGTGCGGACCAGAGTGGCGTCGAGCAAGGTGTAGCCCTTGTAGCGCAGGAGCTTGCCCAACTCCTTGATGATGGGGTCGTTCTTGAGCTCGGCGTCCGTCGCGGCGTCGTCCTCGGAGCCGAACACGAGCTGGACCGTGTAGAGGACGTCGGCCGGCTTGGTGTCGATCTCGCGGATGGCGGCCAGGATCTTGTCGACGTTCTCGGGCGTGTCGCCGATCGAGAGGACGCTCGGCGTTCGGGGATTGGAGGTCACGAATCCCAACGGTCCGAGATAGCCGCGGAGCAGGTTCTCGATGTCCTGGGCCCGGACGTACTTGAGCCGGACGATCTCTTTGCGCAGGTTTTGCATCTCGTTGCGCAGGGTCTGCATCTGCTTGTCGCGGTCCTGGGCCGGGGCCTTGGCGCTTTCCTGGCCCGGAGCGGCGGCCGGGGCCGGGTCCTGGGCCAAGGCCGGCATGGCCACGGCCAGCGCGAAGGCCAAGGCGACGAGCCCCACCAAGCCTGTCTTCATCTTCGGTGTCATTCCTGTTCTCCTTCGTAATCGAAATTCCTGTCGAAGAACCAGACGATCTGGAGCCCCGTCTCGGGAGAGACCATGGTCACGGTCAGGACGTCCTGGGGCTGTGCCTCGCTCGCGAGCGGTTGACCCCCGCCGGCGGCCGCCGCCGGCCGCCGCGTCCCGGGCCCGTCAAGCAGCCCGAACAGAAGGGCCAGCCCGACGGCCGCGCCCAGCGCCGACGCCGGGGCCCACCCCCGCCGCGACCGTCCGGGGCCAAAGCCCGTCGCGTCGCGACGCCGGACGGCGCCTTCCCGGCGTATCCGGGCCATGAGCGCGCTCCACTCGGCTTCGCGCCATCCGCCGGCGCCGGCGGCCTTAACCTCGGCCGTGACCGCGGCCAGGTCGGCTCGGAAGCGATCGAGCTCGTCCCGGCAGCCCGGGCAGGCGTCGACGTGGGACCGGAAGGCGCGGGCCCGCCGCTCCGGCAGGTCGCCGCCCGCGGCGAGAGGCATCAGCTTGCGGATCTTGCGGCACGTCATCGTCCGACCTCCAAGTGGGGGAGATCCCGGCGGATCGCTGCGCGCATCTTGCGCCGGGCCGCGGACAGGTGGACGCGGACCGAGACCGGCGAGCAGCCCAGCACCCGGGACGTCTCCCGGATGTCGAGCTCCTCGAGGTCCCGGAGCACGAACACCTCGCGCTCCCGCGGGCTCAAGGCGGCCATGGCCCGCCTCACGCCTTCGGCGATCTCCCGGCGATCCTGACCGGCCTCCGGATCGTCCGCCGCGGGCGCCATCGCGGCCGCCTCTTCGAAGGAGGCCCGTTCCCGGACCTTCTTCCGATAGCGGTCGCGGGCCTCGTTGGCGGCGATCTGGTAGAGCCAGTTGCGGAACGGCCGGGCCGGGTCATACCGGGCCAGGGAACGATAGGCCCGCAGCAGGGCCTCTTGGACGACCTCGAGGGCCTCCTGGCGGTCCTTCGTCAGCCGCGAGGCCAGGGCCAGCAACGGCCCCCGGTGCGGGGCCACCAGCGGTTCGAACGCCTCGGTGCGGCCGGCCAGAACCATGTCGACGAGCTCCTTCTCCGTCTCGTTCATCCGCATGGTTCTATCCGGCGCGGGGCGGAAATGTTAAGGCGGGCCTCCCATGAGAAGATAGCACAGGTCCCGGCCCGGCCGGGAGCCCTACCGGCCCGGGGGCCGGCCGCCCGGACGGCCTAGGCCGCGGTCTGGACGAGCGGCTTGACCTGCTTGAAGACCTCGAGGACGCGGTCGACCTGTTCGTCGGTGTGGGTGGCCATGTAGCTCGTCCGCAGGCAGGAGAACTCGGGCGGGACGGACGGCGGCAGGGCCACGTTGGTGTAGATCCCGGCCTCGAAGAAGACCTTCCAGGCCTGCAGGGTCTTCATCATGTCGCCGATGACGATGGGGATGATCGGGGTCTGGCTGTCGCCGATGTTGTAGCCCATGGCCCGCAGCTCGGCCCGGACGCGGTCGGCGATCTTGTTGACCCGCTCGACGCGCTCCGGCTCGGCCTCGAGGATGTCCAGGCAGGCCAGGACCGTGGCCACGTTGGACGGCGGCAGGCTGGCGCTGAACATGAACGGCCGGGCGAACATCTGGATGAAGTGGACGGCCTCCTTGGGGCCGGCGATGAAGCCGCCGACCGAGGCGAAGGACTTGCTGAACGTGCCCATGACCAGGTCGACGTCCTGCTGCATCCCGAAGTGCCAGCCCGTGCCCCGGCCGCCGCCGAGGACGCCCAGGGCGTGGGCGTCGTCGGACATGAACCGGGCCCCGTACTTCTTGCAGAGGGGGATGAGCTCGGGCAGCTTGGCGATGTCGCCGCCCATGCTGAAGACGCCGTCGACGATGACCAGCTTGGCCGGCCCGGCGGGCAGCGATTTCAGCACGTCCTCGAGGTCGGCCGGGTCGTTGTGCTTGTAGGTGCGCACCGTGACGTTCTTGAGGCTCTTGGCCATGCGGACGCCGTCGATGATGCTGGCGTGGACCTCTTTGTCGGTGATGATGATGTCGTCCCGGTCCATGATGGCCGGGATGGAACCCAGGTTGACCTGGAAGCCGGTGCTGAAGACGAGCGCCGCCTCCATGCCGACGTACTTGGCCAGCCGCGCCTCGAGCTCGAGGTGCAGGTCCAGGGTGCCGTTGAGGAAGCGCGAGCCGGTGCAGCTCGTGCCGTACTTCTTGACCGCTTCGATGGCCGCTTCCTTGACCTTGGGGTGGCTGGTCAGCCCGTCGTAGTTGTTCGAGCCGATCATGATGTATTTGTTGCCGTGGATGTAGGCCTCGGGACCCTCGGCCCGGTCGATGGGGATGAAGAAGGGGAACAAGCCCATGGCTTGGGCGGTTCGGGGATTGAGCGGGTAGCCGTATCTCTGGGCGACCTTGGGGTCGGAATAGAAGCCTTTGCACTTCTCGAAAAGGTCCATTATTCACGTCCTTCGGAGGATTTTCGAGCCCTCAGTATAGAATTCCCCGCCGGACCTGTCAATTTCGGGGGCGCCGGCCGGCGGCAGCCCGGGACAAGGAGGGCCCGAAAACGGCCCTGCCGAGCCGGCCCGGGTCCCGCCCTAGCGGAGAGGCCGGGTCAGGCAGGTCGGGCCGCCGGCGCCCTTGACCGAGATCTCCAGGCCCTCGTAGGTCAGGACCTCGAGCCCGGCCTTCTCCAGCCGGGCCGCGGTCCGGGGGTTCCCGGCCAGGGCCAGGCAGGTCCCGGGGGCCAGGGCCAGGACGTTGGCGCCCATGGTCGCGTATTCTTCGTCCGGGACCTCGACGAGCTCGAACCCGGACTCCAGCAGGCGCTTCCGGAAGGGCACCGGCAGAAGGCGGGAATAGACGAGGAGCTTGCGATCGTCGACCGGGCTCAACAGGGACATCAAATGCAGGACGTCGCCCGGCCCGTCCCCGTGCGGAAGAGGGACCTCGACGACCTCGACGCCGTCCGGCGCCAGGATCTCCCGGAACTGCCGGATGCCCTCGGCGTTGGTCCGGTAGCCGTGGCCGACGGCGACGGTCTTGGGGTCCAGCCAGGCCACATCGCCGCCTTCGAGCGTCCCCGGCGCCGCGATCGCGCCCGCGAGGGGCCAGCCGGCCTGGCGGCAGAAGTCTCCGGCCGCCTCCGGCTCGCCGCGCCGCGGCTCCTTGCCCATCCGGCCGAGGATGATCCCGCGCGGGCCGTCGCAGGCCGCGTCGCGGACGTAGATCGAATCCAGGCCGGTCCGTTCGTCGTGCGGCAGCAGGCGGACCTCGCCTGCCCGGGGCCGGAGGATCTCGACCAGGGCGTCGTACTCGGCGCAGGCCCGGCCGAAGTCGGGCTCCGCGGCGTAGCGCAGCGGCCGCCACTCGTCGCGCACGCGGGCGGGGCCGATCCAGGCTTGCCGCGGATGCTTCAACAGAAGGGCCCGGATCGGGCCGGTCTCGGGGCTCGTCGTTCTGTCCATGGTCTTGCCTTTCGGCGCCGGAGGCGGCCGCGGCGCTGGGGGGATATTAGCCCGCCAAGCCGCCGCGCGTAAAGGGGGGCAACGGCGTTGCCGGCCTCCCGAATTTATAACGCACAGATAATAATACAAATAGATGGATTCTGCGGAGGACTAGTGGATTTTCCCAGGAAGATAGTATAGAATCTCCGCAAATCAGATAGGAGGAAATATGAAGAATGTGACAAGACTGCTCGTCGTGGCGGTCCTGGCCGCCGGGCTGGCCACCGGCCTGCTGGCCAACGGCCTCAATCTGAACGGCACCGGCGCCAAGGCCGTCGGCATGGGCGGCGCCTTCGTCGGGCTGGCCAACGACTATTCGGCCATCCTCTGGAATCCCGCCGGCCTGGCCCAGCTGACCAAGGCCTCGTTCGGACTGTCCGGCGATCTCCTGTTCCCGAAGGCGAAGTACACCCTTGGCTCCTACAGCATGGAGACCAAGTCCAAGATGTACCCGGCCGGCATGCTGGGCTTCGTCCAGCCCCTGACCGAGAACATCGTCGTCGGCCTGGGCGCTTACACCCTGTCCGGGATCGGCGCGGCCTGGGAGAACACCGGCGTCGAAGAGGCGCTGGTCTATCCCTACCCGCCGACCGTCTTCACCCCGACCCTCGGCGCCTACAAGTGGGAGAGCTTCATCGGCTCGATCACCCTGGCCCCGACCGTGGCCGTCAAGGTCAGCGAGATGCTCTATTTCGGGGCCAGCTTCAACATCAACTACGGCTTCTTCAAGATGGACCAGTGGGGCGAGTACACCGTCGTGAACCCGCCCGCGCCGGCCGAGGGCCTGGTGGCCGCGCCGCCCACGCTCATCAATTTCGGCCAGCGGAACCTGAACGTCAAGGGCTGGGGCTTCGGCGCCACCGTCGGCGTCCTGGTCAAGCCGGCCGAGTGGATCAGCGTCGGCGCCACCTACCGCACCGAGTCCAAGATGTCCCTGAAGGGCACGACCGAGCTCGAGAACATCAGCCTGCTCGGCCTGCCGAACGAATCCGATACCGAGATGAAGGTCACGAGCCCGATGTGGCTGGCCGGCGGCATCGCCCTCAAGCCCATGGACAACCTGACCCTCACCTTTGACGCCCAGTACACCAACTGGGGCAAGCTGCAGGAGATCGGCCTGACCTTCACCGACCCCTACTGGGATGCGGCCATGGGCGACGCCACGCTCGAGCTGCTCTGGAAGAACAAGACCCAGCTGCGCTTCGGGGCCGAGTACGACTTCGGCGGCTTCGCCCTCCGCGGCGGTTATTACTACGATCCGGCCCCGGCTCCGGACGCCACGATGAACATCCTGACGCCGAGCTTCACCTACAACAGCTTCGACATCGGCTTCGGCTACAAGGCCGGCAGCTTCAAGATCGACGCCGTCCTCCAGTACCTCATCGGCACCGACCGCACCGTCGACGCCGGCAACTCGATGCCCGGGTTCTACGAGATGAGCATCCTCGTCCCGGCCATCGCCTTGAGCTGGGACTTCTAAGACCCTCTCGCGCGACATCGGGAGAGGAGGGCGCGGGCCCTCCTCTCCTTTTTTTTTCGTCCCCTCCCTGTCCCGCGTCCCGGTCCCCGCCGCGGGCCGCCGCGGCCCCCGCCGGCGATTGACCCCCTTCTCGCCTTTGTGATATAAGCCGTGCTGGCATCGGACGCCGGCTCCATGAGGCACGCGACGACTCCCGCGACACTTCCTTTTCCCGGCCCGCTCCGTTTCCCCCGCCGTCCCCGGCCCTCCCTCCGCCCGTCGCCGCCCCCGGCCCGGCCCGTCCGCAATCCCGCGCGATAAGGAGCGAACATGGACGAGACGAACAAGGACCTCAAGCCCGCCGAGCCGTCCTGGAGCCGGCGGAAATTCCTGGGCGCGGCCTCGACCGCCGCGGCCGGCCTGATGGTCGTGCCCCGGCACGTCGTCGGGAGCACCCAGAAGAAGGGCGGCCGGAAAGCGCCCAGCGACACCCTCAACATCGCCTGCGTCGCCGTGGGCGGCATGGGCGGGTCCGACACCCGGGGCTGCCGCACCGAGAACGTCGTCGCCCTTTGCGACGTCGACGACGAATCCATGGCCGGCCTGCTGCGGAACGAGGACCTCGAGCCGGCCGAGAAGGCCATGTACGAGAAGGCGGCCAAGTACCGCGACTGGCGGCGGATGTTCGAGAAGGAGAAGGGCATCGACGCCGTGACCGTGTCCACCCCCGACCACAACCACGCCGTCATCGCCATGGCCGCCATCAAGCTGGGCAAGCATGTCTACGTCCAGAAGCCCCTGACCCACACCATCAAGGAGGCCCGGCTGCTGGCCCAGGCGGCCAAGGAGGCCAACGTGGTCACCCAGATGGGCAACCAGGGCCACGCCGGCGAGGGCGCCCGCCTGGTCTGCGAGTGGATCGCGGCCGGGGCCATCGGCAACGTCACCGAGGTCCATTGCTGGACCAACCGGCCCATCTGGCCCCAGGGCGACATCGCCGCGCCGGCCGAGATCCCCTCCGTGCCCGGGACGCTCGACTGGGACGTCTGGCTCGGCCCGGCCCCCTTCCGGCCCTACCACCCGGCCTATCACCCGTTCAAGTGGCGCGGCCTGTGGGCCTTCGGCACCGGGGCCCTGGGCGATATGGGCGCGCACATCATGGACCAGCCCTTCTGGGCCCTCAAGCTCAAGTCACCGACGAGCGTCCAGGCCTCCTCGACCGTCTTCTCAGAGGAGTACGCGCCGGCGGCCGAGGTCGTGACCTACGAGTTCGCCGCCCGCGACGGGATGCCGCCCGTGACCATGACCTGGTGGGACGGCGGCCTGATGCCGCCCCGCCCGCCCGAGCTCGAGCAGGGCCGCATGGTCGGCGACGACGGCGGCGGCGTCTTCTTCCGCGGCGACAAGGGCCTGCTCATGTGCGGCACCTACGGCGAGAATCCCCGCCTCGTGCCCGAGAGCCGGATGCAGGACTTCCAGCGCCCCGAGAAGACCATCCCCCGCTCGCCCGGCATCCGCCTGGAATGGTTCGAGGCCATCAAGAAGGGGACCAAGTCGACGACGGATTTTGCCTACTCCGGCCCGCTGACCGAGACGATGCTCCTGGCCAACGTCGCCGTCCGCCTCAAGGACAAGAACATGAAGCTCCTCTGGGACGGCGACAAGATGGAGTTCACCAACCTGCCCGAGGCCAACGCGCTGCTGCACGTCCCGTACCGCCCCGGCTGGAGCCTGTAAGGGTGATCCCGAGGGGCTGTCCCCCGGCCGGGGACGGCCCCTCTTTTTTTAAGGAGGCCCCGATGCGTCCCGTGATCCCTCATTACGCCAAGTCCCTGATCCTCGCGGCCGCCGTCCTCTCCGGCGCGGCCCTGGCCGTCGCCCAGATCCCCCAGATCCCCTGGGCGGTCCACGACACGGCCCGTCCCCAGCCCCCCGTGGTGACGCCCGGACCGGCCGGCCCCCCCGCGCAGGCGCCGAGCGACGCCGTCGTCCTCTTTGGCGGCCGGGACCTGGCCGGGTGGACGGACGCCAAGGGCCAGCCCGCCAAGTGGAAGGTCGAGAACGGCTATTTCGAGGTCGTGCCCAAGACCGGCGACATCCGCACCGCCAAGGGCTTCGGCGACTGCCAGCTCCATGTCGAGTGGATGGCCCCGTCCCCGGCCAAGGGCGCGGACCAGGACCGCGGCAACAGCGGCGTCTTCCTCATGGGCCTCTACGAGGTCCAGGTCCTCGACTGTTACGGCAGCCGGACCTACGCCGACGGCATGACCGCCGCCCTCTACGGCCAGTACCCGCCCCTGGTCAACGCCTGCCGGCCGCCGGGCGAGTGGCAGACCTACGACATCGTGTTCCACCGGCCCCGGTTCGAAAAGGACGGCCGGCTCGTCAGCCCGGCCCGCCTGACCGTCTTCCACAACGGCCTCCTCGTCCACGACAACGACGTCCTGACCGGCCCGACGGCCCACAAGGCCCGGCCGCCGTACGCGATGCACGCCGACACGCTGCCCATCTCGCTGCAGGACCACGGCCACCCGGTCCGCTTCCGGAATATCTGGCTGCGCGAGCTGGAGTGAAGGAGGAGGCCATGAAAAGGACCCTCGTTCTCGCCGCCCTGCTCGCCGCCGCGGCCGGCCTGGCCCTCTGCGCCGGGCCCGCTCCCCAAAAGACGAGGTCGGCCCTCGTCGTCTGGGGCGGCTGGGAAGGCCATGAGCCCAAACAGTGCGTCGACATCTTCGCCCCTTGGCTCGAAAGCCAGGGCTTCCGGGTCGAGGTCTCCAACAGCCTCGACGCCTACCTCGACCTCGAGAAGCTGAAGAAGCTCGACCTCATCGTCCACATCTTCACCATGTCCGACATCAAGCCGGAGCAGGAGCGGAACCTGGAGGAGGCGGTCAAGAGCGGCGTCGGCCTGGCCGGCTGGCACGGCGGCCTGGGCGACGCCCACCGCTCGGCCGTCGAGTACCAGTTCATGGTCGGCGGCCAGTGGGTGGCCCATCCCGGCGGGGTCATCGATTACGACGTCGACATCACCGATCCGGAGGACCCCATCACCAAGGGCCTCAAGACCCCCTTCCACATGAAGTCCGAGCAGTACTTCATGCACGTCGATCCCGGCAACGAGGTTCTGGCCACGACCACCTTCACGGGCCAGCACGCCCCGTGGATCGCCGGCCGGGTCATGCCGGTCGTCTGGAAGAAGCTCTACGGGAAAGGGCGCGTGTTCTACACGTCGCTCGGTCACGTCGCGGCCGACTTCGAGGTCCCCGAGGCCCGGGCCATCGCCCAGCGGGGCCTGCTCTGGGCGGCCCGGGTCATGGGCAACGACCCCCGGCCCATGGAGATCTATGGGCCGCTCCTGAAGAAATAAGGCCCTAAAGGGGCGGCTGGGGGCGGCGGACGAAGAGCGCGAGGACGACCTCCGGGCGGAGGCCGTAGAACGACTGGTCGTAGCCTTCCCCGAGGCCCGCGGCCAGCGTTTCGGCGAAGGCGGCCGAGGTGATGACCACGGCGGCCCGGCCGGCCGGCACATCTTTGGCCGCCGCCTCCGGGCTCGTCCAATAACCGACCTGCCCGAATCCGCGCAGGTACCAGGGCAGGGGCCACGTGTCATCCGGAAGGGCGACGACCTCGACCAGGAGGTCGCGCTTCTCGGGCGCCGCCGCGGCGGCCTTCTCGACGGCCGCGACCAGCTTGAGGAGATCGGGGCTCGTCTGGGCGTAGACGTAGGGATTGGCCGGATCGGCCGGCCGGGCGAACGAGGCCCGGTAGTCCTGCCGGGCCAGGTCGGCGAAGCCGGGGATCAGGGCGGCCAGGATGAGCGCCTTGACCAGCTTGAAACGGCTGACCCGCAGCAGCAGGGCCACGCCGTGGCCGGCCAGGACGACCAGGCCGAGGTAGAACGGCAGCAGGTTCCAGGGCGTCTTGTAGGGGATGGCGCTGTAGACCGCGGCCGTGATGACCGTGAAGAAAAGGACGAAGCGCAGGAAGCGCGGGCTGGCTTCCCGGCCCGCGTCGGGCCCCAGCGCGGCGATGCCCCCGGCCAGGGCCAGGAAGAGCAGGAAGGCCTCGCTCCAGACCGGGCCGCCGGCCGCTTTCGAGTAGGACAGGATCTGAAGGTAATAGGACCAGGGGTGGGCGTGGACGCCGGCGTTGCCGGCCCGGGCGAGCGAGGCGCCGATGGCCCGGACGGCGTCCGCCAGGCCGCTCCAGTTGCCGAAGAACGAGGAATAGAACACGGCCGCGACGGCGGCCCCGGCTGCCAGGAACAGGAGGGCGTGGCCGGCCGACGGCAGCTTGGTCCGGGTGTCCCGCCAGACCCAGGCCCGGCCGGGCGCGGCGACGGGGCGGCGCCGCGTCAGGGCGCTCTCGAAGACCGACAGCAGGACGAACGCGGCCGCCAGGGCGCCGAAGAGGATCAGGCTGGTCTCCTTCGTCGCCGCCATCAGGCCGGCCGAGGCGCCGGCCAGCACGGCCCACAGCGCGGAGCGCTTGTGGCTGTAGCGCCAGCCGCAGCCGAGGAGCGCCGCCAGGAAGAGGACCAGCAGCGTCTCCTGGATGTAGAAGCGGCTGTAGTAGGTCAGGGCCGGCGAGACGGCGGCCAGGGCGGCCGCGGCCAGGGTGGCCTCGCGGCCGAGCCCGCCGGCGAAGAGGAGGAAGACGAGGAGCAGCGCCGTGCCGGCCAGGGCCGGGACGAGCCGCAGGGTCCGCTCGTCGAGCGCGGCCAGGGTCGCCGCGCCGGCCGCCCGGGCCGCGGGCAGGGTCAGATAGTAGAGGGTCGGGCCGTGATGGTCGAGCGGGTCGAAGCGGTACTCGCCGCGCTCGAGGAGCTGGCCGAACTTGACCGCCTGGTTGGCCTCGTCCGGGTGCATGGGCCGGACGTCCAGCCGGACCAGGCGGAAGGCGAGGGCGCCGAGGACGGCGCACAAGAACAGGCCGCGGAACGTCCGGGTCGTCATTTGGCCGGCAGGCCGTAGACCTCGACTTCCACGTAGTGGTTCATGTCATTGGAAGTGTTGCCGCCGCTGTAGAGGCGGACGTAGCGGGCCTTGACCCCCTTGGGATCGAAGAGCTTGCCGTCGAAGGTCTCGATGTACTCCTTGTCCTTGCCCGCGCCGAGACCGGAGCTGTTGTCGTGATCGTTGTTGAAGACCGTGGTCACGCCGGAGACGAAGTCCCTGTCGCCGGAGACCTGGACGATGACGTCCCGGTAGACCCGGGCCTGGCTGTGGTAGTGCCAGCAGACGATGGCCTGGAGCTCCTGCGGCTTGCCGAGATCGATCTGGACCCACTGGAGCATGGGGCCGAGCTCGACGTAATAGCCGTCCTCGCCGGACTTCTTGCCGTCGGTGACGAAGGCGATCTCGCCGATGACCGGCTCCTTGTCGCTGGCCGTCACGGGCTTGCCGCCCGAGAGCAGGACCGTGCCCGCCGGGACCAGGAACGGCCCGCGGGGCCGCCCGGTGACGGTCTCGAGGTTGGGGGTGCGGATGTTCTTGGGCGTGCCGATGAACATCGGCTTGGGCAGCTGGATCTTCAGGACTTCCTTGCCGGCCTCTTGGGCCGGGGCGGCCGGGGCCAGAATGGCCAGGCCGAGCGCCAGCAGGGCTATCGCGCCAAAGGTCTTTTTCATCGTGGGCGTCTCCTTGTCCGGGCCGTCGGCTTGGCGGCCATCGTGCCCGCGTTGAATATTCTACACGTTTCGGGCCCCGTTTTCACGAGGGCCCAAACGGCGGGATGGCGGCGGCAGAAGGCGGCCGCCTCGGCCGTCGACATGACCATGAGGGCGGTCGACAGGGCGTCCGAGACCGCCGCCGACGGGTGGGACGCCCAGGCGGCCGGGTGGCCCGCGGCCGGCCGGCCGGTGCGCGGGTCGACGACGTGGGCGCCCTTGACCTCGGTGCCCGAGCCGCTCAAGGCCCGCCGGCGCAGCAGGACGCGGCCGGGGCCGGCAGCGCCGCCCGCCGCCCCGCCCACCCCGACGGCCCAGCCGCGACCGGCCGGTCCGGGGCCGTCGGCCAGGGCCGTGCTGGTCCCGGCGTGAAGGAGGGCGTTGCCGACGTCCCAGGTCCGCAGGACCCCCATGGCGGCGTCCAGGGCGTAGCCCTTACCGATGGCCCCCAGGTCGAGCTCGAGGGCCGGGACGGCGGCCCGGCCGGCGGGGCGGAGCCGGGTGACCTCGAAGCCCCGGCCGTCGGTGTCGATCCGGAGGAGCGAAGCGAGAGGCCGCGGCCGGCGGCGGGCCCGCCCGGCCCTCCCAGGTCCGCCCCCGAGGTAATTGACGTCGAATGCGCCGCCGGTCTCGGCCTGGACGAAGGCCGCCAGCCCCAGGACCTCGGCCGTCTCCAGGCCGACCCGGAGCGAGCCCCCCGGCGCGAGCCGGCCGATGCGGCTCGTCTCGCTCGAGGGGTCGAAGCGGCTGAAAAGCCGTTCTAGCCGGTCGATCTCGTCGAAGGCCGCCCGGGCCGCCTGCCCGGCGTAGGCCGGGTCGAGGCCGGCGATGAAGACCTCGAACGTGGTGGCCATGGCTTCGTGAGCGAAACGAGGCACGGGGACCTTCGGGCGCGGCGGCATAGGGCGAGTATCCCCGATTCCCGGCCCCAAATCAAATCGGCTTCGCGGGCCCGCGTCAGGCCGACTTGGGCCCGAGCGGCAGCTCGCGGACGGCGTCCGAGGCGGCCTTGATGCGGGCGGCGACGTCCTTCTCCCCGCGGACCTTCTCGTCGGTCAGGAAGTGGACGTCGAGCAGGCCGTCGGAGTGGAAGCCGGTCCGGAAGTAGTTCATTTCGGCCAGCGACAGGCTCCAGCCCTGGAGCCAGGTCTCGATCTCCTTGCGCTGGCGGGCGCCGCCCAGAAAGTGGACGACCAGCCGCAGGGAGGAGGCCGGGTCGACCTGGCCTCCGTCGCTCGTGTCGACGTAATAGACGCCCCGGACGCCCCATTTCTGCGTCCCGCAGTGGAAGGCGATGCGCTCGGCCATGCGCAGCCGCCAGCGGTACTGGTCGTCGTCGGCGCCGGGGGCGGCCGTCCCGCTCCCGGCCGCGGTCCGCACGGCCGCCTCGGGCGGGGCGAAGTAGCCGGCCGCCGCTCCCTGGTCGGCGTTCATGACCACCCGGAGCACCTTGCCGCCGGTCGCCTCGGGCACGTCGATGACCCGCAGGGCGTCCGTCAGGCCGGCGCACTCCGGGCAGTGCTCGGCCAGCCGGTTGGGGGCCGTGCGCAGGAACCGCTCGTTGAATTTGATGCCCTCGTCGTCGGGGTAGAGGGGCAGGTAGCGGATGCCCGACTCGACGAGGTCCTGGAAGAAGTGGGTCCCGAACGAGACGTCGGGGACGTAGTTGCCCTTCTGGCGGGCCACCTCGATGAGCATGGCCGAGTTGTTGATCTCCGAGTAGGTGACCCGGACGCCGAGCTTGATGTCGCCGCGGCTGCCCCAGCGGCCCGGACCCATGAGGATGAACTGCCGGCGGGGCAGGAGCTTGTTGAGCTTGCCGACGGCCTGGCCGACGGCGGCCAGGTCGGCGAATTCGGCCAGCTCGCCGTAGCGGTCGGGATCGACATAGACGATGTGGGTGATGTCGGCGACGCGGCCGTTGGAGACGTGCTTGCGGGCCGTGAACAGGACGGCCTCGTCCGGCAGGTTGGAGGGGATCTCCATGGCCACGTCCTCGGCGGCCTGGCTCTGCGGCCGGCATTGGAGCAGGTAGAAGTCCGTGCCGGTCGAGGCGAACTCGATGTCGACCGGGATGCCCATGGCCGCGGACAGGGTCTTCAGGATGGCCTCGAGCTGGGCCGTGAAGGGCGAGCCGCCGACCAGGCCGTCGAAGGTGGCCACGGCCTCGGCCGTGCCCCAGTCGGTGGCCAGGCCCATGGGCCGTTGGAGCAGGCCGTCCTTGTAGACCGAGAAGATCTTGGTCAGGGCCGGGAACTCGGGGCCGACCTCCCGCAGGACCTCCCGCAGGTCCCGGGTGACGAAGGCGTTCTCCTCGAGGTCGATGACGTCGATGCGCTTGGGCGAGTAGCGGACGACCTCGTCGGTCGAGACGTTGACCCGCAGGTTCGGCTGGCCGGGCGAGACCAGGACGGGGTAATCGTCGCTGACCCGGTCGACGGCCCGCGTGCCCAGGCCCGGCACCAGCCGCAGCAGGCCGTCCTCGCGCCGGATCCGCGGCGACCAGCGGAACTCGTTCCGGCTGAAGGCGACGCCGGCGTAGGCCGGGAAGAAGTACCGGCCGGCCCGGGTCCCGACGACCTCCTGGATCATGATGCCCATTTCCTCGTAGAAGTCGAGCAGGCCCCGCTCGGCCCGGTACTGGATGGGGTCGGGGCTGAAGATCGAGGCGTAGACCTCGGCCACGGCGTCGAGGAGGGCCTCCAGCCGCTGCTGCTTGTCGCCCTGGTTGGCCAGGAAGAGGGACTTGTACTTGCCGGCGAAGGCGGTGCCCAGCCGGTCCTCGAGCAGGCTGGAGCTGCGGACGACGAGCGGCACCTCGCCGAAGTCGTCCAGGGCCACGGACAGGCCCTTGACGATCTCGGGCGGGAAGGTCGAGTTCTTGAAGACCTGGACGAGGTGGGGGTACTCCTGCCGGACGACCTCGATGTCCTTGTACTTCTGCTCGTGGACGTCGTCGAGGTTGTTGTAGTTGGTGAAGTTGATGAGGGCGTCGGAGGTGACGTACCAGGTCTTGGGCTTCTTGACCTCGCCGATGGCCTTGGTCCGGCGGGCCGCCTGGGCCAGGATGCGGCTGCCCAGGAACAGGCCGGCGCTCTTGCCGCCCAGCTTGCCGTGCGAGCCGGTCGGGAAGACGACCCGCTCGCTGAGGTCGAAGAAGTCCCCGAGGTCGACGTACTTCTTGGCCACGTTGATGAACTCGAGCTGCTCGGTGAAGAAGCGGCGGATGAGGGCCACCCGGACGCTGTTGGCCAGCGACCGGGGCAGCTGGATGGCCTCGGGGGCCAGGATCTTGATCCGGCGCATGCTGTCGAGGACCTCGGCCAGGCTGGCGTAGACGTTCTCCAGGCTCTTGACGGCCTCGCTGGAGCGGTCCTCGTTGATCCACTTGTGGATGCGGTCGAGGACCTCCTCGTCGGTCAGGTTGGCCGAGGCGATGCGGAAGGTCTGCTCGGTCAGGTCGAAGAAGCGGTCCAGGGACTCGCGCGTCAGGGGCTGGTTGGATTCGCCGAACAGGCCTTCGCCGCCGCCGCCGAAGCGCTGGAGCAGGTCGCGGGCCTCGCTGACGCCGCGCCAGCCGAGGTAGTTCATCATCTTGCGGGAGATCCGCAGCAGGAGGTTCGGGTTGGTGTTCCGGAGCAGGTCCAGGGCGATCCGCCAGCCCTGGGCCCCGGCGGCGTCGCCGCGGCGGTCGTCGCTGATCTGCTCGTACATGCTCCGCAGGCGCTGGTGGAGGATGAAGTGGCCGAGGCGCTCGGCGACCGTGTGGATGAGCTTGACCTCGCCCTTCATGAACGGCCCGCAGTCGCTCTCCGGGGTGGGCTTCTTGTAGGACACGCAGAGGCGGCCGATCGAGGCGTCCTGGACCCGGATGTCGGCGCAGTGGGCGTAGGGCGTCTCCTCGTAGTCGGGGGACTCGAAGACGTCGGTGCCGTAGGTGATCTGGGCCTGGCAGCAGTCGGGGAACTGCCAGCCCGGCGGCAGGGCCTCGATGACCTGGCGGAAGACCTCGTCCAGGGGGACGTCGTAGAGGCTCAGGATCTCCTCGATGCGGTAGAGGCAGTTCAGCTCCTTGGCCCGCTCGTGGAGGGTGGAGAACAGGGTGTTGACGGCCGTCGGCGTGCGGGAGTTGCTCATGTCGCGGCGTCCCTCCTCGGCCGCCGGCCCTCCGCCGATGGGGGGGGGGGCCGGGCGCGCCCGCTCCGTTCCGGCCGGGGGCCGGATCGTCAAAACAAGCCCCGTCCTCCCCGGCTGGCGCCGGAGAGGACGGGACGTTGACGTCGCGACGAAGGCGGCGGGATCAGACCCAGCCGCGGTCCTTGCAGGCGTTGGCGACGCGGCTGACGGAGATGACGTAGGCGGCGTCGCGCATGTAGAGCTTGCGCGTCCGGGCCAGCTCGCTGACGGCCTTGAAGGCGGACGTCATCTTGTCGTCGAGCTTGGTCAGGACCTCGTCCTTGGTCCAGAAGAAGTTCATGTTGCACTGGACCTGCTCGAAGTAGCTGCAGGTCACGCCGCCGGCGTTGGCCAGGAAGTCGGGGATGACGAAGATGCCGCGGCTCTTGATGACCTCGTCGGCCTCGGGCGTCGTCGGGCCGTTGGCGCCCTCGGCGATGACCCGGACCTTCTTGGCGATCTTCTTGACCGTCTCGCCGTTGATCTGGTTCTCCAGGGCGGCCGGGATGAGGATGTCGACGTCCTGCTCGATCCAGGCCTCGCCGGGCAGGCGCTCGTAGTCGAGGGCCTCGGCCTTGGCCTTGTCGATGCCGCCGAAGCGGTCGGTGATGGCCAGGAGCTCCTCGAGGTTGACGCCGCTCCTCTTGCGGTAGGTGTAGGAGGCCTGGTCGTTCTGGTCCCAGCAGGACACGGCCACGACCTTGCCGCCGAGCTGGGAATAGAGCTTGATGGCGTACTGGGCGACGTTGCCGAAGCCCTGGACGGCGGCCGTGGTGGCCTCGATCTTGAGGCCGAGCTCCTTGAGGGCCTCGCGGAGGGTGTAGACCACGCCGTAGCCGGTGGCCTCGGTCCGGCCGAGCGAGCCGCCCATGCCCACCGGCTTGCCGGTGATGAAGCCGGGGTACTTGGCGCCGTGGATAGCCTCGAACTCGTCGAGCATCCAGAGCATGTGCTGGGGGCTGGTCATGACGTCGGGCGCGGGGACGTCGCGGAGGTTGCCGACGTCCTGGGCCAGGACCCGGATCCAGCCGCGGCAGAGGCGCTCCTGCTCGCGCTGGCTCAGGTCGTGCGGGTCGCAGATGACGCCGCCCTTGCCGCCGCCGAGCGGGATGTCGACGACCGAGCACTTCCAGGTCATCCACATGGACAGGGCCCGGACGGTGTCGATGGTCTCCTGGGGGTGGAAGCGGATGCCGCCCTTGCACGGTCCGCGGGCGTCGTTGTGCTGGCAGCGGAAGCCGCGGAACACGCGGACGCTGCCGTCGTCCATGCGGACGGGGATGGAGAAATGGTACTCCCGCAGCGGGGTGCGCAGGAGGTCCCGGGTGGGTTGATCGAGCTCGAGAAGGTCGGCCACAGTGTCGAACTGCTTCTGGGCCATCTCGAAGGCATTGAACCCTTTCACGGCCATTGGTAAGCTCCTATCGGTGATATTATCGCGGTTCCCGCGAAAGAAAATGATAGCCCAACGGGGGGGAAATAGCAAGGATGGACGGGCGCGGCGGGCCTCCCCCGGGCGGCCTATTTCCAGGCCATGGCGTAGCGCTTGACCAGGGGAACGCCGGCCTCGTCTTCGGTGATCAGGACGTAGAGCTTGTCGTTCCGGACGGCGAAGGCCATTTCCTCGCGGGGCAGGGAAAAGCGGGTGACGCAACGGCCCTCGGCGTCGAAGACGTCGTAGATCGACCAGCCCCGGGCGTCCGTCTCGTAGGTCTGGGCGTAGAGCCTCCCCTCCGGATCGCCGACAAAGAAGGCCACGGGCGGGAAGACGCCTGGAAAAACGATCGAGCTCCGCATGTCGGCGGGGGAGTCCCCGAGGATCCGGTCCTGGTCCGCCTTGGTCACCTTGACCGGAGCGTAGTCCTTGACGATCTTCCGGAGCGGCGTCCCCTCGCGGTCCAGGACCCGGAACTCGTAGCGGTCGTTGGCCATCCAGATGAGCCGGTCATCCGCGGTCACGTGGCACTGGATCAGGATGGGGATGGGGCTGATCGCGCCCGGCTTGAACGGCTCGTCGACCTCGGCCAGGGTGGCCAGCGGCTTCAACTCCGGGTCGAATCTCTTCAGGCGGAGCTTGAGCGTTTCGCCGCTGAAATCCATCTCGTCGGCGTAGATCGTGCCCCGGGAATCGATCCTGAACCTCGACACCCGGGTTTTGGCCGTGGAGATCTCCCTGAGGCAGGTCCCGTCGAGGGCGTAGAAGGTGAGCTTGTTGAGGTCGAGAACGACGGCGGTGCCGTCCGGCAGGACGATCATGCGATTGGGGGACTGCCATTCCCGCGGGCCCTGGCCCTTTTTTCCGAACGTGCTGATGAGCCGTCCGGTCCGGTCGAAGACGCGGACCTTGATGTCCTCCCAGTCGAGCGTCCAGATGTTCTCCCGGGCATCGACGCCGATCGAGCGGAGCTCGGCGAACACGTCGGGACCGCCGGCCGGGTCCTTGCCGATCACCAGGTCCTGCGTCAGCAGGAGCTTCGACGGCCCGCCGGGCCGCGGAACGGGGACCTTGGGGTTGCGCACGACGGTGATGCCGGCCTCGTTCCGGACTTCGATCCTTTGTCCGGGGCCGGCCGCCGCCGCATCGAAAAAGGCCAGGCAGAGGGCGGCCGTGATGATCCGGCAGGACCGCTTGTCCATTTCGACCTCCCCATCGTCGAGCTTGATACCAGCATGAGGCCCCCAGGGGAGTTTGTCAATCGGGGGACACGGCCGGGCGCTTGTCTGCGGGCGTGGACGACGTCCCCTCGATGATCGTCCCGCGGGACGGGCTCAGGCGCCAAAAGACGCCGGGTCCGGAGCGGACTCCGGCCGGGCCCGCTCGAAGAGCTCCAAGCCGGCGAAGATCATCGCCCCTACGGCCGAGAGGATCGCGCTGTAGCGGTGGAACTCGAACAGGAACCTCTGCCCGGGCGTGCCGAACCAGGGCAGCATGGGCACCAGGGCCGAGACCGTCAGCAGGAACCCGGCCAGGGCGAAGAGCCAGAAGGCCCACAGCTTGACCCGGGCCGGGGTGATGCCCATCTTCCGCGGATCGAGGAGGTCCAGGCTCAAGCTGGCCGGCCTCGGCACGGACACGAAATCCCGCCCCTTGAACAGGATGATGACGGTCAGGCACACGGCGAACAGGCCGCCGCACATGACGTGGCCGACCAGCGGGAAGCCGAACAGGCCGCGGGGGATGAAGATCCCGAAGAAGAAGCCGCTCGCCGCCAGGTAGAGGAAGCTGCCGTAGAAGGCGACGAGCAGCCACTTCTCGAGGACGGGCTGCCGCCACAAGGGCAAGCCCTGGGCGTACGACCACCAGGCCCGGGGCGAGGCCCGCCGGGACATCTGGACGGCGCGCAGGGCCAGCCAGGCGAGGAACATCCGGGCCAGCTCGCCGTAGAGGATGGTCGAGCGGGACTCCGGCCGCGTCGTCCAGAAGCGGTGGAAGGCGAGGCCCAGGAACGCCGCCGCGGCCGCGAGGACGGTGACGATCGTGAACAGCATGGCCTACCTCTTTTCCAGGAAGCCGGCGACGCGGCCGAGCGCCGCCAGCCCGGCCACGAGCAGCAGCGGCCCGATGAGGAACGCGCAGATCGCCAGCACGATCTTGAAGACCGGGCGGACGATGAACGACAGCCCGAACACGCGCTGGAACAGGCCGCCGAGGCCCATGAAAGAGGACGCCGAGCGCTTGGCCACCGACGCCGTCAGCAAGGGACCGGCGCCCTCGATGGTGTCGAAGAAGAAGTCCGAGCCGCCGCTGTGGCAGTCGGTGCAGGCCTTCCAGCCCAGGGCCTGCTGGGCCGGCCGGACGTCGTGGGCCAGGGGCCAGGTGACGGGCGCGGCGGCCTTGTCCTTGCGGACCGCCAGCCGGCCGGCCTTGTCGAGCCGGAACAGCCGGCCGCCGGCGACATAGACGGCTTCGCCGTCGCCGCCCGCCTTGGCCAGCTCCCGGAGCGTCAGCGCGACCTGCTCCTCGGTCAGGGTCCGGCCGGTGCCGGCCTTGGCGGTCACGGTCCGGACGTCGAACTCCGAGGCCAGGGGCTGGAGCTTGCCCTCCGCCAGCCAGCCCGGTCCGGCCGCCCCGGCCAGCTCCGCCGGCGCCTCCGATGCGTCGAGGAAGCCGTCGACGAGACGATAGAGCGTCTTGCGGACGACGATCGCCGGCTCGCCCGGCCTGGGGGTCACGGTCCCCAGGGCCTGCAGGAATTCCTGGAACCGGGTCTCGATGGCCGGGTCCTTGTCCTCGGCGGCCGGATCGAAGTCCGGCACGACCGGGGCGATCTCCGTGCCCTTGCGGAGGCCCCAGAACGCCGCCTCCGTTCCCGCGCCGGGCCGTTCGGCGGCGTCCAGAGCGGCGTCGACGTTGGGGGCGAGGACGAAATCGCCGGAGACGAGGACGGGCGTTTCGTCCTCGGCCGTGACCTGGGCCAAGCCGGCCAGGACCTGGAAGACGTGGTCCTCGGCCTTGAGGATGTCGCCGGCCGCGGCCTCGACCTCGGCGGGCTTGAGGGGGACAAGTTCGCGCCCCGACCTGCGGGCCCAGAAGGCCGGCCAGACCAGCCGCTGCGGCGCGATCCTGTTGGCCGCGTCCTTCTTATAGACGGGCTCGACGATGGCCGGCGCGTCCGCCGCCCAGGTGGCGACGCCGTGGATGCCCAGCCGGTTGGCCCGCGACGTCCGGACCCGGGTGAAGCCCTCCCGGGGCCGGGGGCCCGAATGGCAGACCGTGCAGGCCAGGCGCTTGAAATGGACCAGCGGGATGCCGGTGTGCTTGGGCAGGGGCGCGCCCAGGCGGCCCGGCACGACGGTCTTTTCCCCGTCGGCGTCCTCGCCGAGGTGGCAGCCGCGGCAGGTGAAGGACGCCGCCGCCCGGTTGCCCGTCTCGGCCGCCTCTCCTTCGTAGCCGCGGACCATGGCGTGGCCGAGGTCGTTGCGGTGGCAGTCGGCGCATTTCAGCCCGGCCGCGGCGTGGACGTCGGCGTCGCCGGTCCACCGCGGGGCGCCCGTCGGCGAGACGGCGTGGCAGGCCAGGCAGCGCTCGTCGGACGGCCGGTAGTCGAGGTCGAAGAAGTAGCGGTGCTTGGAGTCGAAATCCGCGGCCCGGTAGCGGACCTCGGGGACGACGGCCCACTCGTGGTCGTCGAGGTTGGGCCCGTCGAAGAGGTCCCAGGTGCCCTTGAGCCGGGAGGCCATGCCGCCGACTTCGCCGAGGCCGGCCGCGGCCGTGGCCGCCCAGCGCAGGTTCTCGCGCAGGACCTGCTTGGCCCACTCGCTCGGGTCCTGGCGTCCGGACCGGTTGTGGCAGGCCAGGCAGTTGATCTCGGCCTTTCCGGAAACGCTCCAGCGCGCGTCCGGCTCGGCCGCGATCTCCTCGTCGGACGGCTCGGCCGGCCCGCCGCCGGGCATGTGGCGGCCGAAGAGCGCGGTGAAGTCCCAGGCGGACAGGCCGAGGGCCCGGGGATCGTAGGTGCCCTCCCAGCGGCGGTAGGAGAGGGGCAGCACCGTGCCTGTCCGCCCGTCGACCTGGAACCAGGGCTCGCCCGGCCGGCCGCTGGCGGCGGCGGTCATGGCCCCGAAGTGCCAGCCGTCTCGAATGGTCGCGTAGTCGTGGCAGGGACCGCACGTGAAGCGGGCCGAATAAGGCAGGGGGAGGGCCTCGGTCGGGATGATGGGCTCGTCGTTCTCGTCGCGCAGGGGGATGAGGTGGACGGGGACGGTCCGGTGGCCGTCCCAGACCACGACCTTGGCGGCCGCGGCGGGAGCGGGCTCCGTCGCCGGGACCGGCCGGACCTCGGGGGCCGCGGCCGGCGGCTCGGTCTGGGCCGCCAGGCCGGCGGCGAGGGCGAGCGCGACGAGGAGCGCCGCGCCGCCGGTCCGCAGGGAGGTCCGGGCCGCGGGGCTCATGCTTTGAACTGCTCCGGCCGGAACTCCATGACCCGGCGGGCTTTGACCGCCTCGTTGGCCTTGAGCACGGCCACGCAGGATTCGTAGGCCAGCTCGGCCGGGCAGTTGAGCGGCGTGCCGTGCCGCACGGCGTCGAAGAAGTTCTCCAAGTGCGGCTGGTGGGCCGGCTTGGCCAGCTCGACCGGCAGCGGCCAGCGGCCGGCCTCGGCCGTCACCCGGACGTCGACGTAGATGTTCTTGGTCGTCGATTTCTGGATGGGCACGGCCTCCGACTGCAGCAGCCCGGCCTTGGCCAGCGAGTCCCACTCGGGGGCGTGGGGCTCGCGCATGGCCCAGTTGCCGCGCTGGGGGATCTCCGACAGGACGAGCGAGCCGTTCTCGCCCATGAAGGTCTCGTAGAAGCCGCCGTGCTGGGTGGTCGTCTGGACCTGGTAGAAGGCCCGGGTCGGGCCGGCCGGCGTCTCGAACTCGTAGATGGCCATGACGTTGTCGTACCACTCCCAGTCCTTGTAATAGTCGAGGCCGCCGCTGGCCACCACCGACCGGGGCGGCGCGCCGTGGACCCAGCTGAAGAGGTCGATCTGGTGGGAGCCCAGGTCGACCATGGGGCCGCCGCCGTACTTCTTGTACAGGCGCCAGTTGCGGAACTCGGTCATCGAGCCGTAGCCGTACTTGTCGAGGGTGGCCTGGTCGATGACGTATTTCTCCGGCCAGCCCAGCAGGTCGGCCTTGGCCCGGTTCCACTGGGCGTAGGCCACCGTCACCCGGCCCAGGATCTTCCTGTCGCGGATGAGCCGGTCGATGGCGTGGATATAGCGCGGGTTGGAGCGGCGCTGGTGGCCGATCTGCAGGAGCCGGCCGGTCTCGCGGGCCGCCAGGACCATGGACCGGGCCTTGTCGAGGGAGTTGGACATCTCCTTCTCGCAGTAGNCAGGACCATGGACCGGGCCTTGTCGAGGGAGTTGGACATCTCCTTCTCGCAGTAGACGGGCAGGCCCCGGCGCAGGCAGGCGTTGGCCTGCTCGGCGTGGACCCAGTCGGGCGTGGCCACGACGGCCGCGTCCAGGTCCTTTTCCGCGGCCAGGAGCTCGCGGTAGTCCTCATAGGTGTTGGCGACGTGGCCGTACTTCTTGAGGTAGTTGCCGGTGTACTGGCGGCTGTAGGACCAGATGTCGCAGATGGCGGCGATGCGGACCGACGGGATGCGGAGCATGGATTCGATGAGCACCCGGCCCTGGGCGCCGCAGCCGATGACGGCCACCCGGAGCTCGTCGGCGGCCTTCCCGGCCGCCGCGCCCGGCGCCGGGGCCTGGGGCAGGGCCTGTCCGAAGGCCGTCCCGGCCAGGGCGGCGCCGATCCCCGCCGTGGCCGACGACTTGAGGAAATCGCGCCGGCTGATCATGGTGTCTCTCCTGCCTCGGTCGAAGTCGCCCCATCATACTATAAAACCGGGCCGGCGATGAAGCGGCGGTTTGACTTCCGGCCCCGGCGCGGTTTACTCTGGCCGCACGCCATGTCCGATCTCCGACGGGGAGGGGCACCCATGACCAAGAAGACCGTTTCCGCGATGCTTGCCGTCGTCTGCGTCCTCGGCCTGGCCGGCTGCCGGTCGAAGAAGCCGGCCGCGGCCGAAGCCGAAAAGGAATGGTACCGCTACATCAGCGCCTTCACCTCCGGCACGGTCTTCCGCAAGTCGCCGGTCCGGGTCCTGTTCGTCGACAACGCCGGCACGCCCGGCCCGGCCGACCCGGGCCTGTTCGAGTTCTCGCCGGCCATCGCCGGAGCGGCCGTCTGGGCCGGGCCGCGGGAGCTGGTCTTCCGTCCCGAGGGCGAGCTCAAGCCGGGCCAGGAGTACAAGGCCGTCCTGCGGCTCGGCCGGATCCTCGACCTGCCCAAGGACCTGGCCCGGTTCGAGTTCCGCTTCGGCGTGGTCAAGCCCGGCATGGAGGTGTCTCTCGAAGGCCTCTTCGCCGAGGACCCGGGCCGGCCCCAGGTCCAGATCCTGCGGGGCCGGCTGGTCACCTCCGACCTCGAGGAGAAGGCCCTGGTCGAGAAGACCCTGGAGGCCGTGCAGGAGGGCCGGGCCCTGCCGATCGAGTGGAGCCACAGCCAGGAAGGGCTGAACCACTATTTCTCGGTCCGGGACGTCGCCCGCAAAGAAGAGGCCTCGGCCGTGACGTTGTCGTGGGACGGGGCGCCCCTGCGCATCGACGATCGCGGCCGCCGCGACGTGGCCGTCCCTGCCCGGGGCGCCTTCGAGGTCGTCTCCGTCGAGGCCGCGCTCGGCGAGACCCGCCACGTCCTGGTGCGCTTCTCCGACGGGCTGGCCAAGGACCAGGACCTCAAGGGCCTCATCCGCGTCGAGGACCGGCCCCTGACCTTCGAGATCGAGGGCAACGTCGTCCGGGTCTATTCCACGCGGGATTTCCTGGGCCGCGTGGCGGTCCAGGTGCTGCCGGGCATCCGCAACGCCCTCAACCGCCGGCTCAAGGACGGCGCCGACCGGACCCTCGTCTTCGAGTCCCTCCGGCCCCGGGTCCGCTTCGTCGGCCGCGGCCTCGTCCTGCCGCGCAAGGACCGGCTGACCGTGCCCATCGAGGCCGTCAACCTGCGGAGCGTCCAGGTCGCGGCCTTCCAGATCTACCCGGGCAACATGGCCCAGTTCTTCCAGGTCAACAGCCTGGAGGGCTCGGAAGAGCTGGCCCGGGTCGGCCGCTATCTCTGGCGCAAGACCGTGCCGCTGTCGGACGACCCGGCCGTGACCGGCCAATGGACGCGCTTCGACCTCGACGTGACGGCGCTCTTCAAGGAGAGCCCGGGCAGCCTCTTCCGCCTGGTCCTGTCCATGAACCGCGGCAATTCGACCTATCCCTGCCCCGCCGGCGGGGCGCCGGCCGCGACCGAGCCGCCGCTCCAGAACATGGACGACGCCGGCTACGGCCGCTACTCCAATTGGGATTATTACGACGAGGGCTACGGCTACGAATCCGGGGCCTGGGCCCGCCGCAACGATCCCTGCGACGACGCCTATTACATCCCCCGCTACAACCAGGAGGCCGTCGCCGGCCGCAACTTCTTCTCCTCCGACATCGGCCTGGTGGCCAAGCTCGAGGCCAACGGCGGCCTCCACGTCGTGGCCACCGACATCGGCACGGCCCGGCCGCTCGCGGGGCTGAAGGTCAAGGCCTACAACTACCAGAACCAGCTCCTGGGCGAGACGACCTCGGACGGCAACGGCTTCGCCCTGCTGGCCCTCAAGGACCGGGCCTTCTACGTCTCGGCCGAGGGCGGCGGCGACATCGGCTACCTCCGCATCGCCGGCGAGAGCGCCCTGCCGCTGTCCCACTTCGACGTCGGCGGCGAGGCGATCCCGAAGGGCGTCAAGGGAACGCTCTACGGGGAGCGTGGCGTCTGGCGGCCCGGCGACACCCTCCATCTGACCTTCGCCCTGTTCGACCGGCAGAAGGCCCTGCCGCCCGGCTTCCCCGTCGTCCTGGAGCTGGCCAACCCCCAGGGCCAGGTCGTGCTGACGGCCAAGCCGGACAAGGTCGTCGAGCCGTTCTACGCGTTTCGCGTCGAGACCGACGAGTCGGCCCCCACCGGCAACTGGCAGGCCCGCGTCCTCGTCGGCGGCCTGACCTTCGCCAAGACCCTCAAGATCGAGACCGTCGTGCCCAACCGGCTGAAGATCACCCTCGAGCCGGGGCGCCCGGTCCTGGCCCGCAAGGACATGCCGTTCGAGGCCGCCGTTTCGTCCCAGTGGCTGCACGGCGCGCCGGCGGCCAACCTGAAGTACGACGTCGCCGTCCGCCTGTCCCGCCGGCCGACCCGCTTCGAGCGCTACCCCGAGTACAGCTTCGACGACCCGGCCCGGGACTTCGAGGGGGCCACCGTCGAAGCGGCCAAGGGCACGCTCGACGCCCAGGGCCGGGCCAAGGCCCGCATCGACATCGACCCGCGGCAGCCCAGCCCGGGGATGCTCGAGGCCGCCTTCACCAGCCGGGTCTTCGAGGAGAGCGGCGATTTCAGCGTCGATTCGTTCTCCCTGCCGTTCTCGCCCTACGAGGCCTACGTGGGCGTCCGGGCGCCGAAGGGGGACCAGGCCCGGGGCATGCTGCTGACCGACAAGGACCAGGTCGTTGCGATCGCCACGGTCGACGCGGCCGGCCGGCCGGTGTCCCGGGACAAGGTCCTGGTCTCGCTCTACAAGCTCGAGTGGAAGTGGTGGTGGGACCGCAGCGGCGAATCCCTGGCCCAATACGTTTCGAGCGTTCAGACCCGGCCGCTGCTCAAAGGCGAGGTGGCCACTCCGAACGGGGCCGGCCAGTGGACCTTCCAGGTCCGCTATCCCGACTGGGGCCGCTACCTCATCCGGGTCGAGGACCCCG